>OBXC01000001.1_pt1 | contig 343580 bp, 259 predicted proteins | sample 1538111 | NCBI WGS metagenome assembly OBXC01 (sample SAMEA2580137, study PRJEB22360) | human gut metagenome | biome: human gut; feature: human-associated habitat; material: faeces | place: Denmark | collected 2008/2010
CCGTATGGTACCGGAAAAACCCCCCCGCCCCCCGGGGGGCTGCCGCCGCTGTCGCCGTAGACGGGTTCCAGCGAGATCACCCCCTGCAAGGCTCCGCCCACGCAGTTGTCGTACTGGTAGATCGGGTCGCTGCCCAGCATGCGGAATACGGGGACGGGGATCTGTCCCTCGCGGGTCTGTGCGGGCATGTAGGCGTTGACCCGGCTGGGATAATAAGCCTGGTTCCAGTAGCCGCCCCACAGCGTGTAGCCGTCGGTACCTATCTGGTCTTTGCAGTTGCACGAAGCGACGATGCCGTATTTGTCGTACATGTACCCGAGCGTATAGGCGTCGATGAACCATGACCCGATGGCCGTCGGGTATTTGCCGAATACCTCTTTGAATTTTTCCATGTAGACGTCCACCAGTTTGCGGCGTTCTTCGGGTGTGTACCCCGTTGCGAAGCCCACGTCGGCATGCCAGTCCCACGGGTAGCGGCCGCGCCACTTGAGCCCTGCGGCTTCCACGTGGGGCTGCGTGATCTCCCACCAGCCGCCCACCTCGGTGCCGGGATAGACATCCTGTGTCAGCAATTTCCGGTAGCGGGGATTGATCAGCGCGTCGTATTGCAGCAGGAACGTGGCCGGGAGACCGTATTCGGCGAGCTGTGCCGCCTGCCGTGCGACGGTTTCGTAGAGTACCGTTTCGGTGATCTCTTCGCTGCGCGGTTCGATATTGCGGATGAAGTTGACGATGTTGACGATGCGGGGTGCCTCAGAGCCGGCCTTGCCGGCTGCGGCTGCGGAGATGCATCCGCAGCAAAGTGCGAGCAGGAGTAGTTTGCAGGTTTTCATGATTATTTTGTTTCAGGTATACAAATATAATCGGCAGATCCGAACCGAGGCAATTCCGGTGTGCATTTTGCAGGGAAACGTACGTAATATGCCAAAATTCGTACCTATGGAAAACAAAGAAACGACCTGCACGCCCTGCGAGCAGAATTTCGAACGTAAAGTGAATGAGCTGGTCAAGGAGGGCGAAGCCCCCGATGCCGAGCAGCGCGCAAAGAAGGAGGCCGAGGTCAAGGCCGCTTTCGACGAACACGGGAAGCCGGAAAAATAACCGTTCCGGATGAGGACTGGGGTGCCTGCACATTCGTTGTGCGGGCACCCCTGCGTTTGATGGCGGCCGGCTTTCGGGCGGAATCGGACGGGCGGATTGCCGCTATTTCGGGGAAATGATTATCTTTACGCGGTTAATTAGGTCGATTTATGGTAAAAAAGAATATTTTGGGTACTATCGGGGGAACCCCGATGGTGCGGATCAACCGGCTTTGCCCCAACCCGAACGTCAATATCTATGCGAAACTCGAAGGTTTCAACCCCACGGGCAGCATCAAAGACCGCATTGCGCTCCGGATGATCGAGGAGGCCGAACAGGACGGGCGCCTCACGCCCGGCAAGACGATCATCGAACCGACGTCGGGCAATACGGGCATCGGCCTGGCCATCGTCGGCATCGTCAAGGGATATCCCGTGGAGATCGTGATGAGCAGCGCCGTGTCGGTCGAGCGGCGTAAAATAATCCGTTCCTATGGTGCGAAGGTGATCCTTACGCCCGCCGAGGAGGGAACCGACGGGGCGATCCGCCTGGCCCGCAGCAAGGTGGCCGGCGACCCCGACAAATATTTCATGCCCGACCAGTTTGCCAATGCGGGCAATTACCTGGCGCATTACCAGTCTACGGCACTGGAAATCTGGCAGCAGACAGGCGGCAGGATCGACTACCTGGTCTGTGCGATCGGCACGTCGGGGACGCTGATGGGGCTTTCGCGGTTCCTGAAGGTGATGAAGCCCGACATCAGGGTCGTCTGCGCGCAACCGATCCGGGGCCATTATATCCAGGGATTGAAGAATATGGAGGAGGCTATCGTCCCGGACATCTACGATCCTTCGCAGATCGACATGCAGGAGATGGTCGAGAGCGAAGAGGCGATCGCCATGGCGCGGGAGATCATTGCCAGGGAGGCGATCTTCGCCGGCATGAGCAGCGGCGCCGCGATGCTGGCGGCCGTGCGCACCGCGCAGCGCATCGAACGGGGCAATATCGTGGTGGTTTTCCCCGACCGTGCCGAGAAATACCTGAGTACGACGATGTTCGACGAGTTCGCGGACTGATGTGCGGACGGTGGATGTGAAAAAGCCTGCGACCGGAAAGTCGCAGGCTTTTTTGCCGTCGCAGTGCTTGTTTTTTGTCGTCGCAGCCCCTATTTTTGGGCGTTGTAGGCTTCGACGCCGCTCTTGAGGAATCCCACGAAATTGTCGACGTTGAGGTCGTATCCGCGGGGCGGCACGAGTTGTTTCCCGTCCCGTCCCTGGAGCACGTAGTAAGGCTGGGCATTTACCCCGTAGGTTTTCAGGGCGTAATACGAGTTTATCTTGCCGAGGCTTTTGAGCACCTTTCCCGTGTCGGTGGTTACCCATTCGTCCTCGGGAAGCACTTTCTTGTCGTCGGAATAGAGCGCCACGATCACGTAGTCGTTGCGCAGGATGTCGAGCACCTGCGGGTCGGCCCATACGCGGGCTTCCATTTCGCGGCAGTTGACGCACCCGTGACCCGTGAAGTCGATGAAGAGCGGTTTGCCGACCTTTGCGGCATAGGCCTCGGCTTCTTTCAGGTCGAAGAACCCTTCGAGGCCGTGGGGCAGGTGCAGGAAATCGCTGTGCTTGGGCTTCTGTCCCTCGACGGTCAGCAGCATGCGCGTTTCTCCGCCCGAAGCGGTCGGCGCTTCCTTCCCGATCACGAAATCCTGCGTATGCAGCGGCGGCAGGTAGCCCGAGAGGCCTTTGAGCGGGGCGCCCCACATGCCGGGGACGAGGTATACGACGAACGAGAAGGTGACGATGGCCAGTGCCAGGCGGCCTACGCCCAGGTAGGGCGTATCGCTGTCGTGCGCGAATTTGATTTTCCCCAGCAGATAGAGCCCCAGGAGCGAGAAGGTCACGATCCATACGGCGAGGTATATCTCGCGGTCGAGCAGCCCCCAGTGGTAGGTCTGGTCGGCGACCGAGAGGAACTTCATGCCGAGCGCCACCTCGATGAATCCCAGCACGACCTTCACCGAGTTGAGCCATCCGCCGCTTTTGGGCAGCTTCTTGAGCATCGACGGGAAGAAGGCGAAGACGGTGAAGGGGAGCGCGAAGGCGACGGAAAACGCCAGCATGGTGACGATCGGGCTCCAGAATTCGCCCGACGTCGATTTGATAAGCACCGAACCTACGATCGGGCCCGTGCAGGAGAAGGATACCAGCACGAGGGTCAGGGCCATGAAGAAGATGCCGGCCAGGCCTTTCGAGTCGGCTTTGCTGTCGGTTTTGTTGACCATCCACGAAGGCATGGTGATCTCGAACGCTCCGAAGAACGATGCGGCGAATACCATGAATACGAGGAAGAAAAGGATATTGGGCAGCCAGTGCGTCGCCAGCCAGTTGAAGATGTCGGCCGTCACGGCATCGCCCCCGACGATGCGTGTGATGACGATGATCGCGGCTATCGGCAGCGTGTAGAGCGCGACGATGAAGAACCCGTACATGCCGGCGCGGAAACGTCCCATCGCGGGGCTGCCGGAGCTTTTCATGAAGAACGATACGGTCATCGGCACCATGGGGAATACGCAGGGGGTCAGCAAAGCTGCAAAACCCCACAGGATCGCCTCGATGATCAACGCCCACAGCGAGCCTCCGCCTGCGGCGTCTTTCTGCGCAGGTTCCGCTGCGGCCTGTGCCGAGCCTCCGCCGGCATTGTCCGGGGCTTTCGCAAGGGCGGCCTTGTCCGCAGTTCCCGCTGGGGCCGTATCCTGCGGCGTGGCGGCCGATGCCGTCGCTGCGCCGGCCTGTGCCGTCAGGTCGATCGTCATTTCCGTATCCTCGGGCGGCATGCAGCTCGTGTCGTCGCAGATCATCCACTCCAGCTGGGCCGTGACGGCGGCCTTTTCGGCCGCGAGCTTCACCCGCTGGGCGAATAGCGCCTTGCCGGCAAAGGTGCCGATCTCCATCTCGAAGGTCTTGTCGTAGTGGCGCTCGGGAGTGGAGAGTTGCTCTACGCCCCCCACGAGCGTAGCCCCGGCACCCGCGGTGAAGGTGATCGTTGTGGCATTGGGCCCGCCTTCATAGGGCCCCATGTCATACATATGGTAGGGTGCGGGGATCGAGGCTTCGAGTACGATCCGGTACATGTCGCCGTCGAGGTGCTCCACGGTGCTTTTCCAGCTTACGTTTTGCGCCGAGACCGCCGTCACGGCAAACATGGCCGCTATGGGCAGCAAAAGGGTACGAAACAGATTGTGCATAGTCGTATCGCTTATAATTTGTGCAAATATAACGGTTTTTTACGGATAAATTGCTACATTCGCACGATGATCCGCCTCTCGCTCATAATCCCAACGCATAATCGTGCCAGACAGCTTCTCGCGGCGCTCGAATCCGTCGTGCGGCAGGACATGCCCCCCGGGGAGTGGGAATGCGTGGTGGTGAACAACAATTCGACGGACGATACGCCTGCCCGGTTCGCAGCCTTCGCGGCACGGTATCCGGCGCTCAACCTGCGCATGGTGACCGAAACGGGCCCGGGGGTTTCTTATGCCCGCAACCGGGGGATAGCGGAAACTTCGGCACCCTATATGGCCTTCATCGACGACGACGAACGTATCAATGCGGGGTTTATCCGGGCGTATGCCGAATTCTTCGACGCACATCCCGATGCCGTCGTGGCCGGGGGGCGCATCATTGCCGAGTATGTCTCGGGGCGTCCGGCGTGGATGTCGAAATATACCGAACTGCCTGTCGCCAACCCGATGGATTTCGGCCATGCCGTACGGCCTTTTCCTGCCGGCCGTGTTCCCGGGGGAGGCAACATGGCTTTCCGACGCTCCGCAACCGCCCGATACGGCGGGTTCGACCCCTCGCTGGGGCGTGTGGGAGGGATGCTGATCGGTGGCGAGGAAAACGATTTCTTCGAACGCATGATGCGCGGCGGCGAGACATGCTGGTATGTCCCCGATGCCGTCATGTGGCATATTATCCCGCCCGGAAAACTTACCGAGGACTATTTCCGCCGCCTTTGCTACAACGTCGGCGTGAGCCAGCGCCTGCGGGCGGGCATCTACCGCCGTTATCCGAAAGCCGTTGTGCTGGAATGTATGAAATGGGCGGCTACGCTGTTGCTTTCGCTGACGATGTCCCCCCGTAAATCATTGTGGCTGATTCGTATGCGTTACGAGATCAGCCGGGGGCTTTTCTCCCGTGCCGGCCATTGAGCTGTGCTTTAATTGCGTACGGGGATTTCCTTGCCGAAATAGCGGCAAAGCATGATGTAGCACATGTAGAGCGCCAATGAGGGGTGCTCTTCTTCGCATCCGGGCGAGAGGTTGAGCGCCATGTCCGAAAACCGCCCGAAATCTTTTCCGTCCAATTCTCCCGTTTCCCCCAGTATCTGGTAGGTTTCGAAATCGTCCCGCTGTTCCTCGCAGCTGGGTTCCAGTTCGGCTATTTCGAACGAGCTGGCGTTTAGCCGGGTCAGGCAGCAGAACTCGGGTTTCCCGCCGCGCCCCAGGTCGCGGTAAAAGCCGATGACCTCCGTGTGTCCGATCCGGCCTGCGGGGAGGTTGGTTTCTTCGCGCAGCTCCCTCTCGGCTGCGGCTTTCAGCGTCTCCCTGAAATCGGAGTCCGGACGCAAATCGCTGAAGTCGACCGATCCCGATCCCGAAGGAGTTAGGCGGTCTGTCGAAGTGAGGGCCTTGTCGTTCTGGTGGAGGATAATGACATATCCGTCGGTAGTGACGGCCAGTGTCGAAATGCCGATATGGTCGCTCATGACCGATTTTTCGAGCCGGCGTACCGGGTAGTTGGCGATGTTCGCGGGAGGGGTCATGCCCCAACCGCTTTGGTGGGAGAGTTTTTTCGTATAGATTACGTTCGTCAGGTAGGAGTTGTAGTAACAGCCTTTGCATACCCGGACGTACCATTCTCCGCCGCTTTCCCCGAATTCGGATGCCATGCACAGTTTGCGCTCGTTGTAAAAACTGCCGTTCCTGTTCTTCATTTCGTGCCACTTGCCGTTGAGGAACGGCAGCAGGATGTCCCGGTAATTCTTTATGTATTTCAATACCCGCTTTTCCTTGTCGGTGCATAGTATCGCATGGATGGGGCGGTCTGCTTGCAATAAGCGGTCTATGTTGTCGCTGTGCCGCAATACGGTGCCCGGGAAGGCGATCGGGGCGGCGGTATAAATCTCATCCAACTCGTCGGCTGCCTCCGGAGTCTTGTGCCGATAGATGTCGTGGAGGTTGTAATACTCCGTCTTACGCGTGTAGGCGTAGAAATCCTTTACGAAACAGATCGTCTGCCAGATAAGGGTCGTAAAGACCAGGAACAGGAAAAGGAACAGGTTGCCGGTTTGCATCAGCGTTTGGTAGTCGATGGCCGAATAGAGCAAAATGGCGAGGTCTATGACGATCGCGACGATATTGATGTAGCCGATTCGCTGGCCGTAACGGATAAAGTCCAGCCGGTTCCTGATTTTGACTTTGGCCGAAGTCCATATTTTGTCCATGCCGCCGGTGTTTTGTGTCGTAAAAATAACAATAAATTCCGATTTTACCGGTGTTGCCGGTCGGTTCCTGCCTTTGGAATAAAGAAAGCGGCCTTACGGGCCGCTTTCTTTATTCCAATTTTCCGGGTCAGAACAGGTATTTCTCGTTCCTGACCTTGTTCACCAGGCGCGAGATGTCCTCCCATGCCTCTTCGCCGAAGGTAGTCCCGACGACCTCGATGACTTTGCCCGCCGTGATGGCGCCGATCGTGCCGCACTGGCGCAGCGAGAGGTTCTCGCAAAGCCCTGCGAGGAACCCCGCGGCGTAGAAATCCCCGGCACCCGTCGTGTCGACACGTTTTGCCGCAGCCAGGATGCCGACATGCACCACTTCGTCGCCGTGCTTGATCATGGCGCCCTTGATGCCGATCTTCACCACGGCCAGTTCGCACATCTCCGAGATGCATTGCAGGGCGTTCAGCGGCTCCGCCTCGCAGGCGAAGGTCTTGGCTTCGTCCTCGTTGGCGAAAACGATGTCGACATAGTCCCTGACGAGGTTACGCAGGAATTCGAGGTTTTCGGCCACGATGTTGAAACTGGCCAGGTCGATGGCGACCTTCAGTCCGCACTCCTTGGCCGTGCGGGCAGCCTTGCGGATCAGGTCGTGGTCTTGGACGATGTAACCTTCGATATAGAGGCAGTCGTACCCGTCGAAGATCGCCGGGTCGATCTCCGCGGCGGTCAGTTCGAGTGCCGCGCCGAGGTAGGTGACCATTGTCCGCTCGCCGTCGGGCGAGATGAGCGACACGCACTTGCCCGAACGTTTCGAGCCACGGAAGATTACGGGTTCCACGCCCAGGTTTTCGAGTGCCTGGACGAAGAAGTCGCCCGTCGTATCCTGTCCGACCTTGCCGATGAACCCGACCTGGCAGCCCAGTTTGGCCATGGCGCGGATGGTGTTGCCGGCCGAACCGCCGAGCGAGAGCGAGTAGGGCAGTCCTGCCACGGATTTCGAGATTTCGGTCTGCAGTTTGGTATCCACGAGGCTCATCGAGCCTTTGGCGAGTTTGAAGCGACCCAGCACGGAGTCTGATTCCAGGTTGACCAGCATGTCCGTCAGGGCATTGCCGATTCCGATAACACGTTTCATTCGGTAAGTTCGGGGTTGTCTGTTGTGAAATTATATGGAGAGTATCTTTACCAGATCGAGCGAATTGCGGTCGATGCCCTTGTTGTGCATGGTCGCCTTGGCGAAGGGGACGTAGGCGATCTTGCCGTTCTGGATGCCGATCATCACGTTGCGCTGTTCGTCGAGGAACGCTTCGATGGCTGCTTCGCCCATCCGCGAAGCGAGGATGCGGTCTACGGCCGTCGGTGAACCGCCGCGCTGGATATGCCCCAGGATCGTGACGCGGGCGTCGTACTGCGGGAACTCCTTCTTGACACGTTCGGCCAGTGCCGTGGCGCCGCCCGTCTTGGGGTTCTCGGCCACGATGACGATCGCCGAGTTCTTGCTCTTGCGGAAGCCGTGGTTGATGAGTTCGGCCAGTTGGTCGACCTCAGTGTCCATTTCGGGGATGATAGCCGCTTCGGAACCCGTGGCGATGGCGCTGTTCAGCGCCAGGTAACCCGCCGTATGTCCCATGACCTCGACGAAGAAGAGTCGCTCGTGGCTCGATGCCGTATCGCGCAGTTTGTCGACCGCCTCCACGATCGTGTTCAGCGCCGTGTCGTAGCCGATCGTCGAGTCCGTACCCCCGAGGTCGTTGTCGATCGTCCCGGGAAGCCCGACGATGGGCACGTTGTACTCCTGCGCGAAAATTCCTGCGCCTGTCAGCGAGCCGTCGCCGCCGATGACCACCAGCGCGTTGATGCCGGCTGCGACCATGTTGTCGTAAGCCGCCTTACGTCCTTCGGCCGTGGTGAATTCCTGGCTGCGCGCCGTTTTGAGGATCGTGCCGCCCAGTTGGATGATGTTGCTCACGCTCTGGGACTTGAACTCTACGATCTCGTTGTATACGAGACCTTTGTATCCGCGCATGATACCCTTTACCGTAAAGCCGTTATAGATTGCGCTGCGGGTTACCGCACGTATTGCCGCATTCATGCCGGGGGCGTCGCCTCCCGATGTGAGAATGCCGATGCATTTGCTGCCAGCCATAGTTTTTCGTTTAAACACAAAATCCCTCAAAGGTAGTAATTATTTTAAATTTTTCAAAAAAACGAGGGCGCTACCCGTGGGTGCGCCCTGCGTTCCGAAAAAACTTTTTATTTTACCTAACGCCTGTGGCCTTATTCGGTCTGCTGCTCCTGCGCAGCAGTGTCTGCGTCCGCCTCTGCGGCTGCCTGCGTGCTCTGTCCGGCCTCTTCTGCCGAAGCCTTGCGGCTTTTCCCAACCTTCACCCGTTTGCCGTCGGCCTTTACTTCCAGCCCGGCCTTGTCTTTGTCGATCGTAATGTCGATCGATTTGTTCGGGATGCTGATGTGCAGCGTCTTGTGGCCGTCTTCGATGACGTTCTGGCTTTCGTACTCCTTGAGCAGCTTTTGTACCGTCGTCGTGTCGTTGTCGATCACCACTTCGGTGTTGAGCACCTGTTCGATCACGTTACGCTTGGCGCGGAACCGGTCGCCCACATCCTCGCGGATAGCGATGCAGGCGCATGCGATGAAACTTGCGAGCCACAGCAGGAAGATGACCAGCACGGTCGTGCCTCCGGGCTTGCGCGAAGCGATGAGGCACATCAGTACATAAATGAGCAGTATGACGGGAATCAGTACAATAAATATGCCGAGAATAGGTACCCACAGCGTCATGCCCAGCGGGAAGAAAGGCGAGAGTATGCCTCCGCCGCCCACGATCAGGGCGAACAGCCCGATAATCAGGGCGCAGGCCCCCATGATAAGCCCGAATACGAGCAGCCCCGCGAAAAGCTTGAGCAGGATCAGCACCACCTTGCCGAAGACCGAGACGGCCTCCGCCACGATCGGCTTGGCCCTGACGTCGGGATCGCAGCCCGCGGTGGCTTCGGTGGTCTCGCGGATCGACTGTGCGGTGATTTTTTCGCCGTTCATTTCGAGCTTCTGGCGTGCCGTGCGTGCCGCCGGTACGGCGAACCACATGATAACGTAGCAGATGACGAAGATGCCGAACAGGTTGCCCATCATCGATCCCGTCCAGTCCATGAACGGAATCCAGTGCAGGAAGCTCAGCAGGATCGGCAGGAACATGCCCAGCCGGATCCATACGGGATCGACGTCGAAGTACTTGCCGATGCCGGCGCATACGCCGCCCAGCTTGGCGTTCTCCGTGTCGCGGTAGAGGCGGCGCGGGATACGCGGCTCTTCGGGGGCTTTTTTGTCCGAACTCTCCTCGGAGATGTCCTCGACCGAGCCCATCTGGTGGATGATATTCAGGATCAGGGGTTTCTCGACCACGCGGGTGTTGTCCTGCGTTGTGAGGATCAGCTCGGCTATGCGGGCTTCGATGTCGGCGACGATCTCGGCTCCGTCGGGCGTATCCTTGTAGGTCTTTTTCAGACAGTCGAGATAGTTCTCCAGCTCCTGGTAGGCATCGGCGTCCATCGTGAACGCTACGCCCGATATGCTGCATTTTTTAACCTCTTTCATAGTTGTGCCGTTGGGGGATTATTTCCTGCTTACGCTGCCGCCGCTCGATTTGCTGATGCTGGTCTGGCAGTCGCCCGTGTAACGGATCGAACTGCCGCTCGAAGCCTCGGCGCGGAGTTTGTCCGTGCAGTTGACCGTAGCTTTGGCAGCGCTCGAGGTGTCGACGCTGCAGTCGGCGACCGTGAATTCGGCGGCCGAAAGTTTTGCGGCCGAGCTCATGTCGATGCTGCATTTGTCGGCGGAGCCCTTCAGGGTGATCTTCGAAGCGCTCGATGCCCCTACCGTGCAGGAGCCGGTTTCGATGGCGGCGTCGATGTTCGAGGCGCTCGATGCGGCCACTGTGCAGGAGGTCGATTTCACGGCCGCGTCGATTCTGGCGGCACTCGATGCGTCGATCGAGAATTTGTCGGCCGTCAGCGTGACCTCGCTCGTGATCCGTGCGGCGCTCGATGCGTCGAGTGCGCGGATGCGCCCGTTGGCCGGGACGGTGACGGTCACGTCGGCGTTCGATACGTTGTTGACCGACTTGTCGATGGTCGCCGTCAGGCGTCCGCCCTTGGCTTCCACTACTACGTATTCCATAATGTTGTCGTCGGCTTCGATCGTGATTTTGCCGGTCGCCTTGCCGGTGATGACGACCTTCACGGCGCGTGCCGCATCCACACGGTCGAAATCCGGGGCGTCGATGGTGCGCGTGACGATGTTGCCGCTGCCTTTGATGCCCTTGCCGAAGAGTACCGACGGGGCTGCGATGCAGACGAAATATGTGGTGGCGGTGATCATGGTGCCCAGCAGGACTGCGATCAAAAGTATTCTTTTCATGGTTGTAATTATTTAAGGGGTGATTTTTTATTTTCCGTGGCGAATGACCTGTATCTGGCCTACGAGTTCGTCCCAGGCTTCGTCGAGCGTTTTAAGATATTCACGCCCCTTGTCGGTCAGCGTGTAGTATTTGCGGGGCGGCCCCTGCGGGGATTCTTCCCACCGGTAGGTCAGGAGCCCCGAATTTTTCTGCCGCGTGAGGATCGGGTACAGCGTACCCTCGACCACGATCATCTCGGCCTCTTTGAGTTCGGCGATGATCTTCGGAGCATACGAATCTTCGCGGGAAAGGATGGCGAGGATGCAATACTCCAGGATTCCCTTGCGCATCTGCGCTTTTACGTTGTCTTCAGCCATAATGCTTTATTCGGTTAATCGCTTCGGAGCCTTCGGTACGATCAGCCAGAGGATGATGTATACCCAGAGCGAAAGCCCGCCGAAGAGTATGAGGATGAGAGTTGCGATGCGTATGAGCGACGGGTCGAGCCCGAAGAAGTCGGCCAGTCCGCCGCAGACGCCTGCGATGATGCCGTCGCGTACCCGGTACAGTTTTTTTGTTTTGTCCGTTGCCATGGTTTTATCGGTTTTTACGGTTAATATTGAATTTCGGGGCGGGTTGTTCGGGGATGATGATCCAGAGGATGATGTAGGCCCATATCGAAAGCCCGCCGAAGATTATCAGAAACAGCATGAGGAGCCGCATGACCGTCGCATCTACATGGAAGAAGTCGGCCAGTCCGCCGCAGATGCCGGCGATCGAGCGGTCGGTGCGCGAGCGGTAGAGCTTGCGGGTTTCCGGCTCGGCCTCCTCTTCCTCCTGCCGGGCGGTGTTGCCGCGGCGCTCGCCGAAGTCCGAGGGTGCCCCCATTCGATGCATCGCCGTGCGCACCGTGTCGAGGGTGATGACGCGCATCGGAGAGGAGACGATCTCGCGGAATATCTCGGCAATGCGTACCTCGATGTCGCCCATGGTTTCGGTGTCGTATTCGGGCAGGCGGCTGCGTATGTCGTCAAGATAACTCCTGAGTACACGGTAAGCATCTTCGTCGAGGGTGAAAGCCTGCGAGCCGATATTTACGTTTACTGTCTCTTTCATAGTCGTAGAGGTATTTTAGGGTTAATATTTCCGGTTTACTACTACTTTGGTATTGCAAATATAATACACATTTTAGTATTATGCAATACAAAGTACTAAATTTCTTCAAAAAATCTGCATTTTTTTGCCATACCTATATTATAGGAGCTCCGGCATGGGATCGGAAAGGCTTCTATTGAGGAAAAAATTACGATATTTACCGATCCGGTGTTGCGTTTTGCCCGGCTGCTTCGTCTTACAAATACAATGAAGGAATTCGAATTCACCCGTTACGTTGTGCCGCTCCGCGACCGTATGTTCCGTTATGCACAAAGCCTGCTGCTTTGCGCCGACGAGGCCGAGGACGTGACGCACGACCTGCTGGAGCGGTTGTGGACGGAGCGGGGGCGGCTCGACGGTTGCCGTGACATCGCTTCCTTCGTGATGGCAGCCGTGCGCAACCGTTGTTACGATTGCCTGCGCCGGCGGCGGGCGGACGGGCGCCGCAACAATGCTGTGGCAGGATGGGCGGAGCGTGCGACGACGGGGGATGCCGAAGGGTGGGAAGCGCGTGACCTGGTGCGCCGTGCGATGGCGGAGTTGCCCGGGCGGCAGCGCGAGGTGTTGTACCTGAAGGACATCGAGGGTTATCCGACCCGTGAGATTGCCGGCATGGTGGCTTGCGACGAAGCCCAGGTGCGCGTGATCCTCTCCCGCGCCCGCAATGCACTGAGGGGAATACTGAAAAAAATGATGGACGATGAAAGAGCGGAAAGAACGGATTGAGAAGTTGTTGGAGCGCTATTTCGAGGCGCGGACGACCGATGCCGAAGAGCAGGAACTGAAGGCTTATTTCCGGGAGGGGGAAACGGATCCCGGTTTGCGCTATGCCCGGGCGATGTTCTGCGGCATGGACGGACTTGCCGGGGAATGCCTGCCCGAGCGGGTGCAGGCCTTCGGGCATAGACCCGGCAGGAAGCGGAGGTTCCTGCGCCTGTGCGGGATCGCGGCGGCGGCCGTCGTGGCGCTCGGCCTTTTTCTGTGCGTGGAGTACATGCGCCGCCCCTATTGTTACATCGACGGGCAAGCGGTCTACGACAAGGACGTCGCCATGCGGACGACGGTCTATTTGCAGGGTTTTTCCGAGTTCGCCGACCCTGAGCATCTGGTCGAAGAATTGATTGTGAACGATTAAAATGATATGTCATGAAGAAACTGTTTGTTTTTGCGGGGGTATTGCTCCTGGCCTTTTCACCCGTTGCGGCGCAGAACGCCGACTCGGTTCGTTTCCGCCGTGTCGACGGGAAACCCGTGACCATCGAAACCGTCGACCGCGACTCGCTGGGTATCGACACGCTGCGGCGTATCGACACGGTCGACAACGGCCTGGTGACCCTGCGCGACGGGGGACGCGACGGCAGCATGGTGCTCGAAGTCGCCGGCTTCGGCCTCCGGCTGGGGCATACCCCGATGCAGAAGATGGAGGTGAAATCGCCCCGGGTTTGGCTCAACCTGCTCAGCGATATGGAGTTCGGTTTCACGCAGCTGACCGGGGTCGATTATTCCGGCTATGCCCCCGGTGAGGCGGGGTTCCTCGACCAGCGACTCGGCCCGTCGTTCCATTTCAGTTTCTCGGTCATGCAGATATGCCTGTCGCTGAACCGGAGCCGGACGCTCAGCCTCGGCCTCGGCCTGCAATACACGCTCGACAACATTCGCCTTGCCGATTCGGGAATCACCCTCGGCAACATCGGCGGACGCCTCGTGCCGGTAGCTCTGGACGAACCGGCCGACAAGTCTAAGGCGGTCACCTCCTCGCTCGGTATTCCCGTGCGGTTGATCTACGAGCCTGTGAAACGCCTCCGGATCACGGCCGTCGCCTATTCCGATTTCATGCTGGGGGCGGATGCCATCTATAAAAAACCGAAGGAGAAGCACAGTTTGTCCGGATTCCGGGCATACCAGTTCGGCCTGGGTGCGTCGGTCGCATACCGCGGGTTCGGCCTTTATGCCCGTTACGGTATCACGCCGCTGTTCAAGCACGATGCCGGCCCCGACTGCCATACGGTCTCGTTCGGGTTTGCCTATTCGCTCTCGCTGTAAAACCTGAAACGGAATGGCTATGAAAAGATTATTATTGGCACTTATTCTGCTTTTGCCTCGGCTGGTATCGGCGCAGACCGAAGGAGAACTCCGTGTGCAGCGGGGAGGAACCTGCGAACGGCCCGTTATGGCGATGAACCGCGATTCACTGGGGCTCGATACGTTGCGGAGGATCGATACGGTGGGCAACGACCTGATGGCACTGCGCGGAGCAGACCGCGAGGGCAATGTCATACTCGAGGTGGCCGGGTTCGGGATTATACTGGGGCGTGCCCCGGAACCGGAGTACGCCGATGTGGTGACCCGGTCGGGGCGTGTGAAACTCTATCTGTTCAACTGCGGTGAATTCGGGTTCTCGCAACTGGTTGGGGTCGATTACGACGGTTATGCCCCCGAAGAGAAGGGTTTTCTCGACCAGAAGCTGGGGAGTTCGATCCATGTCGCAGCCTCGGTTTTACAGGTGCAGGTTGCTCTGAACCGCAACCGTACACTCTATTTTGCCACAGATTTGAATTTTGCCGTGGATAATTACCGGCTTTCCGATGCGCAAATCCGCCTTGGGTACGAACATGGACGCCTCCTGCCCGTGGCGCTGGACGAACCGGCCGACAAATCGAAGTTCGTCACTTCGTCGCTCGGTATTCCTCTGAGGCTTATTTACAAGCCTTTCAGGAATTTTCAGGTGTCGGCCATCGCGTATTCCGACTTCGGGATCGAGCTGACTTCACTGCATAAAAAGCCGAAGGTGCAGTACGAGCTTTCGGGATTGCGGACATATCAGTTCGGTGTGGGCGGTTCGGTTTCCTATAGCGGTGTCGGTGTTTTCGTCCGTTACGGTGTGACGCCCCTTTTCAAGAAGGGGGGCGGCCCCGAGTGCCATACACTGAGTTTCGGCATTTCGCTGCTCATGTAATTATAATCACGGAATCCATGAAACGATTGTTATTGATATTTGCCCTTTGCCTCTTCCTGCCGCGGTCTGTATCGGCGCAGAGCAGCTCCGTGGACGATTTCTTCCGGCGGTACGATGCCTCCGAAGGATTTACCAGCGTGCTGCTGGAGCAGAAGATGATGCAGATGATGAGCCGTCAGGCCGCGCAAAGGGGGGATAAAGGACTTGCCGTATTACTGAAGGACATTGAGTATATCCGTATCATTGCTCTCAAAGGCGGGGACAGCGGGATGCTGGTGCGCGATGCCGAGGCCGCCGTCGCCGCCGACCGGAAATTCCAGCCCGTCACCTCCGGTACGGAGGACGGGCAGACCACGAAGTTCTATATCCGGGAAACGGCCCTGTCGGTCAAGTCAGAGCTGGTGATGATTACCTACGGTGCGAAGGAAACCGTCGTGGTGAACATCTACGGCGAGTTCGACCTCAAGCAGGTGGCGCGGCTTTCGTCGATCCGCCCGCAATAAAGGCTGGGGCTTCGCCGGCTCCGTTTTACTCCCCGCCCGGATCGTTCCGGTATCCTTCTTCGTCATAGATCGGCCTGTCGCCCTCTTCGGTCTCCCGGACGGCACCCGGGATCCTGTCCGCCAGCGGGAGCTCGGTTTCCACGAGGTTTTCGTCGATCAGGGTTTCGTCGCGTTCGTCGCCTGCGAACCCGTTGTTTTCGGTGGAGATGACGGTGCGATCGGTCGGAAATTCTACAATTCTTTCCATGGCATTGCGGTTTTGTATTTCATCCGTCGCCGCAAAAATGGTACCGTCTGCCTTCCCGCGTCCGGCATTGGTGCGAGATGACGGCCGGGTATGGCCGGGGCGCATATTGAGAACCGGAAGCGGAGTCTGCATAACGATACAATAAAAAAGGGGAGGGACTGCATTGTCCCTCCCCTTTGTCTGCCCGGTATTTCCGTTGAGCGGTAAGACCGGTATTTCTGTCCGTTTAGTCCTCGAATTTTGCCGAGAGGAATTCGCGGTTCAGGCGTGCGATGTGCGCGATGGAGATCGACTTGGGGCACTCGGCCTGGCAGGCACCCGTGTTGGTGCAGTTGCCGAAGCCCAGTTCGTCCATCTTGGCGACCATCGCCTTGGCGCGGCGTGCACCCTCCACGCGGCCCTGCGGCAGCTTGGCGAGCGACGATACGCGGGCAGCGACGAAAAGCATGGCCGAACCGTTCTTGCAGGTCGCGGCGCAGGCTCCGCAGCCTACGCATGCGGCGGCGTCCATCGACTCGTCGGCGTCGGCCTTCGGAATCGGAATGGCGTTGCCGTCGGGCACCGAGTTGGTGCGTACCGAGATGAAACCTCCCGCCTGCAGGATTTGGTCGTACGACGAACGGTTCACCACGAGGTCTTTGATGACGGGGAACGCTGCCGAGCGCCAGGGCTCGATGGTGATGGTCGCACCGTCCTTGAACTTGCGCATGTAGATCTGGCAGGTCGTGACCGCCTGGCTGGGACCGTGGGCATGGCCGTCGATGTGCAGCGAGCACATGCCGCAGATACCTTCGCGGCAGTCGTGGTCGAATGCCACGGGCTCCTTGCCCTCGTGGATCAGGTTATTGTTGAGGATGTCGAGCATCTCGAGGAACGAGGTGTCGGCCGAGATGTTTTCGACTTTGTAAGTTTCGAAACCACCCTTTGCTTTAGCGTCCTTTTGACGCCATATCTTTAATGTAAAATTCATAATTTCAATTTGTTATTAAAGTGTTACAACGTCAAACGGTTAGTCTTTGTAGTTGCGCTGTGCGGGGTGTACGAACTCGAAGTTCAGCGGTTCTTTCGTCAGTTCGGGGGCTGCGTCCTCGCCCTTGTACTCCCATACGGCGGCATATACGAAGTGCTCGTCGTCGCGCTTGGCCTCGCCTTCCTCGGTCTGGTGCTCCGTGCGGAAGTGGCCGCCGCATGACTCCTCGCGGTTGAGCGCGTCGCGAGCCATCAGCTCGCCCAGTTCCAGGAAATCGGCCAGGCGTAACGCCTTTTCCAGCTCGACGTTGAAGTCGTTTTCCTTGCCTACGACCTTCACGTCCTTCCAGAACTCCTTGCGCAGTGCCTGGATCTCGGTGATCGCCTTTTCGAGCGACTCCTTGGTGCGGGCCATGCCGACGTTCTCCCACATGATGTGGCCGAGTTTCTTGTGAATATCGTCTACCGATTGCTTGCCGCCTATCGAGAGCAGTTTGGCGATCTTCTCCTTGACTTCCTTCTCAGCCTGGTCGAAGGCCTTGGTGTCGGTCTTCACCTTCGGAGCCTGGATCTTGTGCGAGAGGTAGTCGCCGATGGTGTAGGGCAGTACGAAATAACCGTCGGCCAGACCCTGCATCAGCGCCGAGGCGCCGAGGCGGTTGGCACCGTGGTCGGAGAAGTTGGCCTCGCCGATGGCATACAGGCCGGGGATGGTGGTCATCAGGTTGTAGTCGACCCAGATGCCGCCCATGGTATAGTGCACGGCGGGGAAAATCTGCATCGGCTGCTCGTAGGGGCTCACGTCGGTGATCTCCTCGTACATGTCGAACAGGTTGCCGTAGCGCTGCTTGATGATATCCTTGCCCAGACGCTCGATGGCGGTCTTGAAGTCGAGGAATACGGCCAGCCCCGTTTCGTTCACGCCGAAGCCTGCGTCGCAGCGCTCCTTGGCGGCACGCGAAGCCACGTCGCGCGGCACGAGGTTACCGAAGGCCGGGTAACGGCGCTCCAGGTAGTAGTCGCGGTCTTCCTCGGCGATGTCCGACGGTTTCTTGGCACCCGAGCGGATGGCCTTCACGTCTTCGAGTTTCTTGGGAACCCAGATACGGCCGTCGTTGCGCAGCGACTCCGACATGAGCGTCAGCTTCGACTGCTGATCGCCGTGTACGGGGATGCAGGTCGGGTGGATTTGCGTGAAGCAGGGGTTGGCGAAGCCGGCGCCCTTGCGGTAGCACTGGAATGCAGCCGAACCGTTCGATGCCATGGCGTTGGTCGAAAGGAAGAATACGTTGCCGTATCCGCCCGTGGCGATCACCACGGCGTGTGCGCCGTGGCGCTCGATCTCACCGGTGACGAGGTTGCGGGCGATGATACCCTTTGCCTCGCCGTCCTCGATGACGATGTCGAGCATTTCATGGCGCGGATAGCTTTTCACCGTGCCGGCTGCGATTTCCTTGTTGAGTACCGAATAAGCGCCCAGCAGGAGCTGCTGGCCCGTCTGGCCGCGGGCGTAGAACGTACGCGATACCTGTGCGCCGCCGAACGAACGGTTGGCCAGCAGGCCGCCGTATTCGCGTGCGAAAGGTACGCCCTGGGCCACGCACTGGTCGATGATGAGGTTGGAAACCTCGGCCAGGCGGTATACGTTGGCTTCGCGTGCGCGGTAGTCGCCGCCCTTGATTGTGTCGTAGAACAGGCGGTATACCGAGTCGTTGTCGTTCTGGTAGTTCTTCGCAGCGTTGATACCACCCTGCGCGGCGATCGAGTGTGCGCGGCGGGGCGAATCCTGGATGCAGAATATTTTTACGTTATATCCGAGTTCACCGAGCGAAGCGGCTGCGGAAGCACCGCCCAGGCCGGTTCCGACGATGATGATGTCGAGCTTGCGCTTGTTCGCGGGGCTTACGACCTTGATAGCTGCCTTGTGGTTGCTCCATTTTTCTGCGAGAGCGCCGGCAGGGATTTTAGCATCTAATTTAAAAGCCATATCTGTTGTGTGTTTATTGTTCTGGATAATCGGTTAGCAGGCGCCTGCGCAGCAGGGGCAGATGCTCTTGATGAAGTAAACCACCACGACGGCGGCAAAGCCGAGGAAGATGATCGTCGCTACGATATTGGCGATGCATTTCAGGCGGGGATACCACGTGTCGTTGGCCCAGCCCACGGTCTGGAACATCGACCATACGCCGTGCGTGAGGTGGAACCAGAGGGCGAAGAACCACACGAGGTAGATCACCACGTAATACCACTGCGAGAAGGTGTAGGCGATCAGCGAAGCGCCGTCGGCAGCGCCGAAGCCCAGCGAATTCTCATGGCCGCCCATGATTTCGACGAGCTGCATTTTAGCCCAGAAATTGAACAGGTGAAGTGCCAGGCCGCCCAGGATGATGAAGCCCAGTACGAGCATGTTTTTCGAAGCCCATTTGACGCCCGGTTCCACGACCGTTACGGCGTAGCGCTGCGAACCGCGTGCCTTGCGGTTTTCGAGCGTCAGGATGACGGCGTAGATGAAGTGGATGACCACGCCTGCCGCCAGTACGAGCGTACCGGCCAGCGCGTACCAGTTGGCCCCCAGCAGTGCGCAGATCATGTTGTAAGCCTCGGGCGAGATGATCGCCACAATGTTCATGGACATGTGGAAGAGGATAAAGAGCACGAGGAAGCACCCCGTTACGCTCATCACCAACTTCTTGCCGAGCGAGGAATTAGATAAAAAACAGCTCATAATGATTTAAATTTGTTTATATTTGTTAAAGTTTTGTGTTCCCGGACGCAAAGATAGCCATTGTTTGCAGAATAACAATAGAAACGGCCGGGAATTTTATGCCGAAAAGGAGGGTTTTATGACTAAAAAAGAGCTGCGTGCAGCGATGAAAAAACAGAACCTGTCCCTCTCCCCCGAAGAACGTGCGGCGGCATCCGGGCGGATCTTCCGCCGGGTAGCGGAATCGGGGCCTTTCGGGACAGCGCGGTGCGTGGCGTTTTTCTGTGCCCTGCCCGACGAACCCGCGACGGAGGAGGCGCTTGCCCGGTGGGGCTCCGCCAGGCGGATCGTCGTCCCCCGGGTCGGGGGCGACGCGATGCGGTTCTTCGATTACGTACCCGGGGCACTCCGTGCGGGGGCCTTCGGGATCGCCGAACCGGACGGGGACGCAATGCCGTGCGAACCGTCCGAAATAGATTTGATCGTCGTTCCTGGAACGGCATTTACGCAAGCCGGTGCCCGCATGGGCCGCGGCCGCGGGTTTTATGACAAATACCTCTCGCAGCCCGGGTTCCGGGGCGTGAAGGTCGGGGTCTGCTACGCCCACCAGCTGGTCGGGGCACTGCCCGTCGAACCGCACGACGTATTTATGGATTATGTAATTACAAACGGATGAATGCCATGCAGACAGGAGAATTTGTCGCCGCTTTCCGCGAGGCTTTCGGCCCGGTGCCGGAGCTGCCCCTGCTGTTTCGCTATACGGACGAGCCGCTGCGCCCCGCCGCAAAGGCGGGCGGGTGTTTTTTCAAGGCGTTGGCCGAGGCGCGTGACGGGCGGCCCGTGGGGCTCAACGCCTCGAATATCGGTTGCGGGGGCGGCAAGTTCTATACGGGTTTCAGCCCCATGCCGGAATTCGTCCCGCAGTTCGTCTCGCTCAAGGAGCGTTATAAGCAGACGCCCGAAATGGTGCTGGACTTCATCGCTGCGCTCGACCTGCGGCCGGGGCCGAAGGCGTGGCTCGAGTTCGTGCGTGTGGATGCGGCGGGGACGTTCGACGGGGCGGAAGGCGTGCTATTCTTCGCTACGCCAGACGTCTTGGCGGGGCTCGTGACATGGGCCGGGTTCGACAACGACGCCCCGGATGCCGTTGCGGCGCCGTTCGGCTCGGGATGCAGTACCGTGGTGTCGCAGGCCGTGCGGGAAAACCGTAACGGCGGCCGCAGGTGTTTCCTGGGGCTGTTCGATCCTTCGGTGCGCCCGTGGGTCGGTGCGGACGAATTGTGTTTCGTTATTCCGATGTCGCGTTTTGCCGGGATGTGCGGCACGATGCGTGCAAGCTGTCTGTTCGGAACCCATGCGTGGGATAAAGTCCGGGAGCGGATAAACAAGATGAATTTATGAAAAAAAGAAGGGCTGCGCTGGTGCTTGCGGGCGGCGGCGCGCGTGGGGTTGCCCATATCGGGGCGATCGAGGAGTTGGAGAGTCAGGGATTCGAGGTGCATGCCGTGGCCGGCACTTCGATGGGGGCGTTGGTCGGGGGCATGTATGCCTCGGGGCATCTCGAACCCTTCAAGGAGTGGATGTATACGCTCGACAAGTATAAGGTTTTCGGGCTGGTCGATTTTGCGCTGAGCACCGAGGGACTCGTCAAGGGCGACCGCGTGATGCGGGCCATGAAGGAGCTGGTGCCCGACGTGAAGATCGAGAAGATGCCGCTGCCGTTCGCCGCGGTTGCCGCCGACCTGCTGACGGGGCGCGAAGTCGTGCTCGACAGGGGAGGCTTGTACGATGCCATCCGGGCGTCTATCTCCATCCCGTCGGTATTCCGTCCCGTACGCCGGGGGAACCAGGTGCTGGTCGACGGCGGTACGGTCAATCCGCTGCCGTTGAACCGGGTGCGCCGTGAACCGGGCGACGTCCTGGTCGCCGTGGATGTGAGCGCCCCGTTCTCGGAGGAGATGGCCGTCCGCAACAAGGCTTCGCTGAACTATTATAAGGTGATTACCGCATCGTCGGAGATCATGCAGCAGCATATCGCACGCCTGATGTGCAAGCTTTACAAGCCCGACCTGCTGATAGAGATGCCTGCCGACCGTTTCGGGATTTTTGAATTCTACCGCGCCCGGGAAATTGTCGAGGCCGGCCGCATGGCGACGCGTGCCGCACTGGAGCGTAGCCTCGTCGAAGCGGGATAGACTGGGGGCGAGGAAAATCGGATGGGCTATGGCATGATTTTTGTTTAAGGGGATAAAAAGATTGCGACGGCCCGTGATTTTGAAGAATTCAAAAGTAGTGACGCAACTTCACACAGATTTGAGGGGCCGTCGCAATATTTAATCGCAAAATCATCCGGGGCAGGAAAATGGGATCGTCCCCTGAGAAATGCTTTCGTAATCTCTACATTGCAAAGATAAATAAAGTTTCCGATAAACCAATGCCATTGCCCGATTGTGGTATGGGTGCGCCTAAAATATGGAAAGGGAGGGTGCGTTTGTTGCCGCAGGCTGTCTTTTTTGCGTACTCCAAGTGTCTTTATGCCCGGTTCGGCAGAATTTTCGGGCGTCCTGATAAGAAAAACCCGGCCTGAAAAGGCCGGGTTTCCCGTTCGTTCGTTTACCGCCGATCCTTGTCGTACACATAGGCCGCGATACGGTGGCTGCGTCTGCCGATCGGTACTCCGATGCCCAGCGTGACGTTCATCACGCTCTGCTTGATAGGGATGAACTGGGGCGTATGCTTGGCCGTGACGATGTCCGTGGCAAGGTAGAAATTGATCCAGCTGGGGTTCAGGTTCAGCGCCAGTCCCACGGCGCCGCCGCGGTTGTCGATCACCGAATAGCTGCCCGTGACGGTAAACCAGCGGATCGGGTGGAAATTGACCGACCCGGTGATGTTGTGCAGGGTCTTGTATTCCCACACGCGGGCCGTATACAACAGGCCGATGCCGATCTTATGGCGCCATACCTCGTATTCGAGGCCGGCGTTGATCGAGGCACGCAGCATGCGCGATACGCTCTTGGCCGCGCCCTTGTGGAACTCCAGTACGTCGATGTCGAAGTCGGGCGACTCGGTGCCGTCCTCGGTGACCGTCACACCCGTGAAGGAGAGCTCCTTCGCCGAATAACCCGTTACGTTCTTGTTCTTGCTCCAGCCGATGAAGCCCAGGTCGTTCACCGCCAGCGATGCCTGCAGGTTGGGCAGGATGTCGTACGTGGCTCCGAAGTCGACCGCGAAGCCGTAGCCGGCGGGCGAGGTGGGCTTGAGGCTGATGTCGTCCATCTTGTAGACCTCTTCGCCGTGGTCGTTGAGTTCGGTCTTGACGTCGAGCCCTGCGGCCGTGATGTCCAGCCCGCCCGCGGCGTTGATCAGCCAGCGTTCCTCGTTGTGCGATACGTTGAATTGCGTGAAATACATCCGCGCACGTGCCACGCCCATCAGGAATTTTGCCCGCACACCGATGTATAACTTGTCGTCGAGCAGCGGAAAAGAGTAGTTGAAACCCGCTTCGAGATAGCTGTCGGCCGTGATGCCGATGTCGCTGATGTCGCCGCTATTGCCGCGTTTCAGGAAGTCGAAGAGCGAGTAGGGCAGGGTGGCGTCGGTCGTGACGCGGGCGTTGAGGTCGAACGACCAGAAATTCTTGTGGTTGCGGGTGAAGGCGCCGAACCCGATGAGGTTTACGCGCGTGTCGAGACCCAGGAGGTTGTCGGCTTTGAGTCCCGAAAGGGCGTCGGCCGTCGATACGGAGCTGTCGAGCAGCGTGACGAGTTTTCCGTTGCGCGGATAGAGTATTTTGTCGATCGAGAGGTTGCCGCTCACGTTGATGTCCAGTCCGCCCAGCCCGGGGATGTTGACATAGCCGCGTAAGGGGGCGAAAGCCGGGTTGAACTGGCTGCGGAGGGTAGACCCCTCCATGAAATAGGCCGTCGGGTTCTGTGCCGCGGCGCCGGATGCCAGCAGCAGCGTGAATAGGAATGCGTATATTTTTTTCATGTTCTGTGCCGGATTAGAGGTTGAGCTTCAGGCCGCCGCGCTTGATCAGGCGCAGGGTGATGACGATTTGCTGATCGGACGTGAAATCGTAGCCCGGATAGTATTTCTCCAGCGAGACGGGGAGGATGATCTCGGCACCCTCGATGATCTGCCGCAGGTCGCTTTCGAAAAGTTGCGTCTCCCTGATCTCGTTCGTTTTGCCGGGTTCGACCGTTACGTCGAACCGGACGTTCGTAGGCGAGAAATAGGGCACGAGCCGCAGGCTCACGGGCAGGGCGCTCGTGATGCTGCCGTAGAGGTGCAGCGTGTTTTTGGGGTTGGGGGTGCCTTCACTGTCGAGGTTCTCGCAGAGCATGTCCACCACGTCGCCGCCGATGTCGATCTTACCGATGTCGTAGGTTACATCCTGGACTTTGAGCTCTGTCAGGTAGCTGCCGGCCAGGGATTTGACCTCGCCCGAAAGCCGGTCGTGCAGCATCGGCATATTGCGGAACGCCTCGATGAAGACCGGTTTGAAATCTGCCGGATCCGTATTCGGGGGGAGCAGGGGCAGGAAGGTCGAGAGGTATTTTTCCGCCAGCAGGTCGGCGACGGCGGTGATCTTGGCATCGTCGTCCATCATCTGGTCGATCAGTGCATCGAGCAGCGGCGTGATTGTCTCCGGGGTGTTCTGGAGTTCCCGCAGGTCGACGTATGCGGCGTTTCCGGGCAGGGGCGAGGGAAGCCAGATGTCCGCTTCGTCGAAGAGCGTTTTGATGTCCGCACCTCCTTCGTTCAGTTCACTCATACTTACGTATACCGTGGCCAGCGGCAGCCGGTATTCCGAGTCCTCGTCGCCGATGGTGACATCGTCCGTGTTCACGTTCGACAGGTCGTAAGCGTTGTCGATACAGGACGATGCGAGTGCTGCGGCGAAGAGAAAAGGTAAAAATTTTCTCATAGGGTTTGGGTTTGTTTTCAATGTGCCGCAAATATATGCCGTTCCGACGAATAAAACAAAAAATCAGACGTTTTAGTTTATGCGTGTGTCAAATGCGGCCATCTCTGCGTGCGCCGGAGGCATGCCGCAGGGGATGGCGCGTTTTGTGAAATAATTGCTACATTTGCATTGCGATTAACGCTATGGCGGGAACCGAAAAAAACAACCTCAGGGAGCAGGTGGCGATGCTGCCGCTGTCACCGGGCGTCTACCAGTTCGTAGACCGCTCGGGGACGATCATCTACGTCGGTAAGGCCAAGAGCCTGCGCAAGCGGGTTTCGTCCTATTTCGTGCAGAGCAAGGAGCACAGCCCCAAGGTTCGCGTGCTGGTGAAGCAGATCGCCGAGATCCGCCATATCGTCGTGGACAGCGAAACCGACGCCCTGTTGCTGGAAAACTCGCTCATCAAGACCCTCCAGCCGCGGTACAATATCCTGCTCAAAGACGATAAGACCTATCCGTGGATCGTGGTGCGCCGCGAGCATTTTCCGCGCGTGCAGTCGACGCGGCAACTGAACCGCGACGGGTCGCAGTACTTCGGCCCCTACGGATCGGTGATGATGCAGCACAGCGTGCTGGATTTCATCCGCGAGGTGGTTCCCTTGCGTACCTGCAAACTCAATCTCGCTCCCGAGCAGATCGCCAAGGGAAAATATACGGTCTGCCTGCAATACCACCTGGGCAACTGCAAAGGCCCCTGCATCGGGGCGCAGGGCGAAGAGGAATACGGCCGGCTCGTCGACATGGTCGTCGCGGTGCTCAAGGGCGACCTGCGCCCCGTGCGTAACTACCTCGAACAGGAGATGCAACGTGCTGCCGGGGGATTGAAATTCGAATTGGCGCAGCGCTACAAGCAGCGCCTCGATGCGCTGGACAACTATGCGGGCAAGTCGGTGATCGTCAGTGCGAAGATCGTCGACGTGGATGTTTTTTCGCTGCTTCCGGACGACGATGTGGCCTATTGCAATTTCGTGCGTATCCGCCACGGGTCGGTCGTGGGCGTTTATACCGTGAAACTCAAGACGGGTGTCGGGGGCGACGAACGCGACATGCTGACGCTGGCCATCCAGCATGTCGTCGAGCATATTGCCGGGACGCTGGCCCGTGAGGTCATCGTACCGTTCCTGCCTTCGACGACGCTGCTGTTCGACGGTGTGACCTTCACGGTGCCCAAGCGCGGCGAAAAGCTCGAACTGCTCGAATTCTCGCAGAAGAGCGCCCGTATCTACCGCGCCGAGCAGCTCAAGAACCTCGAAATCAAAAATCCCGAACGATATACCGAGCGGTTGATGAATGCCCTGCAGAAGGAACTGCGCCTCGATCGCCAGCCGCGGCACATCGAATGCTTCGACAACTCCAATCTGCAGGGGGCCCATCCGGTAGCCTCGTGCGTGGTGTTCCGCGACGGAAAACCCGCACGCAAGGAGTATCGTCATTTCAACATCAAGACCGTGGAGGGCCCCGACGATTACGCTTCGATGCGCGAGGTCGTCTTCCGGCGTTACAGCCGCCTGCAGGAGGAGGGGGCCGAGCTGCCCGATCTCATTATTGCTGACGGCGGGAAGGGGCAGATGGGCGTCATTCACGAGGTGCTGGAGTATCTCGGGCTGGACATACCTGTCGCCGGGCTGGCTAAGAACGACCGCCACCGCACCTCCGAGTTGCTCTGCGGATTCCCGCCTGTCCTGGTCGGCATCCGTCCCACTTCGCCCCTTTTCCACTTTCTGGCGCACATCCAGGAAGAGGTGCACCGTTTCGCCGTCTCATTCCATCGTCAGAAACGCAGTAAGGCCTTTATCCATAGCGAACTGGAACAGATCGAAGGCATCGGTGACAAGACCGTCCGTACGCTGCTGCAACATTTCCGCACCGTGGCCAAGGTCAAGGCGGCACCGTTCGAGGAGTTGACAGCGCTGGTCGGCCCCGCCAAGGCGAAAAAAATCAAGGCTTTCTTTGAAAAATAACCGGATTTTTTGAAAATTGCGAAGAATCGACTATCTTTGCCCTCCCGATTCTACGGAAGAGGCTTGCCCGGATGGCGGAATCGGTAGACGCGTTGGTCTCAAACACCAATGACAGCAATGTCGTGCCGGTTCGACCCCGGCTCCGGGTACAATAAAAATCGCTAACAAGTTAATTATTTAACTGTTAACGATTTTTATTTTCAAATTTGTTCCCGAATTGTTCCCAATCAATGTTCTCTTAAATTGCAGATTGAAAAAGAGTGGCAGACTATTAATTAGCCTGCCATTCTTAACTAATGCTTATCCTTTAGGCGGATAGGGATCATTTCCATAACTATCACGATCTCTGATTTGCCCATTCGGACGATGTATCAGCAGCTCTGACTCTTGGTTGCGAGCAATTTCCCGTGCTATATCAATAGCTTCTCGTTGCGTGCGTGTGATTTTAGTCACACGTTGATTTCCTGCACCCCGTACAGCCCATCGACCAGCATGAGGTACGACATGTTGATTTCGTCCCATTATTAAGCGGCATTCCACAAGGTTACATACTCGAGACAAGCATCATTGATCTCCTGCAAGGATAGTGTGGTATCCAAAGGTGCGGGATATATTACATCTGCCATTACATCAACAAAGAAGCAGTGTGCATTATCTACGATCTCTCCTTGCTTTGCAATGGATTTTTGCAGGAAGTACGAAATCAAAGACGCGGCATTACGACCGGCAGAAAAGTCCAATTTGTTCTTTGCTATCCGAAATTTTACTGCACCGACATACTTGTTTCCATTATCTTCCCACCGCATTATCAAATCGGGAGCAACCGTAATTTGTACACCAGCCATAATACATTCCTTATTGGTTACTTTGGGAAAAGTACAGTGTATTTTTCCTACTCTGTCGGGAAAATTGATTTCGATGAAATGTCTCAAAGCGATAATCGAATTAGCAACATCATTTTTTGCCCATACAGAACTTGTTTGGCGAGACTGTAAGGTTTGGAGCGCATCCAGAATACATTCCTCCTCAAATCCACCTTTAACGTATTTTTTCATTGCAGCCCTTGCTGTTGCATATGGAGCTACTTTGAATACAGATGGTTTCTTTTGCTCTTTTACAATCGATTTCTTTCGACGTTCCGTTGCTGTAACGAAAGCAATCAAGGGGTTTATCGAGACCCTTGGGACATTGTATGGTTGCCCCGAACCTATAAAATTGTTTGTCATATTAAATAATTTTATGGGGCAAAACTTGCTAAATACGGTATAAAGTTGTATCTTCGCAAACGAGAAAACAGAAATAGGAACAAGATGAGGAATCTCGTTCATGCGCGCCAACGCTTTATTATTTCTATCTCTGAAGGATGCCTTACCCCTTATTAAGGTATCCTTTTTTATTTACTTATTTTTCCTCGGCAAAATTCTTTTTTTCATTTTGTATACTTCCATATCCGTATATTCTGTGGCTCGCTTCAAGTCAAAGATAATAGTATTTGCCTCGTAATCGAGCCCCAGTTTATCGAATAGCGCTTTTGTATTTACATAAAAGTATCGTCCAGCTTTGCAAACTTTGAATACAGTCTCATCTTGCGAGTCGGGCGCATTGATTAAGTATAGCGTACCTTTGTTTTGATCATCCTCCGCGAATTGCACTATGCTATTTTCTTTAAACTGCAAATGTATAGCTGTCGCCTCTGTAAAGCCAAGTTTTCCCGTTCTTTGTATTGTAGCTTTCAGCCTGCTTGGGGCAGCTTCGTTTTTATAAAATATTAGCGCCATAATCAAAATGCCTTTCTTGACTGCAAATATAGAACAAAGTTTTTGCTATCCCAAATTTCCTTGTAAAAAATTATCGGTCAAGTATCGATTTTATGTTGCCTGTTTTTTTGTCACGCATCCTCTTTTACTTATTCTTTGTTTTGTTTATTTGTTGTGTGTTATTCTGTGCTTTCTTTGTATGGACGTTTAATTTTATTTGCAATACCACAAACTCAAATGATATCAAATTTATTTCTGACTTTCCAGTTTCCCTAACCGCATAACGATGGAAGTCTGACTGCGCCCCATCTTCTCCGCAATATATCGGATGCTTTTCCCTTCACGATAGAGTGTCAGCAAAAATTGGTCAGCACGGTGCGTCCACCGCTTGTTGGCATTCGGATGCTTGGTGTAACTCTCCACCGTAACTTTTTCGGGACGCAGAAACTCGTCCACAAAAACAGAAGGGAATCGTGCATCGTAGAAAACCCATGTTTTAATTTTGGCCCGTGTGATTGCTACATAGAACAACCGTCGCTCCTCGCCATAAGGAAAGCAGTCGCTTGCCGTCAGTACGTATTGCAAAGACGGGTCATCGCTTACGAGTGAGGGAAAGCCATAGGTGTCCTTGTTGCACTGGAGCAAAATCACATAGGCGGCTTCAAGCCCTTTGGATTTGTGCACGGTCAGGAATTCGACCTTGCGGCCACCGATGATATAGTAAAATCTGTTCCCCTCTTTGACGCTTTTATACATGAACGAGAGGTAGTAATCGTCGAATGAATACCGCCCCAGCAGGAACACAGATTTGTCGGCCGGAATGGATGCAATAAGCTGTCCGATGACATTGCAATAGCTGTTTCGGTCGTAGGCTTGGAACGATAGTTCGGTTTTCATTTGCCCGCTGAACGGCCGAATGTTCTTTTTTATTTGAGCCGTATTACGTTGGATGAATCGGGCCGACAAACCGACCAGCGGCTCGCCGAAACGATAAGTCGTTTCGATTTTATTGATTTCGGTCGGGCCGAAAAAAGCTGCGAAATTGTTGAAAAGAGCCATATCGCTTCCCGAGAAACGATAGATGGATTGCCAGTCGTCACCTACGCAATAGAGTTTCGCCGGAGGATTTCCCTCGCGCAAGGCTTTGAGAAAGTTGTAGCGGTCAACGGATATATCCTGAAATTCATCGACAATTATATACTCATACGACACTGGATGCGTTGCCCGGCAAAGTTCGGTCGCCTGCAAGATGGCATCCGTAAAGTCGATTTGTCCGCTACTGCGCAAAGCCTCCGCATAGCGTTCATACACGGGACGGAAAATGTTTTTGACTACGAACTCACTACGCCGGTCATCGGCTTCGTTAGTCTGTTTCAAGACGTCCTTCAATGATCGGCAACTCGATTTCAGCAAGGTGACGAATGTAGCGATCAATCTAATAAATGCCTTTTCCTGCTTGCTGCCCTCTGGTAATACCATGCTGTACAACTCAACATCTGTTCGTTCTTGCAAAGGGACACCAGCATCGAGCAACAATTGTTTGAGCGTCTCACGAATATCCGAACGGTAAAAATCCACGCTGGACGTCGTAATTAGTCTCGTTCCGAATTTCTCGTGGGCGGCCCGCTTCCATGCGATGCCGTCGTTATACTTTTGGTTGGCCTCTTCATAGGAGATATTCCGATCTTTGGCGAACCATGCGGGTACGAGGCCGTGTTCATCTACCCCGAAATGCTCCAGATAAAGACGCTGCGGTTTACCGTCTCGCTCAAAGTGGATCGAAAAATCGGGTTTGTACTGGGAGTGCATCGCGTCCGCTACCGGATATTCGTAAGGCTCCTCATATCTGAACTGCACGCCGAGGGACGATAAGACGAAACAGATTTTCTGCTCTTGCTCGCTCCGCACGTAAATCTGTTTGCCGTCCATATCCGGAAGCAGTGCTTTCAGCCGCATATCCTTTTGCTCGGATAGCTGCTGTCGTCTTTCATTTTTCCGTTTCTCCCAATCCGCCTCGTTGGATTGATAATCGACGAAATACTCGACCGCATGTTTACGGAATCGCGAATCGGCCAGCAATTCGCGGTATATTTTCACGAACAACGCGTCCGTATTGTCGCAGATCGAAGGTTTATTACCTGTTTGCTGCCCAATCAGATCAAGGGCCAACTTATGGAAAGTATAGCCACGCAAGCCCTCGATTCCCATTCGTTCGGTCAGCTCGGCGGCAGCCTTGTTCGTATAGCTGATAAGAAGAATCCGTGTCGGATCGACTTTCTTTATTTCAATCAGGTATTTGACCTTTCCTACGATGGAGGATGTCTTGCCGCTTCCGGCACTGCTTACGACCAGACAATTATCCTCTTCCGATACGATGGAACGCCTCTGCTGTTCGTCCAACGGATATTTCAAACAATGATCGAAAAAGAGTTTGTGCCTATCAAGCGAATTTTGGATAACTTGCTGGTTATGCAATCTGACGAGCTTGCCAATATTATCGAAGTCATGGAGAAATTTCAAGATAACTTCCGATGGCTTGATACCGAACGTTTTGAGCTGCGGGACGAGCGCATCCGCTTCTTTGTAATAATCCGTATAATAACGGGAGAATTCCTTTTCCTGTAAAAAAGTTATATAGCAGTTCGCAAAGCAGGCTTCTAAATCGGTGGCGATGTCAATAAAGAAGCGCTCATCGCACGTTGAGATTGCGAACCTTCGTTCCTCGTTTATCCGGTTGCTTTCATAGGATGGAATGCAACGAATCTTTGCGGAAAGTTGTTCCGCCTCCTTTTTTAGGCGTAAACGTCTTGCCGCTATAGCTGCGAGCAGAATAGCGACAAGGCAAATAGCTATGATAAGTAAATTAGGCATATTAAAAGCGACTCTATCGAAATCGCTCAATCCACCTGTAATCATCCCCCTTCGTACTCCACTGAAATTTCCACATATCTCCAGTATTGTCATTGATGAGATAATATTGATACATACTCGTTAAAGGTTGAATTGAGAAGATACATTCTTCATTATCAGAAACTAACTCTCGGTCATTAATAGGTATACACATTAAGTTATCCAAATCCTGCGAACTATATTGTACCTGCCATAATTTACCGTTATAAGAATCCAATAATACAAATGTCCACATATTTTGTGTCGCAAACATTTGAAATCTATTCGTCCATTTTGAATCTTCGGATGGAAAAGCAAGAGAGTACCTATTAATTGGAATAGCAAACATATAGTCCTCGCCTTTCACGCTAAATTGAACTTGCCAGTTCTTGCCTGTATATGTGTCGAGCATAATGAAAGTCCACATATTTTGCGTTTCATAAAGACAGAATCGCCCTGCTGTATCTCCTAATAATTCTCGGGCACTACAAATTGTCCAAGATTGGCCATCATCTTGAATTTGTTGTACCTCTCCCGTCTTTGTATTTAATCTGAGTTGATTGTGGTAATTTCGTGTTTTGTACATTTTGTAAATCGACGAACTTTGTGCAGACGAAACCAAAGCTACGTTTACAAAAAACAATACGAGGATCAATCTTTTAAGCAAAACCATACGCAATAGTTACATGTTCTCCAGTCCCTACAAGAACCATTATTAACCACGAAGCGTGGAACTGCAATGCCACGTCTTTATTTGGAGGTCGTAGGAAACCTTGCATACAGATGTAGTGATAGCAGCCCACGCTATATGCGTGAGAACCACTATGCCATCTGAGTATGCAATTTGAAAATTTCCTACGTTTCCAAATACTTGATGAGCATAACGCTTCTTATCATATGTCTGGAACGAGTTTCCCCAATCCCACTACAAAAATAATTAAAAACTACGATAATACGCTACACCTTTACAAGTTTTATTTCAGCGATCTACATTTTCAACCCTCTTCCATTCCGTTCCGGCTGAACATAGTGTTGTAATCGCTCTGCTTGTTCTCTGAACCACCTGACAATAGGTATCCCGTCGATTTTAAGGCCGAATTTGCGGTTGTTTGTTTCGTCCGAAGCGATTCTTGCAATCACATTCTCGGCGTTGAATCGCTTTCGGTGCGTTTCCGAATAGAGCGTACCGCTGTATTTGAGCGGTTTGCCTCCGATAAGCGTTTCCGTCTGCTCGTCGTTGAATCCGACCTTGCGGCAAAATTCGTCCATGCGCAGCATTTCGCGGAAACGAGGGAACCATGCCAGTGCCTTGCGAACGACCGATTGAAGAAAAGACAAATCTTTTTCGTATTGTTTCTTCATGTTCGCGGTTTCCGTCACGTGCTGCGCCTGCATTGCCGTCAGTTCCCGACTATGTTCGCTTTGCATGGTCTGAATCTTCTTTTGCAGGATTTCTATACTCTCGTCCCGAGTGGACAACTCGTGTTGCAGTCGTCCGATTTCCAGCTCCTGCCGTTTGACCTTCGACGTTCCGATCATCGACCCGATACCGTCGAGAATGGTCGTGCCGACCTCGGCGGCAGAGTTTTTCAGTTTCTCGGTCTTCAGTTCGCTTTTTACCGCTTTCAATTCCGTTTCGGTTCGTTCCTTGGCAGCACGGGCTTTCTCAGCCTCCTGCTTCTGCTTGGCGATGATGTAGTCCGTCCGCTCCAGATGCTCGCGCCCTGTCTGCTCTTTCGCCGTGCCGCGCTCCATATCGAGCGCTTCGGCAAGTATGGTCTGCATTTCGCTCATGTCCTGCGGCGTGAGCTTGCAGGACTTCCCTGTATCGTGGTTCATCCAGTCCCATACGATATGAGCATGGTAGTTCGGCTTCCATGTGGTTTTGTCATTGGGTATTCCGTAGTGCCCTTCGTCACGGTGGATGAAGATTTGCAGCGGGGTAATGCCCCAACGCTCGCGGCATAACTCTCCGTATCGTTGCAGCTGTTCCATCGTCGTGTCTGCCTTGCAGACCACGACACCTTCCTTGATAGGTGTACTGCCGCGCACAACGACGTTCTTTCCGGTCTTCTTGTTCAGGCGTGTGCGATCTTTGGTCTGCATTGCCCGTCCCGTCTTCGTCTTAACCATCTCGCCGAGGTATTTGTAATACTCCCTAAGCGACACGCCCTCGATACGTGGCGACACCCACACTTCGTTGCCGTCCATAAGGTCGGTGCGCAGATAGATATTTTCTTTGTTGATATGGGCGAGGTATTGGGGTGTCCGCCTGTTATGTGCCTCGCTCTGCCCGATGTTGCACGGGCGTATGTTGTCCGATGTCTTTGCCATAATTTTGATTGCTATAAGTGGGTTTGGGGTCTTGGGGCGATGCCTCGAGCGGAGTTTCCAAAGAGCGGGTCACTCTTTGGTCGGGTTGCATAGGGCTGAAAGCCCTTGCCGGGTCGAGGGCGGAGCCTGCGTGGGACGGGGCGAAGCCCAGCCCCTCGGGAGAGCCCACAACTACGAAAGCAAAGCGTGTAGTTATAGTGGGCTATAACAAGGCAAGCCTTGTGGTTCGTGCGGTTCCCTCTGGGTTGCGGCTGTTTTTTATTCTTCCCTCTATTCGTTCGATGTCTGCGACGTTACAACTTACAGCCGTGCGACTGCTTGTGCCCTTTCACGGGACAACGACTGCGCAGGTAGTCGTTCAAGTCATTGTGCGGCCGATAGTGAATGGATTGGTCTGAGAGATTGCGGCAGGAGGCTTTCAACTCCGCCGTCGCTTTGCGTCCTGCCTCGTCGTTGTCGAGATAAGTATAAACCTGTTCGTGCGACGCGATGAACGGAACGGCTTTGGCAAGGTTCGTTACCGAGTTCAGTACGACGATATTGTGCGGCGGGGTCGGATTTCGTTTGAGCGTCAGAAACGAGAGGTAGTCCATGAATCCCTCGAAAACGAGGCACGTCGGATAATCGCCGCGGCGGGTCGTCGGGGCTTTCGAGGTGCAGCCCTTGAAATAGCGGTTGCGCAACTCCCAACCTCCGTTATCATTACAGAATCCGATTGCGAAATAGGATTTGTCCGCCACGTAATAATGCACCTCTGAACAATGTTCCCGCACTGTATCGAGGTTGATGCCCCGTTCTGTTATGTAAGCGAGCAAGGCAGGGTTTTCCAACGACTGCACCCTCTCGATGATAATTGAGGGTGTACGCTGCGGGATAGGATTCTTTCCGATGAACCGACGCTGCGGAGCGAGAGCAGAGGAATTTTGAATTGCTCTGCCGAGCCGCGAGGAGGAAAAGCCCGAAGGGCTTAAAGGAGAAACGGACATCCCGCCGATGTGTCGTTCCAACCGCCGCATAGCTTCTCCGGCATCGCACTGCTCTAATCGCATTATAAGGTCTATAATAGAGCCGCCTGTGCCCAGCCCGAAGTCATACCATAGATTCTGCATATAATCTACCTTGAAGCTCGGCGAATGTTCCTCACGAAGCGGTGAAAGATAAAGACCGTATCGCGGATTGTCTTTAACCGGGTGCAAGCCTTGTTCGGCAAGGTAGGCCCGAATCGAAATCTGTTTTATCTGTTGAATGTTGCTCATCTTTTTTTGTAAGTTTGTTGAAAAGTCTTCACAATATTCAGTGAAATAGAAAGTTATATATCTTACGTCATTCTTACACTCGATTTCAGTTGTTAGAGCGTAAGTATTTGTTGGACGTTGTAAGAGTTTTTGTAAGATATGTAAGTCATTAAGAATAAATGATCTATATTTCTATCCTTACACTCTTACATACTATATGATCGAATCGCACTGCAACAGTTCTTCGAGCAGTTCGCGTGTGACCGTATAGACTCTTGCAGTTTTGCTCTCCTGCCTTGTTATTTCACCGTTATAGGCAATCGTGTAGCGTTGGTAATAGGTCGGCGGCGCGGGCGACAGCCGCCAATTCTCCGAAAGAATCCGCCGCACGGTCGGATGATCCGAACGGATACCGCGTACCTCCAGCATATTCACCATATCGCTCACGTCGAAGCGATACTCCGCAAGAGCCTCGGCTTCCATAATGTCGCGGACAATCGACAACATCTCTGCCTCGGTCTTGCTTCGGTTGTAGTGAATGATCCGCCGCAAGGCGTCTGTCGCCAGTAAGCGCGGAGCAAACCACATGCGGCTCTCTTCACGGGTGGACAGTTCACGATGAAGCAGGAAGAACAGGAATCCCGGCAACTCGCGCCGCATATCGGCAAGCAGGTTTTGATTGTCATGTGTTAGCGGCGGTACACGCCGCACCCAATAGCGTGTTTCTCCGGCTTCAATCAGAACGGGGGTGCGCTCATTATTGGAACAAAGAATGAACTTACCGAAGAACTCCACCTCCCGACGGTCGCGCCCTTTCGCTTCGGCCTTGTAGCTCCGTGCGGTCGAAAGGTTCTTGATCCGTTCGGAATCTTCGCGGCGGTTCAGCAGTACCTCGTCCACACAGACCAGCAGTTTACCCGTCCAGTCGTCGTTGAACTGCGAACGGAAATCCTCGTTGGTATTGAACGTCACGTTGCCCTCGAAGATCAGCTTCAGAAAATTGAGAAAGGTAGTCTTGCCTGTGTTTCGCTCGCCGGACACCAGCAATACGATCGGCAGACGTTGCAACGGACGTAGATAGAGCAGTTGGAGATAATCCAATCCCAGTTCGATCTGCTCGCCGAAGATATGACAGAGAAAGTCTCGGATATGTGTAAACTCACCCTCGGCAGGTATGGTCGAAATCGGTTCGTAACGGTTCAAAAAGCCGTTAATCTCCCGGCAGTAGTCGGTATGGCTCGGAATGGTACAGAAACCGTCGTACTTCGGCACTCGTGCGATGTAATCCTTGCCATAGTCTTGGCGCAAGGTTTCTACATTCCACGGAATCAATGTTTCGAGGCTCCGCCCATTACTCAACGGCATAAGCACTCGTTTGAGTATTGTCGTGCCCACACGCAGGTATGGAATCTCCGACTTATTTTTCACTGCGGCCTCCTTTCGTGTTGCGCCCTCCCTCTAAAATCCGGCGAATATCGGATTGTCGATATCGGACTTTGTTGCCGATTTTGACCGTTCGCAGGTAACCTTTCCGGTTCCAATGCCACAATGTCGTGTCGCAAACGCCGCAAATCTCCTTGATCTCCTCTTTGGTGAGGTACTTTTCCTTGCGGGCTTCGGCAATCTCGGCCGACAACTCGCTCTTCGCACGGTTAATCAGCTCGTTCGAGAATGCGAGCAGATCCGCACCGCTGACCTCCAGCCGCACATTGGCGTTTCCCTGCCGGAGAATCGAAATCAGATCATCCATCTTATTGTTTCCTCTTCCACCGTGTAAGACCTTTTCGTTCGGTGGAATGAAAACAAAAAAGCCATTGCCTCACGATGAGACAATGGCACAAAAATATATTTATTTTCAGCGAATTTTCAAGCGAAAAACTTCACATTCATACACAAAAATTCAAACTTTCAGAATTGAATCGCCGTGAAGCGAATTTTCGTTAATCGACCTTAAAATAGACCGCAAGATCGTTGATGTCGGCGGCGAATTGCTCGGCAACCCTGTCGTCGAGATAGGCATAGATGCTCTTGTCCGAACCGATGTATGTTCCGTAACGTGATTTCAGCGCGACGAATAGCTGACGCGAAGAGGTAATGTCTGGTAGATAGCCGAGCCGTCGAAGCGCAAGAATCATCAACGCGACGCGCTTGCCTTTGACGCCTGAATGAATATATTGCTTGATCTTGTCAAGCAAAATCGGTTTCTTCTCATCGTCGAGCAGGATCATGCTTTCCAATGTCGAGGGGTGTTCCGCCTTGTCAAGCTGTTGCGGCGGCCGGCTATTGTTGTCATCGGCTTGCAATGCCCAAGCAACCACATGGCCCTCTTCGATTATCTTCTTCAGTTCATAGTACTCGTCCCAGTCCTCACGGGTACGCAATCCCAGTTCGATGGACTTCTTTACGACCATCTTTATCATCCGGGCGAGAAAGAATTTTTCGATACCGACAAGTTTAGAGTGCTTCGACAGTTCCTCCCCTCGCTCGACCATATTCTCAAAACTGCGACCGAAATAGAGCCAGCAGATCATCGCGGGTAGAGTGGCATTGGCGTCCGAAGTGTTTTTGTCGAATTTGGCGATAATCGTTTGGGCCAAGTTGGAGCCGGAACATTGCGCGATCACGGCATCTACATCAATCTCGCCTCGCGTACTCATTTGTTTAGCAGCAGCCTTTGCGAACCTCGGGAGCAGCTTCATGGCAGTCGTCATTACCAGCCGGTATCCCTCATCGCTTTCATAGTTCATCATCTCTTCGAAAGCGTCGTAGGCGTCGGCGTGATCCGACATCCACTCCTTCATGCGCTCCTTGAACGCTTCGTAGTCCGTGCGGCTCATCGTAGCTATTTCAATTCGGATAACTCGATTTTCAGTTGCTCGGCCAACTGTTTTTCCGTCGGCAGGTAGAGTTGATATTTGCTTGCCATAATCGTATTGTTGTTTTCCGGCAGCGTATATTTCACCAACGTATCGTTCTTATCGGCGCAAAGCAGAATCCCGATCGTCGGGTTTTCGTCGGGAGCTTTCTCGTTGCGGTCGTAGTAATTTACGTACATCTGCAATTGCCCGATGTCTTCGTGTGTAATCTTGTGGGTTTTCAGTTCGATAACGACGAAACAGCGAAGCAGTCGGTTGTAGAATACCAAATCGGCGAAAAATTCGTCGTCTTCAAGCAGAATACGTTTTTGGCGGGCTACAAACGAGAATCCGTTACCCAACTCCAACAGAAACGCTTGAAGATTGGTAATCAACGCACGCTCCAAATCTTTTTCGTAGTAGGTCGCTTCGGGCCGCAAACCGAGAAATTCCAAAACCATCGGGTCTTTAATAATCTCGGTCGGAGACTCGGGAATGCGCTCCTTGCGGGCAATCTCCAACACGGCTTTCTTGTCGTTGCTCAGCAACAGACGTTCATACAATCCCGAATTGATCTGTCGCTCCAACTCACGCCCTGTCCAGTTGTTGTTTGCAGCTTCCAACTCGTAGTACTCGCGTTTGTCTTTATCGTCTATTTGAATCAGAAGACGATATTGATACCAATTCAATTGCGTCCGCACTGCGGACGCAATTGGATAAGTGCGGTAGAACTGCCTTGCCCGTTCCAATTGACGCACGGAAAATCCACTGCCGAACTCCTTTTCTATTTCCGTTGCAATGTTTTGAAGAAGGTATGCTCCGTATTCCGCTCGGTCTTGGCCCTTTTGTTCTTCGATAAAGATGCGTTCGCCCAATTCCCAATACATTTGCACACGGACGGTATCCACACTGCGAATCGCTGATTCTCTGGCGGAAAGAATAATAGTCCGAATGTCGGATATAAATTGTTCGGTCAAATTGGTCTTTACTATTTTCATATATCGTGTATTTTGAATTCCGACCGCGCTGCGGACGCAATTATCTCCTTTACGACAACAAATTTACTAATTCTTTTTTCATTTCATCGTCGATCTCCCGATAACGTGCAAACGCGCGGCTTCCCTCCTTGTGGCCGCTCAATGCTCCGACCAGATTCGGGTCTTTTACCTGCTTGTATAGGTTGCCGACGAATGTACGTCGAGCAAGGTGGGACGACGCGATTTCATACAGTACCTTTTTCTCCTCCTCGCGGGTCGTCGGGTTGATGATCGTAACCAATCGCTTCAATCCGGCGGCTTTGAAAATCCGCTTGATCGACACATTGTATTTCTGTTCCGAAATAAACGGCAGCAGTTTGTCACCCTCGCAATTCCTGTATCGGGCAATGATCTCCAATGCCGTCGGATTGAGCGGGACACGCACTGTCAGCGGCCGTCCCTCTTTCGTCTTGCGCGGAATATATTCAATAGCTCCGTCGATGATGCTTTGTTTCGTAAACTTGATGAGGTCGCCCACTCGACAACCGATCAGACATTGGAAAACGAAGATGTCGCGCTGAATGGCCAACTGTGGATGGCGGTTCAAGTTGGTGCGATAAATTTTGTTCCGCTCGTCGATCGTGATGTAATAAGGTGTTCCATAGGTACACTCTTCGAGCGGAAAATCGTCGAATGGCGTATTGCTCGTCTTTTTGTTATCCTTGCACCAATAAAAGAACGTCCGAATCCGCGAAAAGCAATCCAATAAAGTGTTCTTTCCACGCGGTTGCGGCGTTCGCGCCTCAGGGATCGCATCGTAAATGGCCGGATAGAGCTGGCAATATCGGTATTCGTTCTCGAAAAAATCCCATATATCCCGAAGCGTGTCGGATGTTACGTCGTCGATATAAAGCGTAAAATCTTTTTGTCCGCGCTTGGTTGTCCGCACATAGAGCTCGTAACGCTGCAAGCCGCGCTTTACGACCCGATAGTTCTTTTTGCGGACTTCGGATAGTTTATGCTTTTCGAGAAATTCATCGAACAGCGGAATCACCTGCAATTTGATCTCTTCGGCCAGCGCATCTTCCGTTTGGAATCTTTGCGGGTGGTGGTAACGCTCGATTGTTTCGCTTAACCATTCGCCGTCGGCTTCATTCGTGTAAGATTGGGTAATGAGCGTAACGATATTCCGCACATGGCTGTTGAATGCCTGTTTCTCCTTCTCCGAAACCAAGGCTACTCGATCCTTGAATCCTTGTTTTTCGGCACTCCAGTGATTCGGATTGATCGTCAGTTCGCTTGCCGCCTTAATGTCTTTCTTGCCGTCGCGCAGCCGAAAATAGACCGTCGCAAGCGTATCCGTGTCGTTCTTCTTTGCAGTTTTCCGTATGAGTGCCGAAACCTTCATTTTGCAGCGTATTGTTTACACTGCAAAGATAGTATTTGTTCCCGAATTGTTCCCATATATCCTGAATTTATTTCGACTTACTTCAAATCTATTAAACGATTCGCTAATTGCAAATCGTTGTATAATAGCGAAAATACATTATTTTGCGTCGTTTTGCGATTTTAGAATAATCGAATAGAATTTATAATTTCAAATGCGGCTCCGGGTACGTAAAATCCCTATTAATCAACTGATTATTAGGGATTTTGTTTTTGTTGGGGTGTAAATTAGGTGTAAAAAGTAGCGGAATAAAAATAATTGCCATTTTATTCTACTAGGTAGTGTAATTGTATAAAAGCGTTTCTAACATTTTTCTCAAAATCTAGAAATGATGGCAATGCTCTCAATTTTTCAAGTTTAATAGAATTACCTATTTCGGAATATAATTCAGAAATAGTAATTTCATCCCTGCGTTTTTTAGGCCGGTTCTCTTGGGCAATTCGAATAGCATTTTCAATAGCATTTTTGGGGTCAGCATACGTTTCAGGTTCGCGATGTAATCCCAAATCTACATCTCTGAAATTGTATCCATATATTCTTTCTTTTAATAATTCTTTATCCGCCAACATCCAAGCCTCAATCATTCTTATTGGGATTATAGGAACTATAACTTTACAATAAGAATCCGAATTCTTGGTAGATAATGCATTTTGTAATGGGGTTATCTTGTGGTTGTATATCTCTGTATCTCGATCTTGATCAGTATGAACGCATAAAATTGAGATTCCGTATTCTTGTACTCCCTTTTGGGATGCATTTAACATTTTTTCTACAAATCCATCGCCTTCCGCATCGAAAAATATGATTCCATCGATACTTACCTCATTTAGACAATCAACAGCAATGTCTAAAAAAACATTCTCGAGAATTGTGGTGAGGAATCTGATGTCTGTAGTCCCTTCGGTGACGACTCCTATGAATAGTTGTATTGCCATACCTAGATTAATTTCTTTCTAAATAATCTTTTAAAGCTGCTGCGGTCATTTTATTCTCTTCGTTTGAAAATAATTCTAAAAAGGGATTATTTTCGACCGGAGTTATTTTTGTAACTCTTAATGTTGCTTTCTTATTTTCAGTCGTATGAGCAATCATTGGAACCATTTTACTCAACCATACACCAATCTTATAATTAAGCCTTTCAGCATTACAAAGACAGGCTATTAATTTCGGAGAATGGGTGTTCACTATGACTTGCCTTAATAAAACATTGTCTTCGTCAAATTGAACGGTTAATCCTTCTAATAAATTAAGCATATCATTAATACGTTGTGGATGTATTCCATTTTCCGGTTCCTCAAAACATAATAGACCTTCATATGATTCGTCGTATTGCATTATGCACAGAGTAAGAATGCGCAAAGTCCCTTCTGATAAAACTCTAGATGAAAATTCTTTACCATCTACATTCTTTAGAAGAATTAGAAACTGTTTATTTGATTTATCATCAATGACATCTACGGAATTATACTCTGGGAGAAATCGATTTAGCAACCTTGATATGCCAATCAACGCTGATGGGTTATCTCCTTTGATGCGGTATAGAGCTGATGCAAGATTTGCCCCATCTTGCGATATTTCATAACTCATTTTGGCATCTTGAATCGTTGGCTTTCTCAAAACTTCTGGATTGAGTTGCATGAATCGCCACTTCCTCATTTCCTCTTTTGCCGCAAATGCATGAGGAAAATCCGTATTATATACGCCACTTAATACTGTCCTGCTTATACGGTGTGCAACAGATGCTTTGCCTATAGCGGCCTTTTTTCCTCGTCTAGCATCTTGGCGAATATAAATTGTCGGTAGCCCATTTTCTGTAATTGTCTTTATAAATGGTTCTTTTGTTCCGCCACTTCGCTGTGTTTTCCAGATTTGTTTATAGTCGTCTCCTAAAAATTGTTTAGCCCATGTATCTTGTTCTGGGGGAATTTTTGTTAAAGATTCGAAATCAACCGATAGTGAATCGTAGCCATGCTCATCTTTTCTAATTGATATAGCTATCTCATAACGGAGACGAGGTGAATTGAGTTCAACTTCTGCACCCCAATTATCTTTTAGCTTTCTTTTAACCAGCAATTCAACCGCAAATGACATAGTTGTCTGATAGACATGATCTCCAAGTATTGTGAATTGTTCTTGGATAGTACCTCTCCTATCTGGAAACGATTCTTTGAGATCATTATCTGCTAATCTTGATAATAGTTCTAATGCATCAAATAGGTTGCTCTTTCCGGATGCATTTATGCCTGCAATGACTGTAAATGGAGAAAAGGTCATTGAGAACTTACGAAAGGACTTAAACCCGTCAATTTCAATTTTAGTAATCATATTGAAATGTCATTATATTTTATAATGATTGCAAGATAACAATTTTTAATGAGAGTTTTGTTGCTGTAAATCAATATTCAAAATTTATTCCTATCTTTGCCGTTGCGAATACTACATAATTGATTGACCTTTTATAGGGTATACTGTAAGTATACCGCTAAAAATGTGTGCAGAGTCGTTGGGGAGCAATCCCGTGAACGGCACCTTGCAGTAGCCTGTAAAAGGGAGATTGTGTAGTGTTCGCAGCTGCACATTTTTTGTTTTTATATGCGAACACTACACATTGTCCGTACCTCGGTACAGACACGCCGCAAGGCCAGCCGCAGGCGGTTCCCGCCGTGCAATCTCTTTATTCGTTTCCATTTCCACCCTCCCGATTAGCAAGTAGCTGCTAATCAAATCTCTATTCTCTTTGTTGTGCAATTCCGCACGATAAGGACAGCCCTTACTATGTCAAATTTCTAACAATCAACCAAATGGAAACGAATCAAAACCCCGTGCAGGAAAACTCTGCACAACGCATAGCCCTCGAACTCGAACAGCCCGCCGAACGACTTTACGATCCTGCCGAAGCCGCCCGGATCGTTCACTGCCTGACGGACGGCTATTTCGATCCCGAATATATCTTGTTGTTCGGCAAATTGGTCGGCGGCACGCGCCATAGCGACGCAATGGCATATGACCTGCTGATGGTCGTTCGGGAAACCCCGGAATACGATTGGATTCAGACCAAACGCATCCTTCGTTACAAAGTGCCGTACAGCTGCCGGAAGATTACCTACATCAATCTTTACATCATGACGTTGCGTTATGTCGAATCGAACTCAACGCCGTTCCTCTTCTTCGCCCATGCCGAGGGCGAGTTGCTTTATAGCAGCGACAGCTACCATTTCCAGCGTCCGAAACACCCGATCGACTTTGCCAAGGCGTATGCGGACGCTAAATTCCATTTCGAAACGTTCCGCATGCAGGGCAATGAACTACTTGAACAGGCGCAGGACGCTTTCAGCGAGAGCCGCAACATGCGTCTGGCCGCGCAGTTCTCGGCGCAGGCGATGGTCTATTTCTACCATACGCTTTACTACGTCTATCACGGGCAGGAGTTCGACAGCCACGATCCGGTCATCATGCACGACCGGATGCGGACGCTTTCCACGAAGCTGATGCTTGCTTTCGACGACACCCATCTCGAAAACATTTTCACGCTGCCGCGTCTGAAGAGTTTTCTGCAAAAGTCTCCCTATGGCATCCGGTTCGACATCGCGCCGCAAAAGTTGGATATACACATGGAGCGTGTGCGTAAAGCGGGCGGGATTATCGAAAACCTGTGCGGTCTGCGTCTGGAACTTTATAAAGAATTGAGCGAACGGCAATAAGCGGTTAATCATCCGAATGAAAAGGGGACTTGCGAGATTATCAACGATCCCGCAAGCCCCCTTTTCTGGCATCCTACTTTTTTGGAGCTTTTGTTTTCTGCGATTTCTCTTTCTCGGCCTTTGTCCGCTCTTGATTTACGATTGCTGCGCCGCGTTCCTTGATCTCTTTTTCATACTGCCTGACCTCTCTTTTCACCACGTCGATGTTCTTATTCTCGCCTTGTTCGAACACCCGGTCGAGGTCGGTAATGAGTTGCATTTCTCCGTGCCAGACAGCCTGCATATAGCGGTATTTCCAATCATTCTTGCGGTATTGCCGATTGTTCACGGCCTGCCATATATTTCCTACAACGGATAGCCCGGCAGTCAGAGCCAGTCATACACACGCCCGAACCAGCCGTTTGTTGATGTCGTAATTGTAGGGAATCCGATGCAATAGATGATCTAACGTGTTGTCTATACGCGTCCAATGACCGTCTAACATCTCTTTGTATTTCTCCACTTCCCGGCTTATGAATAGCTGTACCGCCTTTTTGATCTTTTCGTCGCTTAATGCACCCTTTACCTCGGCATTTATCCGCTTCATCGCTTCGGCGAGTATCTCCGTGCTGACGTTGATCTTTCCGAAAGCCCTGTTTATGTCCGTCATGTCGGGCGGCTGTACCTCGACCACGGGTTTAATCTCGATTTGCCCGATGCGGTTGATAAAATTGGTGATCTGCTCCGCCGAAAGATTCTGTACACGGGCTATTTCGTCGATCCGCTGCATCAGGGCTGTATTATCGCCGCCGCCCTGCAGCTTTGCAATCTCAGCCTTGAAAGCCTTGATAAACTCTTCCTTGAAATCTTCGTATTGGTCGCAATCCAATGCGACAGTTTTTTCCTCTGCCATAATTTAATGATGTATTTTAATTTGACGTTTTTTAGTTTGTTGTTCCCGGATTCTTCGGCTGCGCTCGACCTGCTCGACCAGCATTGCTTCGGTCGCCTGCCGGATCAGGGCCGTAATTCGTGCTATGTGTTCTTCGTGGGATTCTCCGATGTGTCGCTGCATTTGTTCTGGGGTGATTGAGCTGCAACACCCGCCCGGCGGTAAAGTTACACCGCCCGCCACGCCGAAGCCGCCCAAATCGACGGATTCTCCCGAATTACCGCGACTGCCGAACAACCCGGCGAACGCCGAACGGTAATGGCTAACTGCTGCCGATAAATTCCCGACCGCCTGCGCCGAATGGCGAGGCTGTGCGACGGGAGTATCGATCCGCTGCGCCTGCGAGAAATGACGGTCTAACTTGGAGAAGCTGAAAGCCCGGTCAATCTTCGAGCCGGAAAAGGTGTAGCCGTTCATACCAAACAATACGCCCTGCCTGCGGTCGGTATTGCCGCAATACTTGAATGTGGTCGTAATACCTCGTTCCTGCAATCGTTTCTCCAGATCGCCCCATGACTTGCAACCGGGTAGGCAATCCCGTACGGCATCGTAAATGGCGTACTTGGTCTTGTCCGGCTCCCGCAGCCGTTCGCGCCGTACCTGCTCCTTGCCTCTTGGGTAGTAAAGCCCGTATTTGGCTGTAAGCTCCTTGCAAACCTTGCCGTTCCGGATTTTGATATTCTTGTCCGATATGGTCTGCCCGTTGTTTCCGATCCGGTTGTAGACGATATGACAATGCGGATGCGCTTGATCCGTGTGCCGGACAATCAAAAACTGCGTGTCCCGAATCCCCATACGCTCCATATACTCCCGTGCAATCTGCGCCATAGCCGGGTCGGTCAGCCGGTCAACATCTTTCGGGGAGAAGGATAACGATATATGTCCGACTGCGTTTTTGATCCGGGGATTGAGTAGCGTTTGGTCTTTGAAATCGCGTACCATATTCTGCACGCCCGGCGGCTCAATACCCTCAAAACCCAATATCCGCGACTGCTCTTTCATTACATAGCCGACCGTCGCACCAAAGGATGATCCGGCGATAATCTTACCGATCATGGCGCACCTGTTTTAGAAAGTCCTCGATCTCGGTGATGATCGCCGCATGGGACACAATTACCGCCGCAAACCCGCCGGCATTGGCCGAGCGGGTGAGTTGATTCAGGTTGCGGGCAATACCTTTCAACTGTGCCATATAATTCAGATGTTCCGGACGCATTCGCTCACGCACTCACTCGCGCCCGATAAGCTGCCGGATGATCTCGGACGGACGGCAACCCGATATGCGGGCTAACTTCTTCAGCCGGAAATAGTGTTCGCTGTCGAGCCTTGCGCTGACGATGTACTTCTGTCTTTGGGCGGCTTCCAACACCGGACGACCGCCCTTGTTAAAGGTTCTTTTCATGCTTGGAATTTTAATGATTAGACCAACGGGATGACGCGCCGACCAGCGGGAGCAAGCCCCGTTTTCGTTTACGAAAACACAAACTTGCCACCCTTACTTTATTGTTGCCTGATAGGGAGCGTGGGCCGTTGGAAAGATTCGCCGACCTTCGCTTGAAGAGATCCGCATAATCTCGTAGGGCGAGGTCGGCGATAGTTGCTGATCCCGTCTTTAGGTCTTGGAATTTACCACGTAATTGGCTGCGTCCTGCTCGATCTCTGCGGCAGGCTTGATTCGGTTCTGGAGCAGTCAGCGCTCCAACTCCGCCCGGTCGAAATAGATGTTTTTGCCGTTGGGTTTGTAATGCGGGATACGGCTCCCGCAGGTGAGCTTGTACATGTACGTCCGGGAAATCCCGGTGTAAGTGCAAGCCTCGTCGAAAGTGAGGACATTTTTCTGCCCTGCGAGCAACTGCTCGATGCGGTTCAGCCGCTGCTCCATACTGATTTCATGTTCCATAAGTAGTTTTTTAGTTAGACATGGAATAAATTATCAGCGGCAAATATAAGGGTGATTGAGGCGGATTGTTCTCATATGCTCACTCTCGCTCACTCTTGGCTGGATAAAGAGTCCTTGCGGGGATGCTGTAAGGGCTATTTAGTGTTTTTTAGGATGCCGATGTAGCTTTTGATAAGGTAGGCTCTGTAGGGAGAGTCGGAATTGATTGCGCAATACTTTGCACTTGAGAGCGTGTTGCGGCTTATGGGCTTGCCGTTGAGCGATACGAAGCACTTATGCTTTGCTGCTACGGCTTGCCAAATAGGAGTAATTAACTGCTCTTCGCCCAAGATGTGGAAAATGTAACAGAGGGTACGGGTATTGAAAACGACCAACGGTTCTTTGAGCCTGCACATGAACAAGGCGGCGACCGTATTTGTATCGACTTCTGGCTGGAATACACGTTGGCCGTTGAACAACTCGGTCAAGGCCGTTAACTGCCTATTGTTGAGTGAAGCAAGAAAATTGATATTCATGTCAAAGAAGCAGGGCCTGTGCTTTAAATGTTTCTTTGATTCCTTGTTTTAAGAATTCACTTTGGGTATCTATTGCTCTTTTTTCCGCTTCTTTTTCTATGTCCGACAAATTTTTTCGACAATCAATTTGTTGTTTATGATGATGAGCAAGATAATCAACTGCATTGTTTATTGTCATTTCTTTAATTGGTTGATGTCCACCTAATCCGTTAATAATAAGCGTCTCTGCTAATATTTTGACGGATAAATCTTCTTTTGCAGCCAATAGGATATTAGCTGAAAAGATTCTTATGATGTCCTGTATATTCCCCATAACTTATTGATTTTATCGCAAATATAAATTAAAAACTTAAATTGTCAACTCCGGCAAGGCATTAACCGCCTTTTCTTTGAGCGAATCGACGGCACGGGTGTATTTCTCCGTGTGCTTTAATCCGCTGTGGCCAAGCAGGGACGCGACAGTCTTAATATCGGTGTGACACTCGCCGAGTAGATTCACGGCAAAGCTGTGGCGGGCGCAGTGCCATGTGATGTGCTTTTCAATTCCTGCACGGGCAACCCATATCCGCAGGGCTTTCAGGCATCCGGTGTGGCTCGGCAGTGTGAAGATGGGGCCGTCTTTCTCCGGGCGTTCGCCGATCAACTTTAATAGCGTATTGCTTAATGGTATCGTGACAATCGAATGTGTCGAGTGCCCGGTGGTTTTGTTTTGGTCAAACCGGATCGTCTTGTTGGCATAATCGACGTTGCTGTATTTCAGATCGACCACATCGCAATACCTTAATCCCGCGTACAGGCAGAATAGAAATGCCCGGCGTACATCCATATTTTGATAAGGGGTATTTGCGAGTTGTGCAATCTCCTCAAAGCTCAACACGTCCTTTCGCAAAGCAGTATCATCGACAACGCAGGGAACACCCGTACAGGGATTCTTTAGCAGAATGTCTTGGTCTATGGCATATTTGATAACCTTTTTGAACCGTTGGAAAAATCCCCGTGCACCTTCGCCGAAAGAGTGCTGTTGCAGATAGTCCACGAATTTGATCATCATCTCCCTGGTCATCTGATCTGGCTTGATATTAGTCTGCATGCTCGGATAGGATTCCGCAAGAAATCCTCGGAACCGTCGCAGGCAACCCTCCATCATCCGAATGTCTTTTTTCTTGTAGTTCTTTACATAGGCATCGAAAAACTCCAGAAAATTGATTTTCTGCTTCACGGGTGCGGCCTTGTCGTACCGACGGGCAACCAACACCTTTTCCTTGTCGATGCGGATTTCAGCGGCGAGGGCTAACGTTTCCTTGTTCTTTTGGCGTTCTTCCGGGGTGCGGGGATTCGGCAGCAGGTAAAGCCCCAAGTATTCTTTCGAGCGGATGTGCTTGATATGCTCTTTGCCTGTTACCTCGTCGATCACCTTGTTGTAACCCATGTAATACTCCAGATACAAACTTTGCCGACCGTCGGCCAGCGTTTTTTGCATCAATTTTGGATTTTCTTTGGTTTTTGCTTGCAACTTTGCCATAATTCCGGAAATTAGTAGTTTTGTATCTTCCTGATATTATGGTGCAAAGATATATATTTATTTTTTAATTCAGGGTGTAATAAAGGTGTAAAAAATAACGAAAAACCCTCAAAACAAGCACAAATGACAGAGTCGTAAATATTTATAAAATGCTAATAATAAGTAGTTTATATTCTTTTGGTTGGATGATATTTATTAGGTTGTGTATCGGCTCCGGGTACTTTTTTAATACGCCAATGATTTAATAATCAAATCATGGGCGTTTTTTATTTGCCATGAATTGGGCATTGACCCTTTCTCTGTTTGCTGTAAAGATTTTCTATTTTTTCAAAATACAAAATCAGCAAAATCTGTCTGCGGAAACCGGAGTATTGCGTTGTTATGGCAGACAACGTGCTACTAATCTCTATTATTCCGGTTCCCGCGAACAGATTGTAAACGAACGGCGGCGGGATTCAAATGCAGAAATGTTTGCAATGGTTCACCGCGACCAAAAGGCCCGCCGCCGCAGAGTTATCTTTTTTTACCCCACTTGGGGCGTATGTCGAGGAAAATCTCGAAATTCAAGCGTGGCATGGGACGAGCCAGCACCGAAAGATACTCCTCGTTAAACAGGTTTTTGACCGCGATCTTCACGGAAAAATCAGCCCAGGGTACGGCGAAAAGTTTTTCGACCGACATGTCGCTCATAAGATACGGAGGTACATATCCCGAGATCGTGTAGTCGTTGCTCGACATGGTGAAGCGTTCGCTATACCAACACCATTTGTAGAGCAGCCGCCAGCTTTTCCATGCCAGCCGCGCCGTTACCGACGCCGAGAACTCCGGTACATAGACCAGTTGTTTGCCGATGGACTCGTCGCCCTTGCTCATCGGCTCGCTCTCGTTGATCGAGGGCGTCCACGAAAAATTGCCGTCGGCACCGACTTGCCAGTCACGGTTCCAGGTTCGGTCGAAGCCCGCCTTCAATTCCACTCCGTAGGCATGTACTTTTTTGAGGTTCTTCGGCGTCCAAAAATCCTGCTTGCCTCCCAGGGGTATCCACAGAATCCAGTCGTCGATGTAGGAATCGAACCACGTCGCCTCGCCGTGAACCGCGTACCGCCCCTCTTTGGCGAAGGCAAACGATACGCCGCCGTCGTAGGTGAAGCCGTGTTCGGGCTGCAGGTCGGGATTGCCGCCCGGCTGGAAGTAAAGGTCATTGAGCGTGGGGAAACGGTAGTTGCGCGAAATGGATGCCTTGGCCCGGACGTTTCCGGCTTTCGAGAGCATGTAATCGGCATAGAATGCCGGAATGAGCGGCGTCCAATCCTTGCCGTACATATCCTCTCGCAACGCCAGCGAGAGGCCCAGCCGCTCGGTAGGCGTCCACTTGGCAGTCATATAAGCAGATAGTTCCGTGCGGGCTTTGTCGTAACCGACCACCGCCTTGTCGCCCTGCTGGGTGATGATGTTGCGATCCTGATTTTTCGCGAAATGCTGGTGCAGGGCAATGTCGGCCGAGAAAAGCCATTTTTTGCCGACGTAAAATTCGCTGTTACCCGATGCGAAAAGCGTGTTTACCTTGCTGCGCGAAGTAATCATGTAGGCCCATTCGCCGTTCCCTTTGTCACGGGCGTAATCGTAGCCGAGCCATGTGTGGATGTAACCGGCTTTTGCTCCGACCTTGTATGTAGGACGCAGATGATCCCACGAGAGTACGCTGCGCAGGGTGCGTTCGCGCTGCTGGTGCAGAATATCCTTCGGATCGCCGTAATCGACGGTCGTTTGTGAAAGGCCGCGCTTGGAGGTGAGAAACCAGGCGTTCAGCCCGAAACGGTCGCCCTTGCCGGTATTGTAATAGACCTCCTGCAAGGCGTGAAAGTCATGAAAATCGCCGTCACGGTGGGTTTCGATGGGGTGGTAGGTGTCGATGATATTTTTATCGTCGTCGTAGACATTTTCGTTCTTGTCGCGGTTGCGGTACTTGAATTCGTTGGGCGACGAGGAGTAGACCAGGCGCGTCGAGGTCTGCCAATGGTCGTCGCCGTAGGTCAGCCGTAGAAATTCGTCCGTCGTCCAGAACGAGCCGATTCCCTGTGTATACTGCATTTTGAATCCGCGTGTATCGGCGGGTTTGGTCGCCAGTGTGATCGCCCCGCCCAGACCGCCGCCCACGACGTTGAGCGACGAGGTGCCGTGCAGCAGCGTCGCGTCGTCCACGAAATAGGACGGGATCATCGAAAAATCGGTCATGCCCAGCATCGGGGAGTTGATACGCATGCCGTTCCACATCACCTGCGTGTGCGATGCCGCCGTACCGCGAAATGCCACGGTAGAAAGCGTGGCCCGGCCGTACTGTTTGATGAAGATTGCCGTATTGAACGTCAGCACGTCGGCCATCGACAGGGCGATGTTCTCGTGCAGGACGAGGGTGTCCAGTTGTGTTTTTTGTACGCCGATCTCTTTCATCGGACGAATTCCTGTAACACCGACCTCACGAATGGGCATCACCAGCGAGGGGTTGTTGTTCCACCAGCCGTTGCCGGCCGGTTTTTCTTGTGCAGTGATTGTTGCGGCGAGGCACAAACCGATAAACAGAAGTATTGGTTTCTTCATATTGCGTATCGGTTTAATACCAACAAAAAGCCCCCGGAATAATTCCCACCCGGAATTCGTCGAGCAACTCTCCTTCGGGCGAATAGCGGTAGACGATCCCCTTCTGTTGGTAGTCGATGGCGTCGGCCACGTATACTTCCGACGTGTTGGGGTCGATGGACAGGCCGTAGAATTTCGTCTGCTTGTATTTGAGGAACGGCCGCACGGGGACGTGATCGGCTACCACCGGCATCCGCCAGATATCGTTGTTGATGAAGTAGAGCGTGTCGCGTCCGCCGTTGAGCTGCACCTCCGAGGGCCAGTCGCCGAATTTGAATTTGAACTGTTTTTCGATCCTGAAAGTTGCGGCGTCGATACGGTAGAGCGAGGGGGCCTCGTGCCCGTAGGGACTGCCCTCATAACCGCCGTCGGTGATCGTCCACATCTTGTCGTACTTATCCATCACCAGCGACGTGGGCTGGATGCCGACGACCAGCTCGTCGACCACCTTGTCCGTTTCGGTGTCGATCTTCAGCAGCCGGTTCTGATAAGACCAGCAGTTCACGTAGACGTATTTGCCGTATTGCACCATCTGTTCGGTCGAACCGGTTTCCATCGTCATACCCGGGCAGTCGATGTATCCCGTAATCTCGAACCGTTTGGGATTGACGATGAAAATGCGGTTGTCCCAGATCTGTGTGACATAGGCTTTTTCGTCCGACAAAAAATGGATATAGCGCGGGGAGGTGAGGTTCGTGATGCGCCCGACTTCTTTGAAGGTCACGGGGTCGATGGCAAAGATCACATGCGAATTATTCACGACGATCCAGCCCAAGCCGCCGTACATCGTCATCGACTGTGCCACGTCGCCCAGCTTCTGATCGTTGGCGCGGAAGAACACCTCGTTGTCGATCTTACGGGTTTGCGTGTCGTAGAACGAGAGCGTGGCATTGCCGTATTGGAAATTCCCCTCGTTGGTGATGAACAGCCCGTGTCCCACCTCGGGGCGGACTGCGATCTCCCGACCGAGATCGTAGTCCCACTTCATGCAGCCGGTGAGAACCGAACAACAGCCTGCGACGATGAATATAAAGCGGTTCATCCTACGGCTTGACATACTCCCCGGCGGTTATTTGCTCCCAGGTCGGATTATAACCGTTGCCCGAGACATTCCACTTGTCGGCCGAAAGTGACGGCAGCGCATTTTTCAGCCCGGAGAAATCGGTCATCTTGCCCCAGTATTTGATATCTACCGAACCGATTTCAGTGACGCCCGCGAAATCGGCCATGCCTGTCAGCTTCATTTGGCTGGCCGCACCGGAGTAGGTTCCGCCCCAGAATTTGAATACCCCGATCTTGCGCAGCAAGGGTAATTCGAGATCGCCTTCATCCACATACTGCATATAGCTCGTGTCCCACTTGTCCGTCACCTCGGTAAGTTTCGGGGCGCTGAGTTTTTTGAGGTACGAACAACTGCTCATCTGGAAAGTTCCGACTTGCTCCAGATCGGGAAATGAAACAGTTGTCTGGCCGCTGGCTTTGCCGCCCGACTGCGAATAGGTACCGATGGATTTAATGCCGGGGAAGGTAATCAGGTCGTTCTGCGTATAATTGGAAACGCTGAGTTTTCCCGAGATGGTTTCAGCGCCTTCGAGCGCGGTGAAGTCGCACGCTCTCGAACCGCCGTTCAGCGATAGATCGCCCAGCGCATTTTTCCGAACCCTGACCTTCGCCAGTTTGTAACAGGCGATCAGTTCGACCTTCGGGAGCGACTCCACGCCCGACAGGTCGAGCGACGGCAGCAGGTTCAACTGGTAAAAATAGATGTTTTCGCAGGCCGTGAGCCGGGGGATGGAGAGTGTTTCGATCAGAGAAAGGTAGCGCAGGCAGAACTGTCCTCCGATGGTTTCGAGCGCGGGCAGTTCGAGCCGGTCGCTTGAAAATTTCGTGTCGATTTTAAAATCCGCACGTACCTTTTCGAGCGACGAGAGGTCGATGCTGGAAAGCATGGCTGCAGAGCTACTGTCCGAGAGCGAGAACGAGGCCAGCGAAGGAACTTTCGGCATTGCGAATGTGGTCGCTGCCGTCAGGTAGTTCCAGGTAAATGCACCGCCCAGATGCACCAGTTCCGGCATATTGAGTACTTTGAGCTGTGTCAGGTAAGTCAGCGTGCAGTTGCCGCCGATGGAGGCGATCTTCGGGAGTTCCAATAACTGCAATTCGCTGAGATACTGGAGCGACAGAGAACCCGTTACTTTTTCGAGCGACGAGAGTCCGAGTGCGGCCAGGGCCTTGTTGCCGGTCGAGGCATTTGTGCCGGAGAGGATCGTCAGATCGCCCGTACACTCCTTCAGCGCCGGAACATTGAAAACGGAGAGTTTGGCTGCATTGATATAGACCGTCCCCGTCGATACGAGTTTCGGCAGGTCGAGTTTGGCGACCGTATTGCCGTTTACCGAGAGCTGTCCGAGCGATTCGAGGGCGGGCAGTACCACGTCGAAATCCTGGGCGGTCGTAAGCGGCGTGGTGGCCGTTCCCAACACCAGACCGCCTGCCGAACGCAGGTTTTCGAGCCCGGAGAGTTTTTCCCCGGCGAATGAGTTGCCTACGACGATGTTGTAGCGCACGTCGGTCAGTCCGGCTAACGGCGCAAGGTCGGTCACGGGATCGTCGCAGGCCGAAAAATCGCCGATCGTGAGGTTTCCCTCGATCACCGTCGCACCCGTTGCGGCGAACGCTTCGACATCGGCCTGTGTCGGCAGTGCGACGCTGCCGGTCGTAACGTCGTTACGCTTGACCGAGTAGGCGTAGTCGCGCAGGGTCTGGTTATAGGCCATGACGCGGAAACGGTGTTCGTTGTCCCAGTCGGTGATCCTCGCCGGATCGGGGTACAGGATCGCCTGCTCGCAAAGTTCGTAGTCAGCAGTAGCACCTTCGAGCGACACATTGCGGGGAATGGAAACCACGATTTCGTCGCCGACGAGTGCGGCGCGGTATACCGTTCCGTCCTTGGCGGTGAGCGCGAACGAAGTGATGTGGTTGTCGATGCCGGCAAAGGGCTGGTTCTCCTCTTTGTCGTTGCAGCCGCAGAACGCGAAAACCGCTGCGGCCAGAATCAGTATTTTTCTCATCGTATTATTTCTTTTTGGTCATGTTGTAATCGAATACGCCGAACACTTCGGTCGAAATTTCGCCCAGCCAGCCGCTTTTTGCCTGAATGCCGGTCTGTACCTTGACAAAGTCGATGTATTTGAGGCCGGCGGGCTTGCCGTCGAAAGTGACGGCGTCGGAAATCCGGAAATGGTTGGCGTTGACGCCCGCTCCGGAGTTCGGATCGTCGGTCAGACGGTCGATCGGGCTGAAGTTGTCCGCGTAGCCCCAGTCGTAAGCTGGATTGACCCAGTAGGAACCGTTGCCCGACTGGTCGTAATTGTTGGCCTTGAGGCAAGTGCCGCGCAGCGTGTAGCTGTCAGCCTCGACCCATGCCGGATAATAGTAGTCCTGCGTATGGAATTGCGAAAGGTAATCGACGGAACCGCTCGCACCCTTGTTGTCCGTCCACTGCACCTCCATGCCGGCAGCGCGTGGACGGTAATAGGTCACGGCATAATCCTGTGTCGTTTCAGGCTTACCGTATTCGGAGCCTTTCAGTTCGTACCATGTGTCGTTCGGCAGTCCGTCGCCGTTTTCGTCCTGCATGACCCATACGATGCCCGGTTCGGATGAACCGTCGAACGAGTTGCCCGAAACGCCGATGTTGTAGCCGCCGTCATTTTCAATGCTGTGGTCGAAGCCGACTACCAGATAGCCGCCGAAAGCTCCCAGCGACACGTAGGTGTTGAGTTTCATCTGGGACTCGGCATAGGCGCACGCTGCGTCCATCGTCGTCACGTCATAACGTTCGTTGACGAATTGTCCGGGAGCGGCAAGGAACTCGTAGACCTTGTTCCAATCCTTGCTGCTTGCCGGAGATCCGGCACGGTAGTATCGGCCTTCTGCGGGGCAGACATTGACGGTCAATTCCTGAGGAACCGTCAGATATGAGTTTTTCATTTCGACTCTGACCGTGTACGTTCCTTCGGCCGATTCGGAGAAAATATATACCGGATCGGAGGACTGTTGCACCTGTTTGCCGTTTACCGACCAGGTATAAGTGGCATCGAACGCATTGGTAATGTCGAAAGGCATCAGACGGATGCGGCGGCCGGCGGATAGGTTGAAGACCGTCTGATCGAATGTCCAGCCGAACGGCATTTCGTCGATCGTGCAGACTTTTACCCCGAATTCCTTGCTGTCCTCGCCGTCCTCATTGCGGGTGGCGAATTCGAGCGTATAATCTCCGGCTTCGGACGCGTCGAATGTAAATTCCTTTTCGGAGGAAACCTCTTTGCCGTTCACGCTCCATGTGCAGGTCGTGGGGATCGAGGTGTCGATTACGGAGGGTTTCAGCGTCAGAGGACTGCCGACCAGAATCGTATACCCTTTTTCGGGAACCGGCAGGCTGATTGTCGGGATTTCCAGTTCTACCACATCCACACGCAGCTCCTCGGAGGCCGTGCCGTAACGGTTCGACACTTGGAGGAGCACGAACAACTCGCCTACGGTTTGTTCGCACACCGTAAGGGCGGGTTGCGTGCCGACGACTTTTCCGTCGATTTTCCACACATAGAGTGCCTTGTCCGCGTTTTCATAAGTGGGGCTGATCGTCAGTTCCCGGCCTGATTTGATGGTGTAAACCGCATTCTCGCTGTCGAGCGTGATACGGGGGGCCGTCTGCGAATCGACCTCGATCACATCGTCTTTGTTGCAGGACGACAACACGAACAACGCAGCAAATAAACAGGATAACAGTTTTTTCATCTCTTTATGCTTTATTTGTTAATATACGCTTCGGAGAAACGGTAGACGAAATCGATCCCGGCCGGGCTGGCACCTTTCTGCGTGGGATAGGAAAAATGGTTGATTTCCGAGGCGGAAGTTCCGCTCACGTCATAGGTGTAGATATTCGAATCGACGTAGCTCGACTTGCCGACCCACAACACATTGGTTGTCGGATGCTGCCCCATAATGCCGTAAATCGTTTCATTTCCAGATAGATATTTGTAATCGACGGTCTGCGTCTGGTAATTGTACCGCGTTGCGCTCGTGGCGTTGAAAGCATCGGTATCCACAAAATAGAGATAAGGATCGGTGAAACTGGCGCACATGCCGATAGCCGGAGACCATGTTGCGATCGGGAATCGAACACCTCCGGAAAGTTCTTTTTCTGAAACGACCGTGCCCGAGTGATCGATGCCAACGATCATCGGATCGGAGGTCAGGGTTCCCATATTCGGGCTCGTGCCGGAATAGGTTCCGGCAAGGGCGAAATAGATATTGCCGTCGGCACCTTTGACGATGCCTTTTACTTGCCGGCCCTCATAGGTCAGCCGCTTTTCCACCGTTCCGCTTTCGGCATTGATGATAACGACGCTGTGTCCGCATCCCGCATAAATCTTACCCCGTGAATAGACCATGCGGGTTTTGATCGCGCCCACCGAAGTAAAGGCTCCGAACGTGCCTTCGAGGGTCGCGCCGATTTGCACCGAATTTTCACCGAGGGTCAGGGCGACTATGCCCGAAGTGCTTTCCATACTTGAATCGGAATATTGAACATAGGCTTTCGTTGCACTTACAACGACCAGATGCTGAGGCCATGTGTCTTTGTCTTCGGGGGTTTTAAATACCAGCGGGTCGGCGAATTCCATGCGCATCGTCCGGGCATCGCACACAACGAAACGGCCTGCGCCGCCCATGCGGTCGCCGTTCTGGGTTAACAGGTAGATTTTTCCGTTGGCCATGAACATATCCTGTACGACGTTGCCGATCTCCAATCCGCCGTTGGCCTGCTCGAATACCTCCCGGTACTCCTTGCCGGCCTTGTCGTAGTAGACCAGCATACCGTTTACTGAAGTCATATTGCCCTCGCAGACCACGAACGTACCGTCCTTGTGCGTGTAGTCTACCGAAGCGCACACGTCGGCCGAGGCAAAGACCGTATCCCCTTTTTTATCGATCCCGATCAGCGTGATGATGCCGCCTGAGTAAGCTGCATCCGAAGCCGCCGGAGCCTGCACGGTTACGCTATTTTTCGCAAGGTTCAGCGACGCCTTCCACCCCTCGGGAATATTCATGAAGTCGGCGGTTTCCACATCCGTCGTATTCAGCGTCAGCGTCTTTTTCTTGCCGAAGTCGAATACGAAGTACGAACGGCCGTCGTCGGGCTGTACAAAACAGAATGAGGACACCGAAGTTTTTGGAATGACGATTTCCGTGCCGTCGGTCAGAGTGAACGTTACGGCATCGTCGCCGTCGCTGACCGATTTGAAGAACGAATCCCCGTCTTTTCCGTTGCTTCCCGTCGCTTTTACGTCGTTGCCGGCCGCATCTTTGATGCGCGCTCCGTCCACAATCCAGTAACCGTCGGCATCGACGGCCATTTCGGGTTTCGAACCATCTTTGCCAGCTACCGGGATTTTGTGGCCGTCCGCATCGGTCAGCCAGTTGCCCTTGCCGCCGATCGTCCAGTAGTAGCCCCCCTCGAACAGGTCGATACCGACCTCCGGGGCATTCGTACCGTTCTTGCCGTCGGCAATCGAAACGGAGGTGTTGTCGTTGAACGTGATGGTGTATCCGGTGTCCGTCTGGGTCACATCGGAGATCGTCTTGCTTTGGCGCAGGGCATCCACAAGCGTTTGCAGCGCCGAAACCTCTTTGTTGAGTTCCGCGAGTTGGGTCTTGATCCCGTCGATCTCCTTCCACAGATCGTCGTCGTCGTACGAGCAGCTCCATGTCGCAGCACCGAACAGGGTTATTGCTAAAAGGGTAAATAGTTGTTTCATGCTTTTCAGATTTTAATTATTAATCGGTTTGATTTCCGGGGGATAAAAAACGCCTGCCGACAGGCGACGGCCTGCGGCAAGCGTAGAGGATGAACAGGAGATCCGGACGGGGCGCGGATTAGCCTCTCCCGTTGTATAACCCTGTCTGTTATGAATTATTCCCATTGTCATTCGAATCACGCGGGTGATTGCACGACAGGAAACTGCTGAAAATCAAATCGGGGAGGGAGTGCGTTGCGATAACGACGACCGTACCATTCGATTCCAACCCGAAACCCGCGGGTGCAAATCAATCGTTAAGGCAGGTCTTCTGACTCGTCCCGTTTATCGCGCCTTCCCAGTTTAAACCAGTGGCAAAGAGTACGATAAACAACTTCTCCCGAAGGAGGGGACTTACAGCAGCGAGTACTGTTCCGGATTTTCACCGGATTCCCTTTTCATCCTGTCCGGCATACCGGGCAGGAACCATAACGGCGTAAAGGTAATTATTTTTTTTGATTGTTATACAAATCACAAAAAAAATCGCCCGGCCTCGCAATCGGGAGGGCGTAGAATTTCCGTATCGGTAGGGATCTGCCCGGGTAAAATGCGTTACTCCTGTGCGCGGCTTCCAGCAGAGATCGGTTTTGTGCAAAAATAACGCTTCCCGAATAACTGCCAGCCGTATTTCCGCAATTTGTCCATCCCGTAAATTTATCGATATACGAATAATTTGCACGTACTTGCATCTCCCGGAGGCATTTCGTATTTTTGCATGTCCTGCAAAAGGGACGAACCCGCTATGAAAGGATTTTTGTTGCCCGGCGTGCTGGCCGGCGGAGTGGTTTCTGGCGGAGTGCAGCAAAAAGTACCGACAAACAGCGAAGTTATGAAAACAAATACATCGACGATCCGCCTGATCTACCCGCAATGGCAGGGCGGCAATGTCGCGGCAATGGTGCCCGAGGTAAAGGATCCCGACGATGCCGCACGGGGATATTACCTCGGGGCGCAGCTGCTCGACTTCCTGGCTCCCTGCGGCGGGCAGGAAACGCTCACCGTTCCCGTCTCCACCCAGATCGGGGAACGCAGGGTGACGGACGGTGTACTCGACCGCGACGTCATTCTCCGGCAGACGAAAGCCGCGCTGGAGATGCTGCGGGCGAGCGATCCCGGCAGGATCGTGACCCTGGGCGGGGATTGCTCCGTGAGCGTGGTGCCGTTCACCTACCTTGCCGCGAAATACGGCGGCGACGTGGCGATGGTATGGATCGACGCCCATCCCGACATCACGCTTCCGGGCGATCCCTATCCCGGCTACCATGCCATGGCCGTGACGGCCTGCATGGGGTGCGGCGACGCGAAGATCGTGGCGGAACTGCCGGCCGTATTCGACCCGTCGAAGATCCTGTTCGTAGGATTGCGCAACTGGGAACGGGACGAGATCAGGGCCCGCCAGCGGCAGTACGGGATAAAGCACCTCTCCCCTGAAGAGGTGGCTGCGGACAGCGATGCGCTCAGGGCCTGGCTGAAATCGTGCGGCGCGTCGAAAGTGGTGGTTCATTTCGACATGGACGTACTCGACCCGGCGGAGATCGTTGCGGCGGTCGGCACCGATCCCGACGGGATGAAAATAGAGGCGGTCGTCCGTGTGATAAACGATATTGCGGCCGAAAAGGAGCTGGTGGGCCTTACGGTCGCCGAGCCGATGCCCCGTACGGCGATCCGCCTCCGGGATATGCTGGGCAGGCTGCCATTGCTGGAATAGCCGCCTTGTGCGATACAGCGTCGAATTCCCGGGAGTTCCCTTCCCGGGGATTTTTCAAATCTTCGCCCTGCTGCATCGCGCCTTTCCCCGGTTTACAGCCCCGTTCCGTTCGCAACGAGGATATAGGCGTTCAGATAGGTGGCGAAGAGGAGCCAGCAGAGGTAAGGGACGAAGAGCCATGCGGCGCCGGCGCGTACGTTTGCACTGCGGACGAGATAGAGAATCACCAGGACGTCGAGCGCCACGATGTCCACCATGCCCAGCAGGGGGCTGCGGCAGACGAAGAAGAGTATGCTCCACAGGAAATTGCACCCTAACTGGAGGAACCACAGCCTCACCGCACTTTTACGGGCGGGGGCTTCGGAGGTCAGTACCAGCCCGCCCGAGATACCCATGCAGAGGTAGATGATGCTCCATGCGATCGGAAAAACCGCATTGGGCGGTGTCAGCGTCGGTTTGTCGAGCAGCGGATACCATTCCTCGATCGCGTCTTGCTGCAACCATCCGGCAAGTCCCCCGAGAACGAAACACAGCGCTGTCGGGAGAATATAGGCCCATATCTTTTTCATGGCGTTATTGTTTTGTTCCGAATTTACAAAAAAAATGCCCGATGCTCCGTTTCCCGGCATCGAAATCGCATTCCAGCTATGCGCAGTTGCTTTGTTTGTCCCACGTTGCGATACGGCAGTCGCCCGGTGCCTTGACATTCCCGTCGAGGATGACCTCCCCGTAGCTTTCGGCCGTGAGCGAACCGCTGCGGGGGTTCTTTACGCTGCGGACGGGGCCGTCTATGGCAGCCTGCAATGTCGAATATTCGAACGCCAGGTCGCAGTCGTCGGCCATCGTACAGTTTTCCATGACGAGATCCGTGGCGTAACACAGAGGCTGGGTGCCCGATATTTTGCAGTTGACCAGCCGCAGCCGCTTCGAGTGCCAGCCCAGGTACTCGCCGTTGATCTCGGAGTCGTAGACCGTCACGTCCTCGGTGTTCCAGAAAGCGTCCTTCGAGTTGATGACGGCGTTGCGGATCACCACGTTGCGGCAGTATTGGAACGAATAGTTGCCTCTTTGCGCGTAATCCTCTATGCGGATGTTTTCGCCGTGCATGAAAATGTAATCGCCCTTGTCGACCCGCACGTTGCGCAGCCGCACGTTGCGGCAGTGCCAGAGCGTTTCCTGCGCAAAAGGCAACCGTACGTTCTCCAGCCGGATGCCGTTCATCTCGCGGAACATCTTGGGGGCTTCGACCAGCGTGTCGCTCATCGTAAGGTTGCGCGAATACCACAGCGCCGCGCGTGCACCTTCGGTGAAGAGGCAGTTCCGGACGACGAACCCGTCGACGTGCCAGAAAGGGTATTTGCCTTCGAAACGGCAATCGACGGCTTCGATGTCCGAGCACTCCTTGAGTGCCGATTCGCCGGCCTGGACGGTTACGTGCTCCATGCGCAGGCCGTGCGAGGCGAACAGCGGGCGTTCGCCTCCGTAGGTGGTGTTTTTTATCTGCATCATTGTTGTTTTTAGTTTGAATTTACAGGGCTGTATATCCGCCGTCGACGGCTATTGCCTGTCCTGTAATATAGTTCGCTCCGGGGCTGCAATGCCATACAACGGCTGCTGCGACCTCTTCCGCTCCATCATGCCGGATTTTGTTCGCTATTGTTTTCCGGTGTTTCCCGTCGTTGCCTTTCGAACCGGACGCTAAGCGAGCCGGGGATGCCGAGGGCGTCGATTCCGTTGCCGTCGATGCGCCCGATCCGGATCAGGTCGTTGCTCCGCGACCCGCTTTTGTAGAATATGGCCACATTGCCCCACGGGACATAGATCGTGATGTCGCCCGGTGCAGGGGTGCAGCTGCGTGCGACCTTGGAGGTCGTCAGCGCCGGCGAGGGATAAAATATTTTCTCGGCGTTGCTGTAATCCGACAACGTCACCTCCAGCGGCAGGCGCGAAAGGAAATCCCGTGCGGCGGCATTGTCCTCCATCGTGGCGGTAATCGTGCGGCTGCCGACCGTGATGCCGATTTTCAGCGATGTTTCGCCCGGGGCGCCGCCCTCGTTTCCGCCGGGCGTCTCCGGTTGACCGGGGTGCCCTCCGGAAGGGGCAGGGTCGTCGCCCGATTCCCCGCATGCCGCCGGCAGTACCAGCGATAGCAGCATGAGGGGCAGTAACCATAATTTTTTCATAGTCGTTCTTTATTGGTTTTACAGGGCGGTCGATCCCGGGTACGCGGGCGCCGGACAGGTGCGGCATCCCGGTGTGCTTTTGGCACTGTTGCCCGCGCAGCGGGATTATTTCAGCGCATCCCTGAAGAATGTTTCCAGTTTCCCGAACGGGATCAGGCCTGTCCGGTCGTAGAGGTCGACATGCCCTGCATCCGGCACGAGGTAAAGCTCTTTCGGTTCGGCAGCCAAGCGGTAGGCGTCCTCGCTGAACTCCCGCGAATGGGCGTTCTCTCCCGCGATGAAGAGCATCGGCCGCGGCGAGATGGTCTCGATGTCGGCGAAGGGGTAGAAGTTCATGAATTTTACGTTGCTGGTCAGTGTGGGGTGCGTAGTCGTGCGCGGCGTGGCCCCGTCGGGGGTGAACTCCCCGCGCGGCGTACGGTAAAATTCGTAGAATTCGCGCTCGATCGGCGTGGATTCGGCCGTCAGTTCGTGTACTGTGCCGCCGGTGTAAAGGGGTTCCCCGCCCAGGAATTCGGCATAACGCTGTTCGGCAGCCTGGGCGATGATCCGTTTGCGCTCTCCGGGCGACAGGGCGTGTTTCAGCCCGTTGCGGCTGGCTGCCCCCATGTCGTACATGCTGACCGTTGCGATGGCTTTCAGGCGGGGGTCGATCTTCGCAGCGCTGATGGCGAAGCTGCCGCTGCCGCAGATCCCGACAACGCCGATACGTTCCCGGTCGACAAAGGGGCGGGTGCCGAGGAAATCCACCGCCGCGCTGAAGTCCTCCGAATAGACATCCGGCAGGACGGCATTGCGCGGTTCTCCGTCGCTTTCACCCCAGAAGGAGAGGTCGAGTGCCAGCGTGACGAACCCGCATTCGGCCAGTTTCGTGGCGTACAGACCGGCGCTCTGTTCCTTGACTGCGCCCATCGGGTGCCCGACGATGACGGCGGGGTATTTTCGCCCTTTCTCCAGCTCCTTGGGCAGGAAGAGCCGGGCGCCTACTTTCATTTTGTATTGGTTGGAAAAGGATACTTTCTCGGTGTTTACCGAATTGCTTTTGTAGAAATTGTCTGCATCGCCCTGTGCGACGGATGTGTTCGTGCCGAGTATCATAAGTATGGCTGTTGTCAGAATTAATGGTCGTTTCATGATCGTGTCGTTTTTTCGGGTTATTTATAGGCGGCCCGGTAGATGGCTGTGCATTCGTCGATGCTCAGCCTGTGGCGGTCTGATTCGAACAGTCCGGGCATTGTGTCGAATGCGTTGAACGTCATTTGCTGTAACTCTCCGGGGGTGATGCCGTAGTCGGACATCCTCAGGTCGGCGACGCCGCATGCCTGTTGTAAGCGGGTGAGCGCCGTGATGAAATCCCCGGGCTGTGCGGCCTCCTCCATTCCCATTGCCCGGGCCATCCGTACGAAACGCTCGTCGCAGACGTGCCGGTCGATGAAGAACGAGAAGTAAGCCCTGCTGAGCATGATCAGCCCGGCGCCGTGGGGCAGATCCTGGTGGTAGGCCGACATGGCGTGTTCCATCGAGTGCTGGCTGGTTGTGGCGCTCAGGTACATCACCACGCCGGAAAGGGTGTTGCCGAAGGCCACGCGGGTGCGAGCTTCGAGATCGTCGCCCTTGGCCACGGCACGCGGCAGGTTGCGGGCGATATGCTCGATGGCGGTCAGTGCGTACATGTCGCTTGCGAGGTTGGCGAATTTCGAAATGTAGCTCTCCACGCTGTGGAACAATGCGTCGAATCCCTGGTACGCCGTGAATTTCGGCGGCACGGTGAGCATCAGCTTCGGATCGACTACGGCCAGTACGGGGAATGCGGCTTCGACGCCGATCTTTTCATGGGTTTGTTCGTTGGTTACGACGCCCCACGGATCGACTTCCGACCCGGTTCCTGCCGTCGTGGTTATCGCGATGACCGGCAGCGGTGCGTGTTCGGCCTGTTGTTCTTTGCCCGTCCCGCCGAATACATAGTCCCACAGGTCGCCGTCGTTGGATGCCATCAGGGCTATGGCCTTCGCAGCGTCCATGACGCTGCCGCCTCCCAATGCGACGACCATGTCGCACCCGTGCTCCCGTGCCGCTGCCGCTCCGGCCATGACGGTGGATTTCAATGGGTTCGCCTCGATCCGGTCGAATACCACGCTTTCGACCCCTGCCAGCCGGAGCTGTTCCTCCGTGGCGGCCAGATAGCCGTTTTCCCGGGTCGACTTGCCGTTCGAAATTGCCAGCAGCGCCTTTTCCCCGGGCATCTGCTGCCTGTGCAGGTTTTTCAGTTCGTCTGCCCCGAAAAGGATGCGGGTCGGGATCCACATGTTGAAATTCATTTTTGTTTTCATGGCTCTATTGCGTTTGATGTTTTTCTACATTGCAAAACTACATCCCGCGGGGCATTCGTTTTGTATACGTATTACGGATATATTTACCCTGATTACTGGTTCGATCGACTGTGAAATATCCTGATGTACAGTAATATACCCCTATTACGGATAATATTACCCCAATTACTGTTTCGGCGGCCCGGCGTGTGGGCCGAATCTGCAAAAACACTATCTTTGTAACAGGTAAAGAAAAAAGCCATGGAAGAAATCCTGAAAATCGACACGGTCGACCAGTATAACAAACTCTTCGGGTTCGAGACCCGCCACCCGCAGGTCGGCGTCGTTTCGTTCGATACGGCCGAGAGCCAGGCACACTACCGGATGACGATGGGGTTCTATTCGGTATTCCTCAAGGAGACAACGGGCTGCCGGATCGACTACGGCAAGACGAGTTATGATTTTGACGACCAGACGGTCATCTGTATCGCCCCGGGGCAGACGGTGGGGTATACCGACGTGGAGGGGATTCCCAAGAAATCGGTCGGGCTGCTGTTTCACCCCGATTTCATCCGCGGTACGTCGCTGGGGCAGAAGATTAAGAAATATACGTTTTTTTCCTACGAGTCCAACGAGGCCTTGCACCTGTCGGAGGAAGAACGTATGATTGTCCTCGACTGTCTGGAAAAAATCCGCATGGAGCTGCGCCACGCCATCGACAAGCATACCAAAGGACTTATTGCGACCAATATAGAACTGCTGCTCGACTATTGTATGCGTTTTTACGAGCGCCAGTTCGTCACGCGCGAGGACATGAATCTCGACGTCCTGGCACGTTTCGAGCGGTTGCTCGACGAGTACCTTACGGGGGGCGCTGCTGCGAGGGAAGGATTGCCTTCGGTACGCTATTTTGCAAGTAAAATATGCCTGTCGCCCAATTACTTCGGCGATCTGGTGAAGAAGGAGACCGGGAAATCGGCCCAGGAGTATATCCAGCTGAAGATGATCGACGCGGCCAAGGAGGGGCTTCTCGACCCGAACAAAACCATCGGGCAGGTGGCCTATGAACTGGGATTCCAATATCCGCAGCATTTCGTACGCTTTTTCAAACGCCATGTCGGCTACACCCCCAGAGAGTATCGATTGCATAGTTGATCGGGGCTGAAAGCGAAGGCGCCTGCAAAATTTTCCCCTGTTTTTTCCGATTTTCCGGAACATTGTCTTATATTCGCAAAAAATGATTGCATAAGACCGATGGGAACTGTTACATGCGGGCAAATATTCAAGGGTGCCTCGCGCTCTTTCACTTACCGCCACGAAAGGCTGTGGTACCGGGACGAATTCCCGTACCACCAGCATCCCGAATACGAGATTACAGTGGTTTTCAGCGGAAACGGCCAGCGGGTGACCAACGACTTCACGGAACCCTTCCGCGAGGGGGAAGTCGTTGTATTGCCGCCCTATTTTCCGCATGGCTGGGTCTATGACAAGGCATTGTGCGCCCCCGACGGGATGATCGAAAACGGTTCGCTGCAATTCGGCGAGGAGTTTCTGGTGCAGTTGTCGCAGCTCTCGCCCGAGTTCCAGCCCGTCGTACGGTTTTATAAGGAGTTGCGCCAGGCGGTCGGGCTCACTGGCGAAACGGCGGCCAGGGTGCGTAAATTACTGGCGGGTCTTGAGGGCTGCTCAGACCCCGAGCGGTTCGTGACGTTATTGCAGTTGCTTTTCCTGATCGCGCAGGACGGGCATTGCCGCCCCATCGGGCCCGGGAAATTCCGCGGGGCAAAAATCCATAAGAACAAGCAGCGTCTGCAGGCCGTTTACAAGTATATCGTCGAGAATTACTACCGTAAGATAACCCTCGAGGAGATCGCGTCCTATGCCTCGATGAACAAGACGGCCTTCTGCCTGTTTTTCAAGAAGGCGACCGGCGAGTCGTTTGTCGCCTACCTGAATGTCTTTCGGTTGCAGATGGCCTGCACGATGCTGACCCGCTCTTCCAAAAATATTTCCGAAATCTGCTATGCAGTGGGTTTTACGGACATTCCCTATTTCAACCGGGCATTCAAGCAGCGTTACGGCGTTTCACCGACGCAGTACCGGGCTTCGATGCGGAATGCACCTCAGGCGGAGGGGCAGGGCGGCTGATCCGGCAGGGTGTTCTCGTCTAACGATTACGGCCGGGTAATTCCCGGCCGTAATCCGTATGCCGGCGAAAGCCGGCAAATCGTGTGTCGTTGCCCGCTATGCCCGGACGATCTTTATACTCAGCTCATAGAGCAGGTAAAGCGGCAGGAAGACGATCATCAGCGTGAACGGGTCGCCCGTCGGGGTGATGACTGCAGAGAGCACCAGCAGGACGACTACGGCATGTTTCCGGTATTTCCGGAAGAATGTCTTTGTCACGAGGCCCAGTTTCGAAAGCAGCCATGCCAGCAGCGGCAACTCGAAGACGATGCCCATTACGAAAATGAGCATCAGGAAATTACCCATGTAGGAAGTCAGCGAGATCTGGTTCGTAATCAGCGGACTCAACTGATACTCGGTCAGAAACCGGAACGTGAAGGGGAAGACCAGGAAGTAACCGACCGCACATCCGAGGAAGAACATGAATGTCCCGAATGCGAATGCCAACCCGACGCTCTTCTTTTCGTTGTCGAACAGGGCAGGTTGTACGAACCGCCATATTTCGAACGTCAGGTAGGGGAATATCAGTACCAGCGCGAACCAGAACGAGGTGCTGATATGCGTCAGGAACTGCGAGGCTACGTTGATGTTGATGAGTTCTACCGAGAAGTGGTCGTTGCTGAAATCGGGGAGCAGCGGGTTGCCGCCTCCCAGTTTCGACAGCCATCTGTAAAGCGGGAAATCGGACGTGGTGGGAGCCAGTACGAAATTGTCGAACAGATAGGGCATGAGGCAGAAACAGACGACAACGAACACGAATAAGACGGCGATTACGCGAACCAGCGACCAGCGCAGGTCTTCGAGGTGCGCCCAGAACGTCATTTCCTTTTCTTCCATGGGATAGTAGGGTTTATTGCTTATTTTCCGGAAGGTATCTTTCAGCGAAGAAATATCCGGCCATCCGTCTGACGGCCGGATATCGTCTTCATGCTTCCGGAGGGGTTATTTGCTGTACGAAGCCTTCACGAAAGGTGCCTCGAGCAGGTAATCCAGGCTCAGTTTGACACTCTTCTCCACATCGTAGCTGTATTGCTCGACCTCGACGATGATGTTTTCCACACCGGCGGTCTTGGCATTCTCGAAGATGGCATCGAACCCGACCATACCGCTCTGGCCGATTTCGCGGCGATCCTTGATATGGAGCATTTTGAAGCGGCCGGGGTATTTGTGGAAATAATCGACGGGGCTTGCCTTGCCCATCACGGCCCAGTATACGTCCAGTTCGATGAACAGGTTTTCAGGGTCGGTGTTTTCGATCATGTAGTCCAGCATGACAGCCTTGTCCTCGATCTTCTGGAATTCGTGGGCGTGGTTGTGGTAGCCGTATTTGATTCCGGCTTCCCGGCACTTCTTCCCGATCGCGTTGAGGTAGTCGCAGTAGGTCTGCATCTCCTTCAGCGTCTTGGGAACGGGAAGGTACGGGGTCACGATGTACTCCATGCCTGCGGCCTTGTGGGCTGCGATGCACTGATCCCACCATTTCATCGATTCGGAGAAGTCGCCCGAAGCCAGTTCCTCGTCGGAGAGGCCTTTGCCGCAGTGCGAAGAGAGCACCTTCATGCCTACGGCCTCCACGTCGCGCCTGAACTCCTCGGGGGTGTTGCCGTAGAATTTACCGTCGTTGTAACTGGCGGCCTCGATGCTGGTGTAACCCATGTCGGCGAGTGCCTTCAGGACGGGTTTGTAGTCGTGCTGGTTTCTTCCGAAACTCCCGATCAGATCCCTGACCGAGTAGAGCTGGATACCGATATCCTTCTTTGCGTCCTTCTTCGCTTTGGCAAATGCCCCGCAGGGAGCAATTGCCGAAGCGAGCAGGATGCAAACCGCTGTAAACAGTTTACGTTTCATACGTTACCGTTGTTAACGGAATTAGTCGAGCACCTTGATGCGGATGTTGCGGAACCATACATCGTCGCCGTGATCCTGGAAGCCGATGTAACCTTCGCGCTGTGCACCGCCGCAGTTGTTCAGCAGTTCGAATGCCAGGGGCCACTTCTCGGGGCTGAACTTGCTCTTTTCGAGCATCTCCGTCCACTGGGGAGTCCAGAGGTGGTACTCGAGCACGTTCTGGTCGTTCTGGCCGTGTACCACGGTGCCTTTGTAAACCATGATCTTCGCCTTGTTCCACTCGCCATAGGGCTTGGCGTTCTGGGGAACGGCCGGGATCATGTCGTAAAGCGAAGCCGACTTGCGGTTGCCGTCGACGCCCAGTTTGGCATCGGGGTGGTTCTCATTGTCGAGTACCTGGTACTCGGGGCAGGAGATGTAGATGGGCTCCATCCGCTGTTTGCCGTCCTTGGTCGTGGCTACCTCCTGGCCGAGGTAGAAGATACCCGAGTTGCTGCCTTTGGCAACTTTCCACTCCACTTCGAGCTCGAAGTTCTTGAACTTGTGCGTGAAGATCAGGTCGCCGCCGTCGCCGTCCTGGGCTTCACCGCCGCCCGAACCGTTGAATTTGATCGCGCCGTTGTCGATCGTCCATTTCGAGGGCACGTGGTCTTTGCCGTAGCCGCGCCAGCCGTTGAACGTCTTGCCGTCGAAGATCACGTAGTAGCCGTCCTTGTCCTGCGGGAAGCCGGAGAGGTCTATTGTCGCATTGTTGATGACCGTGTATTCGGGTACGGCCTTGGTTTCTGCCGCTGCCGTGTCGGCTGCCGCTTTGCCTTTGGCACCCGGGCCGCCGCATGCCGCCATCGTTGCGGCTGCTGCGATGCATGTCGAGAATAAAATGACTTTTTTCATATTCTTTCCGTTGTTTTAATTTGAATTGATAATCTTGTCCGTAGATTAACGCGGCATGTCGGGCAGTTTCCAACCGTCGCGGTAGGTGTGCTTGATGAGCTCCTGTGCGAATTGCTGTGCGTTGACCGGATCCGTCCAGGTCTTGTCGAAGGTCGGGTGACCGTCCTTGATGTGGAACCCGTCCTTGATGACGGCACTGATCGTGGCGTCATCGGGGATGTTCGTGAAACGCATGTTCGGGCCGTCCCAGAGCAACTCGCGGTTCAGGTTCTGCAGGCGGACTGCCAGCACGCCCATAACCACCATTTCATTGAACGGGCCGGCTTCGCTGAAGTCCGATGCGCTCGGCACGCGGTCGTCGGCATCCTCCTTGCAGGCACGTACCCAGTCCATCTGGTGCGACTCCTTGATCTCGCGCAGTACCTTCGGTGCGTTGGGCACGCGACCCGAAACCAGGTAGGGGTTCACGCCGTAGCAGCCGCAGATCAGCGTATCCTTCGTACCGTAGAAAATAACGCCGCCGCCGGCCATGTTCAGGTCTTTGCCTGCGGGCAGCCCTTCGGGGCGCGCCGGTTTCAGGCCGCCGTCGTACCAGTATACCTCTACCTCGGGCATGGCTACCTTCGGCATGTTGTCGCGTGCCGGGAAGACGAACTTCACCGTCTGCGCCATCGGTGCGGATTCGTTGAGCAGCAGCGTCGAGCTACCCTGAACCTTGGTCGGATAGCCGAGCTTCAGGCCCTTGAATACCGGGTGGAGGATGTGGCAGGCCATATCGCCCAGTGCGCCGGTACCGAAATCCCACCAGCCGCGGAAGTTCCACGGGGTGTAGATCGCGTTGTAGGGACGGTAGGGAGCCGGGCCGATGAAGGCGTCCCAGTTCAGCGTCTTGGGGATGCGCTGGTCGTCCTCGGGACGTGAGAGCCCCTGCGGCCAGATAGGACGGTCGGTGAAGGTCTCCACTTTGCGGACTTCGCCGATCTCACCGTTCCAGATCCATTCGCAGACCTTGCGGACACCCTCGTCCGACGCACCCTGGTTACCCATCTGGGTGGCTACTTTATATTTGTCGGCGAGCTTGGTCAGCAGACGCGATTCGTATACGGTATGCGTCAGGGGCTTCTCGACGTAGACGTGCTTGCCGGCCGTCATCGCATCGGCTGCGATGATCGCGTGCGTGTGGTCGGCCGTAGCCACCATCACGGCGTCTGCCGACTTGAGCATTTCGTCGAACATCTTGCGGTAGTCGTTGTACTTCTTGGCAGCCGGGTAGCGCTTGAACACGTGGTCGGCATATTTCCAGTCGACGTCGCACAGGCCGATGATGTTCTGGCTTTCGAGGCCGCGGAGCACCGACGAGCCGCGGCCGCCGATACCGACACCCAAGATGTTGAGTTTGTCGCTCGGAGCCGTGTGCCCGAACTTCTTACCTAAAACCGTACCCGGAACGACCGCTAAGCCGATCGCGGCAGCAGCTCCTTTTTTCAGGAACTTTCTCCTTGACATTTCGCTTGACATTGTTTCTTGATTTAAGTTAGTTGTTTTTGAGGGACTATTTATTTTCGTTGTTGGATTTTTCCGTACCCGAGTTTTCGATGTCGTTCTCGATGTTGTTCATGCCTTCCTTGAAGCTGCGCACACCCTTGCCGAGACCCTTCATCAGTTCCGGGATTTTTTTGCCGCCGAAGAGCAGCAGTACGATCAGGGCTATGACGATGATTTCGCCTGCACCCAGGTTGCCGATAAACAGTAAGTGGTTCATACCGATTGTTTTTAAGGTTTATAAAGTTTGTTTTAGTATCAGATTGCGGCTTATGCGCGCTTCCTCAGCAACCCGTAGCCATTCGACATCGTGCGGCGGCGTTCGCGAATCTCCTGTAGCGTTTCCAGATTTCCGATTGCCGGCAGGTCGTGCTGCCGCGAATCCTGGAGGAACCGCCATGCGTATTCCGATGCCGTGGCGGCGTCGCGGAACGAGGGGAGCGACGGATTGCGTTTCCCGCTTTCGATCGACTCGGCGAACAGTTTGCACAGCACGTCGATGTTTTTGCCTCCGTAGGGCTGTATGAGCCGGTGCGTCTGTGTCACTCCGTGCAGTTCGACGATCGCCGTCTTGAAATCGTGCGTCATGCGCGCGATGCCTTTCGTGCCGATGATGTCGATGTATGAATTATGTGTCTGTTTTTCGGCCAGTTGTCCGTATACATGTCCCTGGGTAATGTCGAATACGATGCCGTTCTCGAACGTGCCGTGGCACTGGAGCCACCACGGATCCTTGTAATCCCACATGCGGATGGCCTGTGCGTTCCAGGTCTTGAATTCCGATTCGGCATACCAGCGTGCGATGTCCACGTAGTGCATGCCGCAGTCATGGAACGACGGGCCCTCGAATTCGTGTCCTTCGCCCGGGGCCAGCCCCGGTGTCATGTGGCATACGCGGATGATCGCCAGTTCGCCGATTTCGCCCTGTGCGATAAAATCCTTGATAGTGTTGTGGTACCACGAATTGCGCAGGTAAAGGTTCACCGTCGAGAAGATTTTGGCCTTCTCGGCCAGCGCGACCGTCTGCCACTCCTTTTCCACCGTGTCGGCGATCGGTTTCTCGGCTATGACGTGCTTCCCGCTCGCAATGGCTTTCTGAATCTGCTCCGGGCGGGAATCCGCCAGGGCGAACAGCCCGACCGCCTGAATCTCGGGGTCGTTGAATATGATTTGTTCGTCGGATATTACTTTCGACCGGGGGGAGAGCCGCTGGGCCAGTTCCCGTGATGCGGGAGATACGTCACAGATGTAAACGATATCCCAGTTACCGCTTTTTTGCATCTCTTCGAGGTAAAAACCTCCCATTCTGCCAAAACCGATCAGACCGACTTTAATTGGATTCATTTCGTATAAAATAGGTTTAAGTAGGTGTTTACAATCCGATGCAATCCGGCTGCCCGCTGCGGGAGAGGGTGGCTGGACGCTGTGTTTACAAAATTAATCCTATTATATACCATATTTATAGGTTGGGGCGGAAATTGTAGAACCTGTAAAGTATTATATGTTTGTAAATAAATATTTTATCAAAAAAATATACAAAAAAAATGTAGTTGCCGTGGAATCGGTCACGGCCTGTTTTCGGGCGGCACACCGATTCGCATGACCATTTTTTCGAAGTCCTCGCGCGATATTGCGGCCTTGTTCCGGGCTTTGGTGCGGTAGTTATATACGGTGCTCAGCGAGCATCGCAGGAACGAGGCGATCTTGACGCTGTCGGTGATGCCCAGCCGCAGCAGGGCGTAAATCCGGAGTTCCTTGTTCAGCAGGTCTTCCGATTTGAGCACGATCCGTTCGTCCTCGACCAGCAGGGCGTTGAAATCGGCGACGAACGTCGGATAGAGGTTCAGGAATATGGCGTCGAAATTCTTATACAGTTCATCCAGTTCGTTCTCCATCATCGACGTGGATTTCAACTGTTTGTATAACTCGTCGATCTGTCGGTTCTGCGCCAGTTTGTTCAGCGATTTCCGGTAGTCCTCTATCTTGTCGATATACATCGAACAGAGGTCGAAGAACCTAGCTATGTACTGTTCCTTGATGATGTTCGAATCGGTGAGCTGCGTGTTTTTCTCATGCAGTTCGTCGTTGAGCTGCATCAGGCGCCCGTTCGTCCGCGACAGCTCCTCCTTGATGCGGTACAGCTTGTGTATCTGCTGATAAACGTAGATGAACAGCAGCACGAGGAACAGCGACAGGACGCTGATCAGGATCAGGTAGTGCTGCAACTTGGATTTGGACTTGGCCTCCTTGGCCTGGTAGATCGAGTTGATGATCGAATAGAACTTCGACATCTGGGTCGTGCGGAACTGCACGTTGCTGAATACCGCATCTTCGATGGCCGCCTGCGTGTACTTGAAAGCCCGTGAAAGGTCGCCCTGGTCGTAATACATCAGAGCCAGCGTGTGGAACGAGGCGTTCTCCTTCACCGCGCTCTTCGCATCGGCGATCGCCGAGAGCATGAAATATTTCTTTCCAGCCTCCGGGTCTTTGTTCAGCCGGTAGAAATAACCGTAGGCATAGGCCGTCTCCGCGTAGAGCGGCGTGTCCTTGCCGACCTCTTCCAACAACTCGTCGAGGATCGCCCTGGCTTCGTCCATATTGCCGTTTCCCATAAGTTTGTAGCTCAGGTGTATCCTGTACCGGAACGATCCCGGGTCGGAAACCATCATCAGCGAGTCCCGGTAGATATTCATTTCGTGCAGGTGGCTGCGCTGGCTGCTCAGCGTGGCGTAGTGCTGGAAATAGCGGTTGTTGGCCTCGTAGTAGACGGGAAGCAGGTCGCGCGGGAGTTCGGACGATCGGATGGAGCGGAGTATCTGGTTCGCCTCGACGCACATGCCCGAAAAAGAGTAGAGCTGGGCGAGGTACATGTTCGACAGGTAGGTCAGCCTTTTGTTGTCCAGCTGCCTGGCGATTTCGAGGTTCCGTTCGACGTAGCGGATGGCCGAATCCAGCTTGTATTTCCTGAATTCTTCGTACAGCTTCGTATTGATCTCGTACTCCTGTTCCGGGGTCAGGTTGCTTACGCCCAGCAGGTTCCTTAGCCTGCTGATCCGCTCTTCCTTTTCGGCTTCGAAAATATGTTTGTTCTCGATTACGTAGTCCAGATATTCCGAGAGGGATTGCGTCTCGTCCTGCCGGCACGACGCTAATGCCAGCAAGCCGGAGAGCAGCAGGAGTAACCTTATCGGACGTATGGAATTTCGTAGTTTCATGGCCTCTTCGTATGCAGCCTTCCGTAGCAAAAACGGCAGGTTGCGGGCTGCCGTAAAAAAATGATATTTTATGCTACGAAGTTAAGGCTATTTATAGGATAAATATTGTTTCTTTTTATGTATTTATTGTCTGATATTCGTATTTTTTAGGGTGTCTTTGGCGATTGCTGCGCTTCGGGAGCCGGGGATATTCCGGAGGCTTCTTTTCTGGGACATAATGCCGGATTTGTGAATCAGGCATCTGTAATCCGTTGTGTCATTGTCTGAAACATTTTTTTATGGACTTCCAAATATGGTAACATGCCACAGGTGTTTCCCTCTTCCGCTTCCATTGCAGGCATCTGGCTGTGGGACACGGTATTGTCCGGGATTTTCCGCCGATGGGGCCGGCCCGTAACAACGATCCGATATTACGGAAACGTTTTTTACACCGGCAAAGTGTGTCCCCGCGGACTGATTTGCGCGAAAGCTGTTTCGCCCCTCCCCTCTCTTTCGGACGGGAATGGCGCAAAAACGATAAATTTTGCTACCTTTGTCGCTTGTATGAAGGCATCGCTCAAAAAGACTTATGCTTCGCTCGGCGCCGACGGCCTGGTAGCTTTGTGGCTCGGCGTGTGGTGGGTGTGCAACCTCCTGCAGGCCGGGTTTTCCGAACTGGCCAACGACGAAGCGTATTACCATATGTTTGCTGAAAACCTCGCATGGGGATATTTCGACCATCCGCCGATGACCGCCTTGCTGGTCTGGCTCGGCGAGCACCTTTTCGGGGGCGAACTGGGCGTGCGGTTTTTCTTTACGGTGCTGCAACCGCTCTACCTTTATATACTATGGCGGATAATCCGCCCCGCGGATGCCAACCGGCGCGACGCGGCGCTTTTTGTCGTCCTCTCGGCCGCGACGCTGATGTTGCAGCTCTACGGCTTCATCGCCGTGCCCGACGGCCCGCTGATGATGACCACCGCGCTGTTCCTGCAGACATTCAAGTGGTTCTCCGAGAACCGGCGTTGGGCATGGCTCTGGATGGGGGTTGCCATGGCGCTTATGGCTTACAGCAAATACCACGGGGCGCTGGTCGTACTCTTCGCGCTTGCGGCGACCCCCCCCCGTGTGTTCCTGCGTCCGACCCTATATCTCAGCGGCGCGGTAGCGCTGTTGCTGCTCGTGCCGCATTTCGTGTGGCAGTACGAGCACGACTGGGCCTCGCTGGCCTATCATCTGGCGGGGCGTAATTCGGTGTTCCGGCCCAATTATGTCGCCGAATACCTGCTCAACCTGCTGGTGGTCTTCAATCCCTTCTTCGTGCCGTTGTACGTGAAGGCCTGGATCGCCGTGAAGCCGCAAAACGCCGTCGAACGTGCGCTGAAGTTTATCCCCGTGGCGTTCATCGTTTTTTTCCTGCTCTCGACATTTCGCGGTTACGTGCAACCCCAATGGGTGATCGTCGCCGTTTTCGGCCTGATCTATACGCTTTTCACCTATGCCCGCCGGCATTCCCGCACGCGGCGTTACCTGATGTGCGCCGGGCTGGCGACCGTTTTGCTGGTCGGTCTGGTACGTCTCGAAATGATCTTCAATCCGCTGGGCCTGCGTTTCGAGGTCTTCGACAATCCTGCGAGCTACGGCCGGATCGCCGGGATCGCCGACGGCCGCCCCGTCGTTTTCCGCCATGGCTATGCCGTCGCGGCCAAATACGCCTTCTATACCGGGGGCGAGGCCTACTGCCAGCCCAATATCCGCTACCGTACGCACCAGTGGCAGTTCCGCGATGACGATACGCGCTTCGCGGGACACGAGGTGCTGGTAGAGACGCCTTACGACGGGGCGGATACCACGGGCCGCGTCCGGAGCGTCGTATTGCCCAACGGCAAACGTTTTTCGTGGTTCGTCGACCCGCATTTCCATCCGACGCGCCTGGTGGATATTGCCTTTACGGGGCTGCCCGAACAGGTCGTTCCGGGCGATACGCTGCGTTTGACGCTGCGCATCTCGAACCCCTATCCCTATGCGATCGGGGTCTGCGGGGATCGGTCGCTCGTGATGCTCTGGAAGCACGGCCGCTTCCGCGTCGAGGAATTCGATACGGGGGAGCATTTCAATATCCCGGCCGGGGATACCATCACGCGCGAGGTGCGGTTCGTCGTCCCGGAGCAACTCTCCGGCGCCGGTTTCGATGCCGGTTTCGCCCTGCGCCGCGATGGGTATACGAATTGGTTTAACGGGAAACCTCTCCGCACGGAAGTCGTCGCACCATGATCCAGCAGTTCATCAAATTCTGTGTCGTCGGAGGTTCGGGGGTCTTCGTTGATTTCGGGATCACTTACCTTTGCAAGGAGTGGCTGCGCCTGAACAAGTACCTGGCCAATTCGCTGGGGTTCCTCTGTGCGTCGACCTCGAACTATGTCCTGAACCGCATCTGGACGTTCCATAATGAAAACCCCGACATTGCCGGGCAATACCTCCGTTTCCTCGGTATCGCAGCCGTCGGGCTCGTGATCAACAACCTCACGATCTATCTGCTGCACGAACGCTGGAAACTGAATTTCTACCTGGCTAAATTATTTGCCATCGGGGTAGTCACCTTCTGGAATTTCTTCATGAACTATTTCTTTACGTTTTGATTTCCGGGGTGCTCGGATTCCGCTGTAAAGTATGTATGCATAAATGCCAGCCTCCCGGGAGGCTGGCGTCCGTATTCCTGCCGGATGGCTGTCACTGCCTTTTCGCGCTTCTGATCGAACGGAACGGGAGTCCCAGCACGCCGAAGAACGCTTCGCGGAAGATGCCGCCGCTCATTTTCGAGGTGCCTTCGCGGCGTTCGACGAAGATGATCGACACCTCCTTGAGTTTGAGTCCCAGCCGCCATGCCGAGTATTTCATCTCGATCTGGAACCCGTATCCCTTCATCTTCACGGCGTCGAGGTCGATCGTCTCCAGCGCGTGGCGCGAGTAGCAGACGAACCCCGCCGTTGCGTCGCGCAGGGGCATGCGGGTCACGATGCGTACGTACATCGAGGCAAAGTAGGACATCAGCAGGCGCGACATCGGCCAGTTCACGACGTTCACGCCCTGCACGTAACGCGAACCTACCACTACGTCGTTCCCTTCGGCCGCAGCCTGGTACAGCCGTACCAGATCGTCGGGATTGTGCGAGAAGTCGCAGTCCATTTCGCAGATATAGTCGAACCCGTTGTCCAATCCCCAGCGGAACCCCGTCAGATAGGCCGTGCCCAGCCCCTGCTTGCCGCTGCGTTCCAGCAGGTGCAGCGTCGCGGGGAATTCCTGCTGGCGCTCTTTGACGATTGCTGCGGTGCCGTCGGGCGAACCGTCGTCGATGACGAGCATTTCGAAAGCCTCGGGCAGCGAGAAGACCTTGTCGATCATCGCCGAAATATTCTCTTTCTCGTTGTATGTCGGGATAATTACCAGTTTGCGCATAGGGGCTCGTTTTGGAATTTCTTACACAAAGGTAACATTATTTTGCAAATCTGTGCCGTGCGCCCTGTTTTTCTGCCGTGCGCCGTCGCCGGGCTGCCGTTTTACCGTCTGTCGGTTGTTTTGGGGCCTGTCCAGGCCGTTTTTCCGCCTGCCCGGCCGTTTCGGTGCCGGGGCGCGGGTTCACGGCGGCCCGTGAAGTTGCCTGTTTGCGCCGTTTCATGGCGCGGATCGCCTGTTTGTCCGTGTCGCTCACGCGCAACGATTCGACGATTTTTTGCAGCGATTTGTTGAATGTCCAGTCGTCGAGCGAGCAGCTGCCGAGCCACTCGTGTGTCCGCTGCGGGAATTTTACATAGCAGACCGACACCGCCCATGCCACGGCCATACGGGCGTAGTAGGCTTCGTGGCGGACGCCGTCGAGCAGTTGCAGCAGTGCCTCGAGGTGCTCCCCGTCGACGAAATTCCCCAACCCCGTCACCACGGCGAAACGCACGTCGTATTCGGCTTCGGATCGGAAATAGGGCTGTATGAATTCCCACATCGGCTGCCGTTCGGCCGCCTTCAGGCGCCAGCAGAAACAGTCGCAGACCGCCCAGTTGTCGATTTTGGGCACGAAGCGCGCCACATGCTCCAGCTTCTCGGCCGGCGTGCAGCGGGCGCAGCCGATCACCAGCCCCTGCAACATCCGCTCCTCGAAATAGAAATCCTCGGCTTCGGCCAGGTATGTGCGCCAGTCGCCTGCGGCGATCTGGCGGGCTATCTTGCGCAGTACCGGCAGGCGTATGCCCAATACGTTTTCCACGCCCGGCATCAGTGCCGCGGTGAATTTCATGTATTTCGGCTCCTGGAGTTCGAGCAGTTGGTCGCGGAGGGTCATCGTTTCCGGGATTCGGGGCTATGCCGCCACGGGCAGGGCGGGTCGCCGTGTGCGGTTATTGTTTTTTCGTGACGGTGCGGTAGCAGCCGATGCCGCTCACCTCGGTCGATACCTCGCCGATCAGGGGCGCTTTGGCATTCACCCCTGTCTGCACCATGATGAAGTCGACCTGTGCGAGGTTGGCCGGGGCGCCATCGGCCGTTACGGCGTCGCTGATCCGCAAGCGGTTGGTCATGCCGGTGCGGTCGGAGGCCGAATAGTTGTCGGCGTAACCCCATGCAAAAGGCTCCATCGTCCATTTTTCCCCGGCTTTTCCGATATTGTCCGGCAGCCGTGTCCCTTCGAATGTGAATTGCTCCCCGAGCCATTCGGGGTAGTAGGCCTGCGTATGTTCTTTCACACGGTCGATCGTGCCGCTGCCGCCCGCGTTGTCACTCCAGGCTACCGGGGCGTCCGCCTCCGCGGGGCGGGTATAGGTGATCTTGTAGCCGCGGATCGTTTCGGCGTTGTCGTATTCGCTGCCCCGCAGTTCGTACCACGTATCGTTGGGCGCTCCGTCCCCGTTGGCGTCCTGCGACACCCACACGATGCCCGGTTCGGACGACGTGTCGAACTGGTTGCCTTTGACGTAGAGGTCGTATCCGCCCGTGTTGGGCACGGGTTCCGCGAAGGCCGCCACGATGCGGCCTCCCCAGCCGCCGAGCGAAACCCAGTTGTTCGAGGCGAGGCGGTCGGCGGCATAGCGCAGGGCGTCTGCCTCCGATGCCACATGGTCGAACCCGGCCATCGTGCCGTTGATGAACTGGCCCGGTGCCGGGGTGTATTCGAGGATCGTGGCGACGGGCTCCTGGATCTGCGTGGTCGTGGTCTCTTCGCCGGAATTGCAGGCGGCGAAAAGAAGCGCCGCGAGCGGGAATGCATATTTATTCATGTTTTCCATAATTTTTACGGTTTCGGCCGGGATTCGGCCCGGGTATTCCCCGGGCTTGCCGGCGCCCGGGCTCCTGCCCCCCCCCTTCCCGGGCGTTTTCTCCGCGCCGGAGGGGGGCCGTCCGCAACTGCACCGGTCGCCCGGCGTACGATCCGCCGCAGGGTGGCACGGGGCCGCGTCGGGGTGTCGGTTTGCCTGCCTGTCCCGAACGGGACAAAAATACTCTTTTTTCGGCATATGGCAGCCGGGATACGGGCAAAAAGCCGGGGTTTCGAAAAAAAGATTAACTTTGTGAAAAATATCCGGGAAGTATGGCGGTCGAAATAGAGTGTGTGACAGAGGTATCCGATGAACTCGCCGAGGCGTTCGCAAGGCTCATGCCTCAGCTTTCGCCCCGGCTGGGGGCACTCTCCCGCCAGGCCATGGAACGTGTTGTGTGCAGCGATGGCGCGGCGCTGTTCGCCGCCCGGCTGGATGGCCGGATCGCCGGGGTGCTGACGCTGGTGTGGTACGACGTACCCTCGGGCCGGAAGGCATGGGTCGAGGATGTGGTGGTCGATGCCGCAGCCCGCGGCTGCGGTGCCGGTGAGGCGCTGGTGAAGGCTGCCACGGAGCATGCCGCCCGCATCGGTGCTGCGAAGGTGATGCTCACCTCGAACCCTGCGCGCGAAGCTGCCCGGGGCCTTTACCGTAAAATCGGATTCGAAGAGGCGGGGACTACGGTTTTCGTCTTTAAAACAGATAGGAAATGAAAAAAATCGTGAAGATTGTGGCCATTGTCGTGGCCGTTGTTCTGGTGGCGGCTTTTGTCGCCCCGATGTTGCTGAGGGGGAAGATCGCCCAGATCGTGAAGCGCGAAGCCAATGAGATGCTCGACGCACGGGTCGATTTCGAAAAACTCGACATCAGCCTGCTGCGCCATTTCCCGCGCGCGTCGCTCGACCTGAAAGGGCTGACCGTCGTGGGCGCGGGGGCGTTCGAAGGCGATACGATCGTTGCCGCGAACCGCATTTCGGTCGTCGTGAACCCGATGTCGCTGTTCGGCGACGACGGGTTCGAAGTGACGAAGGTCATCCTCGCCGAGCCTGCGCTGCACGCGCATAAACTCGCCGACGGCAAGGTCAACTGGGACATCGTGAAGGCTTCGGGGGAGGAACCCGCCGCCGGGGAAGTGTCTTCGGAGGAAGGTTCTTCGTCGTTCAGCCTCTCGATCCGCGATTTCAGGATCAGCGACGCGACGATCCGCTATGAAGACGATTCGACGGGCATGCGTTTTTCGACGGCACCCCTCTCCCTTCGCCTGCGGGGCGACATGTCGGCCGACCAGACCGACCTCGACCTGCGGCTTACGGCCGGTGCCGTGCGGCTGGTTTCGGGCGGAATTCCGCTGCTGAGCGACGCCGAGGCGGAGCTCGACGCCGTGATCGCGGCCGACCTGAAGAACAACCGTTTTACCTTCTCCCGGAACCGTCTGCGCCTCAATGCGATCGAGCTTACGCTCGACGGCTGGGCCGAGATGAAGGACGATGTCGTGGCTATGGATATTACGGCCGGATGCGACAAGGTGCAGTTCAAGGACGTGCTTTCGCTTGTCCCGGCATTCTATACCCGCGATTTCCGCAACCTGTCCGCCTCCGGCGAACTTTCGATGGCGCTGTGGGCCCGTGGCGAGATGCGCGGGGCGGCGCTCCCGGCCTTCGAACTCAAGACCGAGGTGCGCAACGGCAGTTTCCAGTATTCGTCTTTGCCCAAGGCGGTCGACGGAATCAATATCGCCGTACGGATAGCCAACCCCGGCGGCGTCATGGACAAGACCGAGGTAGACCTTTCGGAATTCACGCTCCGCATGGCGGGTAACACGCTTTCGGCATCGCTCTATGCGACGAACCTCGCCAGCGATCCGGTATTCCGCGCTGCGGCCGACGGACGGGTAGACCTGGGGGCGGTGAAAGAGGTTTACCCGCTCGGTGAGGATGTAGCCCTGAGCGGACTGATTAGCGCCGACGTGAAGGTTTCGGGGCGCATGTCCGATGTCGAGAAGGCCCGTTACGGGCAGATCGGCGCCTCGGGGACGTTCGTCGTCGAGAAACTCGGCCTCTCCATGCCCGGCCTGCCCGCGGTGCATATCCGCCGTGCCGCGGCTACGATCACCCCGGCGTCGATGACGCTGGGCGAGTTCGGCGTGACCGTGGGTAAGAGCGACCTTGCGGCCAACGGCCAGCTTACGGGGTATATCGGCTACCTGCTGCGGGGCGACAAGCTCTCCGGGCGCCTTTACGTGAAATCCGACCTGCTCGACCTGAACGAGATCATGAACGCCATGCCGGCCGACGAAGAAACCGCCGGCGGGGAAGCTGCTGCCCAAACGCCCGCCGAGTCTCCTGCTCCCGCGCAGGCGCTCGAAGTCCCGCGCAACCTCGACCTTTCGCTCAATACCGAGTTGCAGAAGGTGTTGTTCCAGAAGATGACCATCGGCGGCATCACCGGCGAAATGCGCATGGCGGACGGAACTTTGTCGCTCAGCCGCCTGCGTATGCAGCTCTTCGGAGGTACGGCTACCGCATCGGGCAGCTACTCGACGGCCTCCGACCCGCAGCGCCCGGCGCTGAAACTCTCGCTGGGGCTTTCGGGGGCATCGTTCTCCAAGACCTTCGACGAGTTGGAGATGGTGCAGAAACTCGTCCCGGTCTTTGCCAAGACGGGCGGCGACTATTCGCTCTCGCTCGATATGTCCGCGACGCTCGATGCGCAGATGTCGCCCGACCTGCAGTCGGTCAACGCCACGGGCGAGATCAAGTCGGCCAATATCCGCATCCAGAACATTGAGGCGTTCGATGCACTGGCCAAGGCGCTCAACAACGACAACCTGCGTAAGATCGAGGCCAAGGACGTGGCTATCCGCTTCGCCATCCGCGACGGACGTATCGCTACGGAGCCTTTCGACCTGAAGATGGGCGACATCAGGATCAACATGTCGGGTTCGACGGGGCTCGACCAGACCATCGACTATACGGCCAGGGTAGCCCTCCCGGCCGGTTCGACGGGCGGTATCCTGCAATCGGTCAACGTCGGTATCGGCGGCACGTTCACCTCGCCCAAGATCACGCTCGGTGTGAAGGAGGCTGCCGAGCAGGCCGTGAAGAACGTCGTCGACCAGCAGATCCAGAAGCTCACGGGCAGCGAGTCGCTCGGCGAGGAGATCCGCAAACAGGCCGACAACCTCCGGGCCGAGGCCAGGAAGGCGGGTGAGAAACTCGTCGAGGCCGCCCAGGCGCAACGGACGAAGCTTATCGACGGTGCTAAGGAGAAAGGTGCGCTGGCCAAGCTGGCTGCCGAGAAGGCCGGGGACAAACTGGTCGAGGAAGCCCGCAAACAGGCCGACAAACTTGCGGTCGAGGCCGATAAACAGATCGAAAAACTCACGGCGAAGCAGGAATAAACGATGCTTGTCATTTTTGCCGTCATCATCGGAGGAATCATTACGGGGCGCCTGCTGTCGAGCTGGCGCCTCGTATTCGTCTCCCGTATGATCACCGTGATTATATGGCTCCTGCTGTTCCTGCTGGGACTGGAGGTCGGTTCCGACCCTGCCGTCGTGGGCGGTATGGCGACCCTCGGACGCACGGCCTTTGTCATCTTCGCATGCTCGGTCGCGGGCAGTATCTGCATGTCGTGGCTGTTGTGGCGCTGCGTCCGGCGGGGAACCGCATCCCGGCCTCCCGCAGAAGGGATGCCGGAACAGGCCGGGGCTGTCGCTGCGGGGATCGAGGCGCCGCAACCGCGCGTTACGACCTCTGCCGGTACGGGAATGCCCGGGCCGGCCGTTGCAGTGGAGTGTCCCGGACAGAACGCCGGGCGTATTGCGGGGGAGCACGTCGTAAGCGGGGCGGACGCGGCGCTTTCGATGTGGGGCGCCTTGCGGGGGAGTCTGGTGATCGTCGCCTTTTTCGTCGCAGGATGTCTGGCGGGGCTCTCCTCCGCCTTGCCGTTCGACGTGGCGGGGTTGCGCCTTAGCACTTATGTGCTCTATGCCCTGATGTTTTGCGTGGGGATCACCCTCGGCAACGATACGACCCTCGCGGGACGTGTTCGGCGGCTCGATCCGCGGCTGGCGCTGCTGCCCGTGATGACGGCCGTCGGTACGCTGGCCGGCGCTGCCTTGTCGACACTGCTCCTGCCGCCGCTTACGGCCGGGGACACGATGGCCGTCGGCGCTGGGTTCGGCTACTACTCGCTTTCGAGTATCTTCATCGCCGATTTCCGGGGTGCGGAGCTGGGAACCGTGGCATTGCTCTGCAATGTCATGCGCGAGCTGTTTACGCTGTTGGCCGCGCCCCTCGTCGCCCGGTGGTTCGGGCCGCTGGCCGCCGTTTCGATCGGCGGCGCCACGACTTTCGATACCACCCTGCCGATCATCACGCAGTCCGCAGGAAAACCCTATGCCGTGGTGTCGGTCTTCCACGGCTGCGTGCTCGATTTCAGCGTCCCGTTCCTGGTGACGTTCTTCTGTACGATGTAAATTTTGCGATTTAAATTCGGATACGGATGCCTTTCCGGGGTGCCGTAGCAGAGGCAACAAACGCGGCGTTCCGTTGCGGGGTGTTTCGGGGCTATCTTTTTATGTAGGTCTGCAACGCCGCGACGTATTCGGCGAAGGCATCGCGCCCGGTGTCCGTGATGCGGCAGACCGTGCAGGGCATCTTCCCGCGGAAGGTCTTTTCGATTTCGATATAATCCGCCTTCGCCAGCTTGTCCAGTTGTACCGAAAGGTTGCCCGCCGTGGCTCCGGTCTGCTGCCGGATAAAGACGAAGTCGGCGCTCTCGACCCCGATGAGGATCGACATCACGGCCAGTCTCAGTTCCGAATGCAGCAGCGGATTCAGTTCTTTGAACATTGCTTGCGGGTTATGTGGCGGAGGATAAAACCGGGTAGCAGTACGAGCAGTATGCCATGGGCGGAGAGTTCGAGCATCCATGTTCCGCCCTGGGCGTCGAACGGCATGCGGAACGTATAGTTGAACGCCATGATGAGCTCGAAGACCGAGAGCATCAGCAGCGCTGCGAACGACCCCGATTGCTGGGAACCTTTACCCCGGTAGAATTCGGCGGTGATGGCCAGTGCCGTGCCGAGCAGCAGCTGCATGACGCCTACGGGGTTTATCGTATTCCCGGGGATGGTTACGGCATAGACGATCGCGGCGGCCGAGATCATCGCCGGCATGCCCCATATCAGGATCAGCAGGTCGTCGAACCCCGTGCGGACGAGGGCCTTCCGCCGCGAATTGCGAACCGTCCAAATATAGCCGCAGACCAGCGGAACCAGCCAGCTCCACAGCACGCGCACGTCGCCTGTCCAGCGGTAAAGCCCGTATTCGGCCAGTGCCGTGAGGCTGAGCAGCGCTCCCCAGCAGATGAACAATTCGCCCCGTACGTAATTCATGCGGCGCATATTGCGGTCGAAGACGCGGGCGATGATGTCCAGCGCTTCCGTTTCGGATATTTTCTGCCTGTCCATTGTGTTATTTATATCGTATGGTTCGACTTGTAGTTGAGGATATGCCCCGGGATAATCATCATCACGACGAATCCGGCGGCGAAGAGGGCCGGCATCCAGTAACCGCTCACGATGAGCGAAACGGGAGCGAGGACGATAGCCGCCGTACCGCCGGCGGTGGCCGGGCGGAACCGGATGATCAGCCCCGTGATCGTGGTTCCCATGCCCATCGTCAGCAGGATGATGAACAGGATCGGCAGCCGTATCTGGCTGAAAAGCGAGAGCATGCTGACGAACCACGCCGTGAGGCCCATTACCAGCCATACGTTGTTGATGACGCGGTCGACGAACGTGCTGACTTTGCCTTCGGTATGCTTGTCGCGTGTCAGCCACATCAGCAATGCGCCCAGTACGGGGAGCAGCATCCACAGGATGTTCCATTTCGGATCCTGGAAATAATACACCGCACCCATGACCAGGAGCGTCGTGAAGACGGTCACGTAACCCCAGACCAGGAACGGCCGTCCCGAGTTGCGCAGCATACGGTTGCGGGTGTTGTCGATCATGCGGCTGATGAGCGCGATGCTCTCGGCGGCATTCAGTTGCTTGTCTTCCATAGCGATGTGTTTTTGCGTCCGTTTCATGTCGTTTCAGTGGGCGCCGGGTGTTTTGCCGCCACCCTTGCCGGCACGGTACTGCCCGGAATGTTTATAACGGTAATGAAGCAGGTGCCCCGGGATGATCAGCATCAGGACGAATCCCGCCGTGAATAATACGAGGTGCCAGTGGTCGGTAACCGCGAGCGAAACCGATCCCAGCACGATCCCCGCCGTGCCTCCGGCGATGCCGGGCGTGAACCGCAGAATCAGGCTGGTGATGGCGATTCCCATGCCGATCATCAGCAGGATGGTGAACGTTACCGGAATCCGGATGATGAGCAGCACCGCCAGCGAGCCGACCAGCAGGGCGGCGAACCCGATGACCTTCCAGATTATGTCTATCACCTGGTCGACGTAAGTGCGGGAGCAGGATCCGGTCGTTTCGGATCCGAGCAGGCGGGTTATGAGGTAGCCGGCTACCGGCAGCATGAACCAAAGGTAGTTCCAGTGTGTGTTGTCGAAATAGCTTGCCAGCCCCCAGACGGCGAGTGTCGTGGCGACCGTAACATAACCCCATGTCAGCAGGTGGAGCCCGGCGCTGCCGGCCATGCGGTTGCGTGTATTTTCGATCATGCGGCCGATGAGTGCCAGACTCTCGGCGGCGTTCAGTTTCTTATCTTCAGTCATGCGCGTCGTTTGATTTCGCCACTTTGTCCGCATCGCACCTTACCTGCCTTCTGAGCGCGTAGCCGGCACCCGTGAGCCCGATGAGAACCGCTGCGGCGAATTGCAGCAGGTTGTAGTCGGGGTCGGCATTGAGCCAAGAGTCCCGGGTAATACCGAAGCCGATCGGTATTACGGCGCATGATGCGTAATACATGTACTTGTTGCGGATTACCTGCCCCGAGATGAAGAGTCCGGCGCCGATCAGCAGCAGCGCAGGGAAGAGCGGGTCGACCGCCCACGGGTCGTACCCGCAAATCAGGATCGCCGACAGGACGACCAGTGAGGCTATGCAGCTCCATATCTGTTCCAGCAGCCGGTCGGTGTAGCTTTTGACCTGCGGGGCGCGGAACCTGTTATGCCACCAAGTCACGGCGCCCCCTGTTGCCGCGGCTGGCAGCCACAACCATAGCCAGGTGCGGCAGTCGGTGGTTTTCAGCAGGACGAAGATCACGATGGCGGTCGCGGCCAGCAGGTATCCCCACAGGAGGAACAGGTTGCTGCTGCCGAATGAGAGCCGTTGGCGGGTGCCGCGGATCATCTGCTGGATGAGTTCGATGCGCTGGTCTGCGTCGAGGTTTTTTTCTTCCATGGCGGATGGTGGGTTACTGGGGATAAAGTTACGAATTATTTTTTATTGTTCCGTGCTTTTCACGAGGCGCTTGCGCTGGGTTTCCGCCGCGCTTTCGACGGTGCGGGCGCGGAATTTGTTGCCGGTGCGGAAATTCCAGGCCGCGCCGACTTTCCACAAGCGCCCCGACCAGGCTTGCCGTGTGTCGATCGTGCGCCGCATGCCGTCGGTCAGGGAGGCGAACTCCCAGTCGCAGCCGGTGATGTTCGACAGGGTGCAGAAAAGCGTCAGGCGTTTGCCGAAGAGCTGTTTTTTGACGGTCGCCTGGAGCGTGTGGCGCGGCCCGACCTCGCTGTTGCCCGAGTAGAGGCGGCTTTGGGCACGGTAGGCGGCTTCGGCGAAGAACCCGGCCGGCAGCGTGAACGAGCAGGTGGCGTCGGCGAACATCAGGTAGTGCGTGGCCGGGCTGTCGGTGCTGTTGAGCCGGATGCGCTGCATCACCCCGACGGCATTGACCGAGAGGTTCCACCAGCGGGTGATTTTCGCCGGGACGCTCGCCGCCACGAACCAGTGGTTCTCCGTGTAATGGTTTTCGGGACGGATATACACGGCGTCCGGGTCGGTTGCGTCCCTGTGTGCGATTTCGCGAATCAGGTCGTGGTGCAGGTTGCCTCCCACGGTGAGCGTATAGCGGTATTTCCATACGGCCGTGAGCGAGAAACGGTGTATGTAGGTCGGCCGCAGCGAGGGGTTGCCCGTTTGCCAGCTGTAATCCGAAATCCGGAGCCGTGCGGGATTCAGCGCCGGAAACGACGGGCGTTCGATGTTGCGGCTCCACTGCGCCACGAGCAGCCATGTGCGCAGGGCGTTGAGCGCGCGGCTGACCGAAACGTTTGGGAACAACCCGAAATAGGAGCGGCCGAAGGCCTGCGATGCGACGGAGGTGTATTCACCGCGCAGCCCGGCCGAAAGCTCCCACCGCCCGGCGCTGTACTCCAGCGAGGCATAGGCCGCGCCGATCTGCTCGGTGTAGTGCTGGTCGTAGCTGTATTCGGGCAGTGCCAGCCATGTGCCCTGCGTCTGTGCTGCGTAGCGGCTTTTGTCCGCCATGCCGTTGCGGGTGTAGCGCAGCCCCGCGCGCAGTGTCAGGCCGTGCGGCAGTTTGCGCGTCAGCCCGGCGTCGGCCGTCAGGATGTCGTACACGGAACCCGTGGCGGATTCGTAGAGCGAGTCGCGCAGGGTTCCGGGTGCGGAGGTCGTCGTGTGGTAGCTGTTGTCGCCGTCGGAGGTGTAACGCGTATAGTCGGCGATCAGTTTGAACTGCGAACCCAGCGTGTCGATCTTCCAGATGTAATTGGCGGTCGCCGTCAGGGTATTCCCGCCCATGTGCTGGCGGTAGCGGCTGTCGCTCTGAGTTTGTCCGAGTGTGGTGCGCGACAGTGTCGGCATGTCGGTACTGCGCTCTATGTATTCGACGTCGAAGCCTGCGGTGTGCTTCGGCGTCGGGTCGAAAACCGCGGAGAAACGTCCGCGCCCGTAGTTTGTACAGCTCTTCGAATCGCTCCTGCCGGCGAAGGGCAGCCGTTGCCCGGCCTGTTCGCGGGTCTCCGTGAAGCGGCTTTCGGCAACCGGAGTGAAGCTTCCCGACCCTGATGCGGTGAGTGTCCAGCGCCCTGTGCGGATGCCGATCCGCCCCGAGGGGGTATAACCCGCTATCCGGTTGCTTTGCACCGTGGAGAATTGCAGGTTGCCGTCCATGCCGCCGTCGCGTCTGCGCCGCAGTGTGATGAGGATCACACCGCCCCGGCTGTCGGCGGTGAACTCGGCGCCCGCCAGCGGTACCACCTCGATGCGGGCGATGTCGGCTGCGGTCAGGCTGCGCAGGTAGGAGGTGTTTTCCTCCGCCGAACCTTTCAGCTCGCGGCCGTCCACGTAGACTTTCGTACCGCCGGCGCCGTTGATCGAGATGCCGTCCTCACCCAGCCATACGCCCGGCGCCCGTGCCAGCAGTTCGGTGCCGTCCTGTCCCGCGAGTGCGGGCGTATTCCCGATGCTGACCACGAACCTGTCGGCCTGCCGTGTCACCGTCTCGGCGGTCACCGTCACCTCGCTGATTCCGAGAGGTGCAAGGGGCAAATCCCCGAGGTCGGTATCCGCTGCGGCGACGCATACCTCCTGTTCGAAGGGCCGGTAGGCGACGTGCCGCAGTACGAGCGTGTAACGGCCCGTATCCGCCGTGAGCACGAAGCCCCCTGCGTCGTCGGTCGTCGTGCCCGCTGCCTGGCGTCCGTCGCGCAGCAGGACTGTCGTGGCGTAGCCGACCGGGCTCTCGCCCTCCAGGACGCGCCCCCGGAGGGTATGTTGAGCTGCGGCCGGGATCGTCGCGGCGAGCAGCAGTGCGGTGAGCTGCGGGCGGTACATGCGCCTATTCGTTTTCGGTGGCAGGATAGTAGAGCTTCAGCGTGGCCGTGTTGTGCTCGGCGGGAAGCTTGCATTTTCGGGTGGCGTAGCCTTCGGCGGGGCCGCGCTCGCCCATCTTCATTTTGTAATCGCCGTCTTCGTCGTGGAAAAGCGAAAGCTCGGCCGCATCGGCTTCGATGCCTTCGAGCGTCACGACGACTTTGCCGGCCCTTGCGGCTGCCATGCCGTAGACGGGCTGTTCCTGCCCGGCGACCTTGGCCATGACGAGGATGTTGCCCTTGTCGTTGCGAATGTCCGATACGGAGACTTCGAGCGTTTTGGCCGAGACGGCCGTGGAGGCCAGCATGAAGCTGGCGGCCAGTAGCAGGTGTAAGGTTTTCATAATCGGGATTTTTATGGGTTTAACGGTAATCTTTGTCCTCGTCGCAGCCGGTCAGGTACCAGACCAGCGAGAGGATCAGGTTCAGCCCCCAGCCGGCCATGACCCATACCACCCACCAGTAGTGGGGCGAGGTGTACCAGTTGACGAAGGTGAGGAACGCGCATACCGCGACGTAGGTGGTGATGCGGCGGGCGAACCAGCGGCCGAAAAGGCGGCGTTTGTCGGTGGTGTTTTCCAGAAGTTCCATAGGTTTGCGGTGTGAAATGACTCTCTTGGCTTATAAATCTGTTGTAAATATAAAGTAGTTTATAAAACAAACCAAATTTCCGGACGGGAATTTTCGAAAAAATTCGATACCTATATTAATAGCCGGGTAGTTTTTATGCGCGCGGGGTATTCCCGGTTGCCGGAAAAAATGTAATTTTGCGGGAAATAAATTGATACCGCACCGATATGAAGAAACTCATTTTGTCCCTTATTTGCCTTGCCGCCGCATGGGGTGCCGCGGCCAAGGTCGAACTGCCCGAGATCATCGGCAGCGACATGGTGCTCCAGCAAAATGCCCAATGCCGCCTCTGGGGCTGGGCCGATCCCCGGGCCACGGTGCGGATCGAAACCTCGTGGGGTGCCGAATGCACCGTGCGAAGCGATGCCGACGGCCGTTGGTCTGCGCGGGTGAACACCCCGGCCGGCAGTTATGAGCCGCAGCAGGTGACGATCGTAAGCGGCGATAGGGTCGTGCTCGACAACGTACTGATCGGCGAAGTCTGGTTCGCCGGCGGGCAGAGCAATATGGAGATGCCGCTCCGCGGGTTCAATAACTGTCCCATCGCCGGGGCCAACGAGATCATAGCCCGTGCGGGGAGTATGCGCGACAGGCTCCGCTACGTGAAAATACCCCTCACGGCGGCCTATACGCCCCAGGATCGGGTTCCGGGGAAATGGAGGCCATGTACGGTGGAGACCGCGCCCGATTTCACCGCCACGGGTTATTTCTTTGCCGAACTGCTCAGCGACGTGCTGGACATGCCTGTCGGCATTGTCGACTGCACGTGGGGCGGGACGCGTGTCGAGGGTTGGACGAACCGCGAGATACTGGAAACCTATCCCGATATCGACCTGACGGAAAAAGGCATCGAGGCTACGACCGACTGGCTGCGCCCGATGGTGATGTACAATGCCATGCTGCACCCGGTGGCGGGGTATACCGTCCGTGGCTTCCTGTGGTATCAGGGTGAATCGAACGTAAACCAGTATAAGGACTATGCCGTCCGCCTTTCCAACATGGTAGGGCTGTGGCGTTCGCTCTGGAAGCAGGGCGATATCCCGTTCTATTACGTCGAGGTCGCCCCCTTCGCCTATGGCAGCGGCAACGGCCCCTATCTGCGCGAAGCGCAGTGGGAAGCACGGGAACTCATCCCCAACAGCGGCGTGATTTGCACGAACGACCTGGTGGAACCCTACGAGGCAACCAATATCCACCCCAAGAATAAACGGGAGGTAGGGCACAGGTTGGCCTACATGGCACTCAACAAGACCTACGGTTTTTCAGACATCGCCTGCGAAAGCCCGCGGTTCAGGTCGATCGGGATCCGCGACGGAAAGGCTTACGTTGCCTTGTCCCATACCGAAGAGGGGTTCAGCCGTATGGAGGATATCCGCGGGTTCGAGGTGTGCGGCCCCGACCGGGTATTCCATCCGGCCGATGTGGCGGTGGACAGGCGGAAACTGCTGCTGGTCATCTCGTCGAAGGAGGTTGTCCGCCCGGTTGCCGTGCGGTACGGGTTCCGCGACTTCATGCCCGGCAACCTGGCCGACATCCGTGGTTTACCGGTCGTGCCGTTCCGCACGGACGATTTTTGAATGCCATGATACCGTAACAGGAAACCCGCCGGGAGGCGGGTTTCCTGTTTATTTGGCCGGTATTTCTTTCAGTACCACGTCCACCCATTCGGGATGGCGGCGGATATATTGGGCGATGAAGGGGCACTGGGGGATCATTTGTAGTTTCTTGGCGCGCAGATCCTCCAGTACGTCGTGCACCAGCTCGGCGCCGATGCCCTGCCCTTCGTATTTTTCAGGGACTTCGGTGTGTGTCAGGATAATGAATCCCTGGGTTTTGATGTATTCGATGATGGCGATGTCGTCGCCCAGGTCGAATTCATAGCGCTTTTCGTCGGCATTGTCGACCAGCGTGTGTTTTTTTCTTTCCATAACCTTGCGTTTTAGATAGTGGCTTTACCTCTTCAAATATAGTTCCTAATCGGGAAAAATGTTATTTTTGCATCCGAAAGATGGAGCCTGTTTCCGACATACTGCTATCCTGGTTCGCCCGCGAAGGCCGTGACTTGCCCTGGCGTCGCACGCGTGACCCTTACCGGATATGGCTTTCGGAGGTTATCCTGCAACAGACGCGCGTGGCGCAGGGATTGGAGTACTACCTGCGCTTTACGGAGCGGTTCCCCGACATCGCCGCACTGGCAGCTACGCCCGAGGACGAGGTGCTCAAACTGTGGCAGGGGTTGGGCTATTACAGCCGTGCCCGTAACCTCCATGCTGCCGCGAGGCAGGTCATGTCTCGGTTTGGCGGGGTATTCCCTGTCACCTACGAAGGCGTGCGCGCCCTGCGCGGCGTGGGCGACTATACTGCGGCGGCCGTCTGCTCGATCGTTTACGACGCTCCGTGCGCAGTGCTCGACGGGAATGTATACCGGGTGCTGGCACGGCTTTTCGATATCGGCATCCCGATAGATACGACGGCCGGGAAGAGGACGTTCGCCGAGTTGGCACAGTCGCAGCTGGATACTTCCCGCCCGGGACTTTACAACCAGGCGATCATGGATTTCGGGGCCCTGCAATGTACCCCTGCGCAGCCCCGGTGCGGGGATTGCCCCCTGGCTGGGCGGTGCCTCGCCCTGGCTGCTGGCACGGTGGACGTGCGTCCCGTAAAACAGGGGCGTGCGAAGGTGCGCGACCGCTGGTTCAACTACCTGCACGTGACATGCGGCGGGCAGACGCTGCTGCATCGTCGCGGCGGAGGCGATATCTGGCAGGGGTTGTATGAATTTCCGCTTATCGAAACCGACAAGGCCGTGGATTTCGCGGAGCTGGCTGCAACGGCGGCGTTCGGGGAGCTGCTCGGCAACGGCAGGTGGCACCTGCTTCGCAGCGTCACGATGCCCGGGCACCGGCTTTCGCACCAGCTTTTGCATGCGGTTTTCCACCGCATCGAATGCGATGCCATGCCCGCTTTCCCGTCCGTGGAAACCGCCGCGCTTGGCGGCTATGCCCTGCCTCGGCTGGTCGACCGCTACCTGATCAAATACCAGATATAAGCGATGTAAATCGCCAGGAAGATAGCGCCTTCCCACCGGTCGAGCTTTTTGCTGCGGAACGTGAAGGCTGCCATGAACAGCAGCAGCGAACTGAGCACGACCACGAGGATGTCCGTCAGCGTGATCCCGCCCATCGTCAGAGGGTGGATCGTGGCGCTGATGCCCAGGATCAGCAGGATGTTGGCGATGTTCGATCCGATGACGTTGCCGAGCGCCATTTCGGCCTTGCCTTTGAGCAGCGATACCACCGACGAAGCCAGTTCCGGCAGCGACGTGCCGCCCGCCACGAGCGTGATGGCGATGACCGATTCGCTGATTCCGAGCGTGCGGGCGATCGCCGTAGCGCTTTTCAGGAACATCTCGCCGCCGAAGATCAGTCCCGCGAGCCCTCCTGCGATCATCACCCCCGCCAGCCACAACGCCATCGGTTTTTTTGTGCCTTCGGCTTGTTGCGCCCCGTTTTTCAGGGCAGCTCCGGATACGGGAACGGTCATCCCGGTTGCCGCACCGGGCATGCTGCGCTGGCGTTTGGTCGTGCGGATCATGTACCACATCAGCCCGATGTAGAGCGCGAGCATGACGATGCCGTCCGGGCGGCCGATCCTGTCCGTTGCCCCGGCGCATACCAGGCGGTCGGAAGTGACCGCCAGCAGCACGAGCGACGCGGCCATGCCGAACGGGATATCGCGCCGGATGTTCTCCTTCGTAAGCACGAGCGGCCGGATCAGCGCGCAGATTCCCAGGATTACGAAGACGTTGAAAATGTTCGAGCCGACGACGTTGCCGATCGCCACGTCGCTGTTGCCCGCCGCAGCCGAGAGCACCGAGACCACCAGTTCGGGCATCGAGGTGCCGACGGCGACGATCGTCAGGCCGATGATGAATTCCGGGACGCGGAAACGCTGGGCTACCGCCGCAGAGCCGTCCGTCAGGAAATTTGCGCCGCCGAGGATCAGCCCCAGGCCGACGAGTAGTAACAGGATGTCCATTGTTTTATCCGAGTATGATGAGACTTACGGCCATGAGTGCCATGCCGGCCACCACGCCGTAGATCGAGATGTGCGCTTCGCCGTATTCACGGGCCGCTGGCAGCAGTTCATCGATCGAAATGAATACCATGATTCCCGCCACGCCCGCGAGGATGCAGCCCATCAGTGTCGGCGTCATGAAGGGCATCAGCACCAGGTAGGCCAGCACCGCCCCGACAGGTTCCGCGAGCCCCGACAACAACGAGAGTTTGAAGGCTTTTTTGCGGTCGCCCGTGGCGTAGTAAACCGGGATCGAGACGGCAATGCCTTCGGGAATGTTGTGGATGGCGATCGCCGCGGCGATGGCAACGCCCAGGGCCATGTTGTCCACGGCCGAGGTAAACGTGGCGATACCTTCCGGAAAATTGTGTATGCCGATTGCCAGTGCGGTCATTACGCCCATGCGCATGAGTTTCGGGTTGCGGGGCTGCTTGTCCATCTCCTCGACCATGTGTGCCTCGTGGGGGTTTTCGAACGAGGGGACGAGCCGGTCGATGATGCCGATGAGCAGTATCCCGGCGAAGAAGCTGGCGACGGTGACGATGATCCCCGTCTGTGCGCCCCATTCGTCCGAGAGGGTGGCGTGCGCCTGCTGGAACAGCTCGACGAACGATACGTAGATCATCACGCCGCCCGACAGGCCCAGCGAGAACGACAGCAGCCGCTTGTTGGTGCGGCGGGCAAAGAAAGCGATGGCGCTGCCGATGCCGGTGGCCAGTCCGGCGCCCAGCGTCAGCAGCAGGGGTATGAGGATATTGTGTTCCATAGGGTTTACCGTTCGTTTATCTGGCTCTATCGCCGCGAAGATGGTGCAAACGGGCGGCAAGGGAGCTTGCTCTCAAATGCCCGGGTGCAACTTATCTTCTGCAAAGATAGTGCTTTTCCGGTGAACACCGTAAAAAACCGGGCTCGAAAGGGCCCGGTTTTTCTGATAGGAGTATAACCTCCGCCTATTCGGAGTGCTGTTTCCGACAGGCATTTGTGCGCCCAAGCGCTGATATGCCGATGCGGCGGTGCGGTGCTGCCGGTCAGCCGGACGGCATGCTGCGTCCGGTTATTTGCCGTGCGCTTCGCGGATCAGCGCGCCCAGCACTTCGATGCTGTCGGCCGTGATGTGCGGCTGCGGGTCGGCCTTGTCCGCCACGTCGAGCGTCGTTTCGCCCGAGAGCACCAGCACGCCCATGGCCTTGGCATTGTGCGCCATCGCCACGTCGGTGTAGATGCGGTCGCCGACCATCGCGATCTGGTCGGGTTGCAGGCCGTGGCGCGAGAGTATGCCCGAGAGCATGTTGGGATCGGGTTTGCCGAGCGTGATGTCGGGCCGCCGTCCCGTGGCATGTTCGATGCAAGCGCAAATGGAACCGCAGTCGACCAGTATCGTCGGCTGGTCGGTGGGGCATACCCGGTCGGGGTTGGTGGCGATGTAGGGCACGCCCTGCGACACCCACCATGCGGCGCGGCACAGGCGGTCATACTGCAGCGTCATGTCGAACGCCGCGACCACCACGTCCGGCACGTCGTCCGCCGAATCTGCGGCCGATTCGAAACCTGCGGCCTCGAATTCCGAGATCATGCTCGGCGTGCCGAGCAGGAAAAGCCGTTTGGCCGCAGGGTAATGCTCCCTGATGTAGTCGATCGTCGCCAGTGCGGTGGTGTACATCTCGTCGCGTGTCGCCCGTATGCCCAGCACGTCGAGTTTGTGCAGGTAGTCGGCGATCGACTTCGACGGGTTGTTGGTCAGGAACGAATAGCCGATGCCCATCTCCTTGAGCCCCGCGAGGAACGGCTTGGTGTAGGGAAAGAGCGACATGCCCATGTAGATCGTGCCGTCCATGTCGAGCGCCACGTGCCGGATGCGGCGCAGGTGTTCCATCAGCTCGTCGTGCGTGTAGACCGAGCGGTATTTTTCGAATGCAGCCATTTGTTTACTTGCGGTTGAGATTGAGGTTCTGGAATAAGTAGGGGTAGTCGGTTTCGATGACGTCGCAACCCGTCGGGATTTCGAGCTTGTAGCCCTGTATTTTCTGCGCGTCGGTGGCCCTGCGGTCGTGCGTCGGGGCGAGCGAGATCATGCACATCACTCCGTTGCGGTGCAGGTTGTCGTAAAGCTCCTGCTGGTCGGGCAGCATCATCGTGCCGACGTAGGCCATCACCTGCGACCAGGGAATCCGCTCCCCGACATACTCGTTGAACTCCTTCATGTTCTTGCACCAGCACGAGAACATCGCCTGCGGGTCGCGGTCGAGATACGTGCGCGCCTGTTTGGCGTTGCGCACGGTATACATCACGTTGGCCGGTGCCAGGCGGTTGATGAATTGCGACATCACTTCGAGCGGGACGTCCTTGATGTCGAGGTTGAGGATCGTCTTGCCCTGGCTCCAGGCGATGCACTCCTCGAGGGTGGGGATCTTGTAGGTCGTGACGTTGCCTTCGCGATCCTTGAGGAAGAACTGCTGCAACTCCGCGTAGGTGTAGTCCGAAACCTTGCCCGTGCCGGTCGTGGTACGGTCGATCGTGGCGTCGTGCATCAGCACGATCACGCTGTCTTTGGTCATGCGCGGGTCGATCTCGAAGAACGAGGGCATCATCGTGAGCGTCTTCTCGAACGACTCGATGCAGTTTTCGGGGAATCCCGTCACCATGCCGCCGCGGTGGCCGCTGATGACGACCGGCCGCTCGGGCGAATAGCGGAACCACTCGTGCAGCTGTGCGCGGTCTTTGATGTCGATGTAGTAGGGCCCTTCGGCCTTTTGCCCGCCCGGGGCGCATCCGAGCAGCAGGGCGGCGGTGGCGAAGGCGGTCAGTAGTCTGGATGTTTTCATAGTGTGTTTTATTGGTTCTCTGCGGTTTGTTCCAAGAGCAAAGGCGCCCGGAAGCGCCTTTGTCCCTGTTCTGTTTCCTTTCAGGCGGTTACTTGTCGATCCGGTGGCGTTTGATGACCTCGCCGCCCGTGTTCACGACGTCGATGTCGATTCCCCTGCGGTCGGCCTTCACCACGAGCTTGTCCCGGTTCGAATTTACGAGGATCGGGAAGTTCGTGCCCCGGCTCCCGTCGTCTATCCACTGGTAGCGGTGGTAGTGCCCGCATAGCATGATGTCGACCGAAGCTTCGTTGAGGATCGGTACGAACAATCTGCGGATCTCCTGTTCGCCGTGCCAGCTGCTTTTCCCGCCCGGGATCATGTGCAGCACGACGATGTGCAGGGGTGCCGCGCGGTATTCCTCGCTTTCGACCACGCCCTTCAGCCAGCGGGCTTCTTGTTCGCGGTAGGCGTCGGTGGTCGACAACCCGTAATAGCGGATGTCGCTGTCGGGTTTGTCCTCGCCGCAGTCCAGCACGACGAAATAGGCCGGCCCCTGCCGGAACGTGTAGTATACCTCGCCCGTGGAGGTCGGGAAGTAGTCGAGGAATCTCGGGGAGAAAGAGCCGCGGTTCTCGTGGTTGCCGCGCGTGGCGAAGATCGGGATTCCCGCGGGCGTCAGCAATTCGGCGGCCGAATTGAGATACCCCTCGAAAAGTTGCTTCTCCGTCTCCATCGAAGTGAGCATGTCGCCGTTGAAGCAGACGAAATCGGGTTTGGCCTTTTCGGCACCTTCCAGCAGCAACCGGAAGATCGAATCCTGGGCGTGAATGTCGTTCACGACCCAGAATTCGGTTTGATCCTTCTTTTCGTCGAGCGTAGTGGCCGTATAGGGCTTGTGTTTGAGGATGTCGCTCCCGTAACCTTCGCCCAGGACTACCCGCTTGTTGCCTTCGTCGCAGAGCACGCCCTGCTGCATGATGCGGTAACGGTAGGTCGTCCCCGGAGCCAGCCCCTCCACGCGTACGCGGTGCAGGCGGCCTATGCGGCGTTTGCCGATGTGCGAATCGTAATATTTCGGCCGCTCGGCGGCGTAGAAATGCGATCCGTCGTCAGGAGCGACTTCGACCCACGATGCGGCATTGATGGTCGTCGTCCACACGACGGTGAAACCGTCGTCAGTGACCTGTTGCAGGTAGGGCCCGTGGGCAATGCGTACCGAGGGCTGTCCGATGGCAATGCCCCAGGCCGATAGGGCGACGAGTATCGAGATCAGTCGTTTCATTTTGTTTTTGCTTTTGAATCGCAATTCACAAAGTTACGAATTTTTCCGTAATAACCTACTCGCCGACCGGGAAATCCTCGGCAAGGCCCGTGGTGAATTTCGTTTGCGTGAAGGTCGTGCCGAACCGATCTGTGGCACGCACTTCGACCGACGCTGTCGGTGACTGAAGCGTGTAGTAGTACAAGTGGCGGACGTTGCGCTGGTAGTAGCTCGTGGGTTTCTTATTGCTGTCCAGTTCGGCCTTGCCTACTACGCCGATGTGGTAACCCAGTGCCCAGGCATCCCAGGACTTGTCCTTTTCATTGCCTGTGTAGTCGAAATGCGTCATTTCCCCTGTTTTTATGCCATTCTCGTATACTTCGATTTTCCAGTCCTTGTCGGCGTTCCAGACATTGGCTACGATCTGGTTGTCGCCCTTGTAATAGAACTGGTAGTTTTTCGAGTAATCACGCATGAAGATGTCGTTGGCGCGGTAGAGCCGTATCTGCTGCTGGGCATCGAGCCCCGTGCCCTTGTATACCCAGTCGGTAATCGTGGCGCCCTTGATGTTGTAGATGGCGTATCCGTTGGGCGTGCCGTCGACGTTGATCGTGGAGTTCCACCATGCGCCGCAGGCCGCGCCATGCACGTGTTCGTAGTGGCTGTCGTAGACGTTGTTCTCGGCGTAGTGCGTGTGCCCCGACATGACGTGCACCTCGGCGAACGGCTTGAGCAGTTCGAATACCGCCTGTACGTTCTGATTGCCGCTGGCGCGCATGGGGATGTGTACGCAGAGGATCACCATTTTGTCTTTCGAAACATAACTCAGATCCTGTCGGAGCCATTCGACCTGGTCATCGCGGAATCCGAGCGAATAATCCTTGTGGCTCGGGAAAATGATGTTGTCCATGGCGACGATGTGCACGTTGCCGCGGTCGAACGAATAGTTTACGGGGCCGAAGATGTATTCGAAATTCCGCTGTGCGGCGATGTCGTGTGCGACGGTGTAGTTATCCTTGCTGACGGCGATCACCTTGTTATCGTGGTTGCCCATCACCTGGAAGAGCGGCAGTCCGACCTTGTCCGTCTGCATGGCCTTTTTCATCAGCGGGAATACGTCGTTCGTGTAGTCCGTATTCTCGGTGTTCCACCCTATGTCGCCCAGCGTGATGCCGTACGAGGGCAGCGCCGAGGCTGCGACCTGTGCGGCGATGTCGGGCACCGTTTCGTTGTTGAAACGTGCGATGTTGGTCGTGTTCTGGCACTGGGGGTCGGCCACGCAGAAGAGGTTGAACTCGTTTTCGGCACCTCCGGCCAGCGGGGTCAGCGTGAAGTCGTAGCGCTTGCGCCCTTCGGTCAGTTTCTGCCAGAAGCAGGGCAGCCCTTCGGACACGGGTACCTCGTATGCCGCGGGGATCGAAAGGTACACATGATAGGAGAATTCCCCGGCCGTAAGCTGGTATACGCCGTTCTCGTCGGTGGCTGTGCAGGTGTATCCGTCGCTTACGACGATTCCCTGAAGTCGGTTCCCCTGGTTGTCGGTCACCACGCCGTAGATGTCGGTCAGCGGATCTATGGGGGTCTTTACCGGGCGGTCGTCGTCATTCGAACACCCGGAAAAGATCAGGGCAGTGAGCGCGGCGATGATAAATATGTATCGTTTCATTGTATGCTGAATTAAGGTTTGTGTCGGGATGCGCGCCCCGGGAAAATATCGCCTCGGGGCACGTTTCCTCCCTGTTTATCTCCAGTAATAGTTTTGTCCCAGGTCGGGGTTGATGTTCAGTGCCGTCTTGGGGATGGGGCGCAGGTAGCGCTTTTCCTCGAAGTTGCGGCCCACAGTATAGAGCAGGCGTCCGGTCGTGCCGTTCTCCAGCGAGTATTTGCTGTTGTCGAGTATGATGTACGTTACACCGGGTTCGTTGCCGGCTTCGCCCGAAGTCACGCAGACGTCGTTGATGCCGTCGCCGTTGAGGTCGTAGGAAGTGTCCATGGCCGGGATGTAGATGCCGTACCACTGCTTGTTCAGCAGTTCGCCCGCATGCCAGCGCATCAGGTCATTGTAACGGAACCCTTCCAGCAGCAACTCGATGGCACGCTCGCGGCGGATTTCGAGCAGGTCGCTGTCGCTCAGCCCGTAGTACTGTTGCAGATAGGGGTCTGCCGATGTCGGGCGCTTGCCGTCGACGCCTGCGCGCTCACGCAGCGGCTTGATGGTCTTGTTCCAGATGTCGTCGCTGAATTCGCCCAGCTCGGCCTTTGCCTCGGCGTAGTTGAGCAGTACCTCGGCGTAACGCATGATGGGCAGCGAGTTGTAGGAAACCGATGCCGACTCGTATGCCTTGTCGTCGATGTTGAACTTGATGACCTGGTAGCCGGTCAGCGTCACCGTGAAATCGGGGGGTGTTGCGGTCGAGATGCCGCCCACCAGCTTCGTGTAGCCCGGCGTGATGATGCTCTGCGAGAGCCGGTAGTCGCGGTTTTCGACTTCGGTCGTGAACTCCTCGCCGGTGGCCGTGTGGCGCGAGCCGTCCAGGTTGAGGTAGGTCTTCACGAAATCCTGGTCGAGCGACCAGCGCTGTCCGTAGCTGCCCGACGTGTAACGCCACGTAAGGTCGTGGAACGTGGTCATGCCGACGCTCATCTGGCGAGCCCAGATCACTTCGGTCGTGTTGACGGCCTCCTGTGTGAAGAGCTCCCGGTACTGGGTCTTGACCTTGGCAGGGTTGTTCACGATGCTGTATACGCCGGCTGCCATCAGTTCCTCGCAGGCCTCGGCGCATTCGCGCAGGAATTTCGCCGAAGCCTGCTTGTCTTCCCATGCCTTGCCCGTCGACGGGTCTACCGAATGGTATTTGCGGTAGGTACCTTCGAACAGGCACACGCGGGCCTTGTAAGCCAGGGCGATGTACCGGTTGATGCGGGCGCAGTTGATCCAGTCCGACGACGTGTAGCAGTGCTCGCAGGCGAAGTTCAGGTCTTCGAGCACGCGCTCCATGACGTATTCACGGCTGTCGCGCGGTTTGTAGAGCGCCACCATGTCTTCGGGGTCGATCGGTTCGTCGTACCAGGGTACGGCACCGAAGGTCTTGACCTTCTCGAAATACTGCCATGCGCGCCAGAAACGGGCTGTGCCTTCGTAGTGGTTGTAGGTAGCTTCGGAGAGCCCCTTCGCCTCGCGCATGTGCACCAGGAAATAGTTGATGTTGTAGATCGGCGTCCAGTTACTGATCGACCAGCCGCTCTGCAGGTCGGGTGTCCACGAAGCGTTGGTCAGGAACGTGAACGACTTTTCGGTAGCCATGATGTCCGAGTATCCGTCGCCGTAACCCAGGTCTGCTGCGCTGGGGGTGTATTTCTGGATGAACCCGTTGATATAGGTCAGCAGAGAGCCTTCGTCCGTGAAGTAATCCCCGGATCCGACCTTGGCGTCGGGATCCCTGTTAAGGAAATCCTCGCAGGACGTGAGCAGGAAACAGGCCGAAAGCAGAATGTATGTTATCTTTTTCATTGTCGTCCGTAATTTAGAAAGTTATGCTCAAACCGATCGTGTACGATTTCATGACGGGATAACCGTCGCCGTCGCCGAAGTTGTCGCTACCGAACTTGTTGGTTCCGTAGTCCGCATCGCCGGCGTAGATACCTTCCGGGTCGTAGTTCTTCGCGTACTTCTTGAGCGGTGAGAAGGTCAGGAGGTTCTCGCCCGACACATAGATCTTGAGTGCCTGGAGGCCGATCTTGTTGACCAGCTCCTTGGGGAAGTTGTAGTCGATGGTGAGGTTCTTCAGGCGGATGTACGAAGCGTCCTGCACGTAGCGCGTGTTGGGCTGCGCGAGGATCAGGCCCGAGTCGCTGGCCGAGTAGCCGACCAGGCGCGGCCAGTAGGCGCCGCGGTTGGTCGGTGACCAGCGGTCGCTGTTATGCCACGGGAGTGCCATGCTGTACGGGCGGCCGTACTGTCCCCAGAAATAACCCGACTCCTTGGCCGGATACCAGTCGCGTTTGCCGACGCCCTGCCACATCATGCTGATGCCGATGCCGTTCCAGCGCACGCCGCCCTGGATGCTGTAACTGTAGCGGGGCGTGTTGTTGCCGATCTTCACCAGGTCGCCGTGGTCGTAGATCGTGTTGTTGCCGTTGTTGACGTATCCGTCGCCGTTCAGGTCGAGGTAGCGCGGGTCGCCGGCCTGCCAGGTCGCCGAACGGTTGGTGAACTTCGAATAGTTGGCCCATGTCTGCGCCTCTTCGTCGCTCTGGAACAGCCCGTCGCACTTGTAGCCCCACATTTCGCCGAGGGTCATCCCCTCGTAATAGTTGATCGAGTAGTTGGTCGGGAGCGTGCCAGTTTTGGCCGTATAGCGGGTGATCTTGCTGGTGTTGTCCCATACGGCGACTTTAATATTGTAGCTCAGGGTCTTGCCCGCAACCTTGTGGCTGTCGCGCCACGAGAGGCTGGCCTCCCAGCCATCGGTGCGCATGTCGGCGTAGTTGCCCTTGGGGGCGCTGTTGCCGAATACGGCAGGCAGCTCTTCGCCCACCACATACATGTCGGTTGTTTTCTTGCGGTAGATGTCGGCCGAGAAGTTCAGGCGGCCGTTGAATGCCTCGAAATCCAGGCCGAGGTCATAGGTCGTGGCCTTTTCCCATGTCAGGCTCTTGGGAATCGGGGAGGGTGCCTGCGTGTAGTTGAACACCGAACCGTTGTTCAGCAGGCTCGACTGTGCGATCGACATCGTGGAGAGGTAGGCGTAGGCATCGCTGATGAGGCCGTTGCCCGCTGAACCGACCGATGCGCGGATCTTCAGGTTGTCGAGCCAGTTGGCGTTTTTCATGAAGTTCTCTTCCGAGATGCGCCATCCCACCGAACCCGAGGGGAAGAATCCCCAACGCTGGTTGGACGGGAACTTGGAGTTGCCGTCGTAACGGCCGCTGGCTTCCAATAGGTATTTCCCTTTGTACGAGTAGCTTACGCGGTAGAATGCGCCGACCAGTCCCCAGTCGTAGCTGCCGTTGTCCTTCAGGGTCATCGCTTCGCCTTCCAGCAGGCTGAAATTGGGCTTGCCGGGGATGATGATGCCTTCGCGGCTCATCAGGTTGCTCTTGTAGGTATAATCTTCGATGTTCCAACCGCCCATGATACTCAGCGAGTGGTTGTCGCCCAGGCGGGGCGTGTAGGTCAGCGTGGCGCTCGAAGCGACTTTCTGACGGTTGTAGGAGCGCTCTTCGTAGAGCGAGCCCGAGGGGCGTTCGCCCGAACTGTCGGGCCCCGTGTAGTAGGTGTAGCTGTTCACGGCCTGCCGGCGGTCGGTCTGGTTGAAATAGAAGCTCACGTCGGCGGCGGCGACCAGCACGTCCTTCAACAGGTCGATCGTGACCGCCGTGCGGTTGTTCATGTCGAACTTGCGGTCTTTACGCCACGAGTTGCCCTCGACGAAGCCTGCCCAGCCCGTGTATACGGCCGCTTCCGTCCACGTGCCGTCGGGATTGGTGACCAGGGCTACGGGGTAAGCCTGGTGGTTGAGCATGCGCGATACCGTCATCGGCGTTGTGGAGATGCCCGTGTGGCTCGTCGGCTGGTGCGAATAGCGGTACATGAAGTCGGTGGTGTTCTCCACGCGCAGCCACGGCTTTACGTTGACGATGCCTTTGGCTTTGACGTTGAACTGCTGGTATTTCTCGTCGCCGGCGTTGTAGATGCCGTCCTGCTCGAACATACGGCCCGAGACGTAGTACGATGCCACGTCACCGCCGCCTGTCACGCTGATGTTGTGCTGGTGTCCGGTCGTATAGTCCTTGTAGAATACGTCGTACCAGTTGGTGTTGCCGAAGTATTCGTAGACGTTGCGGTTGTTGACGCGCCATTTCTCATACGAGGGGTCGCTGTTGCGGCGTGCCAGTTCGTTGTACCAGGTGCGCGAGAATTTGAATACGTTGTTGATGTTCGAGGGATCCTTGCCGAATGCGTTGACGTAGGATTCCAGGAACGAGGTGGTATAATCGTAGCCGTTGGTGACCATCTCGGGTTTGGTGGCGCGCTTGTAGAAGGTAAAGGTGCCGTTGTAAGTCACCTTGGCGCTGCCTTTCTGAGGCTTTTTGGTGGTAAGGAGGATCACGCCGAAGGTGCCGCGGGCACCGTATACGGCGGTCGAAGAGGCGTCCTTGAGCACCGTGATCGACTCGATGTCGTCCGGGTTCACGGTCGACATGTCGGTTTCGACGCCGTCGACCATCACCAGGGCCGAGCCGCCCGAACCGATCGAGTTCTCCGCGCCGCGGATGCGCACCGTCGCGCCGCGGTTGGGCTTACCGTCGGAAAAGGTCATCGTAAGGCCGGGGATGGCGCCCTGCAACGAGCGCGAAATGCTCATCGACGAACCCATACGCTCTTCGAGGCCCTTTGTCGAAAGGGTTTCGACGGCGCCTACGATGTCGCGGCGCTTCTGTACGCCGTAGCCGACGACGACGACCTCTTCGAGGCTGGTGTTGTCTTCGCTCATGGTGACGTCGATGGTGGATTGGTTGTTGACGTGGATTGTCTGGGGTTTGTAGCCCACATAGCTGAAATTCAGGCTCTCTGAATTGTCAGCATTGATCGTGTATGTACCGTTGGCATCGGTAGTCGTGCCTTTCGTGGTACCGGGGACGGTGACGGTGACACCTATGAGTGGATTTCCCGTGTCGTCTTTAACGATACCCGAGACGGCCTTCCCCCCCCCTTGTGCCGAGGCCGGGAGCGCAAATGTCACATATAAAAGAATAACCGTCAGGAGCCTGATGTACGAGCGTATTTTGCCCAGTACGTCAAGTCCGGTCAGCGTGTAACATTGTTTCATTTTACATCAGTTTAAGTTATCAATCGGTTCGTTGCCGGATCCCATACCTATTATTATATAAGGCCGGGTTTTTCCGGGGATTTCGGCTGGTTGCAAGTCATTCCCGATATAACTTCTGCTGGAGAGTGTGAAAAAAAGTAGTTAGGTTTTCGCGTGTGTCAGGTTTGTGTGTTTTAATTATTTAATAAATAAGGTTCTTCTAATTTTGCTTTCAAATATATGTTTTTATTTTCTTTCGTGCAACTATTTGGTTTAAAAACTTTGCAAAAAGAATAGTAAAAATTATGTAGGTTTGGGGTATTTTTATATTTATATATTGTAAATACCTTAAAATCAATTGTTGGCGTTTGTATTTTGTTAGTCTTGATTCGTGTTGTCTTATTATTGTCTTTTGTGTGGCAAAGCTCGTTTATTGATGTTTCATGTGTGTTAAAAACTATTTAAATAATCACTAAAGGAAACAATTTGTGTTGCAATAGTGTTTTTAAGGTGCGAAAATTTGCAAAAAAGAAAAAATGTGCTTATGTTTGTCCTGCAAGTTGTTCCGACATATCTCTTGAGAGTAAGGACGCGCCCCGAGGCGTATCCGCTTTGCTATTTTCGGTAATAGTTATTACTCTAATCAAAATGTTATGAAACTTATGAAAAATTGGATAAAGACGATGCTCTTCGTGTCGGCCCTCTGTCTGGCGGCTTGCTCCGACGATCCGGATGTGGCTCCGCTCAAACGGGATACCGATGCCGTCGAGCTGACGTACAATTCAGGCGCCACGACCCAGATCTCGGTACGCTATGCCGGTTCGTGGTCGGCGCGTGTCGAGTGTACGGACGGAAGCGGGGCTCCGGTGAACAACTGGTTCTCCGTCTCTCCGGACAATGGTGTCGGTAACGGACGCGATTACCAGTGGGTGACCGTTACGGCCGAGCGTAATCCCGGCGACAAACGTACGGGATACATTTATCTGAAACCGGCCAACGGTGAGGAGATCAAGATCGAGGTCGCACAGGCCGACGGTCATTTCTCGGTGAACGACCCCGTGATTTCGGGGACGCTCAAGTCCAATACGGAATCCGCCGCAATGCTCGAAATCGCCTATGACAAGGCTTTCGGCGAAGAGATCGTGGAAATCGAAGCCACGCTCGACGGCCTTGCCGCCGAGGGGCTCGGCATCAGCAGCCCCTATCAGTCTGTGATCGAGCACGAAGGCAGCGGTACGATTTCGGTGCCTATCACCGGTGTGCCCGTGACGCTGGGTGAGGTGGTGTGCCATGTGACTTTCAAACTCGACGGGGTCGTGAAATTCCAGGGTGATGTTTTGGGGAACGTAAGTTCGTCGAACGAAGTGTTCGGCATGGGCTTCGACCTGTTCAAATGGGGCGGCGATTACCCGAACAACAAGAAGGGCCCCGGCCCGAACGGAAAGGACGGCGCCGGCAAGGAGTTCGATGGCACGGAGCCTGCGGAACCCGATGTGATTTCGGCGGGATCCGACGGTACGAGCGACGTTTTCAACACGATGGGCGAGACCTACCGCATCAACCGCGGCGTTGAAAAGTGGTCGGGCTTGCGTGTATATGAGCACCCGGGTTATGTGAAGCTGGGGGTTACGGCCAATGGCGGCTGGATCATGACGCCGGAGCTCGAAAGCCTTTCGGCGGCACCCGAGACCGTGTCGGTTTCGATCGACTTCCTGCGTTTCGATAACGAAACGGGTACCTACATCGTTTCTGCCGAGGGTGCCGGAGTCGTAACCAACGGCGAAGTGAACAATACCGTGCTCCCGGCACAGACTTCGGCTGCCGGCCGCAAATGGAAGACGCTGACCTTTACCGTTCAGGACGCTACCAACAAGACGCGCATCAAGATCGAGGCGCAGACCTATAACGAAAAGGGGTACCGTATCAATATCGACAATATCGTCGTTATGGCTGCCGACAAGACGGAGGTGACCGAGAAACTGCCGGCCCCCGAGCTTGAAAAGATTACCTATACGCCCGCCAAGACTTCCATCGCATTTGCGTGGGAAGGCGTGAAGGGGGCGACCTCCTATGAGGCTTCCGTGGCGCAGCAAACGCGTCCCGACTTCAGGAAAACCGTCGAGACGGAGGATTCGAACTGCGAGTTCGCCGATCTGGAACCCGGCCTTTATATCTTTACCGTCAGGGCGCTTTACGCCGGGAATGCGGAATTCAATTCCGACCCGACGCAGAAGGTCGTGGGGACTTTGGGCTTTGCGGCTGAAAAATTAGCGACGCCAACAGAATTGGCGGCTGCCGACGTGACCTCCTCGGGGGCCAAGATCAGCTGGGCCGAAGTGAGCGGCGCCGCCAATTACCGGGTCGTGGTCAAAACGACGTCCGACGGGAACGAGGTTTCCTCGGCGGTCGTCAGCGCCACCAGCTATACGGCTTCCGGGCTCAAGGCCGGTACGGATTATACGGTTTCGGTTCAGGCGCTCGTCGGCGACGGCTCCGTGGCGAATGAATTCGATTCGGACGAGGCGACGACTCAGTTCGTAACTACCGATCCAGTGCCGATGATTGCTCCCACTGCGCGGATTTACGCGAAGACACACGGCCTTGCCGTGCTGGAGTGGGAGCTGTCCGCCGCAGCGTTGGAGCAGCAGCCCGTAGGGTCGACCGATACCTATGATTTCCGGGTGAAGGATGCCGGCGGGAATGTGATCCGGTCGATCGAGAACTTCTCGAAATTCAATTTTACGAAGTATAAATATTACCGGCTCGTGTGGGGCGGACTGACGCCCGGGGCGACCTATACACTGGAGCTCCGCCGCAAGTCGACGGCGAATAAGGAGGCGCTTCTCGATTCCGAGTGGGCTTCGGCTTCCGTTACGACCGACGCGGCTCCCGACAAGTCCGGATACCTCCTCTATAAGGACTTCGAGAATCTTCCCGGAGGCGGTCAGCCCTTCTATGGTGCCTACGGCTTCAGCCTGGGTAGCACGACCGATTTTTCCGATTCGGATAAGATATTGATTACGACGGGCGATGCGAACTCCATCTATTGCCAGGGCGTGAAGGACAACGACTCCTATTTCAGTGCATACCTGCCCGAGTGGGATCGTGCGGATTGGAAGGCTAACAGTTCCAATGTCGGGCTTGCCGCCGGATATATGAAATTCGGTGGCGGCAAAAATCCCGCATGGCTGACTTTGCCGAAACTTTCCTCGTTGTCCGGTGCTACGGAGATCGAGCTGGAATTCGATGCGTGCCCCTATTATGAGCCCAGTACGAAGGGGGATATGATGGCGCCCTCGAACACCGATATTACCGAGTATTTCGGGGTGACGGTGACCGGAGCGACGATCGTGAGCGTAACGGGCGAGACCTCGGCCGATGCTGTTATCAGTGACGGCGGTGCCACGGTGACTTTACGTAACGTGCTTGTGGATAAAATGATCGAGGAGGGGCTGAAGGATACGTATCGCTATACGAATCACAAAGTGAAGATCACCGGCGTTACGGCCGATACGCGCATTAAAATCTATTCGGCTCTTGATAAAGATGGTGAAAACCATCGTATGTGGCTGGATAATCTGAAGGTTAAGAAGGTTAATTAGTTTTGGTGGATATGGTGAACCGGGGGCTGTGGGTATCTGCAGTCCCTGGTTTTTATCGACATTGGAGGTTGAAAAGAAAAGAAAAAGATAGCTATTTGTTGGTATTTTGTTTTCTTATATTGCATAATAAAGTAAAATATGTTAACTTTGGAGCAGTAAAGGGAAAATACATGCGTCTTTATTTTGCTTTAGGATGACTTATCCCCTTTTCCGGATGGTAATAAATTAATTTCGTACTATGAATAAAGTAGAAAGTGCCCTGTCGCGCACGACCGACACCAAGGCGTTGGTGATCGGAACCGATACCCTTCCGCAGGTTGCGGAAATGTTCAGAAAACTTTTCCCGGATAAGCGGGCGCTTGTTGTGGCCGATGCCAATACATGGCGCGTGGCCGGCGATGACGTGCATAAGATACTGGCCGGAGCGGGTGTCGCGCAGGATGAACCATATGTCTTTACCGACCCGAAGCTCTATGCCGAATGGGCGTATGTCGGGGAGCTGGATACCGTGCTTGCCGAGACCGATGCCGTGCCCGTAGCCGTCGGTTCGGGGGTGATCAACGACCTGACGAAACTCTGTTCCAGCCATAACGGACGCCGTTACATGGTCGTGGGTACGGCCGCTTCGATGGACGGTTATACGGCCTACGGGGCTTCGATCACCAAGGACGGCAACAAGCAGACTTTCGATTGCCCGGCGCCGCTGGGGATGGTGCTCGACCCGAACATCGCTGCGGCTGCGCCTGCGAAGCTCTCCGCCTCGGGCTATGCCGACCTGATTGCCAAGATCCCGGCCGGTGCCGACTGGATGCTGGCCGACGCCGTGGGGTCGGAGTTGATGGACGACTTCGCATTCTCGGTGGTGCAGGACGGCCTGAAAGAGGCGCTCTGCGACCCGGCGGGCGTACATGCGGGGAATGTCGTCAAAGTGGAACAACTGGCCGAAGGGTTGCTGCTGAGTGGTTTTGCGATGCAGGCAACCCAGTCGAGCCGACCCGCGTCGGGAGCCGAACACCAGTTCAGCCACCTGTGGGACATGGAACACCTCAAATACAGCGGGGCATCCGTTTCGCACGGGTTCAAGGTGGGCATAGGTACGCTTGCGTCGACGGCATTCCTCGAAATGCTGCTCGAAGCTCCGGTCGGGGAACTCGACGTCGAAAAGTGCGTCGCAGCCTGGAAATCATGGGAGGAGACCGAGGCGGACATTCGCCGGATCTTCGATAACGACCCCGAATTCGTGGCCCGCGGGTTGGTGGAGACCAAGGGTAAATACGTCGATAAGGAGGGGCTGCGCAGGCAGTTGCAGCGCCTGAAGAAAGCATGGCCCGAGCTGAGCGTGCGTATCCGCCGGCAGATCATCCCGTTCGGGGAAGTTCGCCGCCGCCTCGAGCTGGTCGGTGCGCCCTACGAACCCGAGCAGATCGGCGTCTCGCGTGCCAGGTTCCGGGCAAGTTTCGAAAAAATACCTTACATGCGCAGTCGTTTCACGGTCATCGACGTCGCTTTCCGTTGCGGTTGGATGGAACAATGGCTCGATAAACTTTTCGGGAAAGGCGGAATTTGGGAAATAAAGTAGTATATTTGTAAACTGAAACTACTAAACTTTCATTCCGAAATGACTCCTGAACAAACCAAGCGCTTCAAGTATTGGCAGACGCGTACCATCATCGCCACGATGGTGGGGTATGCGCTCTTTTACTTCGTGCGTAAAAACTTCTCGCTGGCGATGCCCGGCCTGGAGGCCGACCTGGGGATCTCGAAAACCAGCCTGGGTATTTTCCTGACCCTGAACGGTGTGGTCTACGGGCTTTCGCGTTTCGTAAACGGTATCCTGGCCGACCGCATGAACGCCCGCTGGTACATGGCCATCGGGCTCGCGCTCTGTGCGCTGGCCAACTTCGCCTTCGGATTCGGCGAGGATGTCTCCTACTGGATCACGGGGCAGCACGACGGTTCGCAGTTCACCAATACGATGATCCTCTTCATGGGGATCATGTGGGTGATAAACGGCATGTTGCAGGGGACGGGATTCCCTCCCTGTGCGCGTCTGCTGACCCACTGGATTCCGCCTACGGAGCTGGCGACCAAGATGTCTGTGTGGAATACCTCGCATTCGATCGGTGCGGGCCTCGTGGTGATCCTCTGCGGTTACATCATGGGTACCGTGGGCATGAACATGACGGCCGACCCCGACGCCGTGGCGACGATCGCCGCCAACTTGGGCGTTGCGCCCGACGATGTTGCCGGGATGGAGCGCGTCATGGCTTCGGCGACGCATGTTGGGGCCTGGAAATGGTGTTTCTGGGTGCCTTCGGCCATCGCATTCGCCGGGGCGATCGGATTGGTCGTCTTCCTGCGCGATACGCCCTCTTCGGTCGGGCTTCCCGAACTGGAAGGCACCGAGGTGAAGGAGGTGAAGAAGGAGACGAAGAGTGCCGAGCACCGCGCTTTCCTGATGAAGCATGTGTTCAGGAACCCGCTGATCTGGATCCTGGGCTTCGCCAATTTCTTCGTATATATCGTCCGTTTCTCGGTGCTCGACTGGGGGCCTTCGCTGCTGAGCCAGTCGAAGGGTGTCAGCATGTCGCATGCCGGGTGGCTCGTGGCGATGTTCGAAATCGCCGGTATCGTCGGCATGTTGTTCGCCGGCTGGGCTACGGACAAATGGCTCAGGGGCCGTGCGCACCGTACCTGCGTGTTCTGTATGGCCGGCGCTGCGCTGTTCGTGTTCCTGTTCTGGCAGCTGCCCGCCAATGCTCCCGTGTGGTTGCTTTTCCTCACGCTGTGTGCCGCCGGGTTCTGCATCTACGGCCCGCAGGCGCTGATCGGCATCGCAGCCGCGAACCAGGCCACGAAAAAGGCCGCTGCGACGGCCAACGGGCTTACCGGCCTGTTCGGTTATGCCAGCACGGTCGTTTCGGGCGTGGGGCTGGGCTTCGTGGCGCAGCATTACGGTTGGAACTGGGCTTATGTCGGTATTATCGGCGTAGCCGTCGTCGGTATGCTGGTCTTCCTGATGATGTGGGGGGCGCGTGCCGACGGTTACGATGCCGAACCGGAACGGAATTAAACAGTATGTTCCTATTTTAGATGATGATACGGGTCTTGCGATCCGGGAGTGTCCGAACCGGAGCGCGGTTTCGGACACTTTTTTTGATAAAAGCGAAAAAATAACTATATTTGCTCCAATAACTGCTAAAAAGACAGAGAGATATGCTGAGCATTGCCGAACGACACAAATATATCCTCGACAAACTGAACAAATATGGTTTCGTGCGCATCACCGACGTGGCGAACGAGCTGGGGGTTACGAAGGTAACGATCCGCAAGGATGTGAAAATCCTGGAGAGCAAAGGGCTGCTTTACAAGGTACACGGCAGCGCCCGTCCCGCCAATCCCCATGTCGCCGACCTCGACGTGCATGTCAAGGACAATATCAACCGCGATGCCAAGCGCCTCATCGCGCAGCGCGCCGTGGAGTTGTTGGACGATAACGATTCGATCATCATCGCATCGGGGTCTACGATCTATTCTTTCGCCGAGGAGATCAAGATGCGCCAGTGGCACCATCTGAACATCGTCACGCCGTTCCTGCGGCTGGGCGTGCTGCTCAACGAGGCGGAGAACGTCAATGTCGTGCAGCTGGGCGGTACGGTGCACAAGAAGTCGCTTTCGGTGCTGGGCGAGGAGGCCTCGCGGTCGCTGGACGACTGCATCTGCTCGAAACTCTTTTTCGGGGTGGACGGCATCGACCTCGAACACGGCATCACCACCTCGACGCTCGACGAGGCGAAACTCACGCGCAAGATGATGAAGGCCTCGTCGCAGAATATCGTGCTGGCCGACTCGTCGAAATTCGGGCAGCGCGGCTTCGGACGCATCTGTGCGTTGGAGGATATCGACGTGATCATCACGGACGACGGGATTCCCGAACAGATGGTCACCATCGTCGAAGAGGCGGGCGTCGACCTGATTATCGTCAGATAACGCTACCCGGGGAGGGAAGCTTATTCCGGATTACAGAGCCGTTACGGGGCGGTTGGCGTTTCCGGTGGCAGGGGGTGGTGTGGATTATTTGTTGAAAATTTTCCGGCGAAATTTTGCATGCCCGGCAAAAAAGCCCTACCTTTGTGCACAATTATAGCGATCCCGAGAACCTATGAATTGTAAACCCAGCATATTGTCGGCGCAGGCTTCCTGGCAGCAAGACTATTGGTCGGGCGACGTATTTCCTCCGGTTTTCGGCGATTTTGTTTTATTAGGGTAACTGTTTCAGTTGCCCTATTTTTTTACGCTTACGCAGATGAAAACGCTTTATACCAATGCCGTAGTTTATGACGGCGGTCGTTTTGCGGTCGGAGAGTTCGCCGTCGACGGGGGGCGTATCGTGCCCGCCGGGGACGTTGCCGACCGGGTCGTAGACCTCGGGGGACGCCACGTGGTGCCGGGGCTTGTCGACGTGCATGTCCACCTGCGCGAACCGGGGTTTTCACAGAAGGAGACCATTGCGACGGGTACGGCGGCCGCGGCCCGCGGAGGCTATACGACGGTATGTTCGATGCCGAACCTGAACCCTGCGCCCGATACTACGCAGGCGCTCCGTGCGCAGACCGACATCATCCGCCGCGATGCCATCGTGCGCGTAGTCCCCTACGGCTGCATCACGATGGGGCAGCGCGGCTGCGGCCGTCTGGTCGATTTCGCGGCGCTGGCGCCCGAGGTCGTCGGCTTTTCGGACGATGGCCGCGGCGTGCAGTCGGACGGCCTGATGGAAGAGGCGATGCGCCGTGCTGCGCAGGTCGGGAAGCCGATCGTGGCGCACTGCGAGGTCGACGACCTGCTGCGGGGCGGCTATATCCACGACGGGGAGTACTGCCGTAAGCACGGGCATAAGGGCATCTGTTCGGAAAGCGAGTGGCGGCAGGTGGAACGCGACATCGCGCTCGCGAAAAAGACCGGCTGCCAGTACCATGTCTGCCATGTGTCGACCCGCGAGAGCGTCGAACTGGTACGTCGCGCCAAGGCCAGGGGCCTGCGCGTGAGTTGCGAGACGGCCCCGCACTACCTGCTGCTCTGCGACGAGGATTTGCAGGAGGACGGGCGGTTCAAGATGAACCCGCCGCTGCGCAGCCGCGCAGACCGCGATGCCCTGCTCGCGGGCATTACGGACGGCACGATCGAGGTGATCGCCACCGATCATGCACCCCATACCGCCGCGGAGAAGTCGCGCGGCTTGGCCGCAAGTGCCATGGGGATCGTGGGGTTGGAGTGTGCTTTCCCGCTGTTATATAAATATATGGTGTTGCCTGGCATCGTCACGCTCGAAAAGCTGGTCGCGCTGATGGCTGTCAATCCCCGCCGGATATTCGGCCTGGGCGGCGGGTTGCATGTCGGCGACCAGGCCGACTTTACGGTGCTGGATCTCGATGCACGGTACAGGGTCGACCCTGCGACGTTCCTTTCGATGGGCCGGGCGACCCCGTTCGCAGGCTGGGAAGTACAGGGCCGTGCGGCGATGACCGTCGTGGGCGGCAGGGAAGTGTTTAGAGACGAAACGATGAAAACCAATAGATAAGAATGAAACCATTTACAAAGAAAATTGTGCTGGAAAACGGCCGGGAGTTCTACGGTTACGGCTTCGGTGCCGACCGTGAGGCTATCAACGAGATCGTCTTCAATACCTCGATGGTGGGGTACCAGGAGATCATGTCGGATCCCTCCTACACGGATCAGATGGTCGTGATGACCTATCCGCTCATCGGAAACTACGGTATGGCCGATGAGGATTACGAAACGAAGAACCCGACCATCGGCGGTATGATCGTGCGCGAGTATAACGACTCGCCGTCGAATTTCCGGTATACGAAAACCCTGAACGAGGTGTTCGAAGAGTACGGCATCCCGGCGATCTGGGGCGTCGATACCCGTACGCTGACGCGCATTATCCGCAACGAGGGCAGTCAGAAGGTCATCGTCACCGATGCCGCCACGCCCCGTGAGGAAGCGATGCGTAAGCTCGCCGGGTATCGCCTGCCGCACGATATGGTTTCACGTGTGAGCTGCAAGAAACGCTGGATGTCGCGCGTTCCCAACCACAAGTACGACGTGGTGGCCGTCGACTGCGGCATCAAGCACAATATCATCCGCCAGCTCAACCGCGTGGGCTGCAACGTGACCATCGTGCCCTACGACTCGACGGTCGAGGAGATCATGGCCTTCCATCCCGACGGCATCGTGCTGTCGAACGGCCCCGGCAACCCCGAGGATGTGACGCCGGTGATCGGGCTGGTCAGGCAACTGCGCGGCAAACTGCCGATTTTCGGCATCTGCATGGGGCACCAGCTCATATCGCTGGCCTATGGCGCCAAGACCGTGAAGATGAAATTCGGCCACCGCGGCGGGAACCACCCCGTGAAAAATCTGGAGACGGGACGGATCGAGATCACGAGCCAGAACCACAGCTATGCCGTGGACATCGACTCGCTGGCCGCCACCGGCCTCAGGCTGACGCACGTAAACCTGCTCGACGGCACGGCCGAAGGCGTGGAGTGCGCCGAGGACGGCGTCTTTTCGATGCAGTACCACCCCGAGAGTGCCTCGGGCCCGCAGGATAGCAGCTATTTGTTCAAGAAGTTTACCAAAATAATGGAGGAGCGTAAAAATGCCTAAGAGAAGAGATATAAACAAGGTAATGGTCATCGGTTCCGGCCCGATCGTCATCGGCCAGGCCGCGGAATTCGACTATGCGGGTACGCAGGCGTGCCTCGCACTCAAGGAGGAGGGATACGAGGTAATCCTGGTGAATTCCAACCCTGCGACGATCATGACCGATACGCATATCGCAGACAAGGTCTACATGGAACCCCTGACGCTCGAATACGTGGCCAAGATCATCCGTTTCGAGCGTCCCGACGCCATCGTGCCGGGGCTGGGCGGACAGACGGGCCTGAACCTTGCGGTGCAACTTGCCAAGAAGGGTATCCTGAAAGAGTGCCAGGTCGAGATCCTGGGCACCTCGTTCGAGTCGATCGAACGCGCCGAAGACCGCGAACTTTTCAAGGAGCTGTGCGAGTCGCTGGGCGAACCGGTGATCGAATCTAAAATCGCCATGTCGGTCGAGGAGGCCGTGGAGGTCGCCGCCCAGATCGGCTATCCCGTCGTGCTGCGTCCCGCCTATACGCTGGGCGGTACGGGCGGCGGGTTCGCCGACAACGAGGAGCAGCTGCGCGAAATGATGCGCCACGCCCTGTTCCTCTCGCCCGTGCATCAGGTGCTCGTCGAGAAGAGCATCAAGGGCTACAAGGAGATCGAGTTCGAGGTGATGCGCGACCATAACGACACGGCCATCAGCATCTGCTGCATGGAGAATATCGACCCCGTGGGCGTGCATACGGGCGACTCGATCGTCGTGGCGCCGTGCCAGACGCTTACCAACAAGGAGTTCCAGATGCTGCGCGATTCGGCGCTGAAGATTATCCGCGAGCTGAAAATCGAAGGCGGTTGCAACGTACAGTTCGCACTCGACCCCCTGTCGTTCAAATACTACCTGATCGAGGTGAACCCCCGCGTGTCGCGCTCGTCGGCCCTGGCGTCGAAGGCCAGCGGCTATCCGATCGCGCGTGTGACGGCCAAGGTCGCCGTAGGGCTTACGCTCGACGAGATCATGCTGGCCAATACGCCCGCCAGCTTCGAGCCGACGCTCGATTACGTGGTCACCAAAGTCGCCCGCTTCCCGTTCGACAAGTTCAGCGATGCGTCGAACAAGCTGGGTACGCAGATGAAGGCCACGGGCGAGGTGATGTCCATCGGCCGCACGATGGAGGAAAGCCTCCTGAAGGCGATGCGCTCGCTCGAAACAGGTGTCTGCCATATCTACCACAAGAAATTCGACGACTGGTCGGACGCGCAGCTGCTGGAATACATCAAGGAAGCTACGGACGACCGCCTCTATGCCATCGCGCAGCTGATCCGCAACGGCATCGATCTGGTGCTGATCTACGACAATACGAAGATCGACATGTTCTTCCTCGAAAAGTTCAAGAACATCGTCGAATTCGAACGCGAGGTGAAAGCGTACCCGATGGATGTCGAAACCCTGCGCGATGCCAAGCGAATGGGGTTCAGCGACAAGTTCATCGGCCAGTTGTGGGGCATCTCGCAGCAGGATGTATACCGGCTGCGCGAGAAGAACGGCCTCTTCCCCGTCTACAAGATGATCGACACCTGTGCCAGCGAATTCAGCTCCTATGTGCCCTATTTCTACTCGACCTACGAGGACGAGAACGAGTCGGTCGTGAGCGACAAGGAGAAGATCGTGGTGCTCGGCTCGGGCCCGATCCGTATCGGCCAGGGCGTTGAGTTCGACTACTCGACCGTGCATGCCATCTGGTCGATCCGCGAGGCCGGTTACGAGGCGATTATCATCAACAACAACCCCGAAACCGTGTCGACGGACTACACTACCAGCGACAAGCTCTATTTCGAACCGCTGATGGTCGAGGACGTGATGAACGTCATCCACCTCGAAAAACCGAAGGCGATCGTCGTGTCGCTCGGCGGACAGACGGCCATCAACCTGGCCGAGCCGCTGGCGCAGCTGGGCGTGCCTATTATCGGTACCGATACGCAGGCGATCAGGAACGCCGAAGACCGCGGTTGCTTCGAGAAGATCATGGAAGAGCTGCGCATCCCGCAGCCCGAGGCCGAGGCCGTCACCGACATCGAGACCGGCGTGAAGGCCGCCGCCCGTATCGGCTACCCGGTGCTGGTGCGTCCGAGCTATGTGCTCGGAGGCCGTGCCATGCAGATCGTCTCGAACGAGGAGCGCCTGCGCCACTACCTGCAGACGGCCGTCGAGGTCAACGAGGATTCGCCGGTGCTGGTCGACCGCTATATCATGGGCAAGGAGCTGGAGGTGGACGCCATCTGCGACGGCAAGGACGTCTTCATCCCCGGCATCATGGAACATGTGGAGCGCACGGGCATCCATTCGGGCGATTCGATCAGCGTCTATCCGACCTTCAGCGTCAGCCAGAAGGCCAAGGACAAGATCATCGACTATACGGTCAAACTCGGACTGAGGATCGGCATCGTCGGCCTCTATAACATCCAGTTCATCCTTGACGAAAACGACGAGGTCTATGTCATCGAGGTCAACCCGCGTTCGTCGCGTACCGTTCCGTTCCTTTCCAAGTCGACGGGCGTGCCCATGGCACACATCGCCACGCAGGTGATTTTGGGCAAGACGCTCCGCGAGCTGGGCATCACCGAAGTCTACGGCAAGGAGAAGAAGCGCTGGTACGTCAAAGCCCCGGCCTTCTCGTTCGCCAAGATCCGCGGCATGGATTCGTACCTGTCACCTGAGATGAAGTCCACGGGCGAGGCGATCGGCTACGACGACAAACTCACCCGCGCGCTCTACAAGGCATTGCAGGCCACGGGCATGAACGTCTCCAACTACGGTACGATCTTCGTCACGATCGCCGACCACGACAAGGAGCAGGCGCTGCCCCTCGTGCGGCGTTTCTACGACCTGGGCTTCAACATCGAGGCCACGACCGGGACGGCCGAGTTCCTGCGCAACCACGGCATCCGTACCCGTACGCGCCGCAAGCTGAGCGAAGGCAGTTCGGAGATCATCGACTCGCTGCGCCAGGGACATGTGAGCTACGTCATCAACACCATCGACGTCAACCAGCATAACACGCGCCTCGACGGATACGAGATCCGCCGCACGGCCGTCGAGAACAACGTGACGGTATTTACGGCGCTCGAAACGGTGAAGGTGCTGCTGGACGTGCTGGAAGAGATTACGTTCGGGGTTTCGACCATCGACGCGAAGTGATTTCGGGTTTTATGCCGCACCTGCGGCACATCGGGACAGAAAAGCATGTATAAAAAAGGCATCTATAAAATCCTTGCCAACGAACCGCTGACGGCGACCGTATGGCGCATGGTGCTCGGGGGGGACACGCAGTGGATCACCGCCCCCGGGCAGTTCGTCGACATCGCGCTTGAAGGCCATTACCTGCGCCGTCCGATTTCGGTCTGCGACTACGACGCCACGACGCTCACGCTCATCTACAAGGTGGTGGGCGAGGGAACCGCACAGATGAGCCGTATGGTCGCGGGCAGGGAGCTCGACCTGCTGACGGGGCTCGGCAACGGGTTCGACGTGCACAATGCCGCACAGCGCCCCCTGCTGGTGGGCGGCGGCGTGGGCGTGCCCCCGCTCTACAACCTGGCCAAAGTGCTGCTTGCGGCAGGCAAACGGGTCGGTGTGGTGCTCGGGTTCAATACGGCGGACGAGGTTTTCTATGCCGACGAATTCCGGGCGCTGGGCTGCGACGTTAATCTGGCTACGGCCGACGGTTCGGCGGGTGTCAGGGGGTTCGTCACGACGGCCATCGCCGAGTGCCGCCCCGAGTTCGACTATTTCTATGCCTGCGGGCCGCTGCCGATGCTGCGGGCATTGTGCGACGCTGTGCCGCAGGACGGGCAGCTCTCGTTCGAAGAGCGCATGGGCTGCGGTTTCGGGGCCTGCATGGGCTGTTCGTGCAAAACCAAATACGGCAACAAGCGCATCTGCAAGGAGGGGCCCGTATTAACGAAAGGGGAGGTCATATGGTAAACAAGCAGTTCATCGCACAAAACCGGCCCGCGGAAAAACCCGCCGCGGATATGTCCGTCTGCCTGAGCGGCCTGAGACTGGATAACCCGGTCGTGCCGGCCAGCGGTACGTTCGGGTACGGCAACGAGTTCCGGGATTTTTACGACATCAACATCCTCGGGTCGTTCTCGTTCAAGGGCACCACGCGCGATGCGCGCTTCGGAAACCCCACGCCCCGCATTGCCGAATGTACGGCGGGCATGATCAATGCCGTGGGGCTGCAGAACCCGGGCATCGACGCCGTGATCGCCGAGGAGTTGCCGCGCCTGAAGACTTTTTTCCATAAACCCGTGATCGCCAATATCAGCGGCTTTTCGGTCGAGGAGTACGCCTATTGCTGCGAGCGGATCGACCGCGAGCCGCAGGTTGGCATCATCGAGGTCAATGTCTCGTGCCCCAACGTGCGGCACGGCGGCATGTCGTTCGGCACGTCGCCCGAGTGTGCCGCCGAGGTGACGCGCGCCGTGAAGGCCGTGACGACCAAACCCGTCTACATCAAGCTGTCGCCCAACGTCACGGACATTGTCTCGATCGCCCGGGCGTGCGAGGAGGCGGGTGCCGACGGCATCTGCCTGATAAATACCCTGCTGGGGATGCGGATCGACGTCAGGAAGCGCAAGGCGGTCATCGCCAATACGATGGGAGGCTTTTCGGGTGCCGCAGTCTTCCCCGTGGCCGTGCGGATGGTCTACCAGGTCGCCAAGGCCTGCAAAATACCCGTCATGGGGTGCGGCGGCGTGACGACGGCCCGCGACGTGATCGAGATGATGATGGCCGGCGCTACGGCCGTACAGGTCGGCGCCGCGAACCTGGCGAACCCCTATGCCTCGAAGGAGATCGTCGAGGCGCTGCCTGCCGAGATGCAACGGCTCGGGATCGGGCGGCTGAGCGACATAATCGGAATTGTAGAATGAACGTAAAACCGTACGATATGCAACATGACGTAATTATCGCCTGCGACTTCAAGTCTGCGGAAGATACCTTCGAATTCCTCGACCTGTTCAGGGGCGAGGCACGCAAACCTTTCCTCAAGATCGGCATGGAGCTGTTCTATGCCGAAGGGCCGGAAATCGTGCGTGAGATCAAGCGCCGGGGGCACAAGATTTTCCTCGACCTCAAGCTGCACGACATTCCCAATACGGTGAAGAAAGCGATGGCCGTACTGTCGCGGCTGGACGTGGATATGTGCAACGTCCATGCGGCGGGTACCATCGAGATGATGAAATATGCCCTCGAGGGGCTCACGCGCGAGGACGGTACGCGCCCCCTGCTGATCGCCGTGACACAGCTCACCTCGACCAGCGAGGAGCGTATGCGGCAGGAACTGCTTATCAACGCTTCGATCGGCGACACGATCGTGAAATACGCGCAGAATACCAAGGCCGCAGGGCTCGACGGCGTGGTCTGCTCGCCGCTCGAAGCGGGCATGGTACACCAAGCCTGCGGAAAAGAGTTCCTCACAATCACGCCCGGCGTGCGTTTTGCAGACGGTGACGTGGCGGATCAGGTACGCGTCACCACGCCCGCCCGTGCGCGGGAGATCGGCTCCGACTTCATCGTCGTGGGACGTCCGATCACCGCTGCGGCCGACCCCGTGGCAGCCTACCGCCGCTGTGTGGACGAATTCTGCGGATAATCCGCGAAGTTACTTTTAAACGAGTATAGTTATGAAACCGGTAAAACTTTTCTACCTGAAAAACTGCCCCTTCTGCAAGAAGGCGTTGCGTTACATCGAAGAGGCCAGGGCGGCGCACCCCGAGCTGGCTGCTGTCGGGATCGAGATGATCGAGGAGTCGGAACAGCCCGAGCTGGCCGACACGTTCGACTATTACTACGTGCCGACATTCTATGTCGGCGGCGTGAAGGTGCACGAAGGCGGGGTTTATCCCGAGGAGGTGGAGAAGATTTTACGCTCGGCACTGGAATAACCCTCCGGTCGGGAGACCCGATCCGGGGATCCGATTCATACGAACCTGCCCGATGAGAACCTTGCTGCGAATGTCGCTGGCGGCTGCGGCCGTGCTTTGCCTGCTGCCCGCCGGGGCACAAACCCTGGCAGGGGACGCTGTGTCCGATTTCGGCTATGCCGTCGGTGTCGTGGAACGCGCCTATGCCGGCTATCCGGACAAGACCGCGGGCCGCGAAGCGGAGTACGCCGCACTGAAAGCGCGGCTGCAAAGCGAGATTTCCGGCGACCGTGACGTCTATGATGCCATTGCCGAATACCTCGGCTGGTTCGACGATTCGCACCTCCAAACACCCGGTGCCGAAGCCTACCGGGCTAAGTCGCTGCGCCGCGATACGGACTATGCCGGGCGGATGAAGCGTTACGACCCGCAGTTCATGCACTGCCGCGTGGACGAAGATACGTATTTGATCCGATTCCCGTCGTGCGACCTGACCGATGCCGAAATCGCCGGAGTGCGGGCCGCTGTCGCGGCTTACCGCGCCTCGGGCTGCGAAAACCTGGTCGTCGATATCCGCGGCAATATGGGCGGGAACGACAGTGCCTATGAACCCCTGCTCAAACTGCTTTACGACCACGAAGGTACGGAGGATGCCATGGAGTACCGCGTTTCGGATATCGCCATCGCCCACGTCCGGGAGTTTGCCGGGAATACGGAGCGGGGACGCAGGAAGGTTGCGTGTATGGAGCGAACCCCGGCCGGGGAATTTCTCGAAGAGGGCAAAACCTACCGTATCCGTTACGATTCGGTGTCGCCGGTGCCCCGGCGCGCCGCGCTGATCGTCGACGGACGGGTGGCTTCGTCGGGCGAGCAGTTGGTACTCGAAGTACGGGCTTCGAGCCGCCGCACGACCGTCTACGGGCAGGACAACACGCTGGGGTGCCTCGACTATTCGAACTGCGAGATACTTTATTTCCCGCGGGACACGGCGCGTTGGATGATCGTGCCCGTCACCCGTTCCAAACGGATTCCCGCAGGGCGCGGCATTGACCGGGAGGGGATTGCCCCCGACGTGCGCATCCCGCTGCCGCTGCCCCGGACGCTCACCGACAACGTTGACCCGTGGGTCGAGTGGGTGGCCGGAGATTTGAAAAAAACCGAAAAAAATGCAAAATAATCATGGAGAAATCAATTGCTAAAGACCTGCTCTCGATCGGCGCGGTATTCCTGCGTCCCGAGCAGCCGTTTACCTGGGCCAGCGGTATCAAGAGCCCGATCTATTGCGACAACCGCCTGACGCTGACGGCGCCTGTCGTGCGCGGACATGTCGAGGCCGGGCTTGCCGGGATAGTCCGCACCAAATTCCCCGGTGCCGAGGTGCTGATGGGCACTTCGACCGCCGGCATCGCCCATGCGGCCATCACGGCGACGATCCTCGACCTGCCGATGGGGTACGTGCGCAGCGGTTCGAAAGACCACGGCCGCGGCAACCGGATCGAAGGCAAACTGGAGAAGGGGCAGAAGGTCGTCGTGATCGAAGACCTGATCTCGACCGGCGGTTCCTGCATCGAGGTGGTGAACGCCCTGCGCGAAGCCGGTGCCGAGGTGCTGGGTGTGGCTTCGATCTTCACCTACGGCATGAAGAAGGGGCTGGAGCGCCTGAAAGAGGCCGATGTGGTCAATTACAGCCTTTCGAACCTCGATGCGCTGGTGGAGGTCGCCGCCGAAGAGGGGTATATCGAGCCCGGGGATAAGGCCCGGCTGCTGAAATTCCGCGACAACCCCTCGGACGAAAGCTGGATGGACAAATAGTTCGCTGCGGCCGCGTATTCCCGGCCGGGCCTTTCCTGCCGTGCGGGGATATCCCCGCACGCAGCCGGGGTGGAACCGCGGGACATACCGGCGCCGATACGGACTACGCAACCCGAAACCGAAAACAGAGAAGAAAAATATGCGACATTTAATCGATCCGACCGACCTGACGGTTGCCGAAACCGAACAGATCGTTGCGCTGGCGGAGGACATCATCGCCAACCGTGCCAAATACAGCGAGGCGTGCAAGGGAAAGAAGCTGGCGACGCTCTTCTACGAGCCCTCGACCCGTACGCGCCTAAGTTTCACCTCGGCCATGATGGAGCTGGGCGGCAGCGTCATCGGTTTCTCGGACGCCAACTCGTCGTCCGTGTCGAAGGGCGAGACCGTGGCCGATACCGTACGTGTGATCCGCTGCTTCGCGGATATCATCGCCATGCGCCACTTCAAGGAGGGGGCGCCGCTCGTGGCCTCGCAGTATGCCGGGGTGCCGGTCATCAATGCCGGTGACGGCAGCCACAGCCACCCGACGCAGACGCTGACCGACCTGCTGACGATCAAGCGCGAAAAGGGGCGTTTCGACAACATGACGATCGGCTTCTGCGGCGACCTCAAGTTCGGCCGCACCGTCCATTCGCTCATCAAGGCGCTGTCGCGCTACTCGGGCATCAAGGTCATCCTGATCGCCCCGCAGGAGCTGCGCCTTCCCGACTACATGCTGGCCGAGATGAGCGAGAACTCGAAACTGGAGTTCCGCGAGGTGGAGACCATGGAGGAGGTGATGCCCGAACTGGACGTCCTCTACATGACGCGCGTACAGAAGGAGCGCTTCCTCGATGAGGAGGAGTTCGACCGCGTGAAGAACAGCTTCGTGCTCAACCCCGAGAAACTCGGGACAGCCAAGGAGGATATGATCATCCTGCATCCGCTGCCGCGCGTGAACGAGATCACGCGTGCCGTGGACAACGATTCCCGCGCGGCCTATTTCCGGCAGGTCGAGAACGGTAAGTTTGTGCGTATGGCACTGATTCTGACCCTGCTCCGCTGGGCTGACCGGAACAAGCCGTTCGAACGGACTCCGGTTTTCAACGGCGAGTATGTGGTCAACGAGATGGAGTGTTCCAACCGCCGTTGCATCTCCGCCACGGAGGATGTCGACCAATTGTTCTACCGCACGGCCGACGGCACCTGCCGCTGCGCCTACTGCGAGGCCAAAGCCAGGTAACGGGCTGGCAATTCGGGCTGAAAGCTCCCTTTGAGGAGCTTTTTTTATGTCCGGTGCGGAAAAAACGGTTTTTTGTCAGGGATTTCCCGCGCTGGGGTGTTATTATATAAATGGCAGGGATTTATGGAATAAATTCTGTTGCGTTGCCCTACCCGGAGTTTGGCGCTGGCGGGTATGGCCGTTTATTTTTTGCGTTTTTAGGGCGCGGATATTGCACACTTTCCTTATATTTGTTTAAATGAATGAGTGTATGGAGTTGCAATCCGAGACGATTCTGGATCTGAAGGCGTTCAACCGCCTGTTCGGGGAGTACCAACAACGGTTTATCCGTTTCGCGGGCACTTATGTCTCCGATGCAGCCACGGCCGAGGATATCGTCATGGAGAGCTTTATGGCCGCCTGGGAAAAACGCGACATGCTTTCCGCCTCCGCCTTCCCTCCCTACGCGCTCACGATCGTCAAGAACAAATGCCTGAACCATCTGCGTTCGCAGGGTGTCCGCCTGCGTGCCGCCGAGGATATCCACTCCCATGGTGCGCGCATGCTCCGAACCCGCATCTCGACCCTCGAAGCCTGCAACCCCGAGGAACTGTTCAGCGAGGAGGCGCGGCGGCTGGTGAACGAGACGCTGGACAGACTTCCGGAAAAGACCCGCGCGATCTTTATCCGCAGCCGCTTCGACGGCAAAAGCTATAAGGAGATCGCCGCCGAAATGGGCGTTACGGTCAAGAGCGTCGAGTTCGAAGTCTCGAAGGCGATGAAAATCCTGCGTGTGGTGCTCAAAGATTACCTGGCTTATTTTATTTTCTGGTTTTATATCAATTGATAATCATTCGTTTAACTTGCTTCACCCGGGCTTTCCCTGAAAAAAGTGCGATTTTTTTCAGGGATTTCCCCGGCTGGGGTGTTATCTCTATGTCATGGAAAAAGAATTACTACACCGGTTTTTTGACGGGCGCGCGTCCGTAGAAGAGGAAAAACAAGTCCTCGACTGGATCGACCGTGATCCGGCCAACCGCAGGGAACTGCTTGCCGAGCGCCGTTTGTTCGATTCGATGCTGATGCTGGCCGACCCCGGACGCACGACACGCAAGCCGAAGGTTTTGACCCTGCCGCGCTGGACACGCGAAGTCCTCAAATACGCTGCGGTCATCCTGGTCGTTGCGGGAGCGGGGGGCATCTACGTCTCGCGGATGTATGACAAGTTCCTGTTGACGGGCAATACGATCACCGTCCCGGCAGGCCAGCATATCGACGTGCAGCTGCCCGACGGCACGAAAGTCTGCATGAACGCGCTTTCCGAACTGCATTACCCGACCTTCTTCATCGGGCGCGAGCGTAAGGTGCAGCTCAAGGGCGAAGCGTTTTTCGATGTGTCGCATGACCGGAAGCATCCTTTCGTCGTCGAGACCTATGCCTGCGACGTGGAGGTGCTGGGTACGAAATTCAACGTCAAGGCCCGCTCGGAAGACGGGGAGTTCGTCGCCTCGCTCGTCGAGGGTAAGGTGCGCGTGACGGATCGCTTCAATTCGAACAACCAGGTCGAGCTGCATCCGCGCGAACAGGTGACGCACCTCAACGGACGGCTGATCCTGGGGCGGATACCCGAACACGAAGGGTTCCTGTGGCGCGAGGGGCTGATTGCCTTCCGCGACGCTTCGTTCGGGGATTTGCTCGATGAGTTCGAGAAATATTACGGCGTGAAGATCGAGGTGCGGCGCCAGGATATGCCGACCAACCTTTTCACCGGGAAGATCCGTATCTCCGAGGGTATCGACCATGCCCTGTGGGTTTTGCAGCAGAGCGCCGATTTCCAGTATACGCGCAACGAATTGAAAGACATGATTTATATACACTGACCAACCTAACCTGATTGTAGTACCTAAGCCCAGATTTATGTGAAAAATTGCCCCAGACCTTAGACGAATGACGAGGCGTGCCCCGGACAGCGCCTTTAAACCCCTCCCCCGAGCAGGGCAGGGGATCCGGGAAAAACCAATAACCTAATTAACTGACCAACGTATGAAAATGAAAAACCAAGCGAGAGTTAGGTTTCTCTTGCCTGTTTTGACACTTGTATGCTGCCTTTTCGCGGGCACGGCAAGTGCGCAGTCCGTACCGGTAACCCTCCGGGTTTCGGACGCTCCCCTTGAGCAGGTGCTCAGTGCAATCGAAAAGCAAACCACCTACCTGTTCGTTTACGACAAGAATGTGGACGTGGCGTGCCGCGTGTCGATCGATGTGAAGGACACGCCGCTGAACAATGTGCTCAATACGCTTTTCCAATCTTCCGATATCGCTTATGCCGTCGAGAATACGTCGATCGTACTCTCGCAGAAAGCCCCGGCCGCACAGCCCGGCCAGCCTGTCACCGTGACGGGCAAGGTCGTCGATGCTTCCGGTATGCCGGTGATCGGCGCTGCGGTCATTGTCAAGGGGACTACGATCGGTACGAGTACCGGCGTGGACGGCGATTTCTCGCTGCAAGTTCCCCCCCCCTCGGCTGACGCCGTATTAGAAATCAATTATTTAGGCTACGAACCGATCGCACAGACCGTAGGCAGCCGCACCAACATCACCTTTACGCTCCGGGAGTCGGCGGTGGATGTGGATGCGGTCGTGGTTACGGCTCTCGGTATCAAACGTTCGGAAAAGGCGCTGTCGTACAACGTGCAGCAGGTCAACTCCGAGGACATCGTGGCCAACAAGGACGTCAACTTCATCAACTCGCTCAGCGGCAAGGTCGCCGGTGTGACGATCAACTCGTCGTCCGGTGGCGTCGGCAGCGCATCGAGGGTCGTCATGCGTGGTCAGAAGTCGATTTCGCAGACTTCGAACGCCCTCTACGTAATCGACGGCGTGCCGATGTTCACGACGGCCCGCGACGGCGGCACGGAGTTCGCCTCGCAGGGTACGACCGATCCCATCGCCGATATCAACCCCGAGGACATCGAGTCGATGTCGGTGCTGAACGGTGCGGCCGCTGCGGCACTCTACGGTTCGGATGCCGCCAACGGTGCCATCGTCGTCACGACCAAGCGCGGCAAGGCGGGCTACACTTCGGTGACCGTATCGAGCAACACCGAGGTGATGTCGCCGTTCGTCCTTCCCGAGTTTCAGAACCGTTACGGTACGGGCGATCTCAATTCGAGCGAAGGTTCGATCGTCCGCAGCTGGGGCAATCGCCTGAACAGCTCCAACTATATGGGGTACAGCCCGCGCGATGACTATTTCCAAACCGGCGTAACGGGTACCGAGAGCGTCTCGCTCTCGACGGGTACCGAGAAGAACCAAACCTATTTCTCGGCCGCGGCGGTCAACTCGCGCGGAGTAATTCCCAACAACGGCTACGACCGTTACAATTTTACGTTCCGCAATACCACCTCGTTCCTCGGTGACAAGCTGAAACTCGACGTGGGTGCCAGCTATGTGATGCAGAAAGACCGCAACATGACCAACCAGGGTACCTACAACAACCCGCTGGTCGGCGCTTACGTCTACCCGCGCGGCAACGACTGGGCCGATATCGAAATGTACGAGCGTTACGATCCCGCCCGCCGCCTCTATACCCAGTACTGGCCCGTAGGCGATGCCGGCATGACGATGCAGAACCCCTATTGGATCAACTACCGCAACCTGCGCGAAAACAACAAAGACCGTTACATGCTGAACGCTGCACTCTCGTACGACGTGCTCGACTGGCTCAATGTTTCCGGCCGTCTCCGCATCGACAACAGCAACAACGACTATACGGAAAAATTCTATGCTTCGACCTTCACGCAGTTGACCGAGGGTTCGAAAAACGGCCTCTACGGCATCACGAAGACCAAGGACAAGCAGGTCTACGGCGACGTGCTGGTCAATATCAACAAGACTTTTGGCGAGGACTGGTCGCTGCAAGCCAATGCCGGTGCTTCGATCTCGGACATGCGCTACGACGCCATGAAGGTGCGCGGCCCGATTCCCGACGGTGAGATCACCGACGAAAAACCTCTGCTGGCCAACGTGTTCAGCGTGCAGAACCTGAGCAACACCTCCAAGACCAAGCGGCTGCAGGAAGGGTGGCGCGAGCAGACCCAGTCGATCTTCGCCTCGGTTGAGATCGGCTTTAAGAACACCTACTTCCTCACGCTGACCGGCCGTAACGACTGGCCTTCGCAGCTGGCCGGCGAGCATTCGGTGAAGAGCTCGTTTTTCTATCCCTCGGTCGGTGCTTCGGTCGTGCTGTCGCAGCTCATCCCCGAGATGCCGAAGAACCTCTCCTACGTCAAACTCCGTGCGTCGTACGCATCGGTGGGTGTGGCTTTCGAGCGTTACCTCGCCAACCCGCGTTACAGCTGGAACGAGAGCGGCCTGAACTGGAGCACCCAGACCCGGTTCCCGATTTACAACCTCAAGCCCGAGCGCACCAAGTCGTTCGAGGTCGGTCTGACGATGCGCTTCCTGCGCCACTTCAACCTCGACTTCACTTACTATAACACCAAGACGCAGGATCAGACCTTCGAGCCGAATATCTCGACCGGTTCGGGTTCCTCCAAACTGACCATTCAGTCGGGTAACGTCCGCAACCGCGGTTTCGAGGTCGCACTGGGTTACAGCAATACGTGGGGCAAATTCTCGTGGGATTCGAACTACACGCTGTCGGCGAACAAGAACAAGATTCTTTCGCTTGCCGACGATGTGGTCAACCCCGAGACCGGCGAGCACTTCTCGGTCGATCAGCTCGATATGGGAGGTCTTGCCGATGCCCGCTTCATCCTTCGTGAGGGCGGTACGCTGGGCGACTTCTATTCGCGCATCGACCTCAAACGCGACAGCAACGGCGCCGTCTATATCAACGAGAAGGGCGAGATCGCTTCCGAGTCGATCACCGACGTCAACAGCTACATCAAGCTGGGTAGCGTGCTTCCCGATGCCAACATGGCATGGCGCAACGACTTCCGCTGGCGTAACTTCAACTTCGGCTTCATGGTTTCGGCCCGCCTGGGCGGCGTGGTATTCTCGCGTACGCAGGCCATGCTCGACTACTACGGTGTTTCCGAGGTTTCGGCCGCAGCGCGCGATGCCGGCGGCGTGATGATCAACGGCGGCGACCTGGTGGATGCCAACAAATGGTACACGGCCATCGGCAGCGGTAACTCCGTTCCGCAGTACTATACCTATTCTGCCACCAACGTGCGCCTGCAGGAGGCTTCGATCGGCTATACGATCCCGAAGAAAAAGCTGGGCGACATCTGCGAAATTACCTTGTCGCTCGTGGGGCGCAACCTGTGGATGATCTACAACAAGGCTCCCTACGATCCCGAGACCGTTGCGACGGTGAACAGCTACTACCAGGGCATCGACTATTTCATGTCGCCTTCGACGCGTAATATCGGGTTCAACCTCAGACTTAAATTCTAATCTGCACGATGACTATGAAATTCAATATATTAAAACCGGCTTTGGCTGCGTTGGTACTTGTCGGTACGGCCTGCACCGCCAACTACCTCGATATAAATACCAATCCTTACGAGCCCTCCGAGGACGACATGCAGACCGACGGCTATATCATCGGCTCGGCGCTGACCTCGCTCGCGAGCACCGTCGTATCGACCGACGTCAATACGGCGCAGTTTACCGATGTGCTGCTGGGCGGCCCCATGGGTGGGTATTATTCCACGACGGGTGGCTTTACTCGTACGATCATGAATTACAATCCGACGGACGACTGGACGAACGTTTTCATGTATAGCGACAGGACGATCCCGGTGCTTTACTCGAACCTGCGCGAGCTGAAGAAGGTGACCGACGACCCCATCGTACTGGCGATCGCCGACATCATCAAGGTAGCGGCCATGCACCGCGTGACCGACACCTACGGCCCGATCCCCTATTCGATGATCGGTGAGAACGGCCAGATTCAGGTGCCGTATGATTCGCAGGAGAAGGTTTACGACAAGTTTTTCGAAGAGCTGGATGCCGCGATCAAGGTGCTTACCGAGCACCGCACGGATGCTATTTCCGCAAAAGCCGACTATATCTACGGCGGCAGCGCCGAGAAGTGGTGCAAGCTCGCCAATTCGCTCAAACTGCGCCTGGCGATGCGTATCGTCTATGCGAACGAGGCTAAAGCCCGCGAGATGGCCGAATCGGCCGTGAACAGCGAGGTGGGCGTCATCACGTCGAATGCCGACAACGCCAGGCTGACGTCGTTCGGTGCCGACGGCAACCCCATTTACGTGGCAGTCAACTACAACAAGCCCGCAGACTGCATGACGGGCGGCGATACGCATGCCGCAGCCGACATCATCTGCTACATGAACGGTTATTCAGACCCCCGCCGCGAGAAATATTTCACGCAGTCGGAGTGGCCCGGTCAAACCTATGTCGGCATCCGCCGCGGAATCGTGATTCCGCCTCTGGCATCCGTTGGCCGCAAGTACTCCGGCGTCAATATCTCGATCTCCTCGCCCGTCACGTGGATGAATGCTGCCGAGGTGGCTTTCCTGAAGGCCGAGGCGAAGGGTGTCTTCGGGTTCAACATGGGCTCCGGCGAGGCCAAGGACTTCTATGACGAAGGTATCCGCCTCTCGTTCGAGGAGTGGGGTGTGTCGGGTGCCGACACTTACCTGGCCAATACCACGGGCAAACCGCAGCTCTATGCCGATCCTGCGAACTCGAATTCTTATGCGCAGGAGTTGTCCGATATTACGATCGCATGGGATGAAGGGGCTACTCCGGCCCAGATGCAGGAGCGCATCATCACGCAGAAGTGGATCGCCAACTGGCAGCTGGGCAACGAGGCATGGGCCGACTACCGCCGCACGGGTTATCCCCGTCTGATGCCTGCCACCGAGGATGGAAACAAGAGCCTCGGGGTCGTCGATTCCGAACTCGGGGCGCGCCGTATGCCTTATCCGGCAGACGAATACACGACCAACAACGTGAACGTCAACAATGCGGTTTCGTCGCTTCTGAAGGGTGCCGACAACATGGCGACCCGTATGTGGTGGGATTGCAACCCCGCGATCAAATAATAACCAACCCGAACGCTAAACGATTATGAAACGAAATATCAAGAAATTTCTGTTCCCGGCCGTAGCCGTTGCAGTCCTCTCTTTTGCGGCGTGCAGCGACTGGACGGAGACCGAAAGCCTCGACATCAACTATCCTACGCTTGAGGAGCAGAATCCCGAGCTCTACAAGCAGTACCTGAAGGCGCTCCGGGATTACAAGGCGGGCGAGCACAAGGTCGTCCTCGTCTCGATGGACAATACCACCTCGGCTCCGGCCCAGCGCAACGAGCACCTGACGACGATGCCCGACAGCGTGGACATCATCTGCCTGATGAATCCCGACAACCTGCATCCGACCCTGGCCGGTGAATTCGCCAAGGTACGCGAGAAGGGCACCCGGGTGATCTACAACATCGACTATAATGCGATCGAGAAACTCTGGGAGAAAGTCCTCGCGGATGAGGAGGCCAACAAACCCGAAGAACCCGCGAATCCCAGCACCCCCGAGGCGACCCAGGACGAAGGCGGCGAAGGCGGCGGCGAGGGCGAACCGACCCCCGAGGAGGAGCTGGAGCTCCGTTTCCTGGAGTTCTGCAGGCAGCAGACCGTCAGTCAGCTGAACCTGTGTGCCAAATATGGTTACGACGGTGTCCAGGTGAACTATACCGGCCGTGCCCCGCAGGCTATGCAGGAAGAGGAAAAAGCGCAGTATGCCGCACGCCAGGAGGCGTTCTTCTCGAACGTGAAGACCTGGAACGAGGCCAACTCCGGCAAAGTGCTGGTCTTCCAGGGTAACCCGCAGAACCTCATCGACAAGTCCGTCCTGGGCGAATGCGATTATATCGTCATCCCCGCATTGACCGCAACTTCGGCCGACAAGATGTCGTTCGCCGTGCTGATGGCCGCCGTGGAAGATGTCCCGACCGACCGGTTCGTCATCGGCGTGACGACCCCGTCGCTCACCGACCTGAGCGATGAGAGCGGTTATTTCTCCGGCTACGAGGCCGACGGCAAGACGCGTGTGCGTGCCACCAAGGGCGCTGCCCAGTGGGTCGTAAGCCCGGCGTCGGGCTATGAGAAACTGGGTATCTCCATCGCCAACGCGCAGAACGACTATTTCAACCTGACTTTGGTTTATAAAAACATCCGGGAGGCGGTCGACATCCTGAATCCCGCACCTAAAAACTAATGCGACCTATGAAACTCAACAAGTTAAATATTGCTGTCGCGGCTCTTGCCGCCGTTGCCCTGGCAGGCTGCAAAAACGAGGATCTTTCCAGGCAGCATTACGACAATAAACTTTTCATCTCGGCGACGAATTTCACCGACGAGATGCTTATCAAGGCTGCGAATCCCTCCTATGAGCGTGAAATCACGGCCGGTATCGCCAAGCCCGTCGGGCAGGACATTTCGATCGAGTTCGCCGCCGCGCCCGAGTTGTTCGACCACTACCGCCAGGCTTACTACGACGAGGACGTGAAGCTGCTCTCCGAGGAGTTTTACCAGTTCGATGAGACGAAGACCAGGATACAGGCCGGAAGCGTGGCGAGCGTTCCCGTGACGATCAGGTTCGTCGACGTGAACCTGCTGGACAAGAACGAGCGCTATGTGCTGCCCGTGACGATCCGTTCGGTGTCGGGTATCGACGTGCTGCCCAGTGCCCGCAGTGTTTACTATATCTTCAAGGGTGCCGCGCTGATCAACGTCGTGGCCGGTATTACCGAGAACCGTGCTTGGCCCGACTGGAAGGATGCCTCGCCCGTAACCAACATGCGTACCTTCACGCTCGAGGCGCTGATCAACGGCAATGCGTTCAAGAACCAGATCTCCACGATCATGGGTATCGAGGGCAAGTTCCTGGTGCGTATCGGCGATTCGGGCGTGGATCCCAACCAGATTCAGATCGCTTCGTCGAGGAACCTGACCAATTCGGATCTCAAGCTCGATGCCGGTCGCTGGTACCATGTGGCCGTGACATTCGAGTCGGGAAACGTGAAAGTATACCTCGACGGTGCGGAGAAGTGCAGCGGCAACGTCGGTACCTCGTCCGTGAATTTCGGCGTGAAGCATTCCGACGAGTCGGACGGCAAGCCCCGTTGCTTCTGGATCGGTTATTCGTATGCCAGCGACCGTTATTTCGACGGCCAGATCTCGGAAGTGCGTATCTGGAACAAGGCGCTGACCCCGGAGGAGATCAATGCCCCCGACCATTTCTACCAGGTGGCCGCGGCTTCCGACGGACTGGTAGCCTACTGGAAATTCGACGAGGGAGCCGGCAAGACCATCAAAGACCAGACCTCTTACGGGAACGATCTTACCGTCGAGAAGGAGTTGAAGTGGGTGAATGTATCGCTTCCCGAGCTGGGTAAATAATCTGCTAACCTTTAACCTGAAACGATTATGAACACCAAGAAATATCTGAAATACAGCTTCCTTCCGCTTGCGCTGATGTTGGGTGGCCTGGCATTCACGGCCTGCACCGACGACATCGAGGGCGGCAAGCCTGTCGACGAAGGGGCATACGACGCCGTGAAGCGCGTCGACGGCATGTTGCTCGACGTGACGTCGAACAAGAACGAGTCGGTGATCGAACTGCGCTCGGACAAATACCAGACCGAGGTCTTCTTCCGCCTTACGAAAGCGCCCCAGAAGGGTGTCGACGTGAAGATCGAGGTAGATCCCGCTTATCTGGAAACTTATAATGCCGAGCACGGGACGGAGTTCCAGCTCTTCCCCGCGGCCGATGTCACCATCGAACGCGAGGGCAAGCTGCTGCTGGCCCCGGACGAGATCCGTTCGGTCGGGGTGGGCATCACCCTGGCAGCAGCCAGCGAATTGCAGGAAGGGGTGACCTATCTGCTCCCGCTCAGGGCGACCTCCTCGACCGAGGGCATCACACTCTCGGAAAAGGCGCAGCATGCGGTCTATCTGGTGAAAGACCTGCGTGCCCAGGGCGACGCTTACAAGGGCCCCGACGCCGTGAGGAACGTGTGCTATTTCGAGGTCAACGACACCAATCCGCTCAATGCGCTGGAATTCGTGCTCAAGGACAGCGGCAAGCTCTTCTTCGACGATATCATCCTCTTCTCGGCCAATATCAATTACAATGCGGAGACGGGACGGGTCTATGTGCTCAATAATCCCAACGTGCAGTTCCTGCTGGACAACAACGAACAGTTCCTGCAGCCGCTGCGCAAGCGGGGCATGAAGGTGATCCTCGGTATCCTGGGCAACCACGATGCCGCCGGCGTGGCGCAGTTGTCCGATATGGGCTGCCGTGAGTTCGCCAAGGAGCTGGCGGCTTATTGCGACGCCTATAATCTCGACGGCGTCGGTTTCGACGACGAGTATTCGAATTCTCCCGACCTGAGCAATCCCTGGTTTGCGCCGTGGTCATCGGCTGCCGCTTCCCGGCTGCTCTATGAAACCAAGAAGGCCATGCCCGATAAAACCGTCATGGTCTACTACCTGGGAGCCATCGGCAGCGGTATCCCCTCTGTCGACGGGATCGAACCGGGTATGTTCGTCGACTATGCCGTTGCCGATTACGGCGGAACGGCAGCACCGATGCAGGGCATGACCCGCAAGCAGTGTTCCGGTATGTCGATCGAGCTGAACCGGGGGTCGGGCGATTCGAGCGAATCTACGGCTCGTTCGAAGAAAGAGGCCGGTTATGGTTACTATATGTTCTTCGCACTGGGGCATACCACTTCGCTGGTAAACGATTTCGACGACTATCGGTTCCAGGTGGGCCGGTGCCAGTCCGTTGCCCGGGGCCTCTATGACGAGGAGCTGCTGATGCCCGAGTATTATTACAAAAAGAACGACGCGACGCGTTATAAACTGCCTTAATCCGATTGTGTGCTGTACTCCCCGCAGCACGACCGCTGCGGGGATGCAGTTCGATTGAGAACCTAAAACAACGTAGATTTTATGAAAAAGATATTTATAGCGTTTGTAGCGGTGGCCTGTGCGCTCAGCGCCTGTTCCGACGACGATACGGCGGACGACCTTTCACGGGCCACGATATCCATTACCCCCGATGCCATCCCCGCCGGGCCTGACGGGGCGACGACGCAGGTGACCGTAACCAGTTCGGGAGACTGGCGGCTCGCAGGTGTCTGCGACTGGGTGCATCCTTCGGCCGAAGCCGGGAAGAGCGGCGATGTGGTAACCTTCACGATCGATCCGAATACAAGCGAAGAGAGCCGTGAAGCGACCTTCAAGTTCTTTACGGGATCGGCTGTCGCTCCCCTGAAAATCGTTTCGGAAGCGGGCTATTCGCTGACCCTTCTTTCCGAGGAGAATATGACTGTCGAAGCATTGAGCACCGATATCCAGGTCAAACTGCATACGAACATTCCGGAATTGGCCGTCGCGTTTTCCGACGGCGGCGGGGATTGGGTCACGTATGTCGGGCGCAACGACGCTTTCGGCAACACGGTCTTGAATTTTACCGTCGCCAAGAACCCGGATTACGATGACCGTTCGACCGTGGTCACGGTTTCGGGCATGGGGCAGTCGGTCGATATTCCGCTGACCCAGCGCCAGATCGACGCCATCAATACCGGAGACGGCAGCCTGATGTTCGACCTTGCGGAACGCACGATTTCCATCGACGTCGAATCGAATGTGACCTATCAGGTGGCTATTGCCGGCGATTGGATCACACAGGTTCCCGAGACGCGCGGCCTGGTGACCAAGACGCTCCGATTCCACCTTGACCCCGCGACCGTATCGCGCAGCGGTAAGATCACGATCAGCGGGGCGGGTATCACGAAAGTGGTTTCCATCGTCCAGAAGGATCCCGACGCGGTCGTGGTTAGCATTCCCGACAATGTATTCCGGAGTAAACTTGTAAGCCTGAACTGGCTGCTGGAACTCAGCGGCGGCCTATGCGTGGTGACCGAGGACGGGCTGAACGCGACCGAGTTCACCTATCGGCCGGGTTATTGGGACGATCCGATCCTCTCGCTCGAGGGCATCGAGATATTCGCCAACCTCGAAAAGATCGACGTGTACAACAACAAACTGAGCAAGTTCGATATCAGCAAACTCACGAAGGTCAGCTCGCTGAATATCGACTATAACGGCCTGTCCGAGATCGCGCTCGGCGACAATGCCGTCGAGGAGCTGAATTTCTCGGCCTTGTACCACTCAGGTAATTCTTGGGATTACATCGTTCCCTCGTCGCTGACCGTGTCGGGCACACACCTGAAGACACTGAAAGTGCCCTTCTCCGGAGGCGGCGGTTGGTGGGATCCGACCGACGTGCTTGCCACGATCGACGTGTCGGGCTGCCCGGCGCTCGAGACGCTCAATGCGCAACGTAACGCAGGTGTGCTCAAAACCATCTACCTGAAGCAGGGACAGGTGATTCCGAATCTGACCTACACCGCCGGCGCGGAGATCGTCTACAAATAAATCGATGCGCACGTGAAAACGACCGTGCAGTCGCGAGCCGCAAGACCCGCCGGCTGCACGGTCTTCTTTCCCGGGGAATTAAATCGCCGGCCCGTTTAGTAATCCGGCGCCCGAAATTGTATTACTTTACGGATGCAAAGATGATTACCGCACGGAATACCGACCGTGTGCGGAAAGATTTTATTATCTTTGTGCATCCCTAACCTAAAACCGGAGAAGACCCGATGTCTGAAAATCTGAAAAAAACTTCGCCGCTGGCATGGGTGCCTACGGTCTATTTTGCCATGGGACTGCCGTTCGTAGTCCTGAATATGGTTTCGGCCGTCATGTTTAAGGATCTGGGGATATCCGATACCCGGATCACGTTCTGGACGTCGCTGATCATGTGGCCGTGGACGATCAAATTCCTGTGGAGCCCCTTTCTGGAAATTTTCCGCACCAAGAAATTCTTCGTCGTCACGACGCAGCTCCTGAGCGGCGTGTTGTTCGGCCTTGCTGCGCTGGCGCTGCATATGCCCCATTTCTTCGCCGTCACGGTGGGGGTCTTCGCGGTGGTGGCCTTCAGCGGCGCCACGCACGACATCGCGGCCGACGGCGTTTACATGTCGGAGCTCTCGACCGGGGATCAGGCGCGATATATCGGCTGGCAGGGAGCGTTCTACAACCTTGCGAAACTGGTCGCCACGGGCGGCCTGGTCTGGTTCGCGGGCTGGCTCGGCAAGCGTTTCAGCGATTCCGGGGCGGCGACCTTCGACGCCTGTGTGCAGTCGTGGACGGTGGTGCTGGCGATCCTTTGCGGACTGCTCGTCCTGCTGGGTATTTACCACAGCCGCGAGTTGCCGTCGGGCGGAAGTGCGGCTGACGGACATTCGCTGCGGGAAGGGCTGCGCAGCCTGAAGGAGGTGATCGCGGCGTTTTTCACGAAAAAGCATATCTGGTATTACATCGCCTTCATCGTCTTCTACCGCCTGGGCGAGGGCTTCGTGATGAAGATCGTGCCGTTGTTCCTCAAGGCGGATACCGCGGCCGGAGGGCTGGGGCTTACCAACCAGCAGATCGGGTTGTACTACGGCACGTTCGGTGCCGGGGCATTCCTTCTGGGATCGCTGCTCGCGGGCTACTATATCGCCCACCACGGGCTGAGGCGCTCGCTCTTCACGCTGTGCTGCATTTTCAACCTTCCGTTCGCGGTCTATGCGCTGCTGGCATGGTTTCAGCCGCAGTCGATGTGGCTGATCGGGGGTGGCATCGTCGTGGAGTACTTCGGCTACGGGTTCGGGTTCGTGGGTCTTACGCTCTTCATGATGCAGCAGGTCGCCCCGGGGCGGCACCAGATGGCGCACTACGCCTTCGCGTCGGGCATCATGAACCTTTCGGTGATGCTCACCGGGGCCGTTTCGGGTTACCTGAGCGACTGGAAGGGCTACGGCGTCTTCTTCATTGTGGTCATGCTGGCGACGATCCCGGCCTTTGTGATGACCTGGTTCGTACCATTCACCTATGACGATAAACCAACAACCAAATAACATGAACAATCTGAAAATCACAGGCCCGGCGCTGCCGGATATGCCGTGGGAAGAGCGTCCCGCCGGCTCCAAGGAGGTTATGTGGCGTTATTCGGCCAACCCGATCATCGGCCGCGACGCGCTTTCGACCTCGAACAGCATTTTCAATTCGGCGGTCGTTCCGTTCAAGAAGGGCAAGTATAATTATGCGGGCGTGTTCCGCTGCGACGACACCAACCGCCGCATGCGCATCCACGCGGGCTTCTCGGTGGACGGCATCGACTGGGACATCCGCGAGGAGGACTTCAAACTGGTGGGCGGCGACGCCGAAATCGGCCAATGGGTCTACGGTTACGACCCGCGTGTGGCCAAGATCGGGGACAAATACTACGTGACGTGGTGCAACGGTTACCACGGCCCGACGATCGGCGTGGCGTGGACGGAGGATTTCGAGACGTTCCACCAGCTGGAAAATGCCTTCATCCCGTTCAACCGCAACGGCGTGCTGTTCCCCCGCAAGATCGGCGGGAAATTCGCGATGCTTTCGCGTCCGAGCGACAACGGGCATACGGCGTTCGGCGACATTTTCTATTCCGAGTCGCCCGACATGGAGTTCTGGGGACGCCACCGCCACGTGATGTCGCCCGCGGCGTTCGAGGTTTCGGCGTGGCAGTGCATGAAGATCGGCGCGGGGCCCGTGCCCATCGAGACCAGCGAAGGGTGGCTGTTGTTCTACCACGGGGTGCTCCGTTCGTGCAACGGCTACGTCTATGCGTTCGGCTCGGCATTGCTCGACCTGGACGAGCCGTGGAAAGTCATCGCCCGCAGCGGCCCGTACCTGATCTCGCCGCGTGAAATCTACGAGTGCACGGGCGACGTGCCGAACGTGACGTTCCCCTGCGCTGCGCTGCACGACCCCGCGACGGGGCGCGTTGCGGTTTACTACGGGTGTGCGGACACGGTTACGGGGCTTGCTTTCGGTTATATTCCGGAGATCATCGACTTTACCCGCAAAAACAATATACGCTGATGCCGCTGCGACGAACGCTCTTAACCGCTGCGCTCGCCGCAGCCGTTTTCTGCACACCGCTGCGTGCGCAGGAGCCTGCCGATTGGGTCGACCCGTTCATCGGGACGACCAATTTCGGGACGACCAACCCCGGCGCGGTATGCCCTAACGGGATGATGTCGGTGGTTCCGTTCAACGTGATGGGCTCCGACGAGAACCTCTATGATAAGGACGCCCGGTGGTGGTCGGCGCCCTATGAGTACCGCAACAAGTTCTTCACGGGCTTCGCACACGTCACCCTGAGCGGCGTGGGATGCCCCGAGCTGGGCTCGCTGCTGGTAATGCCGACGGCGGGTGCGCTAGACGTCGATTACCGCAACTACGGCAGCGCATATACCAGCCAGACGGCCTCGCCGGGCTACTATTCGAACCTGCTGACCAAGTACGGTATCCACACCGAGGTGACGGCCACGCAGCGCACGTCGGCCGAGCGCTATACCTTTCCGGAGGGTACGGGACATATTCTGTTAAACCTGGGCGAAGGGCTTACCAACGAGTCGGGAGCCTGGGTGCGCCGCGTGAGCGACACCGAGGTCGAGGGCATGAAACTGCTGGGCACGTTCTGCTACAACCCGCAGGCGGTGTTCCCGGTCTATTTCGTGATGCGCGTCTCGAAACGCCCCGCGGCTACCGGCTTCTGGAAGAAGCAACCCCCGAAACAGGGCGTCGAAGCCGAATGGGACAAGGATGCCGGCAACTACAAGCTCTATACGCAATACGGCAAGGACATTGCCGGCGACGACGTGGGCGTGTGGTTCTCCTACGACATGCAGCCGGGCGAGCAGGTCGAGGTGCGCATGGGCGTTTCGTTCGTGTCGGCCGAGAACGCCCGCCTGAACCTCGAAGCCGAGCAGCAGGGGCGCTCGTTCGACGATATCCGTGCGACCGCACGCCGCACGTGGAACGACGACTTGGGGCGCATCCGCGTCGAGGGCGGTACCGAAGCGCAGAAGAAGGTCTTCTATACGGGGCTTTACCATGCGCTGATCCACCCCAACGTGCTGAGCGACGTCAACGGCGAATACCCCGCGATGGAGAGCGCCGAGATCCGCACGGCCGAGGGCAACCGCTATACGGTCTTCTCGCTGTGGGATACTTACCGCAACCTGCACCAGCTGCTGACGCTGGTCTACCCCGAACGCCAACTGGAGATGGTGCGCTCGATGGTCGGCATGTACCGGGAGTGGGGCTGGCTCCCCAAGTGGGAACTTTACGGCCGTGAAACCTTCACCATGGAGGGCGACCCGTCGATCCCCGTGATCGTCGATACCTGGATGAAGGGGCTGCGCGATTTCGATATGGACGCCGCCTACGAGGCGATGCGCAAGTCGGCCACGACGCCGGGCGCGCGGAACAGGATGCGCCCCGACATCGACCCCTACATCGAAAAAGGCTATGTGCCGCTGGGCTTCTACGCCCGCGACCTTTCGGGCGACAACTCCGTGTCGCACGCCCTGGAATACTATATCGCCGACCACGCGCTGTCGCTGCTGGCCGACTCGCTCGGCAAAAAAGACGACGCGGCGCTGTTCCGCGCCCGCTCGCTCGGCTATAAGAACTATTACAGCACCGAGTCGGGCACGTTCCGTCCGATTACCAAGGAGGGTAAGTTCCTCACGCCCTTCGACCCGCGCCAGGGCGAGAATTTCGAACCCGTCCCCGGCTTCCACGAAGGTTCGGCCTGGAACTATACGTTCTATGTCCCGCACGACGTGGCCGGACTGGCCCGGCTGATGGGCGGCAGGCGCCGATTCATCGACAAGCTGCAGATGGTCTTCGACCAGGGGCTGTACGACCCGGCGAACGAACCCGACATAGCCTATCCTTACCTGTTCAGCTATTTCCGGGGCGAGGAGTGGCGTACGCAGCGCGAGGTGCGGCGTTTGCTGGACAGGTACTTTACGACAGCCCCCGACGGCATCCCCGGCAACGACGACACGGGCACCATGTCGGCGTGGGCGGTCTTCTCGATGATGGGCCTCTACCCGGACTGCCCGGGGGAGCCTTACTATACGCTTACATCGCCTGTTTTCGACAAGGTGACCGTTACGCTCGACCCGAAATACTATCCGGCCGGGGAGCTCGTTATAGAAACGGAGCGCTCCGGAGCCGGCGACCTCTACATCGGCTCGATGACCCTCGGCGGCAGGCCGCTGAAGAAATACCGCATTTCGCACGGCGAACTGGTAGGCGGCGGCCGGCTGGTTTTCGGATTGCAACCCGAACGCAAATAAAAACAACATATGTCCCTATGAATTTAAAATCTCTCTCAGCTCTCGGCGCAGGCCTGCTTTTGGCGGCCTGCTCGCAGGCACCCCGTACGGATTCGCTGACGCAGTATGTCGACATGCGTATCGGCACGGGCGGCCACGGCCATGTATTCATGGGCGCCAACGTCCCGTTCGGCGCCGTACAGCTCGGCCCCACGAGCATCCCGCAGTCGTGGGACTGGACGTCGGGCTACCACATTTCCGACACGACGGTCATCGGTTTCAGCCACACCCACCTGAACGGTACCGGCATCGGCGACCTGTTCGACGTCACGGTGATGCCCGTCGTGGGGCAGGTGACCTATGCCCGCGGCACGGAGGACGACCCGCAGTCGGGCATGTGGTCGTATTTCAGCCACGCCAATGAAAAGGCCCGCCCGGGCTATTACGCCACGCGGCTCGACCGCTACGGCATCGACGTGGAGCTGACCGCCACCAAGCGCGTCGGCCTGCACAAATATACCTTCCCGGCATCGGCCGATGCCGCCGTGGTCTTCGACCTCGAGAACGGCGGCTGCTGGGATGCTCCGACCGAAACCTTCATCGAACGTGCCGACGACCATACGATCAGCGGCTACCGCTACTCGACGGGCTGGGCGAAAGACCAGCGGGTCTATTTCACGGCCGAATTCTCCAAACCCTTCAAGTCGCTGGCCATTTACGAGGGCGGCGAGGGCGGCGGCCTGCGCGAAGGCGACAGCTTCAGGGCGGAGCGCCTTTACGGCCGGGTCGGTTTCGACACTTCGGCCGGAGAGACGATCTATGTCAAGGTCGCCATTTCGCCCGTGAGCATCGAGAATGCACGCCTGAACATGCAGGCCGAGCTTCCCGGCTGGGACTTCGAAGCGACGGCCGCAGCCGCCGACCGGGCGTGGAACGCCGAGTTGCAGAAGGTGCGCATCGAGACTTCGGACGACGCCGCACGCCGCATTTTCTATACGGCGCTTTACCACACGATGGTCGCCCCGTCCGAATTCTGCGACGTGAACGGCGACTACCGCGGTTCCGACGGCAAAACATACCGCGCCGCACCGTTCGTGAACTATACGACCTTCTCGCTGTGGGACACCTACCGCGCCACCCAGCCGCTGATGACGATCCTCCACCCCGAGAAGATGCCCGACATCGCCAATACGATGCTCCATATCTACCGGCAGCAGGGCAAGCTGCCCGTATGGCACCTGATGGGTAACGAAACCGACTGCATGGTCGGCAATCCCGGTATCCCGGCTCTGGCCGATGCCGTGCTCAAAGGCTACGGCGGCTTCGACAGGGAGCAGGCCTACGAGGCGCTCAAGCAGTCGGCGATGCTCGGCGAGCGGGGTATGGATCTGCGCATGAAATACGGCTATATCCCCTGCGACCTCTTCAACGAGGCGGTGGCTTACGACATGGAGTACGCCCTCGCCGACTGGGCCGTGGCACAGGTCGCCAAAGAGCTGGGCAAGACCGCGGATTACGACTATTTCCTCGAACGAAGCAAATCCTACCGCCATTTCTTCGATCCGCAGACCCGCTTCATGCGCGGCCTCGATTCGAAAGGCCGGTTCCGCACGCCTTTTAATCCGTTCCGCTCGACACACCGCGCCGACGACTACTGCGAGGGCAACGCATGGCAGTACACATGGCTCGTGCCGCACGACGTCGAGGGGCTGATCGGCTGTTTCGGCGGCAAGGAAGCCTTCACCGGGAAACTCGACTCGCTCTTCGTCGTCAGCTCCGTGCTCGAGGGAGCCGCCTCGCCCGACATCTCGGGCCTGATCGGTCAGTACGCCCACGGCAACGAACCCAGCCACCACGTCGTCTACCTCTACACGATGATCGGTCAGCCGTGGAAGACCGCCGACAAGGTGCGCGAGATACTGACGACGCTCTACCACGACCGGCCCGACGGGCTTTCGGGCAACGAGGACGTGGGGCAGATGTCGGCATGGTACGTCCTCTCGTCGCTGGGTTTCTACCAGGTCGAACCCGCCGGGGGCCGCTATTTCTTCGGCTCGCCGCTCTTCGACAAGGCCGAAGTGCGTGTCCGCGACGGCGTGCTGACCGTCACGGCGCATAACAACTCCGCCGCGAACAAATACATCCAGGCGGTGAAGCTCAATGGCAAGCCGTATACGAAACCCTATATTGCCTTCGACGACATCGCCGCGGGCGGTGTGCTCGAATTCGAGATGGGTGCCGAACCCGCAGTGTGGTATGAACTCTAAACATCGGAAGGCCATGAAAAAAGGATATATCGCATTTGCCGCCCTCTGCGCCGCCGCACTCGCTTCGTGCGCATGTCCTTCGGCCGGGGAGCAGCGCCTCCGTCCTTCGGAGTACGTTTCGGCGCTGGTCGGTACGCAGTCGGATTTTTCGCTCTCGACGGGCAATACCTATCCGGCCATCGCCTTGCCGTGGGGCATGAATTTCTGGACGCCCCAGACCGGCAAGATGGGCGATGGCTGGGCATATGCCTACGGGGCGCACCAGGTGCGGGGGTTCAAGCAGACCCACCAGCCTTCGCCGTGGATCAACGATTACGGCCAGTTCTCGCTCATGCCCGTGCGCGGGGAGGATAAATTCGACGAGGAGTCGCGCGCCAGCTGGTTTTCGCACCAGTCCGAAGTGGCCAAACCCTATTACTATAAGACTTACCTCGCCGACCACGACATCCGCGTGGAGATCACGCCGACCGAACGCGCCGCGATGATGCGCTTCACCTTCCCCGACTCGAAGGAGTCGGGTGTAGTGATCGACGCCTTCGACCGCGGTTCGCAGGTCGGGATGGTCGACGACCGTACGATCGTCGGTTATACCACGCGCAACAGCGGTGGCGTGCCGGAGAATTTCCGCAACTGGTTCGTCGTGCGCTTCGATACGCCGTTCAGCGCCATCGAACTGACCGATGCCCCGGACGGATACAAACCCGGCAGCAACCTGCTCTATCCCGAAGGGCAGAAGTCCGTCACGGGCGAACATGCCGTGGCCAAGGTGCATTTCGCGACCCGCCGCGGCCAGCAGATATGCGCCAGCGTGGCGTCGTCGTTCATTTCTCCCGAACAGGCGCTGCAGAACCTCCGGGAACTGGGTAGCGACGATTTCGAAACGGTGAAGTCCAAGGCGCAGGCGCGCTGGGACGATGTGCTGGGACGCATCGAGGTCGAGGGCGGTACGGACGACCAGTACCGTACGTTCTATTCGTGCCTCTACCGGTCGGTGCTCTTCCCGCGTAAGTTCTACGAGGTGACCGACAAGGGCGAGGTCGTGCATTACAGCCCCTACAACGGCGAGGTGCTCCCCGGCTACATGTATACCGACACCGGGTTCTGGGACACCTTCCGCAGCCTCTTCCCGCTGCTGAACCTCGTTTACCCGTCCGTGAACGCCGAAATCCAGCAGGGACTCGCCAACGCCGCCCGTGAGAGCGGTTTCCTGCCCGAATGGGCGTCGCCCGGGCACCGCGGCTGCATGGTGGGCAACAATTCCGCTTCGGTCGTGGCCGATGCCGTGGTGAAGGGCACGAACGACAAAGACCTCGGGGTGCTCTACGATGCGATGGTGTACGCCACGGAGCACGTGCACCCGACCGTTGCGTCGACCGGACGCTGGGGGCACGAGTACTACAACGAGCTGGGATATATTCCTTACGACGTGAACATTCCCGAGAACGTGGCACGTACGCTCGAATACGCCTACGACGACTGGTGTATTCTGCAGGTGGCGAAGAAACTGAACCGTCCCCAGGCCGAACTGGACAAGTGGGCGGCGCGTGCCCGGAACTACCGCAATGTCTTCGACCCCGAGACCCGCCTGATGCGCGGTCGCCTCAGAGACGGCAAGTTCCAGGCGCCGTTCAGCCCCTACAAGTGGGGCGACGCCTTCACCGAGGGTAACTCGTGGCATTATACGTGGTCGGTATTCCACGACGTCGAGGGGCTCGTCGACCTGATGGGCGGCCGGGAGCAGTTCGTCCAGATGCTCGACTCGGTATTCGTCGTGCCGCCGATCTACGACGACAGCTACTACGGATTCCGCATCCACGAGATCACCGAGATGCAGGTGGCCGACATGGGCAACTACGCCCACGGCAACCAGCCCGCGCAGCACATGATCTACCTCTATAATTATGCGGGTGCCCCGTGGAAAGCCCAGTACTGGGCGCGCGAGGTGATGGATCGCCTCTATTCGGCCCGCCCCGACGGCTATTGCGGCGACGAGGACAACGGCCAGACTTCGGCCTGGTATGTCTTTTCCGCCCTGGGGTTCTATCCCGTCTGCCCGGCTTCGGACGAATACGTCGTCGGTTCGCCGCTGTTCCGCAAGGCCGTCGTGAACCTCGAAAACGGGAATAAGATCGTGCTCGAAGCGCCGGACAACAGCCCCGAGAACCGTTATATCGGAGCCGTGCAGTTCGACGGGAAATCCTATACGCATAATTTCCTGCGCCATTCCGACCTCGTGAAGGGTGCCGGCGTCCGCTTCTCGATGCGTCCCGAACCCGATTACACGCGGGGTACGGAGCCCGGGGATGCCCCTTACTCGTTCAGCCGCGAATAACACGGACGGGTTGAACCGATGTCAATCCGCCGCGGCCGGTTCCGGCTGCGGCGGATTTTTTGTTTTTGCCGGAATCCCGAAATGTCGATAATTTGTCAATAGAATATGCCCGGGGATTTTGTAAATCGGCTGAAAAGCGCTATTTTTGTAGCGTTGTTTTGACAATTGTTAGGTTAATCCGAACACCTCCCCATGACATCTACCGACAGAATCGACCAACGCGAACGTAAGAAACAGCAGGGCCAGGCCGCTGCGTTCTATTCGTCGTCGTGCCGACAGCAGGATCGGAGTACGCAGATGCAAGGGCAGCAGGTGTCCGGGAGCGGAATACGCAGATAGATACCAGACCGCCATGACATACGTGTCGTGGCGGTCTGTTTTTTTCAAACTTAAAACCAAAGGTATGAAGGTCGGTGTTATTATGGGCTCGGTGAGCGATTATGAGGTGATGGCCGATGCCGTCGCCATGCTCGGACAATTCGGGGTCGATTTCGAAAAGCGCGTGGTGAGCGCCCACCGTACCCCTGACCTGCTGTGCGAATATGCCAAGACGGCCAAAAGCCGTGGTATCGGGGTGATTATCGCCGGTGCGGGCGGTGCCGCGCATCTGCCGGGCATGGTGGCCTCGATGACCACGCTCCCCGTGGTGGGCGTCCCCGTGAAGTCGCGGGCCCTGAACGGGCTGGATTCGCTGCTTTCGATCGTGCAGATGCCTGCGGGCGTTCCGGTGGCGACGACGGCCATCAACGGGGCGAAGAACGCGGCGCTGATAGCCGTGTCGATCCTCGCACTGCAGGATGCGGAGCTGGCTGCCCGGCTCGAAGCGTTCCGTGCGAAACAGACCGCCGACGTGCTGGCGGCAGAACTTTAATCCGGCAGGGGAGGCGGCTATGGCAGAGAAAACGAAAACGATCGGTATCATCGGCGGCGGTCAGCTGGGGCTGATGATCGTCGAGCAGGCGCACCTGCTCGGGGCGCGCACGCTGTGCCTCGACCCTGCGCCCGACGCCCCCGCGTTCGCGCTGAGCGACGGGCACATCGTGGCGGCGTATGACGATGCTGCGGCGCTCGAAGAGCTTTGCCGCCGCAGCGATGTGGTGACCTACGAATTCGAAAACGTCCCGGGCAGCGTGCTGATCCCGCTGGAAAAGAAATACAACATCCCGCAGGGTTTCCGCCCGCTTTACGATTCGCAGGATCGCCTGCGCGAGAAGGACAATGCCCGCGCCAACGGGCTGCGGACGCCCCTGTACGCCGCCGTGGACGACGAGGCGTCGCTGCGTGCCGCCTTGGCCGAGATCGGATTCCCGGCGGTGCTCAAGACCCGTACGCTGGGATACGACGGCCACGGGCAATTGGTGTTGAAGGGCGAGGCCGACGTGCCGCGTGCGCTGCCGATGCTCTCCGTACCCTGCATCCTGGAGGCGTTCGTGCCGTTCGATTTCGAAGCCAGCATCGTGATGGTCTCGAACGGGGAGCGCGTCATCCATTTCCCCATCGGGCGGAACGTCCACCGCGACGGCATCCTCGACCTGTGCTTCGTCCCCGCCGAGGGGATCGACGACGGCCTGCGCAGCCGCATGGCTGCGGCCGGCGAGCGGTTCATGAAATCCTGCCGCTACCGCGGGATCCTCGCCATCGAGTTCTTCATCCGCGACGGGGAGTTCTATTTCAACGAAATGGCGCCGCGGCCCCACAATTCGGGGCACTATACCATCGAGGGGTGCACGACCAACCAGTTCCGCGAGCTGGTGCGCTTCCTGCTGGGCGAACCGTTGCAGGAGCCGCAGCTCGTGGCGCCGACCGTGATGAAGAATATCCTGGGGCAGGATCTCGAAGCGGCCGAGAGAATCGCCGCCGAAAACCGCCCGGGTGTCCATGTCCACCTTTACGGCAAGACCGAGAGCCGTCCGAAGCGCAAGATGGGGCATATCACCTTCGTCGGGATGGACGCCGGGGAATACGGTGCCGCGTGGGCCGACAGATTCGTAAAATAAGTGCAAACGAAATAACATGGAAAACTACCGGATTTTTGTTGAGAAACATCCCCGTTTCCGGGTCGAGGCCGACAGCCTGCGCCGGGAGCTGAACACCAATCTGAACCTGGACATCCGCAGTCTGCGGTTGCTCAACGTCTACGACCTGTTCGGGTTCAGCCGAGAGCTGCTCGAAAAGAGCCGTTACAGCGTCTTCGGCGAAGTGGTAACCGACAGCGTGACCGATTCGTGCGACCTGGCGGGACGGAAATACATCGCCGTGGAGTACCTCCCCGGCCAGTTCGACCAACGTGCCGCGTCGGCCGTCGACTGCGTGCGGCTGATCGACCCGTCGGCCCAGGTGCGCATCCGCTCGTCGAAGCTGTTGCTGTTCGACGATGCCGTTTCCGACGAAGATCTGGCGCGCATCCGCCATTACTATATCAACGCGGTCGAGTCGCGCGAGAAGAATCTGGACGTGCTGACCGACATGGAACAGGCCGAGGTGAAGCCCGTCGCCGTGCTGGAAGGCTTCACCAAGATGACCGACGCCGAACTGGAACCCTGCTGCAAGCGGTACGGGCTGGCGATGAATGCCGACGACCTGCGCGAGGTGGTGAAATATTTCCGTGCCGAGGGGCGCGATCCCTATGAGACCGAGCTGCGCATCCTCGACACCTATTGGAGCGACCACTGCCGCCATACGACCTTCACCACCGAGCTGGAGGGCATCACGGTCGAGGAATCGTTCGTAAAGGACGAGATCGAGGATTCGCTGGCCCTCTACCTGCGCATCCGCCGCGAACTGGGGCGCGAGCACAAGAGCATCTGCCTGATGGACATGGCGACCATCGGCGCCCGCTACCTGCGCAAGAAAGGGCTGCTGGACGACCTGGAAGTGAGCGACGAGAACAACGCCTGCTCGGTATACGTAGATGTCGATGTCGACGGGGCGACCGAGAAGTGGCTCCTGCAATTCAAGAACGAAACCCATAACCACCCGACCGAGATCGAGCCGTTCGGCGGCGCTTCGACCTGTCTGGGCGGCGCTATCCGCGACCCGTTGTCGGGGCGCAGCTACGTCTACCAGGCCATGCGCGTGACGGGTGCCGGCAATATCTACCAGAAGGTGTCCGATACGCTCGAAGGCAAGCTCCCGCAGAGCGTCATTTCGAAGAAGGCCGCCGCGGGCTACTCCAGTTACGGCAATCAGATCGGGCTGGCAACGACCCATGTGCGCGAGATTTACCACGACGACTATGTGGCCAAGCGCCTCGAAGTCGGTGCCGTGGTCGGTGCCGTGAAGGCTGAAAACGTCCGCCGCGAAAAACCCGTCCCGGGCGACAAGATTGTCATGCTGGGTGGCCGCACGGGGCGTGACGGTATCGGCGGCGCCACGGGTTCGTCGAAAGAGCACAATACCAAGTCGCTCGAAACCTGCGGCAGCGAGGTGCAGAAGGGCAATGCCCCCGAGGAGCGCAAACTCGAACGCCTGTTCCGCCGCCCCGAGGTGACGCGGCTCATCAAGAAATCGAACGACTTCGGCGCCGGCGGCGTCAGCGTCGCCATCGGCGAGCTGGCCGACGGGCTGGATATTTATCTCGACCGCGTGAAGACCAAGTACAGCGGCCTGAATTCCACGGAGCTGGCGATCAGCGAGTCGCAGGAGCGCATGGCCGTAGTCGTCGAGGCGAAAGACGTCGCCCGGTTCATGGAGTACTGCCGCGAGGAGAATATCGAGGCGGTCGAGGTGGCCGACGTGACGGATACGGCCCGTATGCGGATGTTCAACAAAGGGCGCAAAGTCGTAGACCTCGCGCGTGAATTCATCGACAGCGCCGGGGCGAAGCACTATGCCGAAGCCATGATCGGCGAGGTGGAGAACCGCGATCCCTTTGCCCGTGAGGTCGTGGGCGCGACGTTTGCCGAACGCTTCGAGGAGAACCTGCGCGACAACAATGTCGTCTCGCAGCGCGGCCTGATCGAGATGTTCGATTCGACGATCGGCCGTTCCACTGTGCTGATGCCGTTCGGCGGCCGCACGCAGGGCAGCGAAACGCAGGTGTCGGTGCAGAAACTCCCGACCGACGGTTACACCGACACGGCCAGCATCATGGCCTTCGGCTACAATCCCTACCTGGCCTCGTGGAGCCCTTACCACGGTGCTGCGTATGCCGTCGTCGAAGCTGCTGCCAAGGTCGTGGCTGCGGGCGCGCGTTATGACAGGATGCGTTACTCATACCAGGAATATTTCGAACGCATGACCCGCGATCCCCGCTCGTGGGGCAAGCCGCTGGGTGCCCTGCTCGGTGCGCTGAAGATGCAGGTCGAACTGGGCCTGCCCTCGATCGGCGGCAAGGACTCGATGTCGGGCACGTTCCAGCATATCAACGTTCCGCCCATGCTGATGGCCTTCGGCATCACGACGGTGAATGCCGGGACGGTCATTTCGACCGATTTCAAGAAGCCCGGCAACCATATCTACCTGGTGCGCCATACGCCCAGGGAGAACCATATGCCCGACACGGCGCAGCTGAAGGACAACTTCGGCTTCGTCAGCGAAAATATCGAACGCGGCAATATCCTCGCCGCATGGTCGGTGGGCTTCGGAGGTGTCGCCGAAGGTCTTGCTAAGATGGCTTTCGGCAACCGCATCGGCGCCGAGGTGGAGATGGACGAGGCGGAACTCTTCGGATACGCCTATGGTTCGATCCTTGTCGAGAGCGCCGTCGAACTGACCCATCCTGCGGCCGGGCTGCTGGGTATGACCGCAGCCGAAGGGGCGTTGACCGTCAACGGCGTGAAAATGCCGCTCGACGCCCTCTACAAGGCCAATACCGAGAAATTCGCGGCCGTTTACCCCGACAAGGGGGAGAACCATGCCGGGGTGATGACCTCGGAGCCCGCACCCCGGACTTTCGCCTATCGGGGCGAAGCCGTCGAACATCCGCTGGTCTATATCCCCGTGTTCCCGGGCACCAACTGCGACTACGACACGGCCAAGGCATTCCGCAAGGCCGGGGCCGAGGTCGAAATGAGCGTGTTGTGTAACCTCGGGGGCGACGACATCCTGCGTTCGATCCGCGAAATGAAGGAACATATCCGCCGCGCCCATATCTTCGTGCTGAGCGGCGGCTTCTCGTCGGGCGACGAACCCGACGGCAGCGCCAAGTTTATCGTCAACGTACTCAACAATAAGGATATACGCGATGAAATCCATGCGTTGCTCGACCGCGGAGGGCTGATCCTCGGCATCTGCAACGGTTTCCAGGCTCTGGTCAAATCCGGCCTGCTGCCTTACGGCCGCCTGGGCATGGTGACCAAGGATTCGCCGACGCTGTTCCGCAACGACATCAACCGCCATATTTCGCAGATCGTCTCGACGCGCGTCTCGACGCTCAACTCCCCGTGGCTCGCGGGCTTTGGCCTGGGCGACATCCACTCGATCGCCGTCAGCCACGGCGAAGGCAAGTTCGTCGTGAGCGAAGAACTGGCCGGGGAGCTGTTCGCCAACGGGCAGGTGGCCTTCCAGTATGTCGATCCCGAAGGGCGTGCGACGGCCGAGGCGCCGTACAACCCCAACGGTTCGTCGTATGCCATCGAGGGCCTGGTGTCGCGTGACGGCCAGATCCTCGGCAAGATGGGGCATACGGAGCGTTACGAGAAAAACCTCTTCAAAAATATCGCAGGCGAGAAGGAACAGTCGCTGTTCCGCAATGCCGTCAACTATTTCCGCAAAAATTAGTACAACATAAAACTTAAACTCACAAACACCATGAAACAGCTCGAAATGCTCTACGAAGGCAAGGCAAAACAGGTTTTCCGCACCGACGATCCCGACAAGATCATCATCCACTACAAGGATGCGGCAACGGCTTTCAACAACATCAAGAAAGCCACGATCGAAAACAAGGGCGTGCTGAACAACGCCATCTCGACCCTGATTTTCAAGGAGCTTCAGAAGGCGGGTGTTAAGACCCACTATATCGAGACGATCAACGACCGCGACCAGGTGTGCCGCCGGGTGACGATCATCCCGCTGGAGGTGATCGTGCGCAATGTCATCGCCGGATCGATGGCCCAGCGCCTCGGCATCGAGGAGGGTACGCAGCCGTCGAACGTCATCTACGACATCTGCTACAAGAAGGACGAGCTGGGCGACCCGCTGATCAATGACCACCACGCCGTGGCATTGGGTGCCGTGACCTACGAGGAGCTCGAACTGATCTACGCCATGACCTCGCGTATCAACGAGATCCTGCGCAACCTTTTTGCCAAGATGAACATCAAACTCGTGGACTTCAAGATCGAGTTCGGCCGCACGTCGGACGGGGAGATCGTGCTCGCCGACGAAGTGTCGCCCGATACCTGCCGCCTGTGGGACATGACGACCAACGAGAAACTCGACAAAGACCGTTTCCGTCGTGACCTGGGCAAGGTGCGCGAGGCTTACGAGGAGATTTTGGCACGTTTGCAGAAAATCGTCGGGTAATGGTGATGGGGCAGATTAGCGACCGTGAGTTGCATGAGGAGTGCGGGGTGTTCGGCGTCTTCGGAGTCAAGGACGCTGCGTCGCTGACCTATTATGGCCTGCATGCCTTGCAGCACCGCGGACAGGAGGGTGCCGGTATCGTGACCGTCGACCGGGACGCAACGTTCCGCCGCATCAAGGGCGGCGGCCTGGTCACCGAGGTGTTCGACGAGGAAAAGCTCTCGACGCTCAAGGGCGACATGGCCATCGGGCATGTGCGCTATACCACCGCCGGCGGTGGTGGCATCGAGAACGTGCAACCGTTCCTTTTCCGCCACAACACGGGCGATTTCGCGCTGGCGCACAACGGTAATATCGTCAATTCGGCGTTGCTGCGAATTTATCTCGAGAACAAGGGGAGCCTCTTCCAGTCGACCTCGGACAGCGAGATCCTGGCGCACCTGATCAAGAAGGAGACCAAATACCACGACCGTCCGCGCATCTATTCGATCATCGACGCGCTGAACATGATCGAGGGGGCTTTTGCATTCCTGATCATGACCGCCAACCGCATCTATGCCTGCCGTGACAAATACGGCCTGCGGCCGCTGTCGATCGGCCGGCTGGGCGACGGTTATGTCGTGTCGAGCGAAACCTGTGCCTTCGACGTGCTGGGTGCGGAGTTCGTCCGCGACGTCGAGCCGGGCGAGATCGTCACGATCGACAGCGAGGGCATCCGGAGCCGCGATTTCTCGCAGTATAAGCGTTGCGAGATGTGCTCGATGGAGTATATCTACTTTGCGCGTCCCGACAGCGACATAGAAGGGTGCAACGTCCATGCCTACCGCAAGGAATCGGGGCGCCTGCTCTTCGGCGAGGCGCCTGCCGAGGCGGACATCGTGGTCGGGGTTCCCGACTCGAGCCTCAGCGCCGCGATGGGCTATGCCGAGGCGAGCGGCCTGCCGTATGAAATGGGGCTTATCAAGAACAAGTACATCGGCCGTACGTTCATCCAGCCTTCGCAGGAGCTGCGCGAGAAAGGGGTGCGCATGAAGCTCTCGGCCGTGCGGACGATCGTCAAGGGCAAGCGCGTGGTGCTGGTCGATGATTCGATCGTGCGCGGTACGACCTCGCGCCGCATCGTCACGATGCTCAAGGAGGCGGGGGCCACCGAAGTGCACGTGCGCATTGCCAGCCCCCCGATGACGCACCCCTGCTTCTACGGGGTGGATACCTCGACCCGCGACGAGCTGATCTCGGCGCGCAAGGATGCGGACGGTGTCCGCGAGGAGATATGCGCCGATTCGCTGGCGTTCCTATCGCCCGGGGCGCTGCTCAGGGCGGGGAACCGCAAGGATTTGTGCATGGCCTGCTTCACGGGGCACTATCCCACGGCGTTGTACCAGTCGGTCGACGAGGTGAACAAAGACGTAAAATGTTAAGGACTACTTTAAAAGGAAGATAATAATGGCACAGAGTTATGAGAAGGCCGGTGTGAACCTCGAGGCCGGATACGAAGTGGTGCGGCGCATCAAGAAACACGTGGCATCGACCTCGCGCCTGGGCGTGATGGGCAATATCGGTGCATTCGGAGGCATGTTCGACCTCTCGGCGCTGAACGTGAAGGAGCCGGTGCTGGTGAGCGGTACCGACGGCGTGGGCACGAAGCTCAAGCTGGCGTTCGAGATGGACAAGCACGACACGATCGGCGTCGATGCCGTGGCCATGTGCGTCAACGACGTGCTGGCGCAGGGTGCCGAGCCGCTGGTGTTCCTCGACTATGTCGCCGTAGGCCATAACGAACCCCAGAAGATCGAGGCCATCGTGAGCGGTGTTGCCGACGGCTGCCGTCAGGCGGGTTGTGCGCTGGTCGGCGGCGAGACGGCCGAAATGCCGGGCATGTACTCCGAGGGCGAGTACGACATCGCCGGTTTCACGGTCGGCGTGGTCGAGAAATCGAAGCTCATCGACGGATCGAAGGTCAGGGCCGGCGATGTGCTGGTGGGCATCGCCTCGAGCGGCGTGCACTCCAACGGCTTCAGCCTCGTGCGTAAGATTCTTGCGGATAACTGCCTGGATCTGCACAAGGTCTATCCCGAGTTGTCGAACAAACTGCTGGGCGAAGTGCTGCTCACCCCGACGAAGATCTACGTGAAGCAGGTGCTCGAAGTGATCCGCAGCTGCGACGTACACGGCATCAGCCATATCACGGGCGGAGGGTTCGACGAAAATATCCCCCGCATTCTGCACGAAGGGCAGGGGCTCGAGATCGAGGAGGGCACTTGGGAGATCCTGCCCGTGTTCCGCTTCCTCGAGAAATACGGCAAGGTGGCCCACCGCGAGATGTTCAACATCTTCAACATGGGCATCGGCATGGTCATCGCCCTCGATGCATCGCAGGCGGGGAAAGCCATCGCCATCCTTGCGGAGCAGGGCGAGAAGGCGGCCGTCATCGGACGCGTCACGGACACCGAGGGTGTCGTAATCCGCTAAGGCCGTGCGACGCCTTGCGGTCTTTGCCAGCGGCAGCGGCACGAACTTCGAGGCCATCGCCACGGCTTGCGAGCGGGGGGAGATCCCGGCCCGGGTGGTGCTGATGGTCTGCGACAAACCCGGCGCCGGGGTTGTGCAGCGGGCTGCGGGGCACGGGGTCGAGGCATTCGTATTCGCCCCGAAAGAGTATGCCTCGAAGGCCGACTACGAGCGCGAGATCGTGCGGCGGCTCGACCAAGCCGGCGTGGAGCTGGTCTGCTTGGCGGGGTACATGCGTATCGTCGGCGACGTGCTGCTGGGGGCTTACGGCGGGCGGATCGTCAACATCCATCCTTCGCTGCTGCCGGCATTCCGCGGGGCGCATGCCATCGAACAGGCGCTGGAATACGGCGTCAAGGTCTTCGGTGTGACGATCCACTATGTCGATGCGACGCTCGACGGCGGGAAGATCATCTCCCAGCGGGCGTTCGGGTACGAAGGCGGCGACATCGCCGAGCTGGAAGCCCGGATTCATGCGGTGGAATATCCGCTTTATATAGAAACGATTAATAAATTATTAAAGGAACAATAACGATATGCGTGCATTAATCAGTGTCAGCGACAAAACGGGTGTCGTTGATTTCGCCAAGGGCCTGCGTGCCCTGGGCTGGGAGGTGATCGCCACGGGCGGCACGATGAAACTGCTCTCCGACAGCGGGGTCGAGGTTATCAACATCAGCGACGTGACGGGCTTTCCCGAGATCTGCGACGGCCGCGTTAAGACCCTGCACCCCAACGTGCACGGCGGCCTGCTGGCGCGACGCGACGATCCCGAACACCTTAAAGCCCTGAAAGACAACGATATTGAATTTATCGACATGGTCTGCGTGAACCTCTACCCGTTCCGCCAGACCATTGCCAAACCCGATGTGAAGATGGAGGACGCCATCGAGAACATCGACATCGGCGGCCCTTCGATGCTGCGTTCTGCGGCCAAGAACTGGGCCGACGTCACGGTGGTCTGCGACCCTGCGGACTATGAGCAGGTGCTCGGTGAAATCCGTGCCGGCGGCAATACGGAAAAGGCTACGCGCCTGAAACTTTCGGCCAAAGCATACACCCATACGGCTGAGTACGATGCGATGATCGCGGCCTATATGCGTGCACAGGCCGGGCTTAACGAGAAGCTGTTCCTCGAATTCGACCTCGTGCAGTCGCTGCGCTACGGGGAGAATCCCCACCAGTCGGCCAAGTTCTACCGCGAGCAGACGAAGGTTCCCTATTCGCTGGCTTTCGCCCGTCAGCTCAACGGCAAGGAGTTGTCGTACAACAATATCCAGGATGCCAATGCCGCGCTGTGCATCGTCCGCGAGTTCGATGAGCCGTTCTGCGTGGGGCTCAAACACATGAATCCCTGCGGTGCTGCCGTCGGCAAGGATGTCGTGGATGCCTGGACGAAGGCTTACGAGGCCGACAAGGTGTCGATCTTCGGGGGTATCGTCGCCACGAACCGCACCGTAACGCGCGAGGCGGCCGAGTTGATGAAACCGATCTTCCTCGAGATCATCATGGCGCCAAAATTCGACGAAGGGGCGCTCGAAGTGCTCTGCACGAAGAAAAACCTGCGGCTGCTGGAGGTCGATATGCAGCAGGGGGCCGTCGACCCCAAGCAATATGTCAGCGTCAACGGCGGCCTGCTGGTGCAGGATCTCGACGTGGCGACGAAAACCGTCACGGCCGATATGTGCGTGACGAAGGCAAAACCCGCCGCGGCACAGATGGACGACCTGAATTTCGGCTGGCATATCGTCAAGCACGTCAAGTCGAACGCCATCGTCGCCGTCAGGGACGGCCGTACGCTGGGCGTGGGCGCCGGGCAGATGAACCGCATCGGCTCGGCCGAGATCGCACTCCGGCAGGCGCATGCCGCCGGCGTTACCGAAGGGCTGGTGCTGGCTTCGGACGGCTTCTTCCCCTTTGACGACTGCGTGACGCTGGCTGCCGAATATGGCGTGACGGCCATCGTGCAGCCGGGCGGTTCGGTACGTGACGAGGACTCGATCCGGAAGGCCGACGAGAAGGGTATCGCCATGGTATTCACGGGCGAGCGCCATTTCAAACATTGATTTTCGATTATCGCGGCACCTTTCGTCTCGCCGTGCCCGCTTCGGGCGGGAAACAGGATGCTTGTGCCCCGCCCGAAGCGGATTTCGCCAAGGTGAAATCCGCTTCCGTGGCGATCGGAAATCGGACGGTATAAATAAAAACTTTTGCCGCTGCGACAAGCCTCTCCCGAGGGAGGGGCTTGGGGAGAGTGCCGGACTTGTGGTCGGCAGCAGGCCGTGCATACATCGTCCGGCGGCATAACGGCGGTGGAAACTGTTAATTCGTATTCGTATGAAAGTTTTGGTTATTGGCGGCGGTGGCCGTGAACATGCAATTGTGGATGCGCTGTCGCGCTCGCCCCAGGTGGAGAAGATATTTTGCGCCCCCGGCAATGCGGGTATTGCGGCGCAGGCCGAGTGCGTGGCTATCCGCGAGACGGAGGTGGAGCGGCTGCGCGATTTTGCGGCGCAGAACGGGATCGGCCTTACGGTCGTCGGCCCCGAGGTGGCGTTGGCGGCGGGTGTGGTCGATGCGTTCAAGGCCGCCGGGCTGCGGGCTTTCGGCCCTACGAAGGCTGCCGCGCGTATCGAGTCGAGCAAGGAGTTCGCCAAAGACCTGATGGCCAAATACGCCATTCCGACGGCCGGTTACCGGGCCTTCACCGATTATGCCGCGGCGATGGACTATGTCGCTTCGCGTCCGCTGCCTGCCGTGCTGAAATACGACGGGCTGGCCGCGGGCAAGGGCGTGGTGATCGCCGAGACGATGGAGGAGGCCGACGCCGCCCTGAAGGACATGTTGCTCGACGACAAATTCGGCGCGGGCAAGGTCGTCGTCGAGGATTTCCTCACGGGGCCTGAATTTTCGTTCATGTGCTTCGTCTCCGGGCATAAGGTATGGCCGATGGTGCTGGCGCAGGATCACAAGCGGGCATTTGACGGCGACAAGGGGCCCAATACGGGCGGTATGGGCGCATATTCGCCCCTGCCGTTCATTACGGCCGAGGACGAACGCTATGCGCTCGAGAAGGTGTTGCAACCGACCGCCGACGCGATGGTCGCCGAGGGCTGCCCGTTCGAAGGCGTGCTTTACGGCGGCCTGATGAAGACCCCGCAGGGGATCAAGGTTATCGAATTCAACGCCCGTTTCGGCGACCCCGAAACCGAGGTCGTGCTGCCGCGCCTGAAAAGCGACATCGTGGATATCTTCTGCGCTGTGGCCGACGGCGGCGATACGCAGCTCGTATGGCACGATTTCGCCACGCTCGGCATCGTGCTCGCATCGAAAGGCTATCCCGGAGACTATGAAAAGGGCTGCGAGATCAAGGGGCTCGACCGGGTGGAAGGCGCCCTTTACCACATGGGGACGAAGACCGACGGCAGCCGCATCCTCACCTCGGGCGGCCGCGTGCTGTTCGTCGTGGGCAAAGGGGCCACGCTGGCCGAGGCACGCGCCAATGCGCTGCGGGATGTCGCACGCATCGGATGCGACAACCTCTTCCACCGCACCGACATCGGACATTGGGCATTTGAAAATTAGTTATATATAAGGTATGGTTATCAGCGGAAAAGAACTCTCAGCAAAACTCAAGGCCGAAATGGCCGCCGAAGTGGCTACTTTCGGCGCGAAATACGGACGCGTGCCGCATCTGGTCGTAATCCTCGTGGGCGAAGACCCGGGCAGCGTCTCCTATGTGACGGGCAAGGCCAAGGCCTCGGCCGAAGTCGGCATCCGCAATACGACGATCCGCAAGCCGGAGTCGGTCTGCGAGGCCGAGTTGCTCGGCATCATCGCCGACCTGAATGCCGACGAAGGCGTCGACGGAATCCTGGTGCAGTTGCCCCTGCCCAAGCATATTGACGAGGACAAGGTGATCGCCGCGATCGACCAGGGGAAGGATGTCGACGGCTTCCATCCCCTCAATGTGGCGGCTTTGTGGCAGAAACAGCCCTGTACGCTGCCCTGTACGCCGAAAGGTATCCTCAAGATGCTGCGGGCTGCGGGCGTGGAGATCGCCGGCAAGGAGGCCGTGGTGATCGGCCGCAGCAATATCGTCGGGCTTCCCGTCTCGAAATTGCTGTTGGATGCCAATGCCACCGTGACCATGGCGCACAGCCGTACGCGTAACCTGGGCGAGGTGACGCGCCGCGCCGACATCCTGGTCGTGGCGATCGGCCGCCCGAAGTTCGTAACGGCGGATATGGTGCGTGACGGGGCCGTGGTGATCGACGTGGGGGTCAACCGCGATCCCGAAACCGGCAAGCTGTGCGGCGACGTCGATTTCGCCGCCATCGAGCCCAAGGCGTCGGTCATCACCCCTGTTCCCGGCGGCGTGGGGCCGATGACGATCTGCTGCCTGATGGAGAATACGATCGAGTGCTTCCTGCGGCGTATCGCACGGAAATAGCCCCGAATCGCCTGCCCCGGACGTTGTCCGCCTCCGGTGCCCTCCCCCGCAAAACCCGAAGTGAAAACTTCGGGTTTTTTAGTGCCTTGCCTTTTCCCGGCCTTCGCCGTTGGGGGAGGGCGGCGGTTTTTCTGCGGCCTGCTTCGAGCAATGCATGTCCGGCATTTTGCCGGGTTCGGGCTCCTCTGATGTCGATTTTCAGGATGCTTGTATACAGATACGCCCATGGGCTATATCTGAAAGCCCGAATAGGTATACAAAAATGCTTTTTATGTAGGCTTATTCGGTTCATATGGTGCAATGATGCGGTTTTTATTTAACTTTGAATATCATTAATGAACGAAATTGTGTGATGAAGTGTGAACAATTCGGTGTAATGTGAATAATTACGTTCTGTAAGAGAGGATAATTGGGGCTGTCGGTTGAATTCGTTTGAGCGGGTTGCAGGCCGTCCAAAAAATGTATAACAATTTAATAAACTATCTAAATGAAACTTTTTTACTATGCGGCAGCCGCTGCAGCCATGGCTTCGGCCGTTTTCTGTTCTTGCGATAAACAGGACGAAGTTACCCCCCCCCAGCCTGAAATCGCGTCTGTACAGTTCGTAGGTGTGACGGCACTCGATGTCGTTACGCGTGCCGAGGCGAAACCGTATGCAGCCGATTTCAATGTTTTTATTCCCGGCGTTACCGCTGCAACGAAACTGGTGAAATTTAGTGCCGATGCATGGACTGTCGATGGCGATCCCATCTTGGTGGATCGCAAGGGCGGTACGCTGGTGGCATGGGCGCCTTCGGCTCTGGCGGTGACTACTTCTGCCAGTGGTGCCGAATATACGCTGACGGCGCAAAAGGATGCGGCCGCACAGGATTTGATCTACCAGCCCCAGCCTGTCAATGCTGCCAATGCGAATGCTGTCGCCGTCGAGATGAAGCACGCCTACTCCAAACTCTCTTTCCTGGCAACGGCCGGCGATGGATATAAGGGTGCTGCCAATCTTACTCAGGTGCAGATTACCGGTGGAATCCATGCGACCGGCACGCTCGACATGGTAGCCGGCACGGTGGATCCGGCCGGCACGGCGACGGGGACGCTTACCCTGGCTGCCGGCGAAAAGGCGCTTGTAGTACCTACGGACGATCAGCCTACCATTGCCGTGACCTGCACGATCGACGGCGAAGAATTCACAACAAGCATTACGGCTGATACCATGCCGTCGCTGCTGGCTGGCGTGGAATACGAAATTACGTTGACGGTCATCGGCCAGGAGGCTGTCATCTCTTCGGTGAAGGAGGTTCCCTGGACTACGACCAAGGTGGACGGCGGAACCATATTCTGACGACTTTAGGTGACGATATGCAAAACGGAAAGCCGCAGACTGTAAAGTCTGCGGCTTTCTTGTCGTGGGTGCGATATCGCACCTTGCGTTGCGGCGCAGCAGGGCGGTACTACCTCTTGGCGTAAGTGCAGTGCAGTGCCTCGGGCAGCGGAGCCCCGGGGGCTCGCCGCCAGACCATGGCCCTGTCTTTCGAGGCGTCGCCCGTCCCGAAATCGAAGCCGTCTTGCGATGAGAATGTCACCGGTACGGCGCCTTCGAAGCCGTATTTTGCATAGAACCCGTGCAGCCACTCCTCGCTCGGGATCAGGAAGGCCGCCTCGTCGCCCTGCTCGCCGATGAGCCGCATCGCTTCGCGCATCAGCTTGCCGGCCAGTCCCCTGCGGCGGAATTCGGGCGCTGTCGCTACGCCGTAGATGTAGGTCGACCGTCCCAGCTCGCTCTCGAACGGCAGCATGTGGAGCATGGCCGCCGTACGCCCTTCGCATTCGGCCGTCAGCATTCTGCGGCGGCTGTAATAGCGCATCAGGAACGAGTCGACGAATTGTTCGTCGTCGCCGAATGCCGCCGTCCAAAGTTCCTTGCAGGCGATTTCGTCCGGGTGCAGGTGGATGGCCGCATATTTGTGCTGGATGACGGCGGGGTGGTAGGAGAGCTTCGACTGGCGCAACCCGTCGATCCCGAGGTCTTCCTCGCGGTTTATCATCGTGAAACGCGCGGGAAGGTGCTGTGCGAAGAGTTTGTTGATGATCGTGAAGGCGCCGTCGTAGTCGGTGTCCGCCTTCTCGACATGCGTGTCGAACGTATGGTCGTTGACCGCCGAACCGTATGTGAACGCGATCAGCCTGTCGCCTACGTAGATACAGCCGCCGAGCATTTCCAGTTCTTCGAAATGTTCGAAAGCCCGCTGCATGGCCCGCTGTTCGGCGCACAGCTCCGAGGTGTGCCCTTCGTGGGCCCGGCGCCATTCGCGTTCGAGCTGCATGCACTCCCCGAACCGCTCGCGCGTGAGTTGCTCGTACCGGAAACCGGGATACTCCGCCATGAAACGGTTGATATGGTTGCGTTTGGGCTGGTACCTGCGTCCCGTGAGGTTGCGCAGGTCGTCGGCGTTGTAAACGTAATCTTCCATCCCGCGGTCGGATTCGAACGCGAACAGCCCGGCGTGCATGTTGCGAACCATCTCGCGCCCCTCGTCCGTAAGGCCGATGATGCGCAGCCGCTGGCCGTGCGCATGGGCGTCTTCGCGCAGGGCGGGGATGATCCGGGCGAAATCCCCTTCGCCGACGGGTTGCATGTACCCGATCTTCTCCCCGCCCCCGATCTGGAAGCGGATCACCAGGAAGCCGTCGATCTCGGCCCAGGCACTGCGATACGTCGCCTGCCAGCAGTACATGTTGGCGAATGCGAGGTCGCAGTTATAGATGCCCGAGGGCATGGTATAGCGCTCGATGGTCAGTTTATCCTCGAGGCGCACGGGTTTGAATTCAATCATGGACGATGTAACTCTTTTTTTCTGCGTGGGAATAGTATTGCTGGACAAGGGCGCGGAAGTCCTGCAGGAGGGAGTCCCCGGCACCCGACGACGCCGGTATCTCCTGCGCGTCGTCGAAGCGGATCGTGCCGTCGTTCGTCACGGCCTGGAACGCTCCGTCCCAGCTCACCGACCATTGCGGTCGCTGCGGTTCGTTCAGCACGTCGCGCCCGAATGCGAAATAGGGCTCCCTGTTGCCCAGCAGCCCCAGGAGCGTGGGCATGATGTCGAGCTGCTGCACGACCTCGCTGACCTCGCCCCGCAAGGCGCCGTCGGGGGTATACATGAAGCCGATGATATGGTAGTTGCCCGGATAGCTGCGGGTTTGGGCGGCGAATTTTTCGGAAGACACATGGTCGGCTACGAATACGAAGAGCGTGCGGCGGAACCATCCTTCGCTTCCGAAACGCTCGAAGAAGAGCCGGAAGGCGTTGTCGTCGTAGGCCACGCCCTTGTGTATCTTCGTGTATCCGTCCGGGAGTTTGTCTTCGTATTGTGCCGGGACGACGAAGGGGTGGTGCGACGAGAGGGTGAACAGCGTGGCGAAGAAAGGTTCCGGCATCCGGGAGAGCTCCTCGCCCGTGAATTGCAGGAACGGTTCGTCCCAAATGCCCCAGTACCCGTCGAAATCGCCTTTGCCGTACTTCGCCTCGTAGTCCTCGCGGCTGACGAGCCGTTCGACGCCTGCCGAGCGGGCGTAAGCCCCGAATCCCATCGAGCCGTATTCCGAGCCGCAGAAGAATGCCGTCGAATAACCCTGGTCGCGGAGCACGGCCGGCAACTGCCGGCTTTCACCGAGCGATTGCGGCATCAGTACGAACGGCGTCCGGAACGAAGGGATGCTTCCCAGCACCGAGGGCATGGCCTGTATCGAGCGCGTGCCGTTGGCATACATGCGTTTGAAACAGAGGCCGCCGCGCATCAGCGAGTCGAGGAATGGCGTGAAGCCCTTGGTTTCCCGCCCGGCATAAACCTCCGGCATCAGGTAGGCCGAATGCTCGGCCGACATGCTCTCCATGATGAAGACCATGACGTTGCGCCCTGTCAGGTTCACCGCCGCGCTGTCCGCGGGCTGGTGTACGGGCGTGAAATGCTGCGGCAGCTCTTCGGGGGTGAAATATTTTTTGTAATTGACGCTTCCCGCGCTGCCGATCGTCCGCAGGATGCAGAACGGGTTGCTCAGGATGAGGTTCGCCTTGCCGCTGTCGTCGGTATAGAGGGTGGCGTTCGAAAGGGTGATCGGTCGTGTCATGCGGGTCATGCCGCCGCGCATGCCTGCGATCGAGAGCCCTGCACCTGCGGTGAAGATCACCGTACTTCCGACGTAGTAGGCCCAGCCGCGGCTCAGCAGGCTTTCCTCGCGCACCTTGCGGCCGTAACCCCATGCCAGCAGCGCCACGAGGGCTGCGGCGACGAGTACCAGGTACCAGTTTTCAGCCATGAACTTACCGACAAGCTGCACCGAATTGCTGTTGTCGGCAAAGAAGATTTCATCGGCGGTGAACCGTTTCTGCGTGTACCGGAAATAGACGCAGTCGGACATGTTGACAGCCACGACCAGCACGGCATTCACCGCCACGTAGTACCAGTACATCAGTTTGCGATACCAGCCGCGTTCGCGCACATGCAGGGGCAGCAACGCCAGCAGGATGAATATCCCGTTGGCATAGACGACCGATGCTGTGTCGAACTTGAGCGCCCCGGCGAGCAGCTGCCACAGCTCACCCCGGCCGATCGTCCCCAGCAACTGCGCATTGTAGAGATAGAAAACCGCGCGGCAGAGCATCAGTACCGCGTAGAGCAGTGCGATGCGCCGCAGCAACAGGGCCAGCGGGGTATGGAGCAGGCGTTTCATGGATTAACCGTTGTCCGGACGATTCTGTGACGACAGCGCGTCCTGATTATTCGCAGGCCTTGAGCGACATGTCGAGCGACTTGATCTGGTGCGTCAGGGCACCGACCGAGATGAAGTCGACGCCGCATTCGGCGTAGTCGCGCATCGTCGCGAGCGTGATGCCGCCGCTCGATTCGGTCTCGCAGCGGCCTGCGACTTTCTGCACGGCCTCGCGGGTCATTGCGGGCGTGAAATTGTCGAACATGATGCGGTCGACGCCGCCCGCGGCGAACACCTCGTCGATGTCCTCCAGTGAGCGCACTTCGCACTCGATGGGAATATCCTTGCCCTTGGCCCGGAGGTACTCGCGGGCGCCGTGGATGGCTTTGCGGATGCCGCCCGCGAAGTCGATGTGGTTGTCCTTCAGCAGGATCATGTCGAAAAGTCCCATGCGGTGGTTCTCGCCGCCGCCGATCTTCACGGCCATCTTGTCCAGCACGCGCATGCCGGGCGTGGTCTTGCGCGTGTCGAGCACCCGGGTATGCAGCCCTGCGAGGCGGTCGACGTAAACGGCGGTCTGCGTAGCCACGCCGCTCATGCGCTGCATGATGTTGAGGATGATGCGTTCGGCCTGCAGCAGCGAGCGCAGGCGTCCCGAGACGTAGAACGCCACGTCGCCGGGCTTCACGCGGTCGCCGTCGCTGAGTACCTGCTCGAATTCCATCTCCGGGTCGAGACGGTGGAATACGACCTGCGCGATCTCGATGCCGGCGATGATTCCCTCCTGCTTGCACAGCAGGCGCATGCGGCCGTGTTCGTCGGAGGGGATGCACGAGAGCGACGTGTGGTCGCCGTCGCCGATGTCCTCCTTGATGCAGAGCTCGATGAGCTCGTCTACGAATGGTTTGTATTCTGCCTTCATATCGTTACGTTTTTCGGTGCAAAGTTACAAAAGAATCGTTCCCTTGTACACGGCTTTGTGGTCGAGTGTCTCGTCGCCCACGGGAATCTGCGCGTTGCGGCAGGTGAAGATCACCACCAGGACGCCGTTGGCGAGCCTGCCAGTGAACATCGGGATTGCGAATCCCTTGCCGGTTTGCGGGTCGTAATACGGTTTGCCGCCGATGTAGGGGATGATCGGATCTGCCGTGCTCGTTAGTTCGTAGATGCCGTCGCCGTCCGAGTCCTCGTATTTCAGTTCGGGGATAACGATATTGAGTGACATCGGCATGGACTGCGCGAAACGCACGTTGTACATCGTGAGCTTGAATAGGCCGCTGTTGTCTTCCGTAAGTTCGAAACTTATGTTGTTTGTCACAAAGGGTGTCGCCGACGGGGTCTGGTTGCTGGTAATGGTGAGCGTGCCCCCGAAAGTGGCCGTCTGCCGGTTATCGTTGTCGTCTTCGGTGTTGCATGCCGCACAGGCCGCGAGGGCGAGCAGGATAAGGAGTTTTTTCATTGTTTTATTGTCGTTATAGGTTAATATTCAGTGTTATGCCGAATGTCCTGGGACGTCCGCGCTGTACGAATTCGTTGCCGATGGACTTGAAATAAAATACGTTGTAACCCGCGTCCGCGAGGTTGCGCCCCCATATGTCGACCGAATAGTGTTTCTGTTCGAAACGCAGGGAGGCTTCGACCAGCGCATAAAAGGGCTGCGAGAGCGAATTCTCCTCGTTCCACCAGATGCGCCCCGCGCAGCGGACACCGGCCTGCAGGACGATATTTCCGAGCCACTGCACCCCCGTGGGGATCGTCCACGCCCCATTTGCGGACAGCGTATGCTGCGGCGCGTAGGGCAGGTAGTTGCCCTTGTAATCGGTTTTCCCGTCGTTATAACGGACGAATTTGGCATTTGTGTATCCGTAGGCCGCATTGATGTCGAGGTTCTGCCACGGCGATACCTGCAGCGACAACTCGCCGCCGAAACTGCGCGTGCGTCCGGCATTGGTCATCATGCGCCCGGTGGTCGTCCCCTCGGGGAAGATTGTGAGCTGTTGGTCGCGGCAGTCGATGTAGAAGAGTGCGAAATCGCCCCGCACGGTGCCTTCCATGCACGAAAAGTGCCCGCCCAATTCGTAGTTCCAACTGTATTCGGGTTCGTAGCTCACGACTTTATCCGCGTCGTAGACCGTTCCGAACCCCATTTCGTTCATCATCTTCTGCTGGAGTACGTCGGAGAACATCTGCGTGTTGAACCCGCCGGCCTTGTACCCTTTGGCCACCGAAACGTAGAGGTTGTGGATCTCGTCGAAGGCATAGAGCACCGAAAATTTCGGCAGTACTTCGGTGAAATTCCGCTTGAGCGTATTGCGGATGTCGATCGACAGGGGGTAGTGCCCCGTCGTGCCGCTCACGCGGTCGGTCGCCGTGTAGCCGGTCTGCGTGGAGCTGCGGTAGCGCAGGCGGGTGTGCTCGTAGTCGAAGCGCAGGCCCGCGGTGAAGCGCCAGCGCCCGGCCGTGTAGTTCGATTCGTGATAGAGCGCCCCGCCTGCCGAGGGGTTGCGGAAGCGGCTGCCCAGCAGCAGCTCGTCGTTGTCCCATGCGTCGTAGGTGTATTGCGGGTCGTGTTCGTTGGCGTTCTTGAGGATCAGCTCCTCGATGCCGGTCTGCTTGAAATGCACCGGGGCGTTCATCGTGCCGTGGCGGTAGAATCCGAATGCGCCCAGCAGCCAGCGGTACGCCCCCTGCTCGTGCGAGCGGAATACGATGTCCTCGGTGAGGGCGTGTTCCGTACGCGCCTGTTTGAGCGTGAAATACGAAAGGGGCAGGAAATCCTGGTCGAGTATCATCTCGTCGTCGGAATACTGGTAGCTGGTGATCGAGGCCACCGAGAAACTGCCGGTGTCGTAGCGCACCGTGAGCCCGTCGCTGAGGGTCGTGCGGCGGTAGGAGCACGGGTCGTTGTAGCGTATCTCGCCCGGGCGGATGACCGTCTGCCCGTCGTGCACGATCTCTTCGCCGGCATAGGCATAGGGATACCCGCCCTGTTCGAGCACCGAGAACGACAGCGTATTGTCGATCCGCAATCCCGCACGGTTGCGCCACTGCGCCTTCCAGCGTCCGCCGCCCATCCGCTCCCAGTCGCATTTCTCGCCTGTTGCGAGGTTCTCGAAGAACCCGCCCGTATGCGTATAATAGCCCGTTACGGCCATGCCCAGGTCGGGGTTTATCTTGTAATAGGACGAAGCCCTGAACCAGTAGCTGTCGCCGCTGCCGTATTCGGCGCTCAGGCGGACACCCTCGTACGCGAGCGGCGAGAGCGTGTATACGTTGATGACCCCGCCCATCGTGTTGCGTCCGTAGAGCGTCGACTGCGGCCCCCGCAGCACTTCGATGCGCTCGGCGTCGGCCAGCTCCATGTCGTAATTGTCCTTATTCAGCACCGGGACGTTGTCGATGTTGAGCCCCATGACAGGCTGGTCGATCCGCGCCCCGAGCCCGCGGACGTAGATCGACGAGGTCATGCGCGACCCGTAGTCGGGGACGTAGAAGTTGGGGACGTTCTGCGAGAGGTTTTTCAGGGCGTCGACATGCCCCCGTTCGATGGCGCGGCTGCCGACGATGGCTGCCGCCACGGGCTGCGAGCGCAGCACCATGCCCTGTTTGATGGCCGTTACCTGTACCTTGTCCACCACGATCACCGTGTCGACGCCCGCGGGGTCGGCCTCGCCCGCGTCTGTGGTCGCTTCGGCTGTCGAATTGTCTTCGGTCGCCGGGTATTTCCCGAACGTGGCCTGCCCTGCGTTTCCTGCTTGTCCCCCGATTCCCGCGGAGCCTCCGTTTACGGCCTGTCCTGCGGTTGTCGCCTGCTCTGCCGCCCCGGCCTGTACTTCCGTTTCCGCCTGTCCTTGGGCAGCCGCACGTACCGCCGCGGTTTCCGCTGCCGGGAGTGGCGCAGACGAATGCCTCCCCGCGGCAGCCGACAGGAGCGGCAGCAGCAGGAGTGCTATGAACAGTTGTTTGCGGTGCACGATAAGACGTTTAATTCAGCTGCAAAGTAACGGAATTATTTCGGAAGCTGCAATCCTAATTTGTGAGGAGGCGCTCAGAGTTCGTCGCCCGCGACATATCCGGCCGTCATGGCGTAGATTGCCAGCCCGGCCACCGAGCGAATGCCCAGCTTTTCCATGATGTTGCGGCGGTGGGAGATGACCGTCGTCAGCCCGATTTGCAGGCGGTCGGCGATCTCCTTGTTCATATAGCCCCGGGCGATGAGGGCCAGTACCTCGGCTTCGCGTCCCGAGAGCTGTGCGATTGCGGGGTGAGCGGCGCCTGCGATGTCGTGCTCGTGGTGGTGCGCCCCGTGGTGCATACGCAGGATATCGCGTACGACGGTCTCTTCGCTGGTGCAGACGTCGATTCTGTGCATGTCCGCATAGGCCGGCTGCGGCTGCCCGTTGCAAAGCAGGATCGTCTTGTGGCGCAGCGGGCGGAAATACGAACTGTGCGTGACGAACAGCTGTGCCGCGACGAAGAAGTGGAAGAACCGTTCCGGGGTTGCTTGCGCGAATGTTTCGAAATCGCCGAAAAGCTCCACGTCGGCCATCGGGATGATCTTTTCCAGGATGGCTTTCAGCCCGACGCCCATCAGGACGTTGGGGGCTACGACGGCTATGGCGGGGCGCTGCTGCATCGGTCTATTCGTGGTGGTAGGGTTCGTTGTTGAGGATGGTGAAGGCCCGGTATATCTGTTCGGCGAAGATCGCCCGCACGATCTGGTGCGAGAAGGTCATGCGCGAGAGCGACAGTTTCGCATCGGCGCGCCTGTAAACCTCGTCCGAGAATCCGTAGGGGCCGCCGATCACCAGTACCAGGCGTTTCACGCCGCTGTTCATCCGTTTCTGAAGCCAGTAGGCGAATTCCACCGAGCGCATCTCCTCGCCCCGCTCGTCGAGCAGTACGACGTAGTCGCCGTCCGTTGTCTGGCGCAGGATGGCCTCGCCTTCGGCCGTACGCTGTTGTTTTACCGTGAGGTTCCTGGTGTTTCGGACGTCGGGCAGGGCCGTGACCGCGAACTTGCAGTAAAAATTCACACGCCGGGCGTACATCTCGACCAGCGCTGCGACCTCCTTCGAGTCGGTTTTACCTATGACGATCAGTTCGGCGGTCATTGCCTACAAATCCGAATTCCACTCGCCGTCGGCATCCGCACAGATCACCGGGCGCGACTTCTCCACCGACTTGAGCCACTCATAGGCTTTGTACATGTTGTATCCGTTGCCCGATTCGCCGCCCAGCGCGAATGCGATGACGCACGAATGGTTGCGCGAACGGTAGTACATCGCCTTCACGCGTTCGAGGTATTCGTCCGCCAGCGACGGGTCGTTCGACGGCGTGCCGCCTACCTTCCGGTCGTCACGCTTTTCGGGTGCGTTGATGTTGGCGCAGTCGATGACGTAAAGCCCCAGCTCGTCGCACAGGTCGTAGAACCACCCCGGCTGCGGATAGTCGGGGCATATCGTATTGTTGCCCTTGCCCTTGAGGGCTTTCAGCTCCGCAAGGGTCGTCTTGCGGTCGGCAGCGGCGTTGTACCCGGCCTTGACCAGTTTCAGCTCCTTGCCGAAGCGCGTGAGGCGCCCGTCGACGAGCTCCGTCTTGCCGAAGCCGATCTTCAGCGGCATGTATTCGCGGTAAGCCCCGTCGCGGCGCGTGAAGAGCATCACCTTGTAGAGCGGCGGGTTCTTGGCGCCCGGCTCCCACTTGTTGGCGTTGGTGCCGTAGATGAAGGGCGTGAAGCGCACGGTGTCGGTCGAACGTCCGGGAATCATGACCTCCTGCATGTTGAACTCGAGCAGCTTGCCCTGCGGCGAGTAGATGTCGTAGCCTACGGTCACGGGTTCGTCGTAGTTGAAACCGTTCTGCGCGACGATCGCCAGCTCCAGCACGCCGAATTTGCGTGTCGAGTCGGGCACGAGCGCGATCTCGAAATCGCGGATCGAACGTTTGGTCTGCGTGTAAAGGTAACAGTTCTCGAAAGCCTTGCGCGAGGCGGGGACGGCGTTGATCCGGTCGGCGGCACTGCGGCGCAGCGTCAGCGCGATGGCGTTCTTGCCTTCGCGGATGTAGGGCGTCAATGCGAATTCGGCGGGCGTCGAAGGGTCTTCGACTTCGGCCACCTTGCTGTCGTTGACCGTGAGGGTGTAGGCCGTGCCTATGTTTTCCAGATGCAGGTAGACGACCCCGTCCGTCCACACGTAGGGTATTTCGACCACCTGCCCGACGGCAACCGCGTCGCCCGATGCGGCGAACGGTTCGGGCGTGTAGGCCATATATGCGTCGGCGCCCGCTAAGTTGCGGGCATCGGCGTCATGGCGCTTGTCGTAGGGAATGACCTCCGTGCGGTAAATGCGGCCCCCTTCGACGGGGCGGAGCGCTACCGGGGTTTCGGGCTCGGGGATCAGCAGGTCGTATGCCTCCTGCGCCCGGGTGCCTGCGGCGCAGAGGATGGCCGTCGTCAGCAGTATCGTACGTTTCATGCGTGTGTTCTTAATATAGGTTAGGCAAAGGTACTTTTTTTTTGCCAAATCGCAAATAATGGATATCTTTGTAAGTTCGAAAAAGAGCCGTTAAAGGCATAGATAAAATTGATCATATGAAAACGCAGAGAATCGTAGAAATTCTGAAGTCGGGCGTCGTGGACACCGACATTGTCGTCAAGGGATGGGTGCGCACCAAGCGCGGGAACAAGAATGTGGCGTTCATCGCCCTGAACGACGGATCGTGCGTTGCGAACATACAGGTGGTCGTCGATCTTTCGAAATTCGGCGAAGAAGAGCTCAAACCCATCACTACGGGTGCCTGCATCCGCGTCGACGGACGGCTCGTGGAGTCGCTCGGGTCAGGGCAGCGGGTCGAGGTGCAGGCCGCGAAGATCGAGGTGTACGGCACGGCCGACCCCGAAACCTATCCCCTCCAGAAGAAGGGGCACTCGCTGGAGTTCCTGCGCGAAATCGCCTACCTGCGTCCGCGAACCAATACCTTCGGTGCCGTGTTGCGCATCCGCCACGCCATGGCGTATGCCATCCACGAGTATTTCAACAAACAGGGCTTCTATTATTTCCATACGCCGCTCATCACGGCTTCGGACTGCGAGGGCGCGGGCGCCATGTTCCAGGTGACGACCCTCGACCTGAACGATGTCCCCAAGACCGATGAGGGCAAGGTCGACTATGCGCAGGATTTCTTCGGCAAGTCGTGCAACCTGACCGTCTCGGGCCAGCTCGAAGGCGAACTGGGGGCCCTGTCGCTGGGACGTATCTATACGTTCGGCCCCACGTTCCGCGCCGAGAACTCGAACACCCCGCGCCATGCGTCGGAGTTCTGGATGATCGAGCCCGAGGCTGCCTTCTACGAACTGGAAGACAACATGGAACTGGCCGAGGATTTCCTCAAGTACCTGATCCGGTATGCGCTGGATAACTGTGCCGAAGACCTCGAGTTCATGAACAAGATGTGGGACAAGGGTTTGCTGGAACGTCTGAACTTCGTGCTGCACAACGATTTCAAGCGCCTCGACTACACCGAGGGCGTCGAGATACTGAAGGCTTCGGGCCGCAAGTTCGAATTCCCCTGCGACTGGGGGTGCGACCTGCAGTCCGAGCACGAGCGTTACCTCGTGGAGGAGCATTTCAAGCGCCCGGTCATCCTGATCAACTACCCCAAGGATATCAAGGCCTTCTACATGAAGCAGAACGACGACGGCAAGACGGTACGCGCTATGGACGTATTATTCCCCGGAATCGGCGAAATCATCGGCGGTTCGGAGCGCGAGGCCGATTATGGCAAGCTTCATGCAAGGGTGCAGGAGCTCGGTATGAACGAAAAGGAACTCTGGTGGTATTTGGATACCCGCCGCTGGGGTTCGGCCCCGCACTCCGGCTTCGGCCTGGGCTTCGACCGGTTGCTGCTTTTCGTGACGGGCATGACCAATATCCGTGACGTGCAGCCTTTCCCGCGCACGCCGAAGAACGCCGAGTTTTAAAACCACCTGGGAAGGCTGTTTCGTACCGGCTGCATAACCCGAACTCGAGCATTTTCCTGTCCGGGCTGTGCGGCGCAAGTCCCGAAATCCCGCTTTTCCATACGATTTTCCGGCTGCGGCCGTTTGTGTTGTATACTAACCCCCAAGAAGAAACCAAATTCGGAATCTCTAATTCTTAATTTGGAAAAAGTATGGCTATTAATCAGAAACAGGTACTGTCGCTTCAGCAGAAGCTCTCGCCCCAGCAGATTCAGATGATCAAGCTCTTGGAGTTGCCCACCGTGCAGCTCGAACAGCGTATCAAACAGGAGATCGAAGACAATATCGTGCTGGAGGAAGAGGATCGTGCTGCCGAGGACGAGGAACAGCCCCAGCAGATTTCGGTCGACGAGTATTTGCGTGAAGACGACACCCCTTCCTATAAAAGCCGTATCAATAACTACTCGAAGGACGACAAGCAGCGCCCGGTCTTCCTGACCGAGGGACGGTCGTTGCAGGAGTACCTGATCGAGCAGCTGGGGTTCCGCAACCTTTCCGAGCGCGAGATGAAACTGGCCGTATACCTGGTCGGGAGCATCGACGAGGACGGTTACCTGCGCCGCGACCTGGAGTCCGTGGCCGACGACATCGCCTTCACGGTCGGGATCGAGACCTCGGCCGAGGAGCTGGAGAAACTGCTCGGCATCATCCATGAACTGGAACCCGCCGGCATAGGCGCCCGCAATCTCCAGGAGTGCCTGTTGCTGCAAATGGCGCAGATCCCTATCAATTCGCGCCCCCGCCGGCTGGCGCGCAAGATACTGACTGCCTATTTCGACGAGTTCGTCAAGAAGCATTACGAAAAACTGATGTCGCGCCTGCAGGTTTCCGAGGACGATTTCCGCGAGGCCATCGCCGAGATCAGGCACCTGTCGCCCAAGCCCGGCAACCTCTATGCCGAGGGCGGAACCGACACGACGCCCTACATCATCCCCGACTTCATCCTCGACTATCAGGACGGGCATTTCCAGCTGTCGCTCAATTCGTATAACGTCCCCGAGGTGCGCGTCAACCGCCGCTATATGGACATGATCCGCGAAATGGTCGGTGCCGACGGCCTTGTCCGCGAGAAGGACAAGGAGGCGATCCAGTTCGTGAAGAACAAGATCGACTCGGCCAAATGGTTCATCTCGGCCATCAAACAGCGCCACGATACGCTTATGCGTACAATGCAGACCATCCTGGACTACCAGCAGGAATATTTCAAGGACGGCGACAAGTCGAAACTGCGGCCGATGATCCTCAAGGACATCGCCGACCGCACGGGGCTGGATGTGTCGACCATCTCGCGCGTGGTGAACAGCAAGTACGTGCAGACGCAGTTCGGCATCATACTTCTGAAGTCGCTCTTCTCGGAGGCGATGCAGACCGACAGCGGCGAGGAGGTGTCGAGTTACGAGATCAAGAATATCCTGCAGGAGTGTATCGACGACGAGGACAAGCGCCATCCGCTGACGGACGAGACGCTGATGGACATCCTCAACGGCAAGGGTTACCGCATCGCCCGGCGCACGGTGGCCAAATACCGCGAGATGCTGGGTATTCCCGTCGCCCGGCTCCGCAAACAGATATAGCGAAGTTTTGACCCGGCGGCTTCGCGTACGCCCTTTTACCGGACGGCCGTGCTGCCGGAAATATGCCTTCCCGCCGGATGGACAATTGCCGGACAGCTGCGGGGCGGGAGGCCGTGATAAATTTGAATGATGTATAAGAAACTTTCGAACGGAATATCGTGGGTGCTGCACCCGTTCCTGCTGCCCCTCTACCTGATCGTCGTGCTGCTGACGCTCACCGTTTTCGCGCATTATCCCGCCAATGTGAAGTTCTACCTGCTGTGGGTCGTCGTGCTCTATGCGATGATCATCCCCCTGCTGGCGTTGGGCGTGCTGCGCTCATTGGGACGCATTTCCGACTTTAAGGTGGACAACCGGCGCGAGCGGCTGCTGCCGCTGCTGGTCGGGGCCGTCTGCTACGTGCTTTGCGCCATCACCATCGCCAAGATCCCGTCGGCGATCTTCCTGCGCAAGTTCATGATCGCCGCGGCGTGCTGCGAAGTGCTCTGCTTCGTCGTGTCGTTCTACTGGAAGATCAGCCTGCACCTTACGGCCATGGGCGCTGCCGTGGCGCTGCTGGTGGTGATGAACGTTGCGGGCGTAGGCAACATGATGGTGCCGCTGATGGTCGCCATTCTCTGTGCGGGTGCACTGGCCTCCGCACGCCTTTACCTGGGCTGCCATAACGGACAGCAGGTGCTTGCGGGTTTCTGCGGCGGCTTTGCCGTCGCGACGCTGGCTGTGCTGTTCCTGTAATCCGTTTTCGGGCCGGATATGCTTCCGGTGCGGGTCTCCGCACGAATCCCTCCTCCGCCCCCCCCCTCGGCACGATACCCTTCGCACACGGATAATTCGCGCACGGACAATAAAAAATCCCGGGCTTCCTTGCCAGAAGCCCGGGATTTCCCATACTTAATACTTGGCTGCCGGTTATACGCAACCCTGCGCCAGCATGGCGTTGGCGACCTTCATGAAGCCTCCGATGTTGGCTCCGACTACGTAGTTGATGTAGCCGTCGGGCTGGGTGCCGTACTGCACGCATACCGAGTGGATGTTCACCATGATCGAGCGGAGTTTTGCGTCGACCTCTTCAGGCGACCAGGTGATACGCATCGAGTTCTGCGTCATTTCGAGCCCCGACGTCGCCACGCCGCCGGCATTGGCAGCCTTGCCCGGGGCGAAGAGCAGCTTGTGCTGCTGGAAGATGCGGATAGCATCTGGGGTCGAGGGCATGTTCGCCCCTTCGGCTACGCACAGGCAGCCGTTGTCCACGAGCGCCTGCGCCTGGTCTCCGTTCAGCTCGTTCTGCGTGGCGCACGGCATGGCGATGTCGCACTTCACGTCCCACGGGCGCTCGCCGGGGTAGTACTTGGCCGACGGATAGCGGTCGGCGTACTCCTTGATACGTCCGCGGAAGATATTTTTCAATTCCATTACATATTCCAGTTTTGCCTCGTCGATGCCTTCGGGGTCGTGGATGTAACCCGACGAATCGGAGAGCGTCACGACCTTCGCACCGAGTTGCGTCGCCTTCTGGCAGGCATACTGTGCCACGTTGCCCGATCCCGAGATGCAGACGGTCTTGCCTTTGAACGACTCCTTGCGCGTGGCGAGCATCTCCTGTGCGAAGTAGCAGGTGCCGTAGCCCGTCGCTTCGGGGCGCAGCGGGCTGCCGCCCCAGTCGCGTCCCTTGCCGGTGAGCGTTCCCGTAAATTCGTCGCGCAGGCGCTTGTACTGTCCGAACATGAAGCCTATCTCACGGCCGCCGACGCCGATGTCGCCTGCCGGGACGTCGGTGTCCTGTCCGATGTGGCGCTGCAATTCGGTCATGAACGACTGGCAGAACTTCATCACCTCGTTGTCCGAGCGGCCCTTGGGGTTGAAATCCGAACCGCCCTTGCCGCCGCCCATCGGCAGCGTCGTGAGGCTGTTCTTGAAGGTCTGTTCGAAGGCGAGGAACTTCAGGATCGACAGGTTGACCGAAGGGTGGAAGCGGATGCCGCCCTTGTAGGGGCCGATGGCGCTGTTCATCTGCACGCGGTAGCCGCGGTTGATCTCGATCTCGCCTTTGTCGTTGAGCCAGGGCACACGGAAAATGATGACGCGCTCGGGTTCCGCGATGCGTTCCAGAACTTTCATTTTCTGCAATACGGGGCTCGCCACGATGTGGGGAGCCAGCGATTCGGCGACCTCGCGGACGGCCTGGTGGAATTCCGGCTCATTGGGATTGCGGAGGATTAGTTGCGCCATGAAATCTTCGACGTACTGATGTGCTTGCTCGTTCATAGTCAATCTGTGTTTAAGGGTTTGTGGAATCTGTTCGGTGGTAAAAATAATGTATCTGTTCGAGTTTTGCAAGTTCTTTAAGAAATTGCTAAAATATTTTACTTATGCCGTTTGCGACTTCTGCACCCCATCTGCTTACTGTCCGGGGAAGTGCGGGGAGCGATCGGTAAATATCCGTAATAAAAAATGACAGATCCGCCGTGAATCTGTCATTTTGAAAAAATTATGAATTTTTTTCAACTATTTCGCATTTTCTCTCGTTTCCTTGCTGAATTCGAATCCGATGTATACGTTCTTGTACTGTTCGAGCAGGGCGACGATGGTCTCCATCGACGAGATTTTGCTGCCGTATGATTTGATGATCTCGATGAGCTTGCTGACCGGGAAGACCAGTACCATCTTCGTCCCGCTGAGGTAGACGTGCCCCGGAACCTCGCCCAGGTCGAGCTTTTCCTTGCCGAGCTTCTCCTTGGCGAATTTCATCGCGGCCACATGGGTCGAAGGGTCGAACGTATAGGTGCCCGACAATTTGTAATTGCCCATTTGGGTACTGAATGCGCCGTCTTTGCCGAACGTGACCGAACCTGCGCCGGGCTTGATGCCCACCGTTTGGTAGACCTTGTCGAGCTGGCTTTTGACGGTACCTTCGAGCGCCGATCCCCCGAGCTGGCTCAGCAGGTCGTTGCCTTCGAATTTTACGCCCGGAGCGGAGTAGTTCCATGTCCCGACCAGCGCATATTGGGTCAGTTTGCCGCCTGTCGCTTTGTCTGCGGCCTCCGTCGCGGCCTTTTTCAGTGATTCCTGCCAGTCCTGTGCCGACGCGGTGCCGCCTGCGAGCAGCAGTGCCGCGGCGATGGACAAAAGGGTTTTCTTCATTTGGATTTTATTGGTATTTACGGTTTACAGTGTTTCGAGTTCCTTGAGCCATACGGCTGCAGAGGCGTCCGAAGGCATACGCCAGTCGCCCCGGGGCGACAGGGCCACCGAACCGACCTTCGGGCCGTCGGGCATTGCCGAGCGCTTGAACTGCTGAGAGAAGAAGCGGCGGAAGAATACCTCCAGCCATTTCCGGATCGTAGCGTGGTCGTAGCTGCCGCGGAATGCCTGTTCGGCCAGGAACAGGATCTTCGCCGGACGATAACCTCCGCGGATGAAATTGTAGAGGAAGAAATCGTGCAGCTCGTAAGGGCCTACCAGGTCTTCGGTCTTCTGGCTGATCCTGCCGTCCTTGTCCGCCGGCAGCAATTCCGGGCTGACCGGTGTATCGATGATGTCGAGCAGCGTGGCGCGGGCCCCCGCATCCGACTCGGTGTCGGCCACCCATTTTACCAGATGGCGCACCAGCGTCTTGGGCACCGAGGCGTTCACGCCGTACATCGACATCTGGTCGCCGTTGTAAGTCGCCCATCCCAGGGCCAGCTCGCTCAGGTCGCCTGTGCCGACTACCAGCCCGCCCTCCATGTTGGCGACGTCCATCAGTATCTGCGTGCGTTCGCGTGCCTGGCTGTTCTCGTAGGCCGCCGAGCGGTCTTCGGGGTCGAGCCCGATGTCCCTGAAGTGTTGCAGGCAGGCGTCGCGGATCGGGATTTCGCGCACGGTGACGCCCAGGCTGCGCATCAGCTCCAGCGCATTGTTGTAAGTGCGATCCGTGGTGCCGAACCCGGGCATCGTGATACCGATGATCCCCGTGCGGTCGAGTTGCAGCTTGTCGAACGTGCGTACCGCCACGAGCAGCGCCAGCGTCGAGTCGAGCCCGCCCGAGATGCCGACCACGGCCTTCTCGCAGCGCGTGTGTACCAGCCGCTTGGCCAGCCCGTGCGACTGTATCTGGAAGATCTCCTCGCAGCGCTGGCTGCGGTGCGCTTCGTCCTGCGGCACGAACGGCATCGGGTCGATATCGCGGTCGAGCGCCGCCGCGCGCAGCCCTTCGGGGATTTCCATTTCGATCACGGTGTTCTCCGCCGCGCCTTCATTCACGCGGAACGAGGTGTTCCTGAGGCGTTCGAATTCCAGCCGCTCGATGTCGAGGTCGGCCACCACCAACTGCTCTTCGAGCACGAAACGCTTCGCTTCGCGCAGTATCTTCCCGTTTTCGGCGATGATGCCGTTCCCGGCGAATACCAGGTCGGTCGATGATTCGCCGAAGCCGGCCGAGCAGTAGACATAACCCCCGATCGTGCGTGCCGACTGCTGCGCCACGAGCTGCCGCAGGTAGGCGTGCTTGCCGACGGCCTCGGGCGATGCCGAGAGGTTGAAGATCACCTTCGCGCCGCTGAGTGCCATGTGCGACGAGGGCGGCACTGCCGTCCAGAGGTCTTCGCACAGCTCCACGCCGAACTCCGTGCCGTTGACCTCGAACGTGAGGCCCGTGTCGAAATCCGCAGCCTGCCCCGCAACGGGGATCGTCTCTTCGGAGATGCCTGCGCCCGATGCGAACCAGCGGTTCTCGTAGAATTCCGTATAGTCGGGGATATAGGTTTTGGGGACGACGCCCAGTATGCGCCCCTGCGTGAAGACCACGGCGCAGTTGTAGAGCGTCTGAGTGTGGCGCAGCGGTGCCCCCGCGATCATCGTCAGCGGCAGCTTGCGCGTGTCGCGTACCAGTCTTGCTAACGCCTCGTCGGCCGCGTCGAGCAGTGCGGGTTGCAGCAGCAGGTCGCCGCAGGTGTAGGCCGTCAGGGCCAGCTCGGGGAACGCGACGATCTCCACGCCCCGTTGTGCCGCCTCGTCGGCCATAGCGGCCATGCGCTCCGCATTGAAATCGCAGTCGCCGACCCGTACGTGCGGCACGGCTGCCGCCACTTTCAGAAAACCGAAGCTATCCATATATACGTTATGTTATTCCGCCCACAACTGCGCCAGGTTCAGGATCACCTGCTCTGCCTTGTGCATTGTGGTGAGCGAGCAATATTCGAATTTGCCGTGGAAGTTCATGCCCCCCGTGAAGAGGTTGGGGCAGGGCAGCCCCATGAACGACAGGCGTGCGCCGTCCGTACCGCCGCGTATGGGGCGTACGATCGGGTTCACGCCGGCCATTTCCATGGCCCTGAGCGCCTTGTCGATCACCTGCGGGTGCGGCTCGACCATCTTGCGCATGTTGAAATACTGGTCTTTGAGCGTCAGGGTCAGCACCCCGTCGCCGTATTTCTTCTTCAAAAGGTCGACGCAGGCCCACATGAATACCTTTTTCTGCTCGAATTTCTCCGCATCGTGGTCGCGGATGATATAGCTGACCGAGGCTTTCTCCACCGTGCCGTTCAGCCCTACGCAGTGGTAGAACCCTTCGTATCCTTCGGTGTACTGCGGACGTTCGGCGGCCGGCAGCAGCCCTTGCAGTTCGCACGCCACGTCGAGCGCATTGACCATCTTGTTCTTGGCGTATCCCGGGTGGACGTTGCGTCCCTGAATGTCGATTTTGGCGCTTGCGGCGTTGAAGTTCTCGTATTCCAGCTCACCCTCCATACCGCCGTCTACCGTGTAGGCGAAGTCGGCGCCGAAGGCCCTGACGTCGAAGAAATCGACCCCGCGGCCCACCTCCTCGTCGGGCGTGAAGCCGATGCGGATTTTGCCGTGTTTGATCTCGGGGTGTGCGAGCAGGTGCTCCGCGGCGGTCATGATTTCCGCCACGCCCGCCTTGTCGTCGGCACCCAGCAGCGTCGTGCCGTCGGTATGGATCAGCGTGTGCCCCTTGAAGAACTCCAGCTCGGGGAAATCCGCGACCCGCATCGTCAGCTGGCCGTTCAGTGCGATGTCGCAGCCGTCGTACTCCTCGATGACGCGGGGTTTGACGTCCTTGCCGCTCATGTCGGGCGAGGTGTCCACATGGGCGATGAACCCGATCACCGGGGCATTCTCGCAACCCGGCGTCGCAGGGACGGTGCCCATCACGTAACCGTACTGATCCATCGAGACCTCGGTCATGCCCAATGCCTCCATTTCGTCGCGCAGGGCGGCCAGCAGTACTTTCTGTTTTTCGGTCGAAGGGAACGTCGTGCTCTCCTCCGACGACTGGGTGTCGTAGGAGACGTATTTCAGGAATCTTTCTTTTAAATCCATGACAATATCTGTTTATGGTTTATTCCTCTTTTTTTGCCCGGAGCGTGTGCCATGCGAAATAGCCGATCAGTACGAGGTACATCGCCAGCCCCGTCCACTCGGCGGCGTTCGAGTCCGCCCAGCCGCTCAGGAACCAGTCCACCTCGGCGAATTTCAAGAGGGCGCTCACCACACCCATCAGCGCGCCGCCGGCGATGAAGCCCGAGGCGATGAGCGTTCCGCGGTCGAAACGCGCCTTGTTGAGCCCCTCGTCCTTCGAACGGTTCGATACGAACCATGCCACCAGGCCGCCCACGACCAGCGGTGCGTTCAGCTCCATCGGGATGAACATGCCCAGCGCGAATGCGAGGGCCGGAACACCGATCGAGGTCAGCACCAGCGCCAGTGCCGCGCCGCAGAAGTAGAGCATCCACGGGGTCTGCCCGCCCGTCATCAGGGGCTGTATCACGGCGGCCATGGCGTTGGCCTGCGGGGCTACGAGGGCGCCTTCGCCCACGAACCCGTACGATTTGTTGAGGATGATCATCACGCCCGCCACGGTCGCCGCAGCAACGAACGTGCCGAGGAATTTCCAGGCCTCCTGCTTGCGGGGCGTCGTGCCGAGCCAGTAACCGATCTTCAGGTCGGTGATGAACCCTCCGGCCATCGAGAGCGCCGTGCAGACCACGCCGCCGATGATCAGCGCCGCCGTCATGCCCGTCGTGCCGCTCAGCCCGACGCTCACCAAAACCAGCGACGAGAGGATCAGCGTCATCAGCGTCATGCCCGACACGGGGTTCGTGCCGACAATGGCGATGGCGTTGGCCGCCACGGTCGTGAAGAGGAACGCGATGACGAAGACGATCAGGATGGCCGTGACGGATTGTATCCAGCCGTCCAGCAGGCCGAAGTGGAAGAATACGAAGACCGAGATGAGCGTGGCGATCAGGATCGTGAGGATCCGCTTCATCGTCAGGTCGCGCTGCGTGCGTTCTACCGCAGCCGGGGCGGTTTTGTTGCCCCCCCCCAATTCCGATACGGCCAGCCCTACGGCCTGGCGGATGATCTTCGACTGCTTGACGATGCCGATGATGCCCGCCATGGCGATGCCTCCGATGCCGAGCGGTTTGCCGATGAAGGCGAAGAGGTTTTCTGCCGTGAAGATGCTGGCGGGGTCGGCGAGGATGTCGGCGCGCGTCACGCCCAGCAGCGAGGCCATGGCCGCCGGGTCGATCGTGTCGGCCAGCGACCCGACGAGCGGTACGACGAGGAACCACACCAGGCACGAACCCGCCGTGATGATCATGGCGTATTTCAATCCGATGATGTAGCCCAGGCCCAATACGGCGGCCGACGTGTTGAGCGAGAATACCACCTTGAACTTGTCGGCTGCCACCTGTCCCCACGCACAGATGCGCGTCGATACCGACTCCGTCCACATGCCGAACGTGCCTACCGCGAAGTCGTAGAGGCCGCCTATGAGACCTGCCACGGCCAGCAGTTTGGCCTGGTTGCCGCCCTTCTCGCCCGAGATCAGCACCTCGGTCGTGGCCGTAGCCTCGGGGAAGGGGTATTTCCCGTGCATCTCTTTGACGAAATATTTGCGGAACGGGATCAGCAGCACGATGCCCAGCAGCCCGCCGAAGAGCGACGAGAGGAACACCTGGTAAAATGCCGCGTCGAGCCCGAGGATGTAGAGCGCCGGGAGGGTGAAGATGGCACCCGCGACGATCACGCCCGACGAGGCGCCGATCGACTGGATGATGACGTTCTGTCCCAGCATGTTCCTCTTACCCATCACGTTGCCCATGCCGACGGCGATGATGGCGATCGGGATCGCCGCTTCGAATACCTGCCCGACCTTCAGGCCGAGGAAGGCCGCGGCGGCCGAGAAGACGATGGCCATGACGATACCCATCGTGACCGAGTAGGGCGTTACCTCCCTGGGCGACGACGAGGCGGGCATGATGGGCGTGTACTCTTCGCCCGGTTTGAGTTCCCGGTAAGCGTTCTCGGGCAATGACGTAAGTTGTTTTTCCTGTTCCATTTATTGAGGTTCTTTGATGTACTTGTCCAGGTCTTTGAGAATGTAGTAGCGGTTCAGCGACGCCGGGGCTTTCTTTGCGTCGAGATAACTGTATATCGCGCCGACGGCAGCCGCGAGGCGCAGCCGTTCCGCGTGCTGCTCCGATGCGGCCGCCATGTCGAAGAGCAGTTCGGCGAACTTGTCCAGTTCCTGGTCGCCGAACCCGTATTCGTCCGTAAGCCGGCCGATGAAATCCGGCTCATCCAGCAACGTGTCGATGTCGATGTCCAGTTTCTCGGCCAGCTCCGTCTTGGCCGTCGTCCGTATCTGCTCCGGGGAGGCTGATTGTCTCATCAGCCCGATTTTATTCAGCAGGGCGGCGATCAGCTCCCCGATCCTGTTGATCTCCCGTAAGATATAATCTTCCATGTCCTTAGCGGTTGTCGCCGCTGCCCGAGATGATGTGGCGTTGCATGCGCGAGCGGAGTTTGTCGACGTTCATCTGCGCCACGTCGTCCAGTTCGTACCCCAGGTCGCGGGCGAGCGTCGCGCAGTACCACAATACGTCGCCGATCTCCTTGACGATCTCCAGCCGCTTCTCGTCCGTGAACTCCTCGTGGCCGTCGCGGATGACCTTTTTGACCTTGTCGGCCACTTCGCCCGCCTCGCCCGTAAGCCCGAGCGTGGGGTAGATGATGCGACGGTTTTCGGGATAGATTGCCGTTTCGAGTGCGTGCTGCTGGTATTCGTTGAGTGTCATGGTTTTGATTTTGAGCGTGAATATTGGGTGCTACCGAGGGCAAAAATAGCAAAATAATTTAAAAATACGCATAAAAAAGCCCCTGTTCCTGTGGAACAAGGGGCAAAGGATTTTTTGAGGGGGGGCTGTGCGGGCATTCCGTTGCCGGACATTGCCGAGTGCCGCATGCCGGCTGGCAGTGGAGGCCGGACGGTCTGCTGCCGTCCGCGGCCGTGCCGGGGTACGGGTTCAGCGCCGGCGCCGGCTGTGTGGGCCCCGGCATGATCGCCGTGCGAACGGCAAATCCCGTTATTTCAGCCTGCGGAGTTTGCGGTCTGCGTCGGTTGCCTCGCGTATGGAGATTGCAAAGCCTCCGCCGCGCGCCATCTCCACGTCGAGTTCCGTGCGTTGTCCGACCTTCCCGGTGCGGATGACATACGCCTGCGGATTGGTCTGGTAATCGGCATCGGGGGCATCGGCGTAGAGCGTCGCCACATACTCCTTGCCGGGGGCGAGGTAGTCGAACGGGAGCGTCACCGTACGGCGGTTCTCGTCCGTCACTCCGCCCACGAACCACTCGCCCGTGCCTTTGGCCTTGCGCGCCACGACGATGTAGTCGCCCGGCTCGGCCAGCAGGTAGCGGCTCTCTTCCCAATCGACGGCCACGTCCTTGATGAATTGGAACGCGTCCATGTATTTCTCATAGTGCTCGGGCAGGTCTGCCGCCATTTGCAGCGGCGAGTACATCGTCACGTACAACGCCAACTGGTTGGCGAGCGTCGCGTTGACGTGCGAGTGGTTGCCGGGGTTGACCTCCGCGACGTCCATCACGAAGATGCCGGGCGTGTAGTCCATCGGGCCGCCCTGCAGGCGCGTGAAGGGCAGGATCGTCACATGGTGGGGCTTCGTGCCGCCGAACGCCTGGTACTCCGTGCCGCGTGCCGACTCGTTGCCGATCAGGTTGGGGTAGGTGCGGCAGAGGCCCGTCGGGCGCACCGCCTCGTGGGCGTTGACCATGATCTTGTGTTCGGCGGCCCGGCGGACGGCATAGAGGTAGTGGTTGTTCATCCACTGCCCGTAATGGTGCTCGCCGCGGGGCAGGATGTCGCCCACGTATCCGCTCTTGACCGAGTTGTACCCGTATTTGTTCATCAGGCGGTAGGCCGCTTCCAGGTGGCGTTCGTAGTTGCGTACCGAAGCCGACGTTTCGTGGTGCATCATCAGCCGGATGCCTTTCCCGTGCGCATATTCGTTCAGCGCGGCGATGTCGAAATCGGGGTAGGGGGTCACGAAATCGAAGACGTAATCCTTCGTGTGCCCGAACCAGTCCTCCCAGCCGACGTTCCAGCCTTCGACGAGCAGCTGGTCGAACCCGTGTGCCGCCGCGAAGTCGATGTAGCGCTTCACGTTCCCGTTGTTGGCGCCGTGGCGGCCGCTGGGCGTGCACCGGGCGTAATCCGTCACGCCGAGCTGTACCGACGGCACGTCGCGCGTATAGGCCCAGTCGCTCTTGCCGGTGATCATTTCCCACCATACGCCCATGTATTTCACGGGCTTGATCCACGAGGTGTCAGTGTAAGCGCACGGCTCGTTGAGGTTCAGGATCAAATGCGAGGCGAGGATGTCGCGGGCGTCGTCCGAGACCGTCACCGTGCGCCACGGGGTGTGGCAGGGCGCCTGCATGTAGCCTTTCCATCCCTGTGCGTCGGGCGTAAGGTGCGAGGTGAAGATGAAATTCCGGTCGTCCAGGTCGAGGTGCATGCACGCATAGTCGACCAGCGCCGCTTCGTGGATGTTGATGTAGAGCCCGTCGTCGCTCTTCATCTGCAGGGCCGTCTGTACGCCCGTGGGCGAGAAGGGCGTCTGCGACGAGTTGGGCGTGATGGCGCCGGGCATCAGCTCCCGTATCTGCGAGAGCTTCGACTCCGTGTAGTCGTACTCCTGCGTGTCGTAGTCGCCCGGGATCCAGAACGCCGTGTGATCGCCCGTCATGGCGAACTGTGTTTTCTCCTCGCCGATGACGAAATAGGTCAGCGACTCCTGTTCGGGGAATTCGTAGCGGAATCCGAGCCCGTCGTCGTAGAGCCGGAAGCGGATCGTCATGTCGCGGCCTGTCGCGGCCTGCCGCAGCGTGACGGCCATTTCGTTATAGCGGTCGCGGATCTCGGTCTGCTCGCCCCATACGGGACGCCATGTCTGGTCGGACTCGCTGCGGGCCACCTGCCCGAGGGTGAACCCGTCGTAGAGCGATACCGGGCGCCCCGGTTCGCCCTTGCGGATTTCAGCTCCGAATTCCAGCTTCGGGGCTTCGCCGCGCAGTTCGAGCCCCATGCCGCTGGGCAGGATCACGGGGCGCTCCTTGTAATCGAGCGTATAGGTGGGGCGGCCTCCGTCCGCCAGGCTGAACTCCAGGCGGAGGCGGCCGTCGGGCGAGAGTAGCGTCTCCTGTGCCGAGCAGGCTGCACCGGCCAGCAGCGCGCAGATATATAAAAATATTTTCTTCATGGTTCGGTCTTGTTATTTACGTTTGAATTCTACGATCAGCGCCTGCCGCGGGCCGACCGTGGTGGCGTCGTCCACCTCCGTGGCTTCGCCCGTCAGGACGTTGCGCCCGTCGCTCAGCCCCGAGGCGATCTCGGCATAGTGCGACCACGGCACCTGTTTCTTGCCCCGCGAGTTGTTGATGAAGACGAATACCGCGTCGGTGTCGTCATAACGGAAATAGGCGTAGGTGTTGTCGCGCGAGAGGAAGTGCATCGTGCGGCCGTTGTGGATCACGGGCTTCGACTTGCGCCATTGGAAGAGCCGCTGCGTGTAGTCGAAGAGCCCCGCCTGTACGGCATCGCGCTGCGCGGGGTCGAACAGGTTCACCGTGTCGCCCTCCCAGCCGCCGGGGAAATCCACGCGCAGCCCGCCGTGTCCCTGCGAGAGGTCTTTCGAGGTGAACATCATCTCGTCGCCCGAGAATATCTGCGGGATGCCGCGCATCGTGGCCAGCATCGCCATCGAGAGTTTCAGCCGGTCGGGGTTTCTGCGTACGATGTCGCCGATGCGGTCGGTGTCGTGGTTGGCGACGAAGATCATCATTTTCGACAGGTCATGGTAGACGAAATCGTGCGACAGGCAGTCGTAGACGCGCGTCATGCCCTCGCCCCAGCGGAGCGAGTCGGTGGGCAGCGCCCGGCAGATGGCCTCCTGCAGCGGGAAATCCATGATCGACGGCAGGTGCGAGTCGAAGCCGTCCTTGTTGGGATTGCCGCCCTGCCAGTATGCCAGTTGGGGGATCGACGACGTCCAGCATTCTCCCACGATGTTGAAACCGGGGTATTCCCTGCGTACGGCCGCGCACCACTCGCTCATCGGCACCTTTTCGTTGTAGGGGTAGGTGTCGACGCGGAACCCGTCCAGGCCGGCATACTCGATCCACCACACGGCCCATTGCTTGAAATATTGCAGCACGTAGGGATTGTCGAGGTTCATGTCGGGCATCGACGGCACGAACCAGCCGCTCTCCTGCAGGTCGAGGTCGTAGCGCGAAGCGTTGGGATCCATGTTCGTCGAGAAGCAGACGTTCGTCCCGGTGTATTCGGGGAACTGGTGTATCCAGTCCCTGAAAGGCAGGTCTTTCATCCACCAGTGGCCCGTGCCGCAGTGGTTGGTGACGATGTCCATAATCACCTTCAGCCCGTGCTCGTGGGCTTTGCCGACGAACTCCCTATACAGTTCGTTCGAGCCGAACCGGGGGTCTATGCGGTAGTAGTCGCCGCAGGCGTAGCCGTGGTACGAACCTTCGGGTTCGTCGTCCAGCAGCAGCGGCGTGGGCCATACGGCCGTGGCGCCCAGCCCTGCGATGTAATCCAGGTGGTCGATCATCCCCTGCAGGTCGCCCCCGTGGCGGCCGAAGAAGGCGCTGCGGTCGGCGCGCTCCCGCGTGTGGGGCGTCGAGTCGTTCGACGCATCGCCGTTGGCGAAGCGGTCGGGCATCAGGAGGTAGATCATGTCGGCCGTGGTGAAACTCTTGCGTGCGGCCGAGCCTTCGGCGCGTGCCGCGATCTGATAGGGAACCTTGAACTGCCGTTCCCCCTGCGAGAATACGAGGTAGTAGGTGCCGGGCTCCGCGTCGGGCTTCACCTCCACGTCCACGAATAGGTAATTGGGACTGTCGGCCTTGTGGCGGGCCTTCACCCCGACGCCCTGTCCGCCTTCGATGCGGACGTCGTATGCCGCGATGCCGACCCCGTTGACGAGCAACTGGAGCGGGGTCTGCATTCCCGTCCACCACGAGAGGGGTTCGACGCGGGTAACCTCGCCCGAGGCGTCTGCCACCGAGGCGGGGTCGAATGCGGACTGTCCTGTCCCTGTGCAGGAGAGCAGTCCGGCTGCTGCGAGTGTCATGAAAAATCGGTTCAAAATATCGTCGTTTGTAAAGTTAGCAAAAAATCGGTTTCCAGCGATTCCCGTTTCGCCCGAGGCATCCTTGTGCTTCTCATGCGCATCCCCGTGCTTCTCGGATGGTTTACTGTCTATTCCCGTCGGGTTCTATCGGGTTCCCGGCGCTGTTTCCGCGCATCCCCGGCGCATGTCCGCAACCCTTATCTCCTGTCTTGTGCGAAGACCAGCCACTGCCATGCGGGAAGCACGGTGCGGGTGCCGCCCGTGTATTCCTTCCCGGTGAAGAACTCGCGGCGCGAGCCCTCGAACGGCAGGTCGAATGCGACCTCCTCCGCGCTGAGGTTCGCAGCGACTGTCACCTCGTTGCCGCCGGACGTGCGGGAAAACAGCATCAGGCCGTCGGGTGTTCGTTCTCCGAGCGGGTATGCGGCCTGCCCGCCGCGTTCTCCGGCCGCGAGCGCCGGGTTCTCGTGGCGCAGCCGGATCAGTACGGTGTAGAAATCCGTAAACCCGTTATGTTCCCACGCGGGTACGGGGTCTTTCTCGAAGAACTCGAAGCGGTGGTCGAACCCCATCTCCTGTCCGGTATAGACGAGCGGCTGCCCGTTGGGCAGCGTGAAGGTCAGCAACGCCATCACGCGTGCCGCGTCGCCCATGCGCTCGAATTCCGTCCCGGCCCACGAGTTTTCGTCGTGGTTCGAGGTGAACATCAGGCGGAACGCCTCGCGCGGCATGGCAGCGGAGTCTCTGGCGACGTAGGCACGCAGGTCTGCGGCGCTTTTGCGTCCCTGTGCGATGTCGTTCAGCAGGTGGTGCAGTTCCCACGCATACGAGGCGTCGAACGCCCCGTCGTGCAATGCGGGGGCTTCGCCCTCGGCGAGCAGGTAGATGCCGGGGTACTCCTTCCGCAGTGCGGGCAGCGTCTGCTGCCAGAAGTCGATGGGTACCTCGCACGCCATGTCGCAGCGGAATCCGTCGATGCCGCGGTTGAGCCAGAAACGCATGGCGGCCGCCATTGCGGCACGCATGTCCGTGTTGCCGTAGTCGAGCTTGGCGATGTCCGTCCAGTCGTACTGCACGATGGTGTTGCCCAGCGAGTCGCGCACATACCAGTCGGCCGGACGCTCCTCGATCCAGCGGGCATCGGGCGAGGTGTGGTTGGCCACCCAGTCCAGGATTACGCGCAGCCCGAGTCTGTGGGCGTCGGCTACGAACCGGTCGAAATCCTCCAGCGTGCCGAATTCGGGGTTGACGGCTTCGTAGTCGGAGATGGCGTAGTACGAGCCGAGGGTTCCCTTGCGCTCCTTGACGCCGATGGGGTAGACGGGCATCAGCCAGACGACGTCCACGCCCAGTTCTTTGAGCCGGGGCAGGTGGCGTGCGGCCGCCGCCAGCGTCCCTTCGGGGGTGTACTGGCGCACGTTCATTTCGTAGACGACCGAGCTGTAACTCCAGTCGGGGTGGGCGGCCGGTTGCTGCGGCCGTGTGCCGCAGGCAACCAGTACCATTGCGAGAAGTAATGCGGGCAACCGTTTCATGGCGAGTCGTTTAGAGCGCGAACACTACCGACGACCAGGCACCCATGAGCAGTTTCGACGAAGCGTCGCCGCGCTGGAGCTTCACTTCACCTGAGACGCCTACGGCCTTGTCCGGTTGGTCGGTAAGGGTCAGTATCTGTGTCTCCTGGCCGAAGTTGTGCACGACGAGCATCCGTTCGCCGTCCAGCTCGCGGTACCAGGCCGCGATGGATTGCTGCGAGGTGTTGCCGTCGTTGTAGACCGGGTGTTTGACCATCTTGCCCTGCGCCAGCACGGGATAGGTGTTGCGCAGCCGGGCGAACGTGCGGTAGAGGTTGAGCAGCGAACCGTCGTCGTCGGCCTGCGCCTCGACCGAGATCGCTGCGGTCAGCATCTGCATGTCGATCTTGCCCGAGAGGCTTCCCGAAGCCAGTTCGTTGCCCGCCTTGTCCCACAGGATCGGGGTGCGGACATATTCGTCGCCGTTGGATTTGGTGCCCCAGTACCCGAGCTCTTCGCCCTGGTAAATGTAGGGTGCGCCCTGCGCCGTGAGCAGTACGGCGGCCGCCACCTTCATCTTTTCGACGGACTGCCCCAGGTCGGAGCCCGTGCGATCCTCGTCGTGGTTCGAAAGTTTCGTGGCTTCGATGTAATCGCTGCGGTACTGTGCGTAGAGGGGCTGCACGTCGAGGATGTCCTTGACGAAATAGCATCCGATGCCGTTTTGCAGCGCCCATTTGAGCTTGTACCAGAACGTGAATTCGAACAGTGCCGGCAGCCCCCGGTAATAGGGTGCCGCCTTGTCCGCTTCGTCGAGCATCTCGCCCACCATGTAGAAATCGCCCTCTCCGCCGGCGGCCTTGTAGGTCTCGTTCATGCGGTCGTAGAATTTCTTGAGGAACGTGGGGTTCTCGTCGTTGTAGGCGTTGTGGTAGATGTGCTTCACGGCATCGAGGCGGAACCCGTCCACGCCCATGCGTACCCACTTGTCAGCCGCTTCGGCGACGGCCTTGAACGCCCCGGACTGCTCCGCCTCGGCGGCTTTGCCGTAGTTGAGGTCGGCGAATGCCGCCGTCCAGAAGTGCGAATGGTACATCGTCGGCAGCGAGAACTGCACGTTGGCCGGGTCGGCCGAGCGGTTCGATGTCAGGGTGAAGGGCTCCCCGAACCGGATGATCGTCCGGTTGTCCGGGGCGCCGTATTTGGTGCCTGCGGCCCACGACGTGGTCGAGGTGCGGACGAGGAATCCCCAGTCGGAATCGAAGTCGAGCGTCAGTTCGTAGCTGTTGCCGCCCCTGGTGTAGAAGCGTTTGCTCGTGCCGTTGCCGAAATAGAGGTACTTGTCGTCCGGGCCGCCCTGCGTGTTGTCCGCGTCCGCGGCGTCGGTCGTTTCGGTAACGGTCACCGTCGGGCTGTCGGCATTTGTCCAGTCGAGTACGAACTTGAAGCGCCCGGCGGCACCCGCCCCCGTGTCGGTCGAGAACCATTGTCCGGCATCGTAGCCTGCGGCGCCCTCGGTGGCGATCTGGTCGATCCGTCCGGCTGCGATGTCGGCCTGCGGGTCTTCGGAGAAGATATAGCGGTCACGGTAAGGGCTCCCTTCGGACGCGGCGGCCGATTTGAACCACGGGTGGTCTTTGCCTGTATGGTTGAGCACGTAATCCAGGTAGACCCGGATGCCGCGGGCATGGGCCGCGTCGATGAATGCCCTCAGGTCGGCGTCCGTCCCGAAGGCGGGGTTGACCGCCTCGTAGTCGAGCACGTCGTAACCGTGGTACGAAGCCGCCGGATGGATCGGCGAGAGCCATACGGCCGAGGCGCCGAGTGCGTCGATGTAGTCGAGCCGCCGGGTCAGCCCCCGTAGGTCGCCCACCTTGTCGCCGTTGCCGTCGGCGAAGCTGTATACCAGCAGCTGGTAGCTTATGTCGGCGCGTTTGCGGTTGTCCCACGCATCGGGCTGGGCGACGACCTGCTCGCCCTCGAAATCCTGGGAGGCATCGCCGCCCTGTGTCACGGTGACGACGACCGGATCGCAACCCGGGGCGGTGAAGGTCAGCGTCGCGGAGCGTTTCGACGACTCGTTTGCGGTCGCCGTGACCGCGAACGACGTGGAGGTTTTGCCCGATGTGAGGGCCGGGGTGCACCATGCGGTATTGTCGCTCTGCGTCAGCGACCACGCGCCCGCATCGGTGCGCAGGTCGAGCAGCCGGCTGCCGCCCGCGGCTTCGAATTCTATCTCCGTGGGGGTCACGGAGAGCATACTGCCGCCGGTATCGCCGGTCTTGTCGTCGCTGCACGACACGGATACGGAAAGTACGAGTGCGAGCAGCAGGAAAAGAAATTTTTTCATAGCGGAATCTCGGTTAAAGTTCGTTTCGGGGCCTGCCGCCCGGTCAGGGACGGCAGGCCAGAAACGGGACGGCAGCCTGTGCGCCGTCCCGTGAAAGGGTGGCCGTTATTCGGCCTCTGCCGGGGTTTTCCCCTCGGACATGATGTATATCAGCGAATTCGTCAAGTCAAAATAGATGTCGTAGGTGCCGTCGAGCTGGACTTTCATGTTCTGTGAACCGCCGCTGGAGATGATGGCGACCGCCTTGTTGATGTCGACCGCACCGCCCGACGCCGTGCCGTAGTTCTTGGAGTCGTCCCAGGCGTTGTTGAAGCGGATCTTGAACTCGCTGGCGGTGGTCAGGGCTACGCCTTTGCGAACGAGGTAGGCGCCCTCCTCGCTCATCGAGAAATCGCCCAGGTCACCCCATCCGGTGATGTTGCCGACCAGTCCCCATGTGTCGGCGACCAGCTCGGGCTTGGCGCCTGCGGCCATCACGTAGGCGCGTCCTGCCTCGGGCAGCAGCCAGTAGTCGTAGGTGCCGGCTTCGGCGATCACGGCATTGACCTTGTCGGCCGAAACCTTGAAGGCCGAGCCGATCGTGCAGGTGTAGGGGTTGCTGCCGGCGAATGCGGCGTCGGCCCCGATCCACTGCGACTCGTCGCCGCTCTTGAAGAGGAATTCCGAGTTGGCGGCTACCTCGATTCCTGCGGCCTTGTAGGCCACGATGTTCGAGCTGGCGCTCTCCATGGCCGTCGGGCCCCAGTCGGGGGTTGCGACGGTCTGGCCGTGGATGTACCAGTCGGCCTTTTCCGGCCCCGGGTCGGGTTCTTCGCCGCCGCCCGCGCCGTAGTCGCCGGCATTGAGTTCGTAGGTGATCTCCGCAGAGTTGTTCAGGGTGGCGTATACGCGGTAATTGCCCGCCGTGGCCTTGATGTTGTCGCCGTTCTGCGAAAGGCGTCCGTCCGCGCCGCCGAAGTTTATCGTCCAGTCGTTGTCCGCACGGAATTTGAACTCCCCGGCGCTCAGTGTGACGTCGACCCAGAAACGCTGTTTTTGGGTGTCGAAATTCATCTCCGTATCGGTGTCCCAGCCGCCCGGGGTGGCATCGCCGATAATACCCATCGAGTTGAACGACAGCTTGTTGCTTAACGTCAATGTCGAACGGTCGAATACGAAGCGGTAGAAGCGCTTGGAATAGACCATGATGTTTCCGGAACCGCCGCTGGAGATCAGCGTGATCGACGGGGCTTCCGTTTCCGGAGCCGCAGCATCGCCGTCGGTGCCCCAGTTGCAGGCATCGTTCCAACCGGCCTCGCCGCTCAGCTTGAAGCCGTTGGCGGCCTTTTCGCCGAAGTCTACGATGGCTTCGTAGGTGACCTCGTCACCGGAGAAACAGAACAGGCCCTGGGCGTTGTCGAAGTTCCAGCCGCAGTAGTCGCCGATTACCCAGATCCGGGGGTAGGTGCGCTCGGCCGTGGTTACGGTCATACGGACGGTGACAGGGGCGGAGTAGAATTTTTCGAAGTCGGTGCCGATCGTGGCGCTGATGTAGAAATCCACGTCCGTAGGTTCGCCCGAGGGTACTCCCAGGCCGCCGTCTTCCACGGACAGCGCAAGGATGTTGTTGAGGCTTTCATAGGTTTGCTCGGACGAGGTGCCGTCCATCCCCGTGAAGAGCACCAGCTTCGCACCGTCGTTGTACGAGGCCTCGATCGAGTAGTTGATCTGGGTGCGGACGCCGAAGTCGGCGGCGTCCCAGGTGAAGGTCTGCGTCGAGCCCATGTTGTCGGGCGTGATGACGATCTCACCGGGCAGCGCATGCAGCACGGGCGCCACGACCTTGTCGGGGTCGTAGGCCTTTACCTCGTCGAGCTTCTGGCAGGCGGAGAGGAGCCCCGTCGCGGCCGCCAGCATCATCGCATATCGTGTAATTTTCATAGTCGTACGATTTTTAGGGTTGGTTATTTATCGGTTGCGTTTCCGTAGCCGGGATTCTGGTGCAGTTCGGGGTTGGAAGCGAGCTCCGACGAAGGGATGGCAAAGATTTTCATGTAATCATCGAACCCCTGTCCGGTGAAGGTGCCGCCCTTGTATGTCCAGAGGAACGACGGGGTGGTGAACTTGCCGTAGCGGATCAGGTCGGTGCGGCGGTGCCCCTCCCACATCAGCTCGCGGGCACGCTCCTCGAGCAGGAAGTCGGTCGTGACCGACGAGGGGGCCGATACCCCGGCGCGGTCGGTCAGCTCCTTGAGCTTCGGCAGCGCGGTGTTGGCCTGCCCCAGGTTCATGCAGGCTTCGGCGTAGATCAGGTAGATCTCGCCCAGGCGGATCATCGGGAAGTCGATGTCGCTGTATGCCTTCGATGCAGCCGTGGCAAGGAATTCGTCGTTGGTCATGTTGTGGGGGATATTGTTGAACTTGAGGCAAGTCCACCCGTTGAGGAAGACATAGAGCGCATCGTTCATCGACTCCTGGCGGCCTTTGATGTAGAACATCCCGCCGCGTTTGTCGTTGACCGTATATTCGCCCGTCGTATAGTCCGCGTTGCGGGCGTTGAAATATTTCTGCACGTATTCGTAGGGTACGCGGATGCCGGCCCAGCCGTTGTTCACGCCGTTGATCTTCTGTTCGGCCGTCACGTCGGTGGCGGCGATGGCAGCCAGCGTCAGGTACGACGTGCCGCCGTAGGACTGTGTCTGCTCGGCGTCGTAGGCCACGCCGAAGATGATCTCCTTCAGGGCGTCGGCGTTCTCGCCGTTGTCGCCGCGGAAGAGGTCGGAATACTCCGGGCAGAGCGAGTAGCCCATGCCGAAGATCGCTTCGCAGGCGGATTTGGCCTCCGTCCACATCGGGGTGCCGGTGTAAACCTCGGCATTGAGGTACATGCGGGCCAGCAGGCCGTTGACCGCACCCTTGTCGGCACGCGGGTAGTTCGAGCGTGCGGCGGGCATCGCGCTTTCGTCCGACGCCAGGTCGGTCAGCTCCGAGATGCAGTAGTCGAAGACATCTTTGCGCGAGGCCTGTTTGGGGTTCACGCCGCCGCCGAAGGGCGAGGTCTCGGTCGTGAAGGGCACGTCGCCAAACACGTCGAGGGCGATCCAGTAGAAATAGGCGCGCAGGAAACGGGCTTCGGCACGGAAACTCTGGATCTTGGCGGCCAGTTCGCTGCTCACGCCGCGGTCGGAGAGTTTGTCCGAGGCGGTCTGGCGCAGGTATTCGTTCACGTAGGCGATGCCCTGCAACGTACGTACGTAGACGGCGTAGGTCGCGTCGTTGTCGGCGTCGGACCACGTGTTGGTATTCATGGCGCGTACCCAGGCGTCGTTCTCCCAGGCGCATTTGCAGGCGTCGGCCGTAACCTCCTGGATCGTCCAGAATGCGCGGATGAGCTCCGAGGCGCCGCCGTCGCTGACCTGCAGGTCGGTGGTGTCGTTCGAGACGAAGTTGAAATAGAGTTTGGTGAGCCCGGCCAGGTAGCCGTTCTCGTCCTTCCCGTAGGCGGTCTCCGAGGTCGAGTCGGACGGGTTGAGGGGCAGGGTGTCGAGGTCTCCGATGCACGAAGTGAGCAGCATCGCTGCACCTGCCGCCGCCATAGCGAAATGTTTTATGTCGATTTTCATGGTTCGTTCGTTTTTAGAAGTTTACATTCAGACGCAGCGAATAGGTGCGCGGGCGCGGCCAGATCGAGCCGTCGATGCCGTTGACACCCGGTATTTCGGGGTCTACGCCGCTGTAATCGGTGATGACGAATACGTTCTGCACGCCGAAGGCGACGCGCATCGAACCCTTCCAGTTGCCGATCTTGTTGAACGTGTAGCCGAGGTTGATGTCGTCCATGCGGAAGAACGAGGCGTTTTCGAGGAACATGTCCGAATACCACTGCTCGCCGCTGTTGGCCTTCGTAAAGCCGGTCTTCTTGACCAGCCGTGCGAAGTTGGGCAGGTTGCCGGCGTTGATGTCGATGTTGGACGTCGAGTTGGCCGAGGCGAAGTCGTTGAAGACCCAGTTGCCCGCCGAACCGTGGCCGTTGAAGCCGAAGTCCCAGTTCTTGTAGCTCAGCTTGAGGCTGATGCCGTAGAAGAAGTCGGGGTTGGGGCTCTTGTCGGTCACGTAACGGTCGGCCTGTGTGATCTTGCCGTCCTTGTCACGGTCGACCAGCGCGTTCTGGATCGGATTGCCGTCCTGGTCGTATACCTGCTGGAAACAGTAGAAAGTGTAGGGCGCATAGCCTACCTTGTGGATCTGGAGCAGGTTACCCGTGCCCTTGGTGATGCTTCCCGTCTGGATGTTGTAGTCGGGGTCGTCGGTGTTGTTGAGCTTGGTGAACTCGGTGTGCTGGAACGTGCCGTTGAAGCCGACCGTGAGGTTCCAGTCCTTGGTCTGCACGGGGATGAAATTCAGGTTGAACTCCACGCCCTTGTTCTCCATCGAGCCGATGTTGGTGAGCACCGTGTTGCCGAAGTTCGAGCCCATGGGGGTGATGACGCTGTTCAGAAGGTCGTCCGTCTGGCGCAGGTACCAGTCGACGCTACCGTTGATGCGGCCGCCGAGGAACCCGAAGTCGAGTCCGACGTTGTAGGTCGTCGTGGTCTCCCATTTGATGTTGGGGTCGTAGGCGCCCGGCGTGAGGTAGAACATGTGGCCGGCGCTGCCCATGTAGTAGGTCTTGTAGACGTCGGTCGACATGTAGTAACGCGCCAGGTAGGGGTAGTTGGAACCGATCTCCTGCTGGCCGGTCTGTCCGACGCCGACGCGCAGCTTGAGGGCGGAGACGGCACGCGAATCCTTCAGGAAATTCTCCTCGGCGATGTTCCACGCAAAGGCGCCCGAAGGGAAGAGGCCCCAGCGGGTGTCCTCCGAGAAACGTGATGAGGCGTCGTCGCGCAGCGTGAAGGTGAAGAGGTATTTCGAGGCGATCGAATAGTTCAGGCGTCCGTAGAACGAGAGCAGGTAGTTCTCCTGGCGGTTGAACGGGTAGCGCGAATCCTCGCCCTTCTGCTCGTGCGTCTCGTTGAAATAGGATACCGAGTGGTCGGAGCTGTAAAAATGCTGCCACGAATAACCGGCCATCACGTCGAGGTGGTGGATGCCCCACTCCTTGTTGAAGTTGGCGTAGAATTCGAGCAGCTGGTTGCGGCGGAAGTTCGTCGTCCACGAATACTGTCCCCAGCCGCGGGCCTCGGTGTCGGTGTATGCCTGGAACGAGCCGGGGTTCACGCCGTCGTAGGTCTTGGCGCTCGATACGTCGAGGCCGAGGTTGAGGTTGAAACGCAGCGCTTCGAAGCCGTGAACCTTATAGTCGATCTGGGCGTTGCCGATGAAACGCTTGGCACGCGCCGTATTGTCGCGGTCGTAGAGCTGCGAGAGCGGGCCCGCACCCAACAGGGTGTTGGGCGTGAAGTCCTCGCCGCGGCCCGATCCGTAGTTCCAGTATCCGTTGGTGGTCGTGTAGTCGATCGAGCCGTCGTCGTTGCGGAAATAGGGGTCGATCGTGGGGTTGAAGAAGGCCGCCGAACCCACCACGCCGCCCGAAGCGTAGCGCTGCGACGTGACGACGCCCTTGGCGTTGAGGTTGACCGTGAGGTGCTTGTCGAAGAAGTTGGGCGAGAGGCTCAGGTCGAGCGTCCCGCGTTCGTATTTCGACGTTTCGAGCGTACCCTGCTGGTTGGTATAGCCCACCGATGCGCGGTAGGGCATGCGGTCGTTGATGTTGCCGATCAGGCTGACGTTGTGGTCATGCGAAATGGCGGTGCGGAAGACCAGATCCTGCCAGTTGGTGTTCTTGTCGCCGAGCATCGACTGTACCTTGTCGCCCGTGGTCGTACCTGCGGGATACACCTGGTCGATGTAGGTGCGGAACTCGCCGGGGGACATCACGGGCAGCTCGTCGGAGTTGGTCTGGACGCTCACGCTGCCGCTGTACGATACGCGGGGCGTGTTGCCGCGCCCCTTCTTGGTGGTGACGAGGATGACGCCGTTCGAAGCACGCGAACCGTAGATGGCCGCCGCCGAAGCGTCCTTGAGCACGGTGAAGGATTCGATGTCGTTGGGGTTGATCGTCTCCAGCGGGTTGGCCATACCCTTGCCGCCGTCGACTGCGATGGGCACCCCGTCGATCACGATCAGCGGGTCGTTCGAGGCGTTGAGCGAAGCCGCACCGCGCACGCGGATGGTGGCGCTCGATCCGGGGCCGCCGTCGCCGGGGATGATGTGTACGCCCGGAACCTTGCCCTTGAGCATGTCCTGCGTGGAGACCACGGCGCCGCGGTTGAACTCTTCGGCCTTGATTGCCACGACCGAACCGGTCATGTCGTTCTTCTTGACCGAACCGTAGCCGATCACCACCACGTCGTCGATGCCCATGGCATCCTCTTCGAGCGTGAGGTGTGCCAGCAGCGACGAACTGGCCACCAGGCTGACGGTCTTGTAACCGACATAGCTGACTTCGATGACCGATTCGGGGCCGGCGGCGCGGATGGCATAGTCGCCGTCGATGCCCGTCGAGACGCCGTTGGTCGTGCCCTTTTCGACGACGGTAGCGCCCAGGATCGGCATTCCGGACTTGTCGACAACTACGCCTTTAACCTCATAACCAGCGTTTTGCGCCAGCGTGAGGGGGGGGGTAAATTGACATATGAGCAAGATACCCGCACACATAGTTAAAAATCGTTTCATAAGAATTTTGGTTAGTTTATAAGTTGATTTTATGGATTGTAGGTCATTCGGCCTTGTGTTCTTTGACCAGGAAGACCGACACGGCGGCCAGCAGCATGAAGACCCCGGCGAGCGCCAGCATGTCGGCCGCGTCGGAGGCGAAGCAGTACTTGACGATGGCACCGCCGGTCAGTCCGATGACGATCTGGGGAACGGTGATCGTGAAATTGAAGATACCCATGTATACGCCCATGCGGCGCGGTTCGACCGCGCGCGACAAGATGGCGTAGGGCATGGCGAGGATGCCCGCCCAGGCGATGCCGATCCCCACCATCGGGAGCATCAGCGCGTATTGGTCGTGCAGCAGGCACAACCCCGCGAAGCCCAGCGCCCCGGCGAGCAGGCAGGCCGCGTAGACGGGTTTGTTGCCGTAGCGCGCGGCGACGCGCCCGAGGAACAGGGCGGCGATGCAGGCGGGGAGGGGGTAGGTGCCGTTGAGCACGCCGACCCATGTCTGCGTGGCGCCGGCCGAGAGCACTTCGCCCGTGGCATGGTCGGTGACTACACCCGTGATGGCGGGCTTGAGGTAAGTCCACATCAGGAAGAGCGCCGCCCACGAGAAGAACTGCGTGACGCCCAGCCGCACCATCACGCCGGGGACGTTGCGCATGAGGCCGGCGAAGCTCACCGGTTTGGCGTCCTCCTCGGAGAGGTTGTTGTAGCGGGCGAACTCCCCGGGCGGATATTCCCGTGTCTTGAACGAGGTGACGAGCACCGTGAGCAGCAGGATTGCGCCCCCGGCATAGTAGGAGTAGGCGATGTGCGGCGAAACATGCCCCGGAGCGGCCTCGTCCGACACGCCGAGCCATGTCATGACGAGCGGCAGGATAGCGCCGACGACCGCACCGAGGTTTATCAGGAAGGTTTGTACCACGTAGCCCTGTGTCTTCTGCGAATCGTCGAGCATGTCGGCCACCAGCGCTCGGAAGGGCTGCATCGTGACGTTGAACGACAAATCCATGAACAGCAGGATGAAAGCCCCCATGGCGAGCGGGGCGAAGGCGAGCAGTTTGGGGCAGTTGGGCATGAGCACCAGCGCCAGCGCCGAGATCAGCGATCCGCCCAGGATGTAGGGGATGCGGCGGCCCCAGCGCGTCCAGGTGCCGTCGGAAAAGAGCCCCACGATGGGCTGGACGATCATGCCGGCCAGCGGTGCCGCCAGCCAGAAGTAGCTCAGGTGGCTGACATCTGCCCCCAGCGATTCGAAGATGCTCGACGTGTTGGAATTCTGGAGCGAATATCCGATCTGCACGCCGAGGAAGCCGAAGCTGAGGTTCCAAATCTGCCAAAATGAGAGTTTAGGTTTGGTCATTTCGGTTTTTCGGTTGGTTTTCAGGTTATACAAATTTTAATAAAAAAATCCGGATGGCGAACCGCCGGGCGACGAACGGAGGGATCAGCCGGATGAACGGGCGGATTTTTACGACGAACGGTAGCCAGAGGGGGACGATTTGGAATTTACGCGGAAAAACACTACCTTTATTCATAAATAAACGAAACCCGTATATACTTAATACAGCCTCAGTCAGCCTATATGCGATCGCTCAAAGTGTCCGGAATTATCCACCTGTTCGCCGTGCTCCATGCCGTGGTCGCCCTTTCATGCCATCTGGCGGGGATCAACGACGAGTTGGTGCTGACGCTGCTGACGATCGTGCTGATCGTGCTGATCTGCCTCAAACGCGGCCTGAACGTGGAGTTCACCGCTGCCAGCGTGATCGTCGTCAACGTGATCGGCTACCTGCTGGGTACGGGCGGTGCGCAGCTGATCGAGCTGTTATTGCACGCCCCGCCCGTGGTGCATGCCGTGTCGACCTTCATAACCACCGAGATTCTGGGCTGGAGCATCGTCTGGTTCACCAAGTTGTTCCGCCGCGGCGACGACACGGCGAGCCGCTCCTCGGCCTGGACGCCCCGCATCGGGTTGCTGCTGCTGGCCGTGGGGGTGATTTTCGTGCTGAGGCTGGCCTATGTCGAGCTCTTCTCATCGCCTTCCTTCTCCACAGACCGCCTTTACCACATGGCCGACTTGCTGGCTTCGAATTCCGCGGCACTGATTATCCTGCTGTGTGTCAATATTATCTATGTCCGGTATACGCGCAGGCGTGAAACCCGGCACGGTCTGATCGCCGAAATCGCGGCGTTCCTCCTGTTCGTGCTGTTCACGTCGGCCTGCGTGGCGCTCATTACGGGGCTGCACCTGCCGTTCGCCTTCGACCGCTCGTTCTCCGCACGGGAGTTCCTGCAACTGTGGATCGTCACCCTGCTGGTCGAGGTAACCCTCTATTCGGTCGTATTTATGGTCGATTACGCCCTGGTCGCGCGTGCCGTGCTGCGTGCCGAGCGCGGTAAGGCGCACCAGGCGCAGTTCCGTTACATGAAACTCAAACAGCAGGTCAACCCCCATTTCCTGTTCAACTCGCTCAATATCCTCGACTGCCTGGTCTGCGAGCAGCGCACGGAGCAGGCCAGCGCCTACATCCATAAACTGGCGGGCATCTACCGTTACATGCTCCAGAACGAGGAGGAGACGCTCGTGCGCCTGCGCGAGGAGATGGCTTTCGTGGGGATGTACGTCGACTTGTTGCAGGTGCGTTTCCCCGAGGGGTTTCGCGTGGAGACCGACATTCCGGACGAGGCCATGAACCGCCATGTCCTGCCCTGCTCGGTGCAGCTGCTGATCGAAAACGCCATCAAGCATAACTCCGTGGGGGCCGACCGGCCGCTGGTGATCCGCATCGTCGCCGGGGCCGGAGCCGTGACGGTGTCGAACAACCTTCAGCTGAAGGTATCCGGCACTACCTCGACCCGTGTGGGGCTGAACTACATCCGCCAGCAGTACCTCGACCTGTCGGGCATCCCGATCGGGATACGCCGTACCGATACCGAATATTGTGTCACCTTACCGTTGCTGTAATATGAACGTACTGATCGTAGAAGACGAAATGATGGCCCAGGCAAACCTGGCGCGAGCGCTGACCCAGCATTTTCCCGACGTACGGATCGTCGGGACGACCGGCTCGGTCAGGGAGACGGTGCTCTGGCTGCGCACGCCGGGGAACAGTGCCGATGTGATTTTCATGGACGTGGAGCTCTCCGACGGGGATTGCTTCGAGATATTCCGCCAGGCGGACGTGACGGCGCGGGTCATCATGACCACCGCATACGACAATTACGCCGTGCGGGCGTTCGAGGTCAACAGCATCGACTACCTGCTCAAACCGATCGACCCCGCGGCGCTGCGGCGTGCCGTGGAGCGTTGCCGGGTGCGGAGCGGGGGTATCGACCCCGACGTATTGCTGAACGCAATCCGCAGCCCGCGCGAATACAAACAGCGCTATGTCGTGCGTTTCAACGACCGGATCGTTCCGGTACAAACCACCGACATCGCCTATTTCTACTCGGAAGAGAAAAACACCTACCTTGTCACGAGCGACAACAACCGCTATGTTGTGGATCAGTCGCTCGACGTCCTTTCGGACGAACTGGATCCCGGTCGGTTTTTCCGCATATCGCGCGGCTGTATGATCGCCATGCCGGCGATCGTCAGCATCGTGAAATACCTGGGCAACCGGCTGAAGATCACGGCACGACCGCGTCCGGAGTTCGAGATGGTGGTGAGCCGGTCGCGGGTCGACGACTTCCTAAAGTGGTTGGAGGGGAATGGCTGAGCCTTCGTCGCGGCGGCATGATAAAAAGGGGTACCCCGAGAATCCGGGGTACCCCTTTTTTGTAGCCGGGAGCGGCGGTGCCGCAGTACGCCCGTCAGCGGCGCCCGCTGCAGGCGATCATGTCGTGCAGCGATTCGTTGAAGGTCTCCTTGCGGAGCAACTCCTCGAGCGGGAGGTGCATCCGGTAGCGCCAGTGGTAGCGGGGGATGGACGGGACGTTGATGCGTTCCTTGGCCGGGTCGGGGTAGCGCAGCTCCCCGTCGGTCGAAAGCCAGTCCTGCAACGGCAGGATGGTAAGCATCGCCGGGGAGTTGAGGTGCATGTCGAGGATGCGCCGGCATATCCACGGCTCGCAGAAATAGGGAACGTCGCCCCCGATGCCGAGTGCTTCGTGGTAGAAGCGCGCCGTGAGTTCGCGGTCTTCCTCCCACCATGCCCGCAGCGGGTTCATGTCGTGCGTCGAAGTGGTGCAGACCGAGAAATAGGGGTAGTGCGCCGGGTCGGCGAAGAGTTCCCCCGGCGTCTTGGGCATGCGCTGGATTTCGAGCGAGAGGATTTGCAGTTCGTGCATCGTTTCGGGGACGCTGTCGGGGATCATCCCCAGGTCTTCGCCGCAGGTCAGCATCTCGGTCGCCGAGAGGAGTACCGGGAGCTTGCGCAGGGCGGATTCCTGCCAGAAACGGTTGTGCCGGTGGTAGAAGAAGTCGGTATAGAGCCGGTCGAAGGTCGCGCGGCGCTCTCCGTCGAGCCGGCGGTAGGCATGTGTCGAGTGGGGGGCGATGCGGGGGTGGAAATAGCCCTTGCGGCGCGGGTCTTCGATGAAGAGCACGTCGTCGAGCAATGCCATAAGCCCTTCCCGCAGCCGGGTCTGGTGTTCGTCGTCGCCCGGGAAGCGGGCTGCGACCTTGCGCTGGGTGGCATAGGCGGGCAGTAACCGCCCCTCCTTCATGCAGGTGGCGCGGACTTCGCCGGCCAGGTCGCCGAACAGTTCCCCGAGCATGTGTTCGTCGGGCGCCGGGGTGGTGTAGCGTCCGCCCTGCATGTCGAAGCCCATGCCGCGCAGTTCATCTGCGGAATAGGGCAGGGCGGGGTTGAAATAGCCCAGCAACCCGTGTACGGCATGCGTGGGAATCTCCCAGATGCGGAAGAACCCGAGGATGTGGTCGATGCGGAAGGCGTCGAAGTATTCGGCCATCTTGGCCATGCGTGCCCGCCACCAGGCGTAGCCGTCGCGTGCCATGCGTTCCCAGTTGTAAGTCGGGAATCCCCAGTTCTGCCCGACGGCCGAGAATGCGTCGGGCGGAGCCCCGGCCTGCGAGTCCATGTGGAACAGGTGCGGGTAGAGCCATGCGTCGACGCTCGTGCGGCTGATGCCGATGGGCAGGTCGCCCTTGAGGACGATGCCGTGGTCGCGGGCGTAGGCGCAGACCTCGGACAACTGCGTATGCAGGTGGTATTGGACATAGCAGTGGAATGCGATGTCGCGGCTGTGGCTGCGGCAGTAGGCGTCGACGGCTTTGCGGTCATAGCGGGCGAAGCCGCCCCAGCGGGTAAAGTCGGGCGTGCCCGTTTCGTCGCGCAGCGTGCAGAAGGCGGCATAGGGGATGAGCCAGTGTCTGTTGGCGGCGATGAAGTCCTTGTAGTCGCGGCGTGCCGCGGTGCGGGCGCCGTGGCGTTCGAACGCCCGGCGGAGCAGCCGCAGTTTGTGCCGGTTGACCCGCTCGTAGTCTATTTCGGGGAGGGCGTTCAGTTCGCTGCGCAGGGTGCGGTACTCGTCGTCCTCCACGACGCCCGCGGCGGGCAGCCGGATGAACTGCGGGTGCAGGGCGAAGGTCGAATTGGCGTTGTAGGGGTAGGAGTCTTCCCAGGTGCCGGTCATGGTGGTGTCGTTGATCGGCAGTACCTGGATGACGCGCTGCCCGGTGGCGGCCGCCCAGTCGATGAGCCGTTTCAGGTCGTAGAACTCGCCGACGCCGAAATCCTCTTCCGTGCGGAGCGAGAAGACCGGGATCGCCGTCCCGGCGCCCCGCCACCTGCGCTCGGGGAAACGCGGGTATGCCGCGGCGTCGAGGGCGTGTTCGCCGGCGCCGGGCAGCTCGCCCCAGGTGCGGTTGGCACCCTCCTCCCACAGGATGGGGGTGAGGGTCTTGCGGTCGGCGATCAGGAATTTGTATTCGAACCGGTGGGCGGTATGCAGCGTGAGTTCCCATTCCGGGAAGCGGCAGTCGTCCATCGGGACGATCCGTTTCCAGTCGCCCAGCTCACGGCCGCTGCCGGCGACGGCGAGCGTTTCGTCCGGCCGCAGGGTGGGCAGCACGACGCGCAGCGTGATGTTGCCCGTAGCCTTCTTCGGACTGCCGGTTTTCCCGCGGCCGAAGATGCCCCGGGTGAATGCCGAGGAGTAGAACGGCGTGTCGGAGGGCATCTCCTGCCAGCGGTCGCGGATGCGCAGCGTGCGCACCCCCTCCCGGGCGGGGAGCCGCAGCGTGTGCGGCCGCCATTCGCTGCGGATGCACGCGCCGTCGCGTTCGATTTCATAGCGGTATTCGGTATCTTCACTCTGGGTATAGTGTTCGATGGCGCCTGTCCAGACGCCTCCGTCGGCGTATTGCAGCGCAATGCGCCGTTTGCCGATCCGCATGACGAGCTGTTCGCCCCAGCGGGTACGGTATTCGATGCTGATCAGGAGTTTCATGGTTCGGTATGTCGTTTGGTTCGGAATCGGTTTATACAAAATTAAAAAAATAATCCGGTTTTGTCTTTCCGGCAGGGAAAAATCAGAGCCCCCGGATGAATTGCGTAACGACGGCCACGAGGTCGGGGTCGATCGGCAGCGTGCTGTCGCCGTAGGCTCCCGTCTGGTCGATGCGCGTGCGTCCCGTGCATTTTTTGAGCGGGTGGGTCATCCCTGCGATGATTGCCTTCCGGGCCTGGGGCTGTGCCTTTGCCAGCGCCTCGGCATTGTCGGGCGGCACCTGCAGGTCGTTGTCCCCGCCCACGACGAGTATCGGAACCCGCACCTTGCGGATTTCCTCGCGCGGGTCGTAGCGCAGGCTGGAGATCCAGAACATCTGTACCGAAGGGTGGAACAGCGCTTCGAGCTGCGGCGGGCAGGATTCGACCCGTTCGCCCCGTTTGAGGGCGGCGGTGATCGCGTTGGCCTGCAAGAGCAGATCCATGTTGTCGGGCAGGAGTTGTGAGGCCAATTGCAGCTGGAGAATCTCGTCGAGCGGGTAGCCGGCGCCGGCCAGCGAAACGACGGCGGCGACTTTCGGGGTTTGCTGCGCCGCGCAGAAGGCGATCAGCGCCCCTTCGCTGTGGCCGATCAGTACGACGCGGCGGAAACCTTCGCCGGCGAGGTAGTCGGCCCATGCCGCGGCGTCGCCGATGAAATCCCCCAGTACGGCGTGGGCCATTTTTTCCGGTTCCGTGAACCGGCTCGCACCGATGCCGCGTTTGTCGTAGCGCAGCGAGGCGATGCCTGCCTTTTCGAGCGCCTGCGCCAGGTAAAGATAATTGTTGACGCTCCCGTTACGCGGGATGGGGCCCGAACCGGCGATGATGACAGCCACGGTTTCCGCACCTGCATCGGGGGTGAGCAGTGTGCCGTAAAGCGTTCCGAAATCGCGTTCGAGCGAGACGTTCCTTTCGCCTGCGGCGGTATGCGCGAAGGCCAGCAGGAGGATGGCTGTCAGCAGGTGTTTCATGGCTTATGGGTTTCAGGTTGTTCTCAGTCGGTGTTTTTTTGCCTGTGCGGCGTGCCCTTCCGGTTCGTTTACCGGCGTTTTGTTCCTGCGTATCGTGCCTGTACCGGGTTGGTGCCCGGCGGGTCGTGGCGGCGAGGTTACAGCTCCCCGACCGCCTTTTCCAGTCCGATGCCGCGCGAACCCTTGATAAGCACCAGCGCGTTGTCCACGGGGTGTGCGCGGAGCGCCGCGATGAGGTGTTCCCGGTCGGCGAAGAGTGTGATCCGGGCGGGTTGCGGCTCCATGCCGGCATGGGCCCTGGCGAATTCCGTGCCGACGAGCATCACCTCCGTCTGCGGAGCCTGTGCTGCGAGGCGGATGACAGCGGCGTGTTCCTCCGCCGACCAGGCGCCCAGTTCGAGCATGTCGCCCAGGATCAGCAGGCGGCGGGTGCGCATGCCGGGCGGCTCGGCGAGGAAATTCGCGACCGATGCCCGCATACTCGACGGGTTGGCGTTGTAACAGTCCATGATGAGCGTGTTGCGCCCCGTCACGGTGCGCTGCGAGCGGTTGTTGTCGGGGACATAGCTGCCGACAGCATGGCAGATACGCTCGTCGGCGACGTCGAAATAACGTCCGACGGCCACGGCTGCGGCGATGTTGAACCGGTTGTAATGCCCTTCGAGGTGGTTTTCGAGGCCCTCGGCCAGTGTGACGCTGTAATACTCCGCGGCCAGCCCGTCGCGTTCGGCGGCCATGTTCGTCAGCATCTCGTCCTCGCGGGGTACGAAGGCGCGGCCGCCGTTCGCGGCCAGGTAGTCGAACAGTTCGCCCTTGCCGCGGCGCACCCCCTCCGGGCCGCCGAAGCCTGCGAGGTGCGCACGGCCGATGTTGGTCAGGATGCCGTAGTTGGGCTCGGCGATCGAGGCCAGCAGGGCGATCTCGCCGCAGGCGCTGGCTCCCATTTCGACCACGCCGAACTGCGTGTCGCGGGTCATGGCGAGCAGCGTGAGCGGCACGCCGATGTGGTTGTTGAGGTTGCCGCGCGTGGCGTAGACCTTGAAGCGTTCGGCCAGCACGCGGCTCACCAGTTCCTTGGTCGTGGTCTTGCCGTTGCTGCCCGATATGGCGAGTATCGGGATCGCCAGCCGGCGGCGGTGTTCGCGTGCCAGCTCCTGCAACGCCCCGAGCGTGTCGCCGACCAGCACCATACGCTCGTCGGTGACGGCTGCCGGGTCGTCCACGACGGCATAGGCCGCGCCTTTGTCCAGCGCCTCCGCCGCGAAGTGGTTGCCGTCGAACGTCGCGCCGCGCAGGGCAAAAAAGATGGAATCAGCCCCGATGTTGCGCGTGTCTGTGGAGATGTGCGGGTGTTCCCGGAAAATATCGTATAGTTCGGACATGTCAGTTCGCGTGTTTGGGTGTCCCCGAGGGCATGGGGTAGGGCCCCGGCTCTGCGGGCTCTCCGAAGCGGGGGTTGCCCGTGGCGTCGAAGTCGAAGCGTTGCAGGCGTACGTCGCGCCCCCAGTTGTGTACCGTATCTTTTTTCGAGTGGTAATAGATCCAGTATTCGTTCCCGTCAGGCGAGGTGGTGAAACTGGCGTGGCCGACGCCGTGTATGCGGTCGTTGCCGATGAAGACGGGGCCGCTCTTGATCCATGATGCGGGATTCAGCGGGTCGCTGTCGGGGGTGCGCAGGCGCAGCTGCCCGAGCTTGTAGTGGCGCGACCACGAGCCGCGCGTGGAGTAGACGATGAAGAGGTCGTCGCCGTGCCGCAGTGCTGACGGGCCTTCCTGCAGGGCGATGTGGTCGCCCTGTTCCCACGGCTGGTCGGGTCGTGAGAGCAGGATGCGCGGCCCGATCCGGGTCGGCGATTCCATGCGGGCGATGTAGAGCAGCTGGTCGGTGGCGTCGGTGTCGCGCTGGCGCTCCCAGCCGGACCATACGGCATAGAGCTCTCCCCGGTGTTCGAAGATCGTCATGTCGATGGCCCAGATGTTGTCCGTCTTGCCGTCGGGATCGTCGCCCGTATAGAGCATGCCGCGGTCGCGGTAGTCGCCCAGCGGCGTGTCGCATTCCAGCACGCCGGTGCGCTGTCCCGTGAAGGGACTGCCGGGGACGGGTGCCGCGGCGTAGTAGATGTACCATTTGCCGCGGAGGCGGTGCAGCTCGGGTGCCCAGATGTTGAAGCTGTTCCACGCCCCGCTGTCGGCAGGCTGCCAGACGACGCGCTCGCGTTCGAAACGCGTCATGTCGTCCGATTCGGTCACGGCGATGCCGCGTCCTGATTTGAAGCAGGTGTAATAGCGCCCGTCGTATTTGGTGATCCACGGGTCGGCGCCGTCGCGCAGCGGGTTGGTGAAGGTGGCCTGCGGCGCGGAGCACGAAAGCATCCCCGCCACTAAAAAAAAGCCCGCAGCGAATCGTCGCAGCAAGGCTGTGGTATGGAACGGCATGCGTTTCATAGGTGTCAGATATGTTTATCCCCGTTGTGGAACTTTACTTCGTCGATGAATTTCTTGATGTTCTGTTCTTCGGCGCGGGGGCATATCATCAATACGTCGTCGGTGTCCACGACGATGTATTCCTTCAGGCCGCTGATGACCGCTACCTTGCCCTTGGGCAGCGAGACGATGCTGCTGCGCGTGTCGTAGACATAGCACCCCTCTTCGGGGACGGCGTTGGCGTAGCGGTCTTTGCGGGCGTGCTGGTAGACCGAGCCCCATGTGCCGACGTCGCTCCACCCGAAGTCGCCGCAGCGGACATAGACGTTGTCGGCCTTTTCCATGATGCCGTAGTCGATCGAGATGGCGCGGCACTCCGAGAAGACGATCTCCACGGTGGTCTTCTCGGCATCGGTGCCCAGCGCCTTCATCACGCCGCTGAACATGGCATGGTGCTCGGGCAGGTATTTGCGGAAGGCCTCGACGATGGCCTGCACCTTCCAGATGAAGATACCCGAATTCCAGTAGAACTCGCCGGTCTGGAGGAAGGTCTGCGCCAGCTCGAGATCGGGCTTTTCGGTGAAGCACTTGACTTTGCTGATGGTGTGGTCGTCCGAAACCTGGATGTAGCCGTAACCCGTATCGGGGCGTGTGGGTTTGATGCCCACGGTCAGCAGGGCGTCGTGCCGGCCGGCGAATTCGAGGCACTCGCCGATGATCGTGCGGAAATCGTCCTCGTTGAGGATCAGGTGATCCGACGGCGTGACGATCATCTCGGCGTCGGGGTTCTCCCTGAGCAGCGTATAGGCCGCATAGGCGATGCAGGGGGCCGTATTGCGGCCGATCGGCTCGCAGAGCACCTGTTTCTCCCCGATTTCGGGGATGTGCTGCAATACCAGATCCTTGTATTTGTGGTTCGTCACGACGAGGAAATTCCCGGCGGGGACGATTTTTGCAAAGCGCTCGTAGGTGTGGCGGATAAACGATTTCCCGGTTCCGAGGATGTCGAGGAACTGTTTTGGCATCGACTGCCGGCTCTTGGGCCAGAAACGCGATCCGATGCCGCCGGCCATGATGACACAATATTTATTGCTTGCCATAAGTTATAATATGGAATTAAGTGAGACAAAGATAAAAATATTTTGTAACTTTGTCGCCTATTGCAGGAATAATATTTTTGTACTCCCGATGAAGATAAGACTGTTCACCATACCCAACCTGCTGACCCTTGCGAGCCTGCTTTGCGGCTCGTTCGCGGTGGTTTCGGCACTGGTTTACGGCGATCTGGCGCTGGCTTTCTGGCTCACGATCGCCGCCGGTGTTTTCGACTATTCCGACGGTTTCGTGGCCCGGCTGCTCAAATGCCCTTCCGCCATCGGCGTACAACTGGACTCGTTGTCCGACATGGTCTCGTTCGGCTTCGCCCCGTCGGCCGTGCTTTTCGTCCTGTGGAACAATTCCCTGCCTGCGGATGCCGAAGCATGGCTGCGCTACGGCGGCAGTGCACTTTGTTTCGCGGTGGCGGCCTTCTCGGCGCTGCGGCTGGCGAAATTCAATATCGACGAGACGCAGCATACCGAGTTCTGCGGCCTTCCTACTCCAGCCAATGCGCTGTTTTTCATATCTTTGGGGTGGATTAAGGTGAAGACGGGTTTCGACTTGGGTTACTGGTTGCTGCTGCTCATCCCTGTGATGTCGTGGCTGCTCGTTTCGCCCGTGCGGATGTTCGCCTTCAAATTCCAGCACTTCGCCTGGAAAGGCAACGGGGTGCGTTATGTTTTTATTGTATCGGCGGCGCTCCTGCTGGCCGTGCTGGGTGTCCGTGCCGTGCCGGTCGTGATCGTCCTCTACATCGCAACCTCGGTCGTACGCTGGTTGTCGATGAAGGCAAAAGGCTGTGGACAAGCCGGATAGTTGTGTATTTTAAGAATTTTTATTAATTTTGCCCCGGATTAGCGTTCCATGTCGAGGTTGACGAATAGAATATTGCTGGCAGCTTTGCTCGGTCTGTTCCTTACAGCGCCCGGCATCGTCCGTTCGCAGGGTTTCAATGCCAGGACGCTGCAGCGTGCCCAGCAGCGCGGGGAGACGGGGAACCTTTACGGTACAAACCCTTACGAGCAGACCGGCGAGGAGGGAGAGGAGGGCCAGGACGGCCAGCCGCAGGATACGACCAAGAAGGAACGCCGGATCCGCAAGCCGCTCGAATCGTATTTTTTCAGCGATTCGATCCGCGCCCTGAACAATTTTCGCTGGAGCGTCAAGCGCGACTACAACCGCGTGGAGATAAGCCCGCTCGACACGACGCTCACCGACTGGCGGATCGACTACCCCTTCTTCCGCGAAGAGGTGGGCGACATCGCGCAGGGCGCCCTCGGGCAGACATCGCTGCCGATGAACTATTTCCGGCGGCCGCAGTTCTTTGATTTCAGTTTTGCGAGCCCCTACTATGCGTATACGTACGACATGGAGAACGTTCCGTTCTACAATACGAAGAAGCCCATCATCCGCATGACGTACCTCGAGTCGGGGCAGAAGCGTTTCCGGGAGGAGAACTTCAATATCATGCACGCGCAGAATATTTCGCCCACGACCGGGTTCAACGTCGACTACAAGGCACGGGGAACGCGCGGACAATATGTCTGGTCACGGACGAAGAACCACAACCTGTCGGTCGCCTTCAGCCATACGGGCAAGCGCTATTCGGTGCATGCGGCCTATTACAACAACCACATCGAACAGCAGGAGAACGGCGGCGTGGTCGGGACATGGGCTATCGCCGATACGACGTTCCAGATGCCTTCGGGCGTGCCGATGAAGCTGTCGGATGCCGAGGCGCAGAACACTTACCGCAACAACGCCTTTTTCATCACGCAGTCCTACGCCCTGCCGTTGCAACGCGTGACGGAGAACGACTTTTCGCTCGCCGACCTGTCGGCGGTCTATATCGGCCATTCGTTCCAGTACAGTTCGTGGAGCAAGGTCTATTCGGACAAATATGCGCGGTATATCGACGAAAGGGCGCACCGGGACGAACAGGGCAATTTCGTGCCCGATACGCTGGACTACTACCAGAACTGGTATATCAACCCCGACCAGACGCGCGACTCGATCTACGAGCGGGTGATTTCGAACCGCTTCTTCGTGCAGGCGCAGCCCTGGGATCGTAACGGCGTGGTAGGCACGATTGATGCAGGCATCGGTATCGACATGCATACCTACTCGCAATTCGAAATGAGGGATTACCAGACGGGAAAGTATACGAAGGTCAACAAGACCAGCTATTTCGCATACGGTTCCGTCGGAGGAAAGATAAAGAAATATGTCGACTGGGACGCGAACCTCAAGTTCTACCCGTCGGGATACAGAGGCGGAGACCTCACCATCGGCGCCCACCTGGCGCTGACGGGATATCTCCGCGGACACCCCCTGATTCTCGAAGGCCGGTTCACGATGGATCGGCGTTCGCCCAACTACTGGCAGGAGAATCTGTTCTCGAACCACTACGTGTGGTCCACTCCTTTGAATAAGGAGAATGAAACTCGGTTCGAGGTGAAGTTTTCAGTCCCCGATTATGCGTTTGAAGCGGGGGCATGGCAGGGCGTCGTCGGCAACAAGATCTTTTACGACAAGGAGAGCCAGATCGCCCAAAGCAGTGACAACGTAAGCCTCACGAGTGTGTACGCTCGCAAAGATTTCCGCTTAGGCGGACTTCATTTGGACAACAGGGTATTGTTGCAGTGGAGTACGAATCAAGAAGTTGCACCCGTTCCGCTTTTGAGCGCGTTCCTTTCGTATTATTACGAGTTCTGGGTCGTGCGCAACGTATTACGCCTTCAGATCGGTTTGGACGGACGCTATAACACGCGTTATTATGCGCCCAGTTACAACCCTGCGCTGTCGGCCTATTACAACCAACGGGACGTCGAAGTAGGCAATTACCCCTACATGGACGCCTTCGTCATGGGAAAGTGGAAGAGAATGCGGATATTCATCAAATATCAGCATGTGAACAAGGGACTGTTCGGAAACGGAGAGTATTTCTCCGCGGCGGGTTACCCGCTCAATCCGGGCATGTTTAAAATCGGTATCTCATGGGGTTTCTATGATTAGCGTATTGTTCTGCGCGGTATGAACTGCCCGCAAAACAACATTTTATGTTAAAAAAGACAGTTTTAACTTTTGCGTTCTTAACAATCCTGACGACTTTTTACGGCTTTAACGCCCAGTTCAGCACACCCGTGACGGACGACATGCTGCTGAACGACGATGCGGCCGATTTCGGCAATTCGCTGCTCGGTGAGGGCGACTATGTGATCTCGGCTTATGACAATGTCATTCGCAACATCAGCGAAAAAGAGGGCCACGACTGGCGCCTGATGAGCGCCATCGCCTACCATGAATCGCGGTTCACGCCCGACATCACCTCGCGCAGCGGGGCCCGCGGGCTGATGCAGATCATGCCCTCGGTGGCACGCCAGTTCGACGTCCCGACCGAGCAGGTCTCCAATCCCGAGACCAACATATGGTTGGCCAACAAGCTGATGTCGAAGATTATGAACACGCTCCGTTTCCCCGAGGGGACTCCCGAGAAGGATCGGATGAGCATCATCCTGGCCTCGTACAACAGCGGGATCGGACATGTGAACGATGCGAGGCGCCTGGCACGGCTCAACGGCGAGGATCCCAATTCGTGGGAGGTCGTGGCCCGCTACCTGCAACTCAAGGCGCAGCCCGAGTATTACGAGAGCGAGGCGGTCAAGTGCGGACGTTTCACCGGCAGCCGGCAGACGCTGGCCTACGTGAACGACGTGATAGGACGCTATGACAAATACTGCCGGATTGCTCGGAGATAACTCCGGCAGGAATTGAAAAGTCTGAATCTACAGCAAAAAGGCTGAACCCAGGGGTTCAGCCTTTTCTCTTTATATCTTCTGAGTTGCCGGCGGACTTGTCCGGCGCCGGGTCAATAGACCCACTGGAAATCGTCGACGTACATTACATTCGTCGTGCAGCCCACCATGTAATCGCCGTAGGCACTCGTGGAGCAGGAGATGATGATGCTGTACTTGCCGGTGGGGCGTCCCGCAGCCGGGTCGTAGAAGTTGAGCGGCAGGGTGGCCTCTACCATTTGCTCGCCTTCGGTCGACTTGTCGACGAACAGCGACCCGTAGGCGATGAGTTTCCCTTCTGCGGTCTGGGTGGTTTCCGCCGGATCCCAAATGCCCGTGGGGTCTTTGGTGCCCGAAGCGACCCGGTGCCGGGCGTTCCAGTCGATGATGGCGACGAAAATGCGGGCTTTGTCCGGGTCGCCTATGCCGACCGGGGCCCCGGAATGTTTGCTTGCGTCGATCGTGCCCAGTGTCGCGTGGTATTTCACCTTCATGCCCGAAGGGCGCGCCGTCCAGTTGTAGGGCTGTCCGAATTCTACTACGCCCGTCCACAGGCCGTCTTTGTAGAAGATGCCGGACATCAGGTTGCCGGCTGCGATGTTGACGAGGGGAGGGGCTGCCGCGGCCAGTTTCGCGCAATAGCTGCCGCCCATTCCGTTGAAAGTCCCCTGCCTACAGAGCTTATCCGCAAATGTGTTGTTACCGCTGGCCCAGAACTCCGCATTCGTATTTTCGCTCGTGAAGCACGACAAGCCCGGGTTTTCCATGTTCCCGTCGGGGATCGTGTCGCCCGCGGGTGCCGTGTATTCGGCGGTTTCGGTCTGCTGCCCGCCGACGAGAAGCCGGAATTCATACGTTTGCCCGGCGTAGACGCCCTTGGTCGTGACGAGGCGTTTTACGGGGATGCCCGCATCGTTGGTGAGGCTTGTCCATTCGGGTGCGATCGAGCTCGTAAAGATGCCGCTTTCGTCCTGTGCGCCCTTCTGCGTCGTCTGCCAGTCGGCGGTACCCTTCAGACGGTACTGGATTTCGGCGGTCGCATAATCTTCCGGCGTTACCATCGTGGTGACGACGGCTGTGTTGTTCCAAAGGTCGATGTCGCGGACGCCTATCTTCACGTTGGTGGGCTGGACATGGAGCATCCACCGCTCCGTGCGGCCGTGGCAGGTGACGTCGACCAGACGAACCGTTTCGAAGCCCGTGGCGGAAAGTTCCTCGGCCGTGGGCGAGTAGGCGGTGATGTCGGCAGGCCCCAGCTTGAGGCTGGTGACCGTGACGGCCTTCAGGTCGGTGCCTTCGGCGACATAGGCCGTGGCCGTACGCGCCTGCGTGTCGATCAGTGTCGATCCGATCTGCCCGGCGACGGTGAACGACCGGGCTATGGGCTGCTCGGCCACGATCGTCCACTCGTAGTCCTGGTAGAGCGAGAGCGTGACATAGAGCGGCGCCCGCAGGTCGAACTCCCCGCTCAGCGGCTGCGAAGTCCTGATCTGGCTGATGAATTTCTCTTTGTCGGTCATCATCGGGTTGGATGTGGCGACGTCGAATTCCGCCTTGTCGATGGTGACCTTGCGGATATCGGTCTTCTCGTCCAGCGTGAGCGTCACGGTACGGTTCACGAGGCTGATGCCGGCCACCGTGAACCCCTCGCCCTCGATGCTGCGGATGTTGAGCTCGATGGTGGGGTACGGTATGTCGTTCTCGATGCACGACGCTGCCAGCAGGAGCGCCGCCGCCGAAAAGAGTATGCGTAGGTATTTCATAGTTTACTGCTTTTTCTTGTCCCACAAATGTATCGTCATACCGAAGTTGATGGCCGCGATATTGAGCCGGAAACGCATGTTCGAAGCCTTGCGCGAACCGATCTTGTTGCCGTCGGCATCCTTCTGGGTGATGCTCGTATACTGTATGCCGCCCAGCCCGAACGAAATCGTCGCACAGACGTTGGGGAAGATGTATACGGCAGCTCCCGGGTTGAACGCCAGCTTTACCTGCGTTTTGTCGTTGTAGGTGCGGTTGGGTGCGCCTCCTTCGTTATGATCCGGGTCGTATGCGAAGCTCGAATGTCCCGTCGAGAGCGCCAGCTCGAACTCGGCGAAGAGTCCGAAGCGTCCTTTGGGGTCGAGCCCTGCATAAGAACGGTGGAAAATGCCGAATGAGTATTCGTCGCTCGAAAGATCGACGTAGGGGAGCTGCCCCGAGAGGTCGTTGCCCTCGCCCGCATCGAAATAGGTGTTGTCGAGCGTGCCGCCCATGTGGCTGTATCCGAAACGGATGCCGATGCAGTTGTTATCGCGGTAGAAATAACCGACGAAGGGTTTTACCGTTGCGATCGTGGCATCCGCATCGATGTTGTCGAAGATGAGCATGAGGTCGGTGTCGTCGCTCGAAACCGTACCGTAGGAGGCCGTAAGACCCATCATCACTTCTCCCTTGTAGGCGAATTTGAGTTTGTTGATCTCGCGGTCGATGCGGCGGCGCGTGGGCAGGAAACGCTCCACCTGGGGGCGCTTGTGCTTTTCGGCCGGCATGGCTGCGGGCATCGTCGCCGGGGAGGCCGCCGGGGCGCCGAGGGTACCCGCTGCGGCTGCGGTGTCCGTTTCTGCGGCGAGTCCCGAAGTTGTTTCCGCCGTGGCTTCGGTGCCCGTTCCGGGGGTGTCCGAAGTTTCCGGGGGCACGGTGTCCTCGTTGCCGGAGGGGGTTTCTTCGACTGCGGCCGTAGCGGCCCGCTGCACCGCGGGGAGGGCTTGTCCCGTCTCCGCTGCGGCGCCGAGCGTGATGAATACCGATAAAATGGAAAGTATGATTCGTTTCATGTGCGTGCCGTGTTTAGAGATAGAATGCCATGCCGAGCCCTATCGAGAAGATATTGACTTTGAAGTTCATCATGCTGGCGTCGCGCTTGCCGACCGTCACCTGGTTGTGTACCTGTTTGGTGTGGCTGTAACTGATGCCCATCACGCCGACGTTGACCTCGACGGCCATGTTGTTCGTGGCGAAGGCGATGATACCCGGCGAGATACCCAGCGAGAAGGTATAGCCCGTCTGGTAGGTGCCCTTCACCGGGGAGTCCTTGGCAAAGCGTGCCTGTGTGCCGCCGCCCGAGAGCTGCATCTCGTTGAAGAGCGCGAAACGCTTGTTGCGGCCCAGCGGGATGTACTGGCGCCAGATCATGGCCACCGAATAGCTCTGTTGCAGCGAATAGCAGTCGTTCAGCTCGAAGTTCAGGTCGGAATCCTCGCCGCCCAAGTTGAGGTCGGCCTTGTCCAGCTTGAGCAGCGAGCGCGAATAGATGAAACGGCCTCCGAGTGCCATGTTGTCGCGGAAGGCATAGGCGATCATCGGGCTGACCTTGAACGTGTAGCCCTTCGATTCGATGCCCTCGACGACCAGGAACCTGTACGTGTCGTTCGAGTGGGTCGAGTAGGAGGCCGTCCCTCCGAAGATCCATTGCCCGCGCGGGACGAAGAGGTTGTGTTTGTCGGTCAGGCCGCGCTGGCGCCGCATTTCGTTGACGGTCTGAGGATGCTCCTCGTGCAGCATACAGCTCGTGCTGTCGGCCTGCGGGGCGAGGGACGCCGCGGCGTCCCTCTGTTGTGCACGGCTCTCCGGCGCCGTGCCTGCCAGGAGCAGGAGTGCCAGGAGCGTACTGGTGGTTATCTTGCGCATTGTCGTGCGTTTACGTTTAATCGTTAATATACCCATTCGAAATCGTCGACGTACATCACGTTGGTGGTGCAGGCATCCATGTAATCCCCGTATGCACTGGTGGAACAGGATACGACGATATTGTACTTCCCATCGGGAGCGGCGGCCGTGTCCTGGTAATAGTTTATCGGCAATATAACTTCTACCATTTCATCGCCCTGGGTCGTTTCTTCGATGAATTTGGAGGCATACCCGATGATGGGGCCGTTGGCCGCTTCGGTTTGTGTCTCCGGATCCCAGGTGCCCGTCGGGGCTTTTGTCCCGGCAAATACTTTCTGTTGGGCCGTCCAGTCCACGATGCAGACGAATATCCGGGCCTTGTCCATTTCGCCGACGGGAATTTTCCCGCCATGGAGATTGTAGTTGACTTCCCCGATCGTAGCGTGGTATTTGAACCTGACGGCTCTCGGGCGGGCGTTGTAAGCGAACTTTTTGCCGAAAGAGACGTTGCCGCCCATCCCGCCGAGAACCTGGATGGCGAAGTCTCCCGTGAATAGGTTGCCCGGTGCGGGAACCTTGGCCAGCGTATTATATGTCGCGGACAATTTGGCACAGTATGTCCCGACGCGTCCCGGCATGGCCTCGTCACGGGTACAGAGTTCCTTGGCGAACGGGTTGTAGCCGCTGCCCCAGAAGGTATAGTTGGTGCCGGAGCCCGGGAATTGCTGGGCGCTTCTCCACGATTCCAGGCTTCCGTCGGTCATGGGAGCGCCCTCGTCGGCCGTGAACCGGCCGCTGAGTTCCTTCGAGCCGACCGCCGCTTTGTACTCGTACGTATTGCCTGCCGATATGCCGGTGCCCTCTTTGAGACGCGAATAGGGCAGTACCGTGGCCGGAGTGCTCCAGTCCGCCGTGGTTTTCTCTTCCCACTGGGGCGCATAGGTCGCCGTGATGAAATCGTTGCCCTGCGATGTCCCTGCCATCGGCTGGCACTCGCCGCCGCTGCTGCGCAGGCCGAATTGCACGGTGGTGCCGGGCGTGAAAGAAACCACGCGCAGCGTGACCGTATTGGCCCACAGGTCGTAGTCGTCCGCCGTTACGGGAACCAGCCCCTCCAGGCGGTAGGTCGTAGCGACCTCCGAGGAACCGCCGTTGGCGTCCTCGATGCGGAACGTCACCTCCTGGTCGCCGGCCTGGCACGAAGCGAAGAACGCATCGGAGAGCGTCAGCCGGACGTTGTATTTGTCGACCGGTTCGAGGGAGATACCCTCGGTCGTGCCGCCGAGCGCGTCGTAGCTCTCGTCGCCGACCGAAACCGTGAACCGGGTCAGTTCCGAGAAGGCCATGATCCGGTATTTCTTCTCTCCGGATCGGTACTTCTGGATTTCGGCGATGTCGAACCCTTCGCTGATGACGGCCGGATCGGGGCTGAAGATGATTTCGTCGTCCTTGTCGTCGGTACCGGGGTCGACGCTGATCAGCACGCAGTCGATATAACCGGGCAGATCGGGCGAATATTTGAACGTGAGGGTATACTTGCCGCCGGCTTTGACATTGGTGATGTAATCTTCCATTTCCACGTTCTTACCCTCGACATGCGTTCCGCGGAAGAGCCAGGCCAGCGACGTCGTGCCTGCGGGCAGGGTGTAGTAACCCGTCCCCTCGGTCGTGAACCTGAGCGCCGGGACACTGCCCGCTTCGGCGGCTTGCTCGTCGACCTTTTCCCCGCCGGCGATCCATACGGAATAGCCGGGGGCGAGGTTCTGGAGGATCGAATCGTCGAATTTCACCTCTACGACGGTGTTCACGATTTGGCAGACGACCGCAACGTTTGTGGTTTCGCCGGGTTTGACGGTGAACGTCTCCTCGCCCTTGTATAACCGTTTCGTGAAATCGGCGGGGGCTTCCTCTCCGGCTTCGACCGCTACGCGATAAGTGCCGGCCAACAGTTCCAACCGTTCGGGACAGGCCTCTTTCGAGGTGTATTTGCGCAGCAGGCCGCCCTCGTCGTTGTAGATGTAGACGGTCTGGTGCTGCAACGGGTCGTATTCGCCGGTGTCGGCCGTCTGCCGGGTCGAAACCGTCATCGCCATGAAGCCCGTGCGCCCGTCGGTGCCCGGGGCTGCGTCGTCTTTCGAGCAGGCCGCGCCGAGGAGCACCGCGAGCAGTACGGCAAAATATGAGATATATCGTTTCATTATCGGTCGGCTTTAGTGGACGATGAGTTTGACAGTCTTGTGCGTCAGTACATTATCGTTGTCCGTCACGTCGAGGACGAAATTATGCTCGCCCGGGATTTCCAGCAGTATCTCGACGAATTTGGTGATCGAGAAGGTCACCGACGTCCGGTTCTTTACCTGCTCGTTGATCGGGAACCCGAATTCGCCGTGCAGGACTTCGACCAGTTCGTCGGGGATGTCGCAGATGTCGAATTTCTCCGGCAGGTTGATCACCGGCAGCAGCGGCCTCAGCGTTTCGGAGTCGATCGTCACGAAGAACGACTTGATGCCTTTGTCGGCCTCGATGTCGATGTCGATCACCATGTCCTTCTGCACTTCGTATTGCTGGTCGATGTCGTAGCCGCGCCACGTGATCCGAGGGCCCATCTGCCCCGAGCTTTTATCGACTACGAGCGTCAGTACGGCTTCGGACGAGACGCCTTTTGCATCGGTCATCGTGAAGGCGAAGGTGTGCGTACCGTCGAATTCATAGAGCGCCCTGATCTGCCCTGCGATGTTGAAACTCTTGGTCGTCTGTCCTTTGAGCTCGCTGCCTACGGGGTAGCCGAAGCCCTTGAGGATAATCCCTGCCGCCGAAGATGCGTCGAGGGCGCAGAGGTCGAATGTTTCGGGCAACTGGATGGCGGACATCGACGCCAGGAACTGGCTGTTGGTGGAGCCGACGGTCACTTGCAGCGATTCGATGCCGTTGGGTGAGGAGAGGTCGAATGCGAACGGCTCGATGCAGTTCCCCTCCGCGTCGAACATGGCGTCGGTCAGCGTGAAGGGCTGCGTCATGTCGTGCCCGGGCCAGGTGAGTGCCGGGGCGTTGGGGTCTTCGAGGAGCTCTTCCCCGAGGTTTTCCGTACCGTCGACGACGAATTTGTTGTCCTGGAGGATGCTGTTGTCGACTTTGACCGAGAAGAGGATGTTGCCCTTGTCGGCGTAGCCGATTACGACCGAAACCTTGCGCCACTGCCCGGCCTTGACCCCGGTGATCTGCTTGCTGAATTTAGCGGGGACATCGGTGTCGGCGAAAGTGCCGTCGAATACGAAGTCCAGGGTGTTTTCCAGTGCCAGCGGTTTGAAATAGGCCGCCCGGGTTTCGGTTTTGAGGAAATCCAGGCTGGTGTCGCCCAGCGATACGGTGGCCTTGCTGGTGTCGGCCAGCATATCGGCCAGCTCGGACGAATATTCCACCGAGACCTTGATGTTCTGCAGGGTGCAGACCACCTCTTCGGGCGAGGTCGTCTGTGCCTTGGTGATCGTAAAGTCGCTCGTCGCCCCGTAGACGGGGTGTTCCCAGGCCGCGTCGGGCATCGTGTCTTCCGAGCGGACTTCCATGCGGTAGGCGCCCACCTTCAGTTCCATCGGCGTCTTGAGCTGCTCCTTCAGCTCGGCATAGGTCATTTCGAGTACCTGCGCGTTGTCGGCGTCGAGGATCTCCACGATAAAGCTGTCCACGTCGGGAGCCGTAGCGCGCGTCCCGGATGCGGTGCGTGCGGCCTGCGTCTCGTCCGACGTGTCGTCGGGACGGATTTCGGTTTCGTCGTAGACGACTGTCATCGAGAGGTTGCCGATCGACAGATAGCCGGTCATCCCGGCGGGCTCGGGGTTCGGATCCTCCTTGTACGGGGGCTCTTCGTTTACACACCCGGTCGCGAAGAGTGCCGCAACCGCTAACATCGTGAGAAATTTGGTAAATGTTTTCATATCTTTCCCTGTTTTTATTTCTTTTCGGTATCGTCGATGGCTCCCTCGTTGACCTCGCAGTCGAGCGTCCGGGTATCAGTGTAACTGTCGCCGAGTGTGATGGTCAGCGTGGCGCTGCCCGCGTTTTTTGCATCGTAGGTGATGATGTGGCAGGTGCGCGGCGTCGTGGCGTCGAGCGTCTGGGCGGAGAAAGTCACTTCGGGGCCTTCCCCCGTGCCCGTCGGGCTCTGGCGGCGTGCCGTGCCGGTCACCGTGAGCCGCGTGCCGCCCTTGACGAACACCGGTTCGTCGGCAGGGTCGCTGCCGGGCGTGAAGGCGAATTCATTGCCCGAGGCCGTCGTCACGGTGAACCTGGCGTCGTGGAAATAGGCGAGGAACTGCTCCGTGGCGCGGATTACCACCTGCGAATTGGCCACCGTGGCGGTCAGGTTTGCATTTACCGTGCGCCGGGGAAGCACTTCGATCTTTTGTTCGGCATAATAGTAAGGTTTGCCGGCTCCTTCCGCATCGGGGTCGCCGTGGGCGATCGCGACGGTGTAGGCGCCCATCCGGAAGACGGTTTGGCTCTGCTCGAACTCGGTGAGTGTATCCCATTTCTGCGTGCCCGTTTCGCCCGTTACCGTGAGCGAGAAAGCCCCGGCTGCGGGCACTTCGGGCGTGCCTGAAGCCTCGGCCGAAGCCGTGTCGATCGACGTGTCGGCCGTGCAATTGACAGACAGGGTGCCGTACCCCGTCGTTTCCGTGTCGTTTTCCCTGGAGCATCCGGCGGCCAGCAGGCCCGCCGATGCCAATAGACATATAAGTTGTTTTTTCATAACAGTCCGGATCGTTCGGTAAAAGATGTTATCGGGATTGTCGGTTGCTTCGTGCGCTGCCGGGAGGACGGCGGAATGTGCCCCAGCACCGCCGGTCGGATTACCGGTATGTGAAATCTCCCGAGGCGTTTGCATGAGGCCGGATGTCCGGGATTTTATGCGCATGGGTACGAGTTTTTTATTGGCAATGTGCAAAAATAGCCATGCGGCGCGTATCTTGGAAATAAATTCAACGAACGTGCGGTTTTTCATCACGAACACCCTGTCCGGCGAGCATGCCCGTATCTCGTTTTCGCCTTTCACAACACTCGATGCACCCGATGGCCGGCTGTGTCGCTTGTCCGTCGGTTGCGCGACGGCCTGCCGTGGCAGTCCCTCCCCGCAAGAAAAAACCTCCCTGCAATCGCAGGGAGGTCGGGGATAAAGGCCTTTGGCGGCCTTCGGGTTGTTATTGATGGGAAATTAGTATACCCACTCGAAATCGTCGACAGTCAAATCGTTGCTCGTGCTTCCACAGAGATAATCCCCGTAAATGCTGGCTGCGCAAGAGATGACCAGATAAGATTTTTTATTGTATCCAGGTTTATTTATCTTATCATTGTAGACAATCGGAATCGTAACTTCAGTCCAGTCTGTATGGGTTTCGCCGATTTGAAGGTCGCCGTAACCGATGACCTCTCCTTCGCTGGCCTGCTTGTTTGGGTCAGTCGGGTCGAAATAGGTCGCTTCTTTGGTCGTATCGACGGTGTGCTGCCCTGACCAGTTGCACAAGCAGACGAAAATGCGGGCTTTATCAATGTCTGATTCTGAAACGCCGGTTTTACTGCCGATATAATTGATATTCCCGACTGTGTTTTTGTATTTCAGTTTAAGGCCGGTTGGACGGGCTGTAAATTCGTATTCTTTTCCGAATTTAACTTTTGCACCTTGATTACCTGTGATTACGATGCCGCCGAAATCGCCAACGAATAAATTACCAGCCCCGAATTTTTTCACGGGTATTATGCTCACTTTACCGTTAATGTATTGTGATTTTAAATATGCGGCTTTTCCTGAGCCATTATCAATGGGGCTTGTGAGATTAACTCGGTTACCGGTATTATTGTCTGTGATTGTACATGTTCCCGGGTTACCAGTAGCCCATAGATTACCTGTGGACGCGTCTGAATGTGGGTACCATCCGTTATCTTTGGAATACCAAGTGTCCATATTTCCATTGGCGATAGTCATTCCCGGGGCAGTAGTAAATTGTCCGGTGAATTCAGTGCCGTCGATGTCTAATTTGTAATCGTAAGTGGTTGCTGCAAATACGCCTTTGTCGGGATTAATTTGGTAAGGGGTGGTTTCACTCCACTCAGGGGTAATTGTTGCCATTGTTTTGTCATTGCTGACTGTTGCATCCTGCCAAGTCGTTTCTGTCGATTTTTTGTACTGTACGCTGACAGACGTTGCATTGGAGGGAATGCTCTTTAGGGCGAGTGTTGCCGTGTTGGCCCAAAGATCTGCGGATGCCAAAGTGACTTTGGATGCATCGAAAATCAGCGGTTGGGTCGTGGATTGGCCGGCAAGGTCGGTGACCGTGACGTTGAACGTATGTTGACAATAAATCAAACTGGCGTCGATACCCATCTGTTCGAGTACGAGAATCATCGGAACAAGGTTGGTGATATTGAATACGCAAGTTTTTTGATATTGGACTTGCGCACCGCAACTCAATCCCAGATCTTCGTATGAAATACCTAAGCCGGGGATTGCTGTTTCGTTGAAAATATTCAGTGTCGTAATACCTATCGCATTCAGGGCCGGTGATTCGATATCGACTTTCAGTCCGGCGATACCGCCCGGAACCACGATGTCGACGGCCGCAGAATAATTGAGGCTCGTTCCGCTTTCATCGGTAGTCAGGTCATGTACATCGCCGATTTCCTTTCCGTCTTCCCCCGGCCATACGAGCGACGGGGCGTCGATGGGGGCGAACTGCAGGTCGGAGACCGCTTTCGTATAGAGCGTTCCGGCTTTGAAGGCTTCGGTGCGGTTGACCGTGACCGTAGCCATCTGGTTGTCGGAGCCGATTACGTCGAGCGTCAGCGTGGGGTAGAGGTCGGCCGGGACGTTGAAGAAGGCTTCGACCTTGTCGGCGCTCGCCCCATCGGGCGTGTATTGCAGTGCGATGACGTTCGACTGGTCGGTTGTGCTGAGGGTGGCAGCCGTTTCGGCACCTCCGTTCTCGAGGGCGAAATCGAGGCTCGAGGCCGAAAGCTTTTGGGTTTCCCCGCCGGCGGTCAGCAGCAGGTATTTCACCTTGTCGGCCTGCGTGGCGATGGAGAAATCGAGGATCGACGTGAGGCGGTGCAGCGTGAAAGCGACGGGGTTGCCGTCCACTTTGCCCGCCTCGTCGGCTGCGCCGTATGCCTGGGGAGTAGCGACCAGCGCGTCGTAGGCGCTGTTGAAATCGTTGCCCGTCTGCGTACGCAGGTTCCCGAACGGGAGGTTGGCCGTGGTACCTGAGACCTGCGCGTGGGGGAAGAACGCATAGTAATTGCCGCCGCCCGCTACGAAATCGTTGAGCGAACCTTCGAATGCGGCCGAGGCGGTGTTGTAGTCGAACTTAGCGGCTGTGGCGGGTGCCGTGCCGCCGGTTTTGACCGGCAGGATGCCCAGGGCGTCGCCGGCTTCCCATTCGGCCGTGAAGACGCTTTCGCCGACATTGATGTTGGCGCGGGTGCCGTCGTTTTCGGCGACATTGGCATAGACTTTAATAAGCGAACCGTTGCTGGTTTCCGGAGTGGCATTCGCCTCGTCGAACTTGTTGCAGCCGGCCAGCAATACGAGGGCGGCTGCACAGAAGAGCGGTTTAAGAATTTTTTTCATGGCGCTGCGGTGTTAGGCTTCGTCGGATTCGCTCATGAAGCTGTCGTCATAGGACATCGGACTAACAGGCCCGCTTGGATTTGATGTGGCAAACCCCTTTTCAGTCGTAATCTCGATTACTTCGATGGTAGGGACAGAGTACTTCCCCCCCCCTTGTTTGGCTAATTCAATTCCCATGATATGCAATAGTTTAAAGTTACGTAACAAAAGTAGATTCGCGTAGCCGTAAATGAAAATAAATTCAATGAACCGGAGGATTTTTCCAATGAATCAGCCGATTTGAGGGATGGCGGCCGGACTGAAATGATAAGATGAAAAACGTAAAAGTATGTACGGTGGACAAAAAAGGCCATCCGGGAAATCCGGATGGCCTTGTGACGAGGGTGCCCCTGTCTGTTATTTCACGTATTTGTCGAGCCAGCCGAAGAATTCGCGGTTCCAGACGAGCGAGTTCTGGGGTCTGAAGACCTGGTGCGCCTCGTTTTCGAATTCCACCAGCCGCGCCGGGATGCCGCGCACGCGGGCTGCCGTGAAGGCTTCGAGCGACTGCGTGTAGGGGATGCGGAAATCGTACTCGCCCGTGAAGATCAGGATCGGCGTGTCCCATTTGCCGACGAATTTGTGCGGCGAATTGGCGTAGGAGCGCTGTGCGACCTGGTTCGACCGATCCCAGTAGGGGCCTCCGTAGTCGTTGTTGATGAAGAACAGTTCTTCGGTCTCACCGTACATCGACTCGAAGTTGAAGATGCCGCAGTGGGCGATGAACGCCTTGAAACGCTTTTCGTGGCAGCCGGCCAGGAAGAATACCGAGTAACCGCCGTACGATGCCCCGACGCAGCCCATGCGGGTTTCGTCGGCCCACGGCTCCCCGGCCACGTCGTCGATGGCCGAGAGGTAGTCGCGGATGTTCTGCCCCGCGTAGTCGCCCGATATCTGGTCAAGCCACTCCTGCCCGAACGAGGGCAGGCCGCGGCGGTTGGGCGCCACGACGACGTAGCCCTGCGCGGCCATCAGCTGGAAATTCCAGCGGTAGCTCCAGAACTGCGACACGACGCTTTGCGGGCCGCCCTGGCAGTAAAGCAGGATGGGGTACTTCTTGTCCGGGTCGAAATCGGGCGGCAGGATCACCCACGTCAGCATCTGCTTGCCGTCGGTGGTCTTGACCCAGCGTTTCTGCACCTCGCCCATCCTGATGTTGTCGTAAACCGGTTTGTTGATGGCCGAAAGCTGCGTCAGCGTGCCGTCGGCGGGGTCGACGCCGAAGAACTCGGTGGCCATCGAGATCGTGCACATTTCGGCGACGATCCTATCGCCGGCCATCGAGAAGGCGTTGATGTCGTGGTCGCCGCGGGTTACCACCTCGACCTCGCCTACCGAGGGGGAGATGCGGCAGAGCTGGTGCGTCGCCTCGATCGGCGCGATGAACCAGATGCGGTCGTTGCCCTCCCAGACGACGTTCATGGCGTTGTAGTCGAAATCCTCCGTCAGATCCTGTATCTCACCCGTCCGGCAGTCGTAGAGGAACAGGCGTGCCTTGTCCGACTCGTTGCCTGCGCGGCGCTGTGAAAGGAAGGCGATTTTCGTGTCGTCGGGCGACCATACGGGGTATTTGTCGTAACCGGCCATGACGGCCTTGTCGCTTGCGACGGGCTCCCCGGTATTGACATTGACCGGCTTGCAGATGTTCTGCGTCACGCCGCTTTCGAGCACATAGACGAAGATGTCCGAGTCGGTCGAAACGGCGTATTCTGTGCCGGTGAGCGGCTTGCAGGTATAGGCCAGCATCGTTCCGGCGTTGTTCCAGGCGATTTCGGCCATGTCGAAATAGGGCGCCAGCGGGGCGTCCCACTGTGCATCGGGCATGATGTCCGTGCCTCCCGTCACGAGGCCCTTGCCCAGTTCGCCGATGAAGATATGGCGGTAGGAGCCTTCGTCCCAGTAGTCCCAGTGGCGGGCCATCAGGTCGTCGTAGATGCGGGCCTTCGACTTGTCCATGTCCTTGTATACGTCCGACGATTTGCGCCGCGCCGTCTGCACGGCCTGTACCCACCAGATGTGCTTTTCATCGGGGCTGACACCGAATCCTTCGACGTCGGGGACACCCTCGCCCCCGCCGCTGCCCGTAACCTGGGTCGCGTCGCCGCCAGCGGCGTTCATCCGCCACACCTGCATCGAGCCGCTGCGATCCGACAGGAAATAGATTTTCCGCCCGTCGGAGCTCCACTCGGGGGCGGCGTTGTTCGACGCCGTGTCGGTAAGGCGCGTCACGGCGCCCGATGCCATATCCTGCACCCAGATGGTCGTCACGCCGCGATTTTGGGCCATGTTGTAGTCGGTTTGCGCATAGAGGAGCGTCTTGCCGTCGGGCGAGAGCGACGAGGAGCCTGCACGGCTCATTTTCCACATCACCTCGGGGGTGAGCCTGCCTGCGGCGATTTCGTCGGCCGTCAGGGCGTTGTCGATCGTAAGTGGTTGCGGGCGCCTGTCGTCGCATGCGCCCAGTCCCACAGCTGCAATAGCCATAAAAAGGAGTAATTTTTTCATTTTGGTCGGGGTTTCTTCTATATTATTCGTATTTTCGCGTTCAAATCGAGCCAGCATGGACTATACCGTATATTTTGCAGATAAAGCCGTGGTTTTCACTGCGAAGACCCCTGGCGAGGACTGGTATGCCGTGACGCCCGCACCGGACGGCGGCATATCACGAGCGAAGGTAACGAAAATTCTCGAATCGTACAACAAGGCGGCTGTCGTCACGCCCGATCCCGGGGCGGCGTTCGGGGCCTTTGCCGCGGAGTTCGCGCTTATAGAGGCGGCGGGCGGCGTGGTGGTCAACGATTGCGGCCAATGGCTGATGATCCGCCGCAACGGCCGCTGGGACTTACCCAAGGGGCACCTCGAATGCGGCGAGCGGATCGAGGAGTGCGCGGCCCGCGAGATCGAGGAGGAGACGGGTGTCCGCGCCAGCGTGGTGCGCCCCCTGTGCGATACGCTGCATGCCTATTATTTCCCCAAGACCGAACGCTGGGAGCTCAAACGCACCCACTGGTACGAGCTGCATACGGCATCCTGTGCCCGGCTTGTGCCTCAGGCCGAAGAGGGGATTGAGCAGGTGGTGTGGTGTACGCCCGCGGAGGTCACCCGCAACCTGCGGGATGCTTTCCCGACGATCCGCTGCGTGGTGGCGGCGATGGGAAAGTAGCGCGGCGGCGATCATAGGGGTTGGGGTGACGCCGGGTCGTTCCGGCCGTCTTTTCTGGCCGGCGTAACCGGTGCCCCTCCCTGTGGCTTTCCCCCGTGCTTTCTTTCGGTGCCTACCCACGGTGCCTTCCCCGGATCTTTTCCCGGCGATGCCCGGCGGAGCCCGTACCGGTTTCCGTCAGGCGAACAGGTCGTTGAGCGATTCGCTCATGCTCGGGTGGGTGTAGATCGAATTGCTCAGCTCGTGTGCCGTGACGCCGTGCTTCATGGCTGTGGCGACGGTGTTGATGACTTCGCCCGATTCGGCTCCGAAAAGCGTGCACCCCAGTATCTCGTCGGTCTTGGCGTCGATGACGGCTTTGAGCACACCCTCCGTCGAACCCAGTATCCGCGAACGCGGGAATGCCGCGACGGCGATCCTGTTGACGCGGATGTCGCGCCCGGCCTTGCGTGCCTCCTCTTCGTGCATGCCCACATGCGAGAGCGTCGGTTCGATGAAGACCGAATAGGGAACGGGGCCCCGGTTGGCCGTGGTGCGGGCTCCGTCGCCCAGCAGCACGTCGCGTATGATCCGGAAGTCGTCCAGCGAAACATAGGTGAATTGCAGCCCGCCCGTCACGTCGCCTGCGGCGAAGACACGGGGAGCCGTCGTGCGCAGGTGTGCGTCGACCCTGACGGCACCCCGGTCGTCGGTTTCGATCCCGGCGGCCGCGAGGTTCAGCCCTGCGGTGGCGGGGCGGCGTCCCGTGGCGAGCAGCACGGCGTCCCCGACGATTTCGTATTTTCCGCCTGTCTGTGTGTCGGCCACGGCGACCCTGACGCCCCCGGCGGTGTCGCTCACCGATTCGACCCGTGCGCCCATGCGGAATTCGATGCCCTTTTTTTCCAGCGCCTCCCGTACGGCGGCCGCAATGTCGCGGTCTTCGCGCGGGATCAGCTCCGCAAACCCTTCGAGCACGGTGACTTTCGATCCGAATGAGGCGTACATCGAGGCGAATTCCAGCCCGATGTATCCGCCGCCCACGATTACCAGGTGCTGCGGCAGCTCTTCGAGCTCCATGATCGAGGTGCTGGTATAGACCCGCCTGCTCTGCGCGATGCCTTCGATGGGCGGGATTACCGTCTCGGCGCCGGTGTTGATGACGATGTATTTGCCGCCGATCTGCTGCGTCCCTTGGGCGGTTTTCACGGCGACGGTTTCCGGGGAGGCGAAACTGCCTTCGCCCGTGTAGACGTCGATGCGGGCGTTGTCGGCCAGCTTGTGGTAATTCTTGTCCCGCAACAGGTCGACCAGCGCCGTTTTCGAGGCGACGGACTCCCTGTAATAGTCCCGCCGCTGCCCGAAGGTCAGCGGGTGCCCTGCGGCTGCGAGCCCGGCACTGTGGATCAGGGCTTTGGTCGGTATGCAGCCGATGTTGATACAGGTTCCCCCGTACATTTTGTCCGAGCGTTCGACCATCGCGACGCTCCAATCGTGTGCGGCCAGTTCGGCGGCGAGGGTCTTGCCCGCTTTGCCGAAGCCGATGATGACGGCATCATATTGTTTCATAACTTTCCCTGTTTTAAGTTTCCCGGTGGCATGTGGCCTTCTCCGGCTCATTGTTCCCGTAATGCAAATATCGGGGTTTTATGCCGTCGGGGAAATGGCCGCACTGCCGGATGTGTTGGCAATAATTCCCGTTTGCGGGTTGCGGGGCGTCATTCGCCCGCAGGGGACTCGAACCGCAGCCGTGCGGTGTCCTTGTATTTGCGGGAAATTTCGATTTCCTGTCCGCCGACGTTGACCCGGAGGGGTGGTATTCGCCGACGTTGCTGGCCGGCGGTTTCAAGGTGTCTTTTATCTCGGTCATGTACGGAATGCTGATTTACGGGGCGTCGCTGGTTATCCGGATGCTCCAGAAACCGAAAATCTGAAGCGGGAGCGCCGGCCTCTAAGGGCCGGCGCTCCCGCTTGTCGTTTGACCGTCATTCCGGTTTTTTCAGCAGCCGTTCCTGCACCGCATAGGCTTCGGCGATCAGTTCGGGCGGATAGTCGTACAGTTCCAGGATGCGGATTGCGTTGCGGGTCGTCAGCGGCCCCGTGTGCAGCTGGTAGTCGAAGACCAGCCGCCCGTCGACCACCTCTTCGCGGAAGTGGTGCAGTTCGTAGCCGTCGCTGTCGAGCAACTCCGCCAGCTCGATGTCGTGCGTCGATACCAGCACGATGTGCGGGCCGCGGTTGAGGTGCGCGAGGACGGCTTTCCCGGCGGCGATACGTTCGGTGGTGTTCGTCCCTTTGAACAACTCGTCGAGGGCGAACAGGCAGGGGACGGAATCCTGTGAAGCTTCGAGGAAGCGTTTGACGGTCAGCACCTCCTGCAGGTAGTAGCTCGTGCCTTCGGCGATGTCGTCCGAAATGCGGATCGAGCTCAGCAGCCGCATGTACGGGGCCGTATAGGAGCCGGCGAAGCATATGTCGAGGGTCTCGGCCGTCAGGGCGTTGAGCACCAGCGTGCGGATGAAGGTCGTCTTGCCCGACATGTTGGAGCCGGTGAGCAGCAGCCCCGTGCCGTCGAGGACGAGCGTATTGGGCACGCAGCCGTCGATGAGCGGATGTACGACCTGCTCGGCCATGAGGTATTTCCCGTCGACGAACTGCGGGCGGCAGGTCTGGGTTTCGCTGCGCAGGCGTGCGACGGAGAGTGCGGCATCGGTCTCCCCGATGAAGCGGAACATGCCGTGGATCGCATCGCGCCGGGCCGTGATGCTGCCGATAAAGCGCTGGAAGAGGATCACCTCGATATTGAAGGCGACTTTGGCCAGTTCGATGAAAAGCCATGCGATGGCGGCCAGCTCGTTTGCCGAGTCGCCCTGCGTCCCGACCACGCGGCTGCGGCGTTCGACCTCGGCGACCTGCCGGATTTGTCCGGTGGCCTCCTCCGTGCCGGGCACCTCTTCGACAGCCAGTTCCCGGGCTGTGCGCAATGCCAGCGAAAGTTGTTTTACGGCCGAGCCGTAGAGCGAGACATTGAGCTTGTTGCTGTAATGGATATAGAGGTTCACGGCGAAGATAGCCATGAACAGCAGCAGCGACAGCGGGTAGAACGGGGCGGCGAGCAGCGTCGCCACGGCGAGCAGGGTGAGCGGGTATACCCAGGCGAAATAACGGACTTTGGCCGGTGTGTCGAAAATCAGGTTTTGCAGCCCGTAGGCATCCTCGTCGGTGAGCCGGGAGAGGGATTCGGTGCAGCTGGCCGCAAGTTCCCCGTTTCGGGAGAAACAGTCCGTGCTGCGGCCGAAAGCCGCGGCATCCTCCTCTCCCCGGAGCGTGCGCATGCGGGCATAAAGGCATTGCTGCCCGACTTTCGAGGTCGTGCGGTCGATCCGCTCGAATACGGCGTTGAGGTCGAGGTCGGCCGTGGTTTCGGCGTCGATCGTGTGGCAGGTGTCCTCCGCCGGGCAGTTGTAGAAATAACGGCTGATCAGGTCGAAGTCGCACGGCGGGCGTTCTCCGGCGGGAGGCGCCGAAGGCCGGAAAAGGGCTGATAGATAGCTTGTCGGTTTCATAATCGCGTGCGTTTATAGGTTTTCGTGTGCGCGTCGCGCCGACGAATGCTTGCGTGATCCTTGCCTGAACCTGCGGTACGGCATCATACCGCCTTTGCTGCGTATCCCCGGCCTGTGCCGCAAACATCTCTCCCTGCCCGGAATCATCGCCCCGGAATTATCATCCCGGGGCATCGTGTCTGCGGAACCGTGCCCGATGTTCCGGTTCGGTGCCGGACTTCGTCCGCCGTTTGTTCAGACCTGCGGGGCGGCGTTCATCGCCCGGGCGATCCCCTCGGCGATCTGATCCAGCGCCCCCTGCAGCTTGTTGCCGATCATCATCTTCATCATCATGTTCAGGTCGATGCGCAGCACCAGCCGCAGGCGGGTGTCCGCGGCGGAGACTTCCTGCAACTGGATCCAGAATGCGAAATCCATCGGTACGCCCCCGTCGTCGCCGACGACCTTGACGTATTTGCCCGGCTCGCGCTCCTCCATGCGGAGTTTCACGGTGAAGCCTTTGGCCTTGAACGAACAACTGTCCTCGGTAGCCTGCCACTCCTCGACCTTGTCGGCAAGGGCGGGCGTGAGGTTGTCGAAACGGCTGATGACCGCGTAAATCTGTTCCGCGGGACGCAAAACCTGTTGTTGCTTGGAGATATATTCTTGCATTGCGTGTGTAAAACTTGTATGAAATGTGTTTCAGAAATCGGATGCGGTTTCGGGCGCTGTAAAGATAGCGTTTTTTTGCGTGACGCGCAAAACCGGCACTATTCCGGCCGGGGAAAGAAGGCCGCCCGGTAGCGGGCGATGTCCAGGTCGTCGGCGATCTTGCGGGCGAAGAGGTACGGAACTTCCGCCGCCGTGTCCCGTGCCTGCAGCAGCCGGGGCAGGTCGTCGGTGCCGAATGTTTCCGGATGGGGCGCCCCTTCTCCGACCCATCGGGTGAAGACGAGGGGACGGCGCGTATTCGCACCGGCGAATTCGGAAATGCCCATCAGGGTCTGGAAAAAGATCTCATCGCCGCAGTGCGAGTGTCTGAATGCGCGGATATAATCGGGGTGGGTGCGCAGATAATCGAACACAAAATCCCGGAAGCGGTCGGTGACGACGATCCAGTTGGAACCCTTTTCGAGCGGCGGCAATGTCCTGAAATAGGGGTTGTCCCCGGGGCGCAGCCGTTTGTAGAGCCTTTTGCGGAAATAGCCCGGCAGGCGCCCGATCCAATCGTTCCTGTCGGGGTAGTGGCACCACTGCATCTTCTGCGTCAGCTCGGTGATGTGCAGTTCGGGCTGCATGTCCGCGAACTGCCGCGGGTAGCACGCTTCGAGGAAATCGTGTATCTGCACGCAGGGGCGTAGCGGCAGGGTGTCGCCCGAGAGAATGGCGATGTAGCGGTAGTCGCCGTTACAGGTGGCCCGGAGCAGTTTGAGCATGCAGTCGATCTGGCCGTACTCGCCCCAGTACACCTTGCTGCGCGGGTGGATGAAACGTGCCAGGGGACGCAGCGGCGCAAAATCCCCGATGTCGGATTTCGCATCGACATGGATGAAAATATCCGCTTCGGGGTGCTGCAACTGCCGGCACAACTCCTGCAGGACAGGGGTGTATTTATGGCATTCGATGCAGAATGCGATGCGGAAACCGTCTGCCATGGTCGTAGTGTCGCGGGACGTTTTGGCCGGGCTTCAGTCGATTTCGAATGTGCGTGCCGTGTCGCTGTCGACGGTGATGCGCACCGTCATCACGTTCTCGGGCAGGAGCTGCTCGATCTTTTCGGGCCATTCGACCAGACAGAGGTCGCCCGAGAAGAAATACTCTTCGTAACCGAAATCATAGGCTTCGCGGATGTCGTTGATCCGGTAGAAATCGAAATGATGGATACGGCGGTTGCCCTTGCCCTTGTACTGGTTCACGATGGCGAACGTAGGACTGGTTACGGTGTCCGTGGCGCCCAGTTGGGCTGCGATCTCGCGGATCAGCGTGGTTTTGCCCGCGCCCATTTCTCCGCGCAGTGCGACTACCGTGCGGCGGCCGAGTGCTTCGATGACCGCCTCGGCGACGTCCGGCAGTTCGTCCTGCGAGGTGATGTGGATCGTTTTCATATTACTGCTTGGGTTTTAAGACGATATAAGGCACGATCATTTCTTCCATCGAGATGCCGCCGTGCTGGAACGTGTTGCGGTAATAGCGGATGTGGCGGTTCGCATCGTTGTTGTAGACCAGAAAATCCGAATTGTAGGCGAAGATATAGCTCGACGTGAGGTTGCTCGACGGCAGCTGTACGTCCTCGGGTTTCAGGATCTCGTAGACGTCGCGCGAGTTGTAGGCCAGGTTGCGTCCCGTCTTGTAGCGCAGGTTGGCCGAGGTCTCGCGGTCGCCCGTCACCTTGACGGGGTTGTCCACGCGGATGGTGCCGTGGTCGGAGGTGATCACGACCGTGTGCCCCCGCTCCGAGAGGAGCTTGAGGATGGTGTAGAGGTCGGAGTGCTCGAACCACGAGCGCGTCAGCGACCGGAATGCCGCGTCGTCCTCGGTCAGCTCGCGGATGATGTCGGTCTCGGTACGGGCGTGCGAGAGGATGTCGAGGAAGTTGTAGATGATCACCGAGAAATCGGCGTCGTACACTTTTTGTATATTGTCGACCAGCCTGCGGCCCTGTTCGGGGCGCACGAGCTTGTCGAACGAGAATTTCCAGTTCTTCCCGTTCTGGGCCATCAGCCGCTTGAGGAACTCCTCCTCGTACTGGTTCTTGCCGCCTTCCTCGTTGTCGTTGAGCCATTTGTTGGGCATCAGCTTGTCGATGGCCAGCGGCATCAGGCCGGCGAAGACGGCGTTGCGGGCGTATTGCGTCGCCGTGGGGAGGATGGCGCAGTAGAAATCGTCGAGCGCCACGTCGTAGTAGCCCCGCAACAGCGAGGAGATCGACCGCCACTGGTCGTAGCGGAAGTTGTCGATCAGCAGCAGCGTGGTCTTCGGGTTCTCGTCCGCCACCGGGAAGATGTTGGTGCGCATGAGCGTGTGTGACATCACGGGGGTGTCGTCCGAGCGCTTGTTGATCCAGTTGTAGTAGTTACGGCGTACGAACTTGCAGAATTCCTGGTTCGCCTCGGTCTTCTGGTAGGTGAGCACCTCCTTGATGCCCTGGTCGGTGGATTCCGAAAGCTCGACCTCCCAGTTGGTGAGCTTGCGGTAGAGCGAGCACCAGTCCGAAAAGGTCTCGGCCATCTGCAGCGACGAGGAGATACGCCCGAATTCCGACCGGTAGTCGGCCGTGGTCTGCTCGGTGACGAGCTGCTGCTGGTGCACGTTCTTCTTGATCGAGAGCAGCACCTGATTGGGGTTGACGGGTTTGATGAGGTAGTCGGCGATCTTCGAGCCGACGGCCTTGTCCATGATGTTCTCCTCCTCGCTCTTGGTCACCATGATGACGGGCGTCGTGGGGCGCACCTCCTTGATCTTGGGGAGGGTCTCGAGCCCCGTCATGCCGGGCATCATCTCGTCGAGGATTATCAGGTCGTAGGCGCCTTCGGCCGCCATGTCGATCGCGTCGTAGCCGTTGTTGCAGGTGTCGACTTCGTAGCCTTTCTGTTTGAGGAACAGGACGTGGGGCTTCAAGAGTTCGACCTCGTCGTCCACCCAGAGTATTTTGACCATACGGTTATCGGATTTTAGTTCGCAAAATTAGTTATTTTATTATCAAACGCAAAAACCGGGCGTTTATTGGGTCGGCGGGATATTATCCGCAGTTCCGGGGTGTAAATCGCCTCCGGGACGGTTTGCAGCGGCGTGCCGGGAGTCTCGCGGGAGCGGAGCCCCGGCTCCGGGCAGGGCGAGGATGCCGTGCCCTCTGCAGCCCGTGTGCAGGATGGCCGCGCAGGTGTCGTCGGGCGCGGGGCGGGCTGCCGCACCGGCATCCGGGCGGGGAGGGCCGTGCCGGGACGCTTCGGGCGCAATGATGCCCGGAAAAGGCTTCTTCCTTTTCGGCGGGTTTGTGGTTAATGTGTTGATTATGAATGATTATCGTGCGCGGTTCGCTTCGGCGTGCCGTCCGGATATAATTGCCTGGCACATAATATTTTAATTTTCCGCCGAGTTTTGCCCGATATTTGTTATCCTCTTGTTCCAGTGGCTGGTAGGGGACTGCCGGAAAAATAATGAAAAAAAGTTGAGGTTTATTGGCTAAAATGTAAATAAAGCGTATATTTGCAGTCCGAATGTCTTCACACGAACTTAATAATTTAATACTATATAACTATGACAAAGGCAGATATCGTAAGCGAAATCGCTAAGAGCACCGGCGTTGAGAAGGTGCAGGTTCAGGCAATCGTCGAGGCTTTCATGGATAGCATCAAGACCTCTCTGACCAACAAGAACAACGTGTATCTCCGCGGCTTCGGCAGCTTCATCGTGAAGAAACGTGCAAAGAAAGTCGCACGCAATATCTCGAAGAACACGACCATCACCATTCCGGAACATAACATCCCCGCTTTCAAGCCCGCCAAGAGCTTCGCTGCGAAGGTGAAATAATTCAATAAATAAAGAACCTCTAAAATTTAAGGACTATGCCAAACGGAAAGAAGCATAAGCGTCACAAGATGGCTACCCACAAGCGCAAAAAACGTCTGCGCAAGAACCGCCACAAGAAAAAGTAGGGTAGCACCTTAGTGCTAAACGATAGATAAAGCTAAAGGAGCCCCGGGTTCTTTTAGCTTTACCTATTTTCTGCGGTTTTTTGCGGCCGGGGCCCGTATCCCCGGGGGGAATGCAGATCCCCGGATAGCCGTTTGCGGACGTCAGGCCCTCTTGCAACGCAGGTTATGAGGCTGCCGCAGAGGCATTGCGACGCAGTGCCGCCGAAAAAACAGGGTATTGTCTTACCCGCCATGTTGCCGGTCGATGTGTCCGGACAATATTTTCCTTTGGAGTTCGCCGCCACTTCAGACCAAAATGCGGCCTAACCGGTTTCAGTATTCCGCAACCCCGTTTCCGGGGTGCGACACACGATATAGATGAACAGAGAATTAATCGTTAACGTCAACCCGACAGAAATCTCCATTGCGCTGTGTGAGGACAAGGTGCTTGTCGAGCTCAACAAGGAGCAGTGCCAGACGGGTTTCTCGGTAGGAGATATCTACCTCGGGAAAGTACGCAAGATAATGCCCGGGCTCAATGCAGCCTTCGTAAACATCGGGCACGAAAAGGACGCTTTTATCCACTACCTCGACCTGGGAAGCCAGTTTCCCTCGTTGCAGAAGCTGGTCGCTTCGCAGCAGCCCGGCAAGCGGGGAATGCGCGTCGAGGGCATGAAGCTCGAACCGCCCGTCGAAAAGACGGGCAAGATCGGCGACTATCTTCAGGTCGGGCAAAACATCATGGTGCAGATCGCCAAGGAGGCCATTTCGACCAAGGGACCCCGCCTGACCTCCGACATTTCGCTGGCCGGCCGCAACGTCGTGCTGGTGCCCTTTTCGTCCAAGGTGTTCCTTTCGCAGAAGATCCGCTCGGCGGACGAGAAGAAACGCCTGAAGCGCATCGCGGCTGCGGTGCTCCCCAAGAATTTCGGGGTCATCATCCGCACGGCGGCCATGGAGGCCAAGGACGAGGACATCGAGCACGACATCCAGTCGCAGATCGACCGCTGGCGCAAGACCTGCGCCGCGATCAAGAAGAGTACGCCGCCCGCGCAGCTGATGAGCGAGATGAACCGTGCCAATACGATCATCCGCGATTCGCTGAACGGCTCGTTCTCGCAGATCGCCGTCGACGACGAGGCGATGTACAACGACATCCGCAATTACATCCGCTTGATCGAGCCCGAGAAGGAGAAGATCGTCAAGCTTTACCGGGGCAACGTCCCCATCTTCGACAACTTCGACATCTCGAAGCAGATCAAGTCGCTCTTCGCCAAGTACGTCTCGCTGCGCCGCGGCGCCTACCTGATCATCGAGCATACCGAGGCGATGAACGTCATCGACGTCAATTCGGGCAACCGCACCAAGGCCGAGGACAACCAGGAGCAGACCGCCATGGACGTCAATCTGGCGGCTGCGAAGGAGATCGCCCGCCAGCTGCGCCTGCGCGATCTGGGGGGCATCGTCATCATCGACTTCATCGACCTGCACAAGGCGCAGAACAAACAGGCGCTCTTCGACGAGATGGTCAAGCTGATGTCCACCGACAAGGCCAAGCATACGGTGCTGCCGCTCACCAAGTTCGGGCTGATGCAGATCACCCGCCAGCGGGTGCGTCCCGTGGCCGTGGAGGAGGTGTCGGACGTCTGCCCGACCTGCAACGGCACGGGCAAGATCGAGCCTACGGTACTGCTGGACAAGAAGATCGAGAACCAGATATCGTTCCTCACGCAAGACCGGGGACACAAGTATATCAAGCTGGTTGTCAGCCCCTATGTGGCTGCTTTCCTGAGGAAGGGCATCTGGTCGCTGCGCCGCCGCTGGGAGTGGAAATACAAACTCCGCCTGCGTGTCGTCGAAGACCAGAGCCTCGGCATCGTCGAGGTGCATTACCACGATGACAAGGATAACGACCTGATTAACAAGTGACGCTATGACTGCCAGCGAGCAGCTGGCGCAGTTCGCCGCCGGGTCGAAGGCCCTGCCGAAATTGTGCCGCGAATATAAGAAGGAGAGCGCAACCGTCCACCTGAAAGAGCTGGTCGGCGGTGCTCTTTCGTTTTATGCGGCGGCGGCAGTGGCGAAAACGGGGGGCGTGCATATCTTCGTGGCCGAAGACCGGGATGCCGCGGCCTACCTGCTGAACGATTTTTACAACCTGCTGGACGAGAAGCAGGTCTATTTCTTCCCCTCGTCCTACAAGCGTTCGGCGGCCTACGGCGCCGAGGATGCCCAGGGCGTGGTGCAACGCACTGCGGCGATGAACGCCGTGCGGGGCTTCACGAAGGGATACCTGGTGGTCTGCACCTATCCTGAGGCGCTGGCCGAACGGGTCGTCGACGCCGCGACGTTGCAGCGCGACACGATTGCCGTGAAGCTCGGCGACAAGATTTCGATCGCCGTGCTGGAAGACGCCCTTGCGGATGCGAACTTCACGCGCGTCGATTTCGTCTACGAACCGGGGCAGTACTCCGTGCGCGGTGGTATCGTCGATGTTTTTTCCTATTCGGAAAGCAAGCCTTACCGGATCGACTTTTTCGGCGACGAGGTCGACTCGATCCGCCGTTTCAATATTTCGAGCCAGCTTTCGGCCGACAAGCTCGACCGGGTGGAAATCGTCCCCAACCTCAATGCCGGCGAGGCACCCCGGGTGTCGTTCGTGCAGTTCGCAGGTTCTGGGGCAACCTGCTGGTTCTACGATGCCGACTATGTGCTGCGCCGCGTCAACGACCTGCGCCGCAAGGTGCTCGCGGATATGGAGGATCCCGGGCGGATAGACCGCCTGCTGACCAGCCGCAACGTGCTGTTGCGCGACATGGCCGGCAACAGCGTGGTGGCGCTGCGCGACAACCTGCCGGAACGCCCCGCCACGGCGGCCGTGGTGTTCGACACGGCCCCGCAGCCCAAGTTCAATAAGAATTTCGAGATGCTGGCCGACGACATGATCCGCAATTCGCTGCGGGGCTATGCGACCTACATCCTCTCGGAGAACAAGGTGCAGGTCGAACGCCTCGAAAACATCTTCCACCAGATAGGGCGCGGGCAGGCCGCCGTGCGGTCGCTCTCCGTTACGTTGCACGAGGGGTTCGTGGACAACGACCTGAAACTGTGCCTCTATACCGACCACCAGATTTTCGACCGTTACCAGCGCTACCGCATCAACGGCGAGATCCGGCGCGACGAGCAGATGACCGTCGCCGAACTGAACCAGCTCCGCCCGGGTGACTATGTGGTGCATATCGACCACGGCGTGGGGCGTTTCGACGGGCTGGTGAAGATCAACGAGAACGGCAAGGTGCACGAGGCTATCAAGCTGGTATACAAGGACGGCGACGTGTTGTTCGTAAACGTCCATTCGCTCCACCGCATTTCGCGTTACAAGTCCGGCGACGGCGAGCCTCCGAAGGTCTATAAACTCGGCAACGGGGCATGGCAGAAACTCAAGAACGCCGCCAAGAAGGCCGTCAAGGATATCTCGCGCGAGCTGATCGCCCTCTACGCCAACCGCAAGGCCAGCAAGGGGTTCGCATTCACGCCCGACAGTTACCTGCAGCACGAGCTGGAGGCGTCGTTCCAGTGGGAGGACACCCCCGACCAGCAGACGACCGTCGCGGCCGTCAAGAAGGACATGGAGTCCGACCAGCCGATGGACAGGCTGGTCTGCGGCGACGTGGGCTTCGGCAAGACCGAGGTGGCGATCCGCGCGGCGTTCAAGGCTGCCGTGGACGGCAAGCAGGTGGCGGTGCTGGTGCCGACGACGATCCTCGCCCTGCAACACTACCGCTCCTTCTCGGAGCGCCTGCGCGATTTCCCCGTGCGGGTCGAGTATCTCAACCGCACCAAGACCGCCAAGGAGGCGGGGCAGATACGTGCCGACCTCGAATCGGGGCGTATCGACATCCTGATCGGTACCCATAAGATACTGGGCAAGCAGATCAAATTCCGTGACCTGGGGCTGCTGATCATCGATGAGGAACAGAAGTTCGGCGTCGCGGCCAAGGAGAAACTCACGCAGATGGCCGTCAACGTCGATACGCTGACCCTGACGGCGACGCCGATCCCGCGCACGCTGCAATTTTCGCTCATGGGCTCGCGCGACCTGTCGGTCATCTCGACCCCGCCGCCCAACCGCCAGCCGATCGTCACCGAGTCGCATGTCTTCTCCGAGGAGATCATCCGCGACGCCGTCGAGGCCGAGCTCGCACGCGGTGGCCAGGTTTATTTCGTCCATAACCGCGTCGAAGACCTGATGTCCATCCAAGGGCTTATCACGCGCGTATGCCCCAAGGCCCGCGTGGCCGTCGGACACGGCAAGATGCCGGCCGAGAAGCTCGAGAAGCTGATCATGGATTTTATCTACGGGGAGTTCGACGTGCTCGTTTCGACCACGATCATCGAGAACGGCATCGACATCCCCAATGCCAATACGATCATCGTCGACAATGCCCAGAACTTTGGCCTGAGCGACCTGCACCAGTTGCGCGGGCGCGTGGGGCGCAGCAACCAGAAAGCCTACTGCTACCTGCTCTCGCCGCCCGAGGAGATGCTGTCGTCCGATGCGCGGCGCCGCCTGCGGGCGATCGAGGAGTTCTCCGACCTGGGGTCGGGGTTCAACATTGCGATGCAGGATCTCGACATCCGCGGCGCGGGCAACCTGCTGGGTGCCGAGCAGAGCGGGTTTATCGCCGACATCGGTTTCGAGACCTACCAGAAAATCATGAATGAGGCGATCGCCGAGCTGCGGGCCGAAGGCTTGCAGGTGGCGGGTCTGGGTGCCGCCGAGCAGGATGTCGTGGAGCAGATGCATTACGTGGATGACGCGCACATCGAAATAGAGGTCGAGGCCGGGTTGCCCGATGCCTACGTGGCGCAGCAGGCCGAACGCCTGAAACTTTACCGCGAGCTCGACTCGACCAAGGACGAAGCCGCGTTGCAGGCCTTCGAGAGCCGTCTGGCAGACCGTTTCGGCCCCCTGCCGCGCGAAGCGCAGGAACTGCTCAACGTCGTGCGCCTGCGCTGGGAGGCGATTCGCCTCGGCATCGAACGGGTGAAGGTCAAGAACGGGCTGATGATCCTCCACTTCGTCGGCGAGCAGAATTCGCCCTATTACAAAAGCGATACCTTTATGGAGTTGCTTCGCAAGGTGACGCAAAATCCCGCCAGATTTGTGCTCAAACAGCACAATAATCGTCTGGCGATGACCGTTAGGAATGTCAAAGACATTGAGGACGGGTATAAAACACTGCAACAGCTTTGAATTTAGTCGTAGATATCGGGAACACCCTGGTAAAACTCGCGGTTTTCGACAGGGGAGAACTTGTCGCGCAGCGTTGCACGGAGCGGTTGCACCCGTCGATGCTCGAAGAACTGCTCTCCGAATGGCCCGTGCGGCGCGCCGTGGTGGCGTCGACGCGCGGCGAGGTCGATGACGTGGCGGCGATGCTCCGCGGGCGGGTGGATTATCTGCTGGAGTTCACCTCCCAGACCCCCGTGCCCATCGGCAACGCATACCTTACGCCCGAGACGCTGGGGCGCGACAGACTGGCCGCAGCCGTCGGCGCGACAGTGCTCTATCCGGGTGAGAACGTGCTGATCGTCGATTTCGGTACGGCGGTGACCATCGACCTGGTGACGGCTGACAATACGTTCCGGGGCGGCTGCATCTCCCCGGGGGTGAAGACGCGTTTCAGGGCGCTGCACGATTACACGGCCAAGCTGCCGCTGTGTGCCGCGACCGAGGATGAAGGACTCTCGGGGCTCACGACCGAAGAGGCCATCGAGTTGGGCGTGATGAACGGGATCGCCTTCGAAATCGAAGGTTATGTCGTGCGCATGCGGGAACAAATCGACGGCCTGTGCGTAATTTTTACCGGCGGGGATGCAAAATTCTTTGTTAAACGAATTAAAAATACGATATTTGCAAACTGTAATCTGGTCTTTTGCGGATTGAATAGAATTTTAGAGCACAATGCAAGTGAAGAACACCTTGATTAAGCTGGTTGTTGCGGCAGCCGTGATGCTTCCTTATGCCGTATCGGCCCAGACAAGCAGTATTAACGCATTCTCTCCCTATACGATGTACGGCGTCGGCGAGATCAATACGCCCGGTACGACGCAGATGCGCTCGATGGGCGGCGTCGGGGTGGCCATGGGTACTCCGGGTAAAATTAATCTGCTCAACCCTGCAGCGTACAGTACCATCCCGCAAAAGAGCTTCCTCTTCAGTTTCGGCCTCGAGGGACAGAATTACTACAATTCGCAGAAGGTGGACAATGTGTCCAAAAACACGGCCTATAATACGTTCAATTTCCATGATATCGCGTTCCAGATGCCGGTCGCCAAGAAACTCGGGCTCGGGTTCAGCCTCACGCCTTACAGCTCGGTGGGCTACCGTACCAAGTATACCCAGGACTACGACCCGAACGATCCGGTTTGGGGCAATGTGGGGCGCGTGCAGTACGTCTATCAGGGCGAGGGCGACGTGACGGAGGTCAAGGTCGGCCTGGGCTGGGAGATTTTCAAGAATTTCTCGTTGGGTGTCGCGGCGCAGTATTACTGGGGCGACATCGACCGCAGCTTCGTGATGACCCCGACGCCGATCACGGGCGACGGAACCTTCTCGTCGACGGTCGGCAGCGACAATTACAGCATTTCGAGCATCAAAGGACAGGTCGGTGTCCTTTGGAAGGCTGTCATGAACCAGAAACGCATGCTGACGTTCGGCGCTACGTATGATTTCGGCGGCAACCTGAATCCCGATGTGACCAAGCGGATCTATATCGGCGACCTGTATAATTCGACCGTGAAGGGCGATACGACCCATTTGGCACTTGCCTTGCCGCGTCAGCTTTCGGTGGGGGCTTATTATATGACCTCGAAATGGACGATCGGGCTTGACTATGTCTATCAGAACTGGACCGGCGGCAATAAGGCGACCGAAATGACCGGGATCAGCGGGCCGGACAAATCTGCATACGAAGTGGCCTATACCAATACGAGCATGGTGAAGATGGGCGTGGAGTATACGCCGAACTATTACGACGTGCGCAGGTTCATGAAACGCTGGGCCTACCGGGCGGGTTTCCGTTACGGAACCTACAACCAGACCTACGACGGCAATAAAATCGGCGAATACGCCGTTACGTTGGGTGTAGGGGTGCCTGTGAAGTTCCTCGGCAGTTCGACCATCGACGTGGGCGTGGAATACGGACGTCGCGGCTATAACCTTTCCGAGCGCCTGGGACTGGTGCGGCAGCAGTATTTCAAATTCTCGGTCGGATTCTCGCTCTTTGCGGGTGCCGAGAACGGGGAATACTGGTTCCGCAGGCCGAAATACGATTAGTTTTTGAGCCGGAAAATTGCACGTCCGAGGAATTAGTAGTAACTTGCGACCCCGACACGGAGGTAGTTTAACTGACGAAAACAATTATAAGTATAAGAAATACAAAAATTAATCTCTGACCGATGAAAAACGTAAAATTTCTGCTTTCTGCCGCTTTGGTGTTTTTGGCTTCGGCGGCTTTGGCTCAGGATTTCAGTGCCCCGCAATATGCGAAATGGGGCGCTACTCCCGAAGAGCGTGAACAGAACATTCTGAACAGTAATTTCCTGAAAGAATCGTGCGACAACCGTGACTACGATGCCGCAGCACACTACCTCAAGGGGCTTATCGACAAGATACCCGATGCTGCGGAGTCGATCTACCAGCGCGGTGCCGTCGTGTATAAGAACAAGATCAACCGTGCCAAGAGCGTGGCGGAGAAGAACATGTTCATCGACTCGCTGATGCTGATGTACGATATGCGTGCCCAGTATTTCGGCGATAACGTCAAGCCCGGCAAGACGGCCTTTATCCTCGACCAGAAGGCGCGCGAGTTCCTGCGCTACAAACCCAACGACCGCAAGGGCATCCGCGAGGCATTCCGCGCGGCAATCGCGCAGGGCGGCGACAGCACCGACCCCGAAACCGTGGTGGCCTATTTCTCGAACCTCTGCGAGGATTATAAGAATACCGACGAGGTGATGCCCGATGAGATCATCGCCGAGTACGACCGCCTGACCCCGTTCTTCGAGAAGAACCCCGAGGCCGGCGATTACAAGTCGCAGTTCGACGCGGCTTTCGGCCTGAGCGGCGCGGCCAGCTGCGAGAACCTCGAAAATCTGTTCCGCGGCAAGCTGGAGGCTGCTCCCGACGATGAGGCGTTGCTGGCGCAGGCCGTAGCCCTGATGTCGCGTGCCAAGTGCGACGGCGATTTCTATTTCTCGATTGCCGAGAAATACTATACGGTGAAACCTTCGTCCGAAACTGCGATGTTCCTTGCGCAGGCCTTCCAGAGCAAGGGCGACTATACGAAGGCCATGAAATACCTCAATGAAGCGCTTGCCGTCGAGACGGATCCCGCTGAGCGTCAGCTGCTGCTGGTGCGCATGGCGCTGGTAGGTTTGGTTTCCAACGACATCCAGGGCGCCGCATCGGCTGCCCGTCAGGCCCGCGATCTGAACCCCGAGGACGGTGTGCCGTATTTCGTACTGGCTCAGTGCTACGGCATTTCGGCAGCTCATTGTGAAGGTTTCGCCGGGCCGGCTACCTTCTGGGCAGCTTACGACACGATGGCCAAGGCCGTCGAGCTGCTGCCGAGCGATTCGGAATACCGCGAACCTGCCAAAACCTCGATGAACGCATTCCGCAGCCGTTTCCCGACTTCGGAGGAGTGCTTCTTCAACGAGTTGCAGGAAGGCGCACGCTATACCGTCAACTGCGGTACGGCTGCCGGTGTGTCGACTACTGTGCGTCCCCGCTAATTGATGGACAGATTTATCGCAAGATACGTGATGGTAGCACTCTCCGTTGTGGGGAGTGCTATCTTGCTATTCTCTTGCGAGCGTGAAGAAGAACCCGAATCGGAGTCCCGGATAGAGATGATGATGACCGAATACAGCGAAAACCTGTCGGTTGTCATGTCGCAGAACGGCCGCCGTTCGTATCATTTCAAAACCCCGCTGCTCGAAGGTTATTCGCTGGCGCGCGAGCCTTACCGCGAGTTCCCCAAGGGGGTGGAGATGACGACCTATAAGAACGATTCGCTCTCGTCGGTCGATGCCGTGCTGACGGCCAACTATGCGATCCATTACGAGACCCGCGACCTGTGGGAGGCGCGGGGAAATGTCGTGGTAGAGAAATCGGACGGCAAGAAACTCTATACGCAACAGTTGTTCTGGAACGCGCGTACCAAGAAAATCTATTCGAACGTCGATTCGAAAATCGTGCAGAACGACGGCCGCGACGTGTTCATCGGCGAAGGTTTCGAGTCGGACGAGGAGTTTAAGGACTGGCGCTTCCGCCGTATGAAGGGGCGCATGGAGGTCGAGGTCAAACCTAACGAATCGGACTCTACGGCGGTGGCCGAACCTGCCGGCCGGACTTCGGATTCGCCCCGCCCTGCGACAGACCGGCCTGCCGCTCCGGTTGCGGCGCGGCCCGCGGCACCGCTTTCCGAGGAGCCGCCTTTGGCTGCACCAGCTGTCTGCCCCGACGGGCAGGATGAGCTTCGCCCGGCCGAACCGATCGGTGAGATACAGCCGCTGCGGCGTGCCGTACATGCGGACGAAGCGGGGGAGTAACCCAAAATAAACAGGACGATGCTTACTTCGGTCATACTGATTGTCTTAATGCTGTTATTGTCGGCATTCTTTTCGGGCATGGAGATCGCTTTCACGAGCAAGAACCGCCTGAAACTGGAGATCGACCGCAAACAGAGCCGCATGTTCGACCATATCGCGGAGATTTTTTCCCGCCACCCCGGGCAGTATATCACCACGATACTGGTGGGCAACAACATTGCTCTGGTCATCTATTCGCTTTACATGTCGTTGCTGCTGCGCGGCATCTTCTATGCGCTGGGGTGGGAAAGCATCGCCCGTAACGGTTCGGTCGCCATCGAAACGGCCGTGTCGACCGTCATCATCATCTTTGCTGCGGAGTTCCTTCCCAAGTCGATCTTCCGCAACAACCCCAACTTCTATTACCGCGCCCTGGCGCCGGTGATCTATTTCTTTTACCTGCTGCTCTATCCGATCGCCCGCCTCACGACGCTCATATCGCATGGTATCCTGCGCCTGGCGGGGCGCCGTGTCGAGGAGCGGGCCGTGTCGCACAGCTTCGGCCGCGACGATCTCGCGGCACTGCTCGATACCAATATGTCGGAACCGCGTCCCGAGCCGGACAACGAGTTCAAACTTTTCCAGAATGCGCTGGATTTCGCCGACCTGCGGGTTCGCGACTGCATGGTGCCGCGTGTGGATGTCGAGGCGGTGGATATCGACGACACGTCGATCGGGCAGCTCACGGCGCGGTTCGTCGATTCGAAATATTCGCGTATTTTCGTCTGGCGCAAGAGTATCGACAACATCGTCGGTTATGTCAATTCGAAGAGTCTGTTCACGCGCCCGGCCAATATCGCCGACGTGATGATGCAGGTCAATTTCGTGCCCGAGACCATGCCGCTGCAGCTGATGTTGCAGAATTTCATCAAGCACCGCAGCAACATCGCCGTGGTGATCGACGAGTTCGGCGGGACGGCGGGCGTCATTTCGCTCGAGGACGTGCTCGAACAGATTTTCGGCGAGATAGAGGACGAACACGACATACCCGACCTTACCGAAAAGCAGGTCGGCCAGGACGAGTATGTCCTCTCCTGCCGGCTGGAGGTGAAATACCTCAATGAAAAATACGGGCTGGGGATCGAAGAAAGCAAGGAATACGATACGCTGGCGGGCTTCATCATCTTCAATTACGACGGGATCCCGACCGCCGGGGAAACGGTTTTCATCGGCGGCCTGCAGTTGCGCATACTGCGTACGACGCGTTCGCGTATCGAGCTGGCGAGGGTCAAGAAATTGTAGGAATTTTTATAGTATAATAAAGGCCTTTTCCGAATAAATTTTACTACCTTTGACTGCTAATTCGAAACAAACGAATAATTAACGATTTATATGGCAAGTTTAAACACTCTTCGCACCAAGTTCGGCATCGTGCTGTCGATTGTCATCGCAGGCGCCCTCTTGGCTTTCATTCTCTCCCTGAAGACCGAAATGGGCTTCTCGGGTAACGACCCCCGGGTCGGTGTCATCAACGGTGAAAAAATCAACTATTCGGAGTACTACAACCAGTACGAGCAGATCAAGGCGCAGAGCGGCGCCCAGGAGAGCGACGAACAGCAGTCCGCCATGCTCGCCAATGCTGCATGGCAGGCTCTGATCGGCAAGTATGTGCTGGAACCCGGTTTCGACAAGATGGGGCTGTGCGTTACGGAGCCCGAGCGTCTGTCGATGGTCAGCGGCCAGCATCCGTCGCAGGCGTTCTACAACGCCTTCGCCGATCCCCGCACGGGTGAGTACAACGTGGCTGCCGTCGGACAGTTCCTCGCGCAGGCCGAAACGAATGCGCAGGCACAGCAGGCGTGGGCGCAGCTCAACGAGCAGGCCCGCATGGAGCGTGAGATCGCCAAGTACCTCGGCCTGATCAAGGGCGGTGTATATGTCAATGCACTCGAAGTCGCGAACGGTGTGAATGCGGCCAACAATACCTATTCCGGGAAATGGGCCGGCAAGAAATATTCGGCTGTCCCCGATTCGCTGATCCAGGTGAAGTCCGGCGACATCAAGGCATACTACAACAGCCATAAGGATATGTTCAAGCAGACTCCCTCGCGTACGCTGTCGTATGTCGTGTTCGAGGTTACCCCCACGGACGACGATATGCTCGCTCTCGAAAAGAGCGTTGCCGAGGTGGGCGCACAGTTCGCCGCTACGGAGGAGCTGAAGTCGTTCGTACGTGCCAACCGCAACGGCAAGATCGCCGATTCCTATGTTTCGGCGGCTCAGCTTTCGGAGGACGAGGCCAAGGCACTGCTGGCGGGTGAGACTTACGGCCCCGTGCTGAAGAACAACCAGTGGACGATGGCCCGTGTGCTGGATTCGAAAATGGTGCCCGATACGCTGGGAATCCGCCATATCGTGCTGCCCTATACGCAGGAGGCGCTGGCCGACAGCCTGCTGACGGTAATCAAGGGCGGTGCCGATTTCGCACAGCTCGCCTCGCAGTATTCGGTATACGAAGCTACGGCAGCCAACGGCGGCGAAGTGGGCGTGGTTCCCTTCTCGGCTTTCACGGGCGAATTCGTTGCCGCGCTGGCCAATGCCAAGCGGGGGGACGTGGTGAAGGTCGCTTCGGGCGATGCCATCCAGCTGATGCAGGTGTACCGTGCCGACAAACCTTCGAAGCACATGCAGGTGGCGACGATCACCTATCCCGTCGAGGCTTCGGCTGCGACGCGCCGCAATGCCCACAACCTGGCCGGCACTTTCTCGGTGAATGCCAAGGGCTCGGTCGAGGCGTTCAACAACGCCGCTTCGGAAGCGGCCGTTACTCCCCGTGTCGCCTCGCTGGCGCAGGGCGAGCGTACGATCCGCGGCCTGGAGGATTCGCGTGAGGTTGCCCGCTGGGCTTACGGTGCCGAGACAGGCGATCTTTCGGAAATCTTCACCGTCGGCAACGACTATGTGGTCGCTACGCTGACCGAGATCGACGACAACGAGTACACCCCGGTCGACAAGGTGGCTGCGCAGGTTCGCGCCCAGGTTCTCCGGGACAAGAAATACGATTATATCACCAAGCAGATCGCCGGTACGACGCTCGACGAGCAGGCTGCCAGCCTCGGTTCCGAGGTCGCCGATTTCGACGGCGTGACTTTCGGTGCCTTCTACGTGAACGGCCCGGGTGTCGAGCCCCGTCTGGTAGGCGCCATCGCTTCGACGACCGAGAAAGGCGTCCTGTCGGCTCCGGTGAAGGGCATGTCGGGGGTTTATGTCTTCCAGGTGGATGACATCCAGACTTCGGACAAGCAGACTGCCGAGGGCGAGAAGGTGCGTGCGCAGGCCATGGCCGAGAGCATGGCGCAGCAATTTTCGGTGCAGGCTATCCAGCAGATGGCCAATATCCAGGATCTGCGCGGCGAATATTTCTAAGCCTCGGATAAAAAATACGATATAGTTTTGAACGCCGGAATATTCCGGCGTTCTTTTTGTTATTTTTGCGTATATTTAGAAGTCGTATCAAAACATATCGCATACTATTATGAATAATTTTGTTTATCACAATCCGACGAAACTGGTTTTCGGCAAAGGGCAGATCGCTCGGCTCGCAAAGCTGATTCCTGCCGGCAAGAAGATCATGATTACCTTCGGCGGCGGCAGTGTGCGCCGCAACGGCATTTACGACCAGGTCGTCAAGGCCCTCGAAGGCCGCGACTGGGTCGAATTCTGGGGTATCGAGCCCAATCCGTCGGTCGAGACCGTCCGCGAGGCCATCGCATTGGGGCGTGAGCACGGCTCGGAGTTCCTGCTTGCCGTGGGCGGCGGGTCGGTCATCGACGGTACGAAGCTGATCGCTGCGGGGCTGCTTTATGAGGGCGACCCGTGGGAGATCGTCCTGAAAGGGCAGGCGGATAAAACCGTTCCCCTCGGGACGGTGCTCACGATGTCGGCGACGGGATCGGAAATGAACAACGGCTCGGTGATCTCGTGCCAGGAAACGAAGGAGAAGTTCCCGTTCAACGGTGACTATCCGCTTTTTTCGATCCTCGATCCCGAGGCATTGTTCTCTTTGCCGCAGAAGCAGATCGCCTACGGCCTGGCCGACACCTACGTGCATGTGCTGGAGCAGTATATGACCACGCCCGGGCAGTCGCGCCTGATGGATCGTTGGGCCGAAGGCATTCTGCATACCGTGATCGAGATCGCACCCCGGATCCGTGAGAACCAGCACGATTATGCCGTGATGTCGGAGTATATGCTTGCGGCGACCCTGGCGCTGAACGACATGATCCGCATGGGAGTGGCGCAGGACTGGGCGACGCATATGATCGGGCATGAGCTGACCGCACTGCACGGGCTGACGCACGGTGCGACGCTCGCCATTGTCATCAACGGTACGTTGCGCGTGCTGCGCGAGCAGAAGCGCGGCAAACTCCTGCAATACGGCGAGCGTATCTGGGGTATCACCGGCGGTTCCGACGAGGAGCGTATCGAGCGGACGATTGCGGCCAACGAGGAGTTCTTCCGTTCCCTGGGGCTTTCGACGCATCTTTCGCAGGAGGGTATCGGCGAGGCTACGATCGCCGAAATCGAACGCCGCTTCAACGCTGCGGGCAGCAGGTTCGGCGAGGCGCACAATGTCGATGGGGCGATGGCGCGCAGGATTCTGGAAGCCTGCCTGTAACTTGTCCCGAGACCGTCTGTATCCATGAAAAAATCCCCGCCGAGATGTCTCGGCGGGGATTACCGTATTCTGCCGAACCGTTATTCGGCGAGCAGGATTTCGAGAATCTTGATAGCGGCCGTGGCGATCGGAGTGCCGGGGCCGAAGATGGCGGCGGCGCCGTCGCGGTACAGTTCGTCGTAATCCTGATGGGGGATTACGCCGCCGACGATCACGATGATGTCCTCGCGGCCGAGCTTCTTGAGCTCTGCGATGATCTGCGGCACAAGGGTCAGGTGGCCTGCGGCGAGCGACGAAACGCCCACTACATGCACGTCGTTCTCGACAGCCTGTTTAGCGGCCTCCTCCGGGGTCTGGAACAGCGGCCCCATGTCGACGTCGAAACCGATGTCGGCATAACCCGTGGCTACTACCTTGGCACCGCGGTCGTGGCCGTCCTGGCCGAGCTTCGCGATCATGACACGCGGCTGGCGGCCTTCCTTCTTGGCGAATTCGGCGCACAGCTCCTTGGCACGCTCGAACTGTTTGTCGTTTTTCACTTCTGAACTATATACTCCTGATATTGAACGTATGACGGCTTTGTAACGGCCTACCACCACTTCGCAGGCGTCGGAAATCTCGCCCAGCGAAGCGCGTACCTTGGCGGCCTCGACAGCCAGCTCCAGCAGGTTGCCCTGCTTGGTCTTCACGCACTCGGTGATCGCTGCGAGGGCCTTCTTCACGGCAGCCTCGTCGCGCGAAGCGCGCAGCTCCTTCAGACGCTTGATCTGGCTTTCGCGCACGGCGGTGTTGTCCACGGCCAGGATGTCGATCGGAGCCTCTTTCTCCAGGCGGTATTCGTTGATGCCGATGATCTTCTCCTCGCCGGAGTCGATACGCGCCTGCTTGCGGGCCGAAGCCTCCTCGATGCGCATCTTCGGAATCCCGGTCTCGATAGCCTTGGCCATACCGCCCAGTTTCTCGACCTCCTGGATACGCTCCCATGCCTTGTGGGCGATCTCGTTGGTGAGCGACTCCACGTAGTAGGAGCCTGCCCACGGGTCGACCTCGCGGCAGATATTGGTTTCCTCTTGGATGTAGATCTGCGTATTACGGGCGATACGTGCCGAGAAGTCGGTCGGCAGGGCGATGGCTTCGTCCAAAGCGTTGGTGTGCAGCGACTGGGTGTGTCCCAGGGCGGCGCCCATGGCCTCGATGGCGGTACGTGCCACGTTGTTGAACGGATCCTGCTCCGTGAGCGACCAGCCCGAGGTCTGCGAGTGGGTGCGCAGCGCCAGCGACTTGGGGTTCTTGGGCTCGAACTGCTTGACGATCTTGGCCCACAGCATACGTGCCGCGCGCATCTTGGCGATCTCCATGAAGTGGTTCATGCCGATGGCCCAGAAGAACGACAGGCGGGGTGCGAAGGCATCTACCGACATGCCGGCGTTGATACCTGCGCGCAGGTACTCCAGTCCGTCGGCCAGCGTGTAGGCCAGCTCGATGTCGGCCGTGGCGCCTGCCTCCTGCATGTGGTATCCCGAGATCGAGATCGAGTTGAACTTGGGCATGTTCTTCGAGGTGTACTCGAAGATGTCGGCAATGATGCGCATCGAGAACTCGGGGGGATAAATATAGGTGTTGCGCACCATGAACTCCTTGAGGATGTCGTTCTGTATCGTACCGGCCAGCTGGTCGAGCGTGCAGCCCTGCTCCAGGCCGGTCACGATGTAGAATGCCAGGATGGGCAGCACGGCGCCGTTCATGGTCATCGACACCGACATCTTGTCGAGCGGAATGCCGTTGAACAGTACCTTCATGTCCTCGACCGAGCAGATCGACACGCCGGCCTTGCCCACGTCGCCCACCACGCGCGGGTGGTCGGCGTCGTAGCCGCGGTGCGTAGCCAGGTCGAATGCCACCGACAGGCCCTTCTGTCCGGCGGCCAGGTTGCGGCGGTAGAATGCGTTGGACTCCTCGGCGGTCGAGAAACCCGCATACTGGCGGATCGTCCACGGGCGCATCACGTACATCGTCGAGTAGGGGCCGCGCAGGAACGGGGCGATACCTGCCGCATAGTTCAGGTGCTCCATGCCTTCGAGATCCTGGGCCGTATAGGCGCCCTTGACGGGAATACCCTCGGCCGTCAGCCACGGCTCGACCTGTCCGCAGCCTTTCGAGGCGCAGCAACTTTTCTGCTGGCCTGCGTCGTATGTCAGTTCTGAAAATTTAGCTCTCATGATTAGATTCCCATCTCTTTAAGGTAGAACTTAAGTGTTTCAAGCACGTTCGACTTCACGTTGATGAAGTTCGTGATGCCCTGCGCTTCCAGTTCGGGTGCGCAGGCCGGTGCCCCGGCGACCACCAGGATCGCCTTGCCGCCGAGCAGCTCCTTGACTTTCGGGGCTGCCTCCGCATAGTCGTCGTCGCTTGCGCAGACCACGACGATCTGCGCCTTGGATTCGAGTGCGGCCTTCGCGCCCTCTTCGATCGACTTGAAATAAGTGTTGTCGATCACCTTGATGCCGGCGCATGCGAAGAAATTGCACGAGAACTGCGAGCGGGCGCGGGCCATGCCCAGGTTGCCGCACGTCAGCATGAATGCCTTGGGCTCCTTGCCGCTGCGATCCACGTGCAGGCGCATCTCCTCGAACGCCATGGCGCCGCGGTAGGGGACGAGTACGTTGCCCTCGGCCTGCTTGCGCGTAACGGACTCGGCGGTGATCTCCTTGCCGGCGACCTCCGTAAAGTTGGGATATTGGTTGGCGCCGAGCAGCGTCTGGCGGCGCGTCGCGATGTTCTTGTCCTTGGCTGCGGCCGATGCTTTGATACGCTCGACGATCAGGCCGGCCTTGTAAGCCTCGGTGTAGCCTCCCTTCTCCTCGATTTCGAGGAAAAGCTTCCAGGCTTCGGCTGCGATCGACTGCGTGAGGTTCTCGACATAGTACGAGCCTCCTGCCGGGTCGACGACCTGGTCGAAATGCGACTCGTTCTTGAGCAGCAGCTCGACGTTGCGGGCGATGCGCTTCGAGAACTCGGTCGGGTTTTCGAACGAGGCGTCGAACGGCATCACCTCCAGCGAATGTACGCCGGCGATCGTGGCCGACATGGCCTCGGTCGTGCCGCGCAGCATGTTCACGTAGGGGTCGTAGACGGTCTGGTTCCAGCGCGAGGTCTCGGCGTGTATCTGCATCTTGCAGGCGCAGTTCTTCGCCGGGCCGTAGCCCTTGACGATGTTGGCCCACAGCATGCGTGCCGCGCGGAATTTGGCGATCTCCATGAAATAGTTGGAGCTTACCGAGAACGAGAAGCGCAGTTTGCGTGCGGCCGCGTCGACGTCCAGCCCTGCGTCCGTCAGGCGTACGAGGTAGTCGTGGCCTGCCGAAAGGGTGAATGCCAGCTCCTCGACGATGGTCGAACCCGAGTTGCCGAACGTTTGCCCCGCAACGGTTACGATGCGCACGTGCTTGTACTCCTTGGTCTTGTGGATCAGCTCGACGATGCGGGCGATGCACTTTTCACCGTTGGGCGAGCAGAATTCGCCTTTCGACGAAAGCCCTTTTACCAGCGGGTCGATGCAGAATGCGATGCGGACATCCTCCTTGGCGATGCCCTCCTTTTCGACTTTGGCCAGGACGAGCTCGGCGACATGGGCCGTCTTCTCTCCGCAGAAGGTGATCTCGACAGCCGGAATGCAGATGTCCTTGAGCAGCGTGTCGAGGTCTGCGGCTGAGAAATCCGCCGACGCGATGCAGAAGCCGAGCGAGTCGACGCCTGCGTTGAGGATTTTCAGTGCCTCGGCGTTTGCCTCCTTGGGGCATACGACGCTCACGGTCTGGTGTACGCGCCAGCGGTTGTGCGCATGCGTACCGCGTACGTAAGGGAACTCGCCTGCCTGCGAGCCCAGGAACTTGATGCCCTCGAGGTTCTCGGCGCGGTAGTAGGGCCGGACGTTGAAACCTTCGCCCGTTTTCCATACCAGCTTGCGCTCGTAATCAGCACCTTTCAGGTCGGCCGTAATCACCTCCTCCCACTTCTCGGTCGGAACCGGCGGGAATTCAGTGAACAGCTTTTCACTTTTGGTATTTGCCATAACTATTTAGAGATTAGTATAAGTGTAGTTTCAAAATTGCACGTAAAGGTACAAAATTATTAGTGATTGAAACAAGAAATTGTTAATAAAATAACACTATATAATTTCTTTTTATAATATAGGCGATTTCGTTTGCTTTCGGCAACCGCCGGAAGAAGTTTTTTAGTTGTGGTGAAATAGTTTAATATTGTTCTTAATAGCTATAAAAATTACGAAAAACTAAAAATGTGAAAATTCGGGGATATGACGAAAATTTAAGGGTGTTTTTCGGAAAATTGCATTGAAATTCGGCGGTTTTATGGAAAAATGCATGTAATTTTTCGGAAAATGCTGAAAAAATAGGGTGTTTTTCGAAAAAATGCCGATTTTGTGAAAACAACGTAACTGAAAAAATATTACATTTGCAAGCGAGATCGATACATACGGCGGCAGGGGTGAAGCCGCGGGTTAGTCAGGTTGGGCGGAGTATGCCGCGAGGCAGTTGCCCTCCGGAATTTTAGGTTAGGTTTTAGTTCAGCAATTATTCGGCTTCCGCCCCTGCGCGTATGTTTTTAATGGAATGCTAATCCAATTCAATTACATCTATGTCATCATTGCTCAGATTCAAGATGGTCGATGCGGCCATAAACCACACCGCCGTCGAGGTGAAGGCTCCCGAAGGACGTCCTTCGGACTATTTCGGGAAACGGGTATTCGGGCGTGCAGCCATGCGCAAGTATTTGAACAAGGCTACTTACGACGCCCTTGTCGATACGATGGAGAACGGTACGCCCCTCACGCGGGAGGTTGCCGACGGTATCGCGGCGGGCATGCGCCAGTGGGCGCTGGAGCACGGTGCCGACCACTATACCCATTGGTTCCAGCCCCTGACGGGAGGTACGGCCGAGAAGCACGATGCGTTTGCCGACCCGGACGGCTTGGGCGGGGTTCTGGAGGAGTTCTCCGGCAAACTGCTCGTCCAGCAGGAGCCCGATGCGTCGTCGTTCCCCAACGGAGGCATCCGCAATACGTTCGAGGCTCGCGGTTATTCGGCCTGGGATCCGACCTCGCCGGCCTTCATCGTCGACACGACGCTCTGTATCCCGACCGTCTTCATCGCCTATACGGGCGAGGCGCTCGATTACAAGGTGCCGCTGCTGCGCTCGATCTCGGCGGTGAACAAGGCCGCGACCGAGGTGTGCCACTATTTCGACAAAAACGTGCAGCGGGTCATCTCGTATCTGGGCTGGGAGCAGGAGTATTTCCTCGTGGACGAAAGCCTCTGGGCCGTACGTCCCGACCTGATGCTCACCGGGCGTACGCTGATGGGGCATGAATCGGCCAAGAACCAGCAGTTGGAAGACCACTATTTCGGTGCGATCCCAACCCGTGTGATGGCATTCATGAAAGACCTCGAATACGAATGCCTGAAACTGGGCATCCCCGTCAAAACCCGCCACAACGAGGTGGCGCCCAACCAGTTCGAACTGGCGCCGGTCTACGAGGAGGCCAACCTTGCCAACGACCACAACCAACTGCTGATGACCGTGATGGACAAGATCGCCCGCCGTCACAAGTTCCGGGTGCTGCTGCACGAAAAGCCCTTCAAGGGGATCAACGGTTCGGGCAAACACAACAACTGGTCGCTGGGGACGGATACGGGCGTGAACCTGCTGGGGCCTGGCAAGACCGCTTCGGAGAACCTGCAGTTCATCACCTTCCTGGTGAATGCCATTTCGGCCGTACACAAGCACAACGGCCTGCTCAAGGCGGCGATCATGAGCGCCACGAACGCACACCGCCTGGGAGCCAACGAGGCGCCCCCGGCAATCATCTCGACCTTCCTCGGGACGCAGGTGTCGGCCGTGCTGGACAAACTGGCGGCCAGCAAGGGCGACGACGCGATCCGCTTCGACGCCAAGAACGTGTTCAAGATGAGCGGGATCTCGCATATCCCGACGCTGCTGCTCGACAATACCGACCGTAACCGCACCTCGCCGTTCGCGTTTACGGGCAACCGGTTCGAGTTCCGCGCCGTAGGTTCTTCGGACAACTGTGCCGAGGCGATGATCGTGCTCAATGCGGCGATGGCGCACGAACTGGCCGAGTTCAAGCAGAACGTCGATGCCAAGATCGAGACCGGCATGAAGAAGGAGAAAGCCATCTACGAGGTGCTCAAACAGATGATCAAGGCCTGCAAGGCCATCCGCTTCGACGGCAACGGCTATTCCGACGAGTGGAAGGCCGAGGCGCGCAAACGCGGCCTGGACTGCGAAACCTCGACGCCGCTGATTTTCGACCGTTACCTCGACAAGCAGACGCTCCGGATGTTCGGCGACACGGGCGTCTTCTCGAAGGTCGAGCTCGAAGCCCGCACCGAGGTGAAGTGGGAGACCTACACCAAGAAAATCCAGATCGAGGGGCGCGTGCTGGGCGATCTGGCGATGAACCATATCGTGCCGATTGCTTCGAAGTACGAGGCATTGCTGCTCGACAAGGTCTACAAGATGTCGCAGATCCCGGGGCTGAACGCTTCGGCCGACATCGAACTCATCAAGAAGATCCAGTACCATACGGCCGAAATACAGCGGCTCACGGCCGGGATGGTCGACGCCCGCAAGGTGGCCAACAGGATCGAGGATCAGCGCGAGAAGGCGATCGCCTACCATGATACCGTAGCCGCATGTTTCGACGAGATCCGCCGCCACATCGACAAGCTGGAGGAGATCGTCGACGACCAGATGTGGCCGCTGCCCAAATACCGCGAGCTGCTTTTCCTGCGCTGATCGCCTCCTTATATAATTGTGTAATGATCCGGGTTTGCCGCTCGGATTATTTTTCGTTATCTTTGTTTTCCGAAGCTGTGAAAAGGGAATGGGGTGGATTAGGGTTCGGAGCCGATTTGGCGGCAGCAAATTTTCCGAAAAGGCGCTGCGCCAGACGGGAAGGAGTGCAGGTTTGAGGAGCAAACCGGAAATGCATTTGCATTGGGACATTGCTATTCCGAATTTTATTGCTTTCTTGCATGATGAACATGTAACCCACTTGTGAATGAAGCGAAAAATAGGAACAGTATTATTGACGGTATGCGTCACCGCAGCAGCATATGCCCAAAGCCCGCCGTCGGCAACAGATCGGACGCGGAATGCAAAAACAGCGGCGCGTATCGAACGTCATCGCCTCGCCTCGAAAGAGAATAATCTCTTTGTGACGGGCGCGTCGGGAATCACGGCGCATAATCAGGTGACTGTCGGCGTGAAGGTGGAGTACAGCCGCCAATTGAAAGGAAATTTTTATTGGGGCGTGGATTTTTCGGCCCGGTGGCATCTGGGGAGTTTGATGAGCTACGATTGGAGCGGCCACGGATCTGACCCTTACCGCAATACGGTTGCGCAGGATATTTATAAACTGGATGCAATGGCCTATTATCGGCTGCCGGTGGTGAAAAGCAGGCTTTTTCTGCGTTTCGGAGCCGGAGTTGGGGCGGGATACCACCGGATACTAAAGCATGTAGACAACGATCTTGACAAGGATAGGGTATTGCCTTTCTTCAATGTCGAATGTGCGTGGATTCTGCGGGTGACGAAGGGGTTTGAACTGAAATTTTCGCCGACGATCCTGTTTGTGCCTTCGGAATTCTCGGTGTCGCCCGTCGAACTCGGTGCGCCGACCGATGTGACGCCCTGGCTTACGGATGCCGGGTTTTCGCTGACGTGCGGCTGGCGGTTCTGATGTATTAGGAAGTAACAATATAGTATGAAAATCATTGCAGACAGCGGATCGACCAAATGCACGTGGCTCGTGACCGACGGCGTGCATACCTCGGAATACCGGACGCGGGGAATCAATGCCGTGCAGCATTCCCCGGAGCAAATACGCGAAGCGCTTGCCGAACTGCCGCCGTGCGGCCCCGTCGAGGCCGTCCATTTCTACGGTGCCGGGTGCGGGCGTACCTTCCCCGAAGCGACGGGGAAGATGGTGCGGGAACTCCGCGCGCATTTCGGCACGGGGCGGATCGAGGCCGAGACCGACCTGCTGGGGGCTGCCCGGGCGTTGTTCGGACGCGGCGAAGGCGTGGCCTGCATCCTCGGCACGGGCTCCAATTCGTGCTGGTGCCGGGGCGGCGAAATCGTGGAAAACGTCCCGCCGCTGGGGTATGTCCTCGGCGACGAGGGCAGCGGTGCGGCGATGGGACGCAACCTGGTGAACGGTATTTTCAAAGGGCATATCCCCCTGCGGGAGGAGTTCCTCGCGGCACATGGGCTGACCTATGAGGAGATCATCCGCCGGGTCTACCGCGAGCCGTATGCCAACCGTTTCCTGGCGTCGTTCGCGCCGTTCGTACATGCGCACCTGGATTGTCCCGAGGTGCGGGCTATGGTGGCGGAAACCTTCGCCGATTTCGCCCAACGCAACCTGAGCCGCTATCCCGTGCATCTGACGGTCGCCTGCATCGGCGGCGTTGCCGCCGCATTCGAGGGGCTGCTGCGCGAGGTGCTCGCACAAGGGGGGTACCGGGTCGGCCGGATCGCCGCATCACCTGCCGAAGGACTTATCAAATACCATTATGGAAAATAGAATAACCGAACAGGCTTCGGCCTACGATAATTTACAGCGGATGTCGGTGCACGACATCCTGACGGGCATCAACCGCGAAGACGCACGCGTCCACGAGGCCGTGGCCAAGACCATCCCCGTGATGGAACGGCTCGTGGAGCGGGTCGTCGAACGCATGGAGCGTGGCGGGAGGATGTTTTACATCGGGGCCGGTACGAGCGGGAGGCTGGGTGTGACGGACGCCTCGGAGCTTCCCCCGACCTATGGCGTGCCCTTCGACAGGGTCATCGGCCTGATCGCCGGCGGCGACGGTGCACTGCGGCGTGCCGTGGAGAATGCCGAGGACGATACCGCAGGGGCTTGGCGCGACATGGCGCCCTACCATCCCACGGCGGACGATGTCCTGGTCGGGATCGCCGCGTCGGGTACCACCCCCTATGTGGTCGGCGGCCTGCGCATGGCGCGGGAGCACGGCCTGTTGACCGCCTCCATTACCTGCAATCCCTCGTCGCCCGTGGCGGCCGAGGCGGAATATGCGCTCGAAGCGGTCGTGGGGCCGGAGTTCGTGACGGGGTCGACCCGTATGAAGGCGGGCACGGCACAGAAGCTGATGCTCAACATGCTGTCGACGGCCGTGATGATCCGCCTGGGGCGTGTCGAGGGCAATCGCATGGTCAACATGCAGTTGACGAACGATAAACTCGTGGGGCGCGGCACGCGCATGGTGGCCGAGGCTTCGGGCCTTTCCGAGGCGCAGGCACGGGCGTTGCTGCTGCAATACGGGTCGGTGAAAAAAGCGTTGGAGCATGCACCGAAGCCTGAGTGACTATATCTCGCTGCTGGAGCGCGAGGGTGAGCTCGTCCGCATAGCGGCTCCGGTGTCGCCGGTGGAGGAGATCGCCGAGATAACCGACCGGGTTTCGAAAATGCCCGGCGGCGGCAAGGCGTTGCTGTTCGAAAATACCGGCACGGATTTTCCCGTGCTGACCAACATGTTCGGTTCCGCACGCCGCATGGCGCTGGCGCTGGGCGTCGGGTCGCTCGGCGAACTTTCGGAACGGGTCGACGGATTGCTGCGGCAGGCCATGGCGCCGCGCCCGTCGTTCGCGGACAAGCTGCGGGCGTTGCCGCTGCTGGCCGGGATGTCCCGCTGGTTTCCGCGTACGGTGTCGGGGCGGGGCGAATGCCAGCAGGTCGTACGGACGGGTGCTGAGGCGTCGCTCGCGGCGCTTCCGATCCTGAAGTGCTGGCCGGCCGACGGCGGGCGTTTCGTAACCCTGCCAATGGTGAACACGGTCGATCCCCAGACGGGCGTGCGCAACGTCGGCATGTACCGTATGCAGCTCTTCGACGACCGTACGACAGGCATGCACTGGCATATCCATAAGACGGGCGCCCGGCATTACGAGGCCTGGAAACGCTCGGGGCGGCGGATGCCCGTGTCGGTGGCGCTGGGCGGCGATCCGGCCTATACTTATGCCGCGACGGCGCCGATGCCCGACAACATGGACGAATACCTGCTGGCCGGGTTCCTGCGCCGCCGTCCCGTGAAACTCGTGAAGTGCGTCACCAACGATATTTATGTCCCGGCCGACTGCGATTTCGTGATCGAGGGTTATGTCGACCCTGCGGAGGAGAAAGCCGTCGAAGGCCCCTTCGGCGACCATACGGGGTTCTATTCGCTCGAAGACCGTTATCCGCTTTTCCACGTCACGGCCCTCACGCGGCGGCGGGATGCGGTATACCCGGCCACGGTCGTGGGGATTCCTCCGCAGGAGGACGCCTGTATCGCGCAGGCAACGGAGCGGATATTCCTGGCGCCGATACGCATGGCCCTGCAGCCCGAAATCCGCGACATGACGATGCCCGAGGCCGGAACGGCGCATAACATCGCCGTCGTTTCGATCGACAGCCGCTATGCCGGACAGGCCGTGAAGGTCGCCCAGTCGCTGTGGGGCGCCGGGCAGATGATGTTCAACAAATACATGCTCGTCGTCCCGGCTGCGACCGACGTGCGCGATTCGGATGCATTGGCGCGGCTCGTGCGCAACCTCGACCCGCTGCGCGACATAGTCCGCAGCGAGGGGATTCTCGATGTTCTCGACCACGCGACGGCAACGCCGGGCTTCGGCGGAAAAATTGCATTGGATGCTACGGCCTGCGGTACCGGGGGCGGGTGCGCGAATCCGCAGGAGCCTGCAACGCGTGTGCCTGCCGATCCCCCACGGGGTGTCGAGGGCGTGCGTCCCGCAGCGGATGGCGCAATATCCGGGGCTTGTGCCGGGCAGGGTGACGGCGGGCAGCCCCTCCTTCCGGCCGGCTACCGCTCCGACCTGCTCGAAAAATGGGGCGTGGCGGTCGCCTTCGCTGCGCCGGACGCCGAAGTGCCGGTTCCGCCGGGGGTGAAATACCTCGCTGTGTTCGACCCGGCGGCATCGGAACTCACGGCTGCCGAACTTTTGTGGCTCGCTGCGGCCAATACCGATCCGCGGCGTGATGTGCGGACGGAAGGTGCGGCGTTGGTGATTGACGCCCGGAGCAAACGTCCCGGGGCGGGGGAGAACCCCGGCCGTTTCCCGAACGTCGTGACCGCGTCGGAAGCGACTGTCGCTTTGGTCGACCGCCGCTGGCCGGAATATGGCTTGGGGGCGTTTGTCGGTTCGCCGTCGCGGCGTTACCGCCGCCTGCTGCTCTCCGACGGGGCGCAGTGGCGTTGAGGGGGGCTGACGGGTACCGCAGCCCATGCCGTGGCGCCGGGGGTGTTTTCAGGGCATCCTGCCGGGGAATGACCGGTGATAAATAGTTTCTGCATATGGTAAAATTCTTTTCAGACCGTGAAATCCGCGCCGTGGCGGTGTTCCTGCCGCTGGCGGGATTGCTTATAGGCGGCATCGTGCTCCTGCGCCCGAAGGCCGATCCCGAAGCGGCTTTTGTGGCCGGGATGGAGATGGAAGGACGGGCCGATTCGGTCGACCTGCGGCCGTTCGACCCCAATACCGTGGACTACGACGGACTTCGGCGGCTGGGCTTGTCGAAGCACGAAGCCGTGAGCCTGCTGAAATACCGTGCCGCGGGGAAGATCTTCCGCATCCCGGAGGATGTGACGCTTTGCTACGGCATCAGCGATTCGCTCTACCGCCGCCTGGCTCCCTATATCCGTATCGGGCGCAAATACGCCATCGCGCCCCGGCAGTATCGCACGGGGCGTGTCGTGCCCGAGCCCATGCCGCCCTCGCGGTTTCGCATCGACACTGTGGGGGCGCGTTACCTGCGGGCCATCGGGGCGTTGTCCAAGCGGCAGGCCGAGGCCTTCATCCGCTGGCGCGACCTGAGCGGGATCTACGACATGGAGGAGTTGCGCGCCTGCTATGTCGTGAGCGATTCGGTGGCTGCGGCGCTCGAACCCTATATTATCTTTCCCGAGCGCGGAGCTGCGCCGGTCGACGAACCCGTGGAGATCAATACGGCCGATTCCGCGACGCTGCGCGGTGTGGTGGGGATCGGAGCGCGGACGGTTGTGTCGATCATGAACTACCGCGCGAGGCTCGGCGGATTTGTCCGTCTGGAGCAACTCGCAGAGGTTCCGGGAGTCACGGAACGCAATTATGAGAAAATTTTGAAACAAATTTGCTGCGATAGTTGTGAAATTCGGAAAATTGATATTAACTTTGCAACCCCGAAAGTCCTTAGGCGGCATCCGTATATTCCGCCGCAGAAGCTTCGGAAATTACTTAAAACAAGACAGTTGAAAGGAGGTTGGAGTACCGCTGAGGAATTGGTTGAAGACAACATATTGACCCGCGAAGAGGCAGCACGGCTGGCTCCTTACTTGCGGTTCGGTACCCGAAGCGGGGCTGACGATACGGACAACGACACGATATGGGGCGAGGTATCAGGTGATGCGAACCCCGGAGGAATTTAAGTAAACGACGATATTAAAAAAACAAAAAAAGAATACTACTATGATTATCATGCCGGTAAAAGAGGGCGAAAACATCGAACGCGCCCTGAAGAAGTTCAAACGTAAATACGAGCGCACGGGCGTCCTGAAGGAACTCCGCCGCCGCCAATATTTCACCAAGCCTTCGATCGCCAAGCGCGAGGCGATGCAGCACGCTGTTTACGTAGAGCACATGTACCGCGACGAGGATTAATCCCGTTGGTATCCATATGCCCCGGCTGAAATAGCCGGGGCTTTTTGTTTTCCTCTTCATTTCCCGACCTTTCTTTTCCACCCCTCTGACCTTGCCGAGCACTTCCACGCTTGCCGGTCTGTATAATCATCTTTTCCAATCTCTCCCTGCCTTTTCCCGGCTCCTCTCTCTTCTTCCCCTGCTTTTTTCCGCTCCTTTTCCTGCCTGTATTTCTGCTGCATTTTGAGTTAAACTAAAAAATATAGTTTAAAAACTATTTAAAATAGTTGCAGGTGAAGTTTTTTTAGTTACCTTTGTTCCCGTAAGCCCTGTCGGCCGATCGGAGCAGGGCGGATAACAGAAACCAAAACCGGTATGATGGAAAAACTGACACGCAGGGAAGAGGAGCTGATGCGCTGCTTCTGGGAGCACGGCCCGCTTTTCGTGCGCGAGCTCGTGGCGCTCGCCACCGAACCCAAGCCCCATTTCAATACGCTTTCGACCATGGTGCGCGCCCTCGAAGCCAAGGGGTATGTCGCCCACAATACCTTCGGAAGCACCTACCAGTATTACCCGGTAGTGACCGAAGAGGAATTTTCGCGCCGCACGCTGGGCGGGGTCATCCGCAAATATTTCGAGAACTCCTACCTTGAGGCCGTTTCGGCTCTGGTCGAGGAGGAGAAAATCTCGGTCGACGAACTGCGCGAGCTGATCGACCGTATCGAAACCCAAAACCGTCGTTAGCCATGTCCACACTGATGCTGTACAGCCTGAAGGTCGGCGCCTGCCTGGCAGTGTTCTACCTTTTCTTCAAACTGCTGCTGAGCCGCGAGACCTTCCACCGCCTGAACCGGATCGTGGTGCTGGCGGCGATGGTGTTGTCGTTCGTGTTGCCGCTGTGTGTCATTACGGTCTACCGCGAACTCCCTGCCGTGCCGGAACTCCCGGTGACAGAGGATGCGGGCTACGCCCCGTCTGCGGAGCCGGAATCCCAACCTTTCCCGTGGGATAAGGCGGCGACAGCCGCTTTCCTTGCGGGAGCCGCCGCTGCGTTGTTGTGGACGCTCGGGTCGGTATGCGGCGTATTGCACATGATCCGCCGGGGGCACAGGGAGCGATTGCGCGACGGCTCCGTGCTCGTACGCACCGACCAGCCGGTCGTACCGTTCAGCTGGTACCGGTATATCGTGATGTCGGAAAAGGATCTGGCCGAGAACGGCGAGGCGATCGTGCTGCATGAGAAGGCTCACCTGAGGCTGCGCCACTCGTTCGACCTGTTGGTGACCGACCTTGCGGGGTGCCTGCAATGGTTCAATCCTGCGATGTGGCTCCTGCGCCGTGAGTTGCGCGCCATCCATGAATACGAAGCCGACGAGGCGGTGCTGGACAGCGGCGTCGATGCCCGGCAATACCAATTGTTATTAATAAGGAAAGCTGCCGGCGGGAGGTGGTACTCAGTCGCCAACAGCTTTAATCACAGTAAACTTAAAAACCGTATTACCATGATGTTACGTAAAAGATCGTCGCGGTGGGCAGGGGCCAGGGTGCTTTTCCTGCTGCCGTTGACGGGGCTTGCCCTCGGGGCGTTCGCCCGCACCGCCTATGTTTTTCCCGATGACAAAGGTAAAAAAGAAAATGTTTCGATCCGCATCGAAGGGGCGAATTTTTACTCTTCAGACGGAAAATCCGGCAAGCCGCTTTTCGTGGTCGACGGCCTCGAGGTGGCGTCGATAGATACACTGTCGCCTGACCGGATCGCTTCGGTGACGGTACTCAAGGATGCTTCGGCAGAAGCCCTGTACGGTGAGAAAGGCAGGAACGGCGTAGTGGTCGTTTCGACGAAGGATGCCGCCGGCGGTGCGCGGGATTATTCGGTCGACGCCGAGGACGGCTCTGTCAAGGTCGTGGTGCGCGGTTCCGGGAAGATGTCGGATGTTAGGGTGGTCGGCAGTTCTACGGTGCCCGCAGATAAGGCCGGGATCGACGCCGGTGCGAAAACCCGCGGACGTGTCGTGTCCGTTACTGGCAGCGACGGGAAGAAGACTGTCGTCAGCCAGAGCCGGGTGACCGTCACTGACGACGGGGGCGTGACCGTCATGAAGACGCAACCGGACGCGGTGCAGGTTGACGGACTGTCGCCGGGGCAGGCGACCCAGGCCGCGGAAGCCGGGCTCAAAGCCGCGGAGGAAGGGATGAAGGCTGCCCGTGCCGGACTGGAGGCTGCCCGCGAATATATGTCGGGCGAGGAGTGGAAAAAGGCTCAGGCCGAACTCGACAAGGCACAGAAGGAACTCTCCTCGGCACGCAGGCTGTCTGCCGCGCAACTCGCAGCCGTCCGTGAGCAGGAGGAGGCCGTGCGCAAGTATATGGCCAGCGACGAGTGGAAAGAGGCGCAGAAGCAGATACAGGATGCGCAGGCGCATTTGGCCGACCCCCGGGTACAGGCTGCCCTGGCGAAAGCTGCCGAGGCCGGGTCGACGGCAGCCGGCGTCGAGGCCCGTCGCAAGGTCGCCGAACATATGGAGCAGACGGAGGATGCCGGTACGCTGAAGAGCAGTACGATCGTGATTCGCGGATCGGGCAAGTCGCCGTTTGAAAAGGGGGAGGAACCCCTTGTCGTGATCGACGGCAAGGTGTTTACGGATACCAAGAAACTGGAGGGGCTTGATCCCGGCCGGATCGAGAACATATCCGTACTCAAAGATGCCTCGGCGGTCGAGAAATACGGCAGGAAAGCCCGCAACGGCGTTATCGAGATTACGACCAGGAAAAAATAAGCAGGCCATAAGTATAAAAAGTTCGTGCCCGGGACGGTTCTGCCGCCCCGGGTTTTTTCGTCGGCCATGCGATACGGGCGTGAAACTTGCAGAATTAGGAGGGAAAAAGTTATCTTTGCATGTAAAATACAAAACAGAAGCTATGAAACGCCTGCTATTTTTTCTTATGGTCGCAACGCTCGTTTCATGCGGCCGGACATTCGAGCAGCGCACGGCCAAATACGCCGAGGTCGGATCCGTGAACGATAACCGTGCTGCGGTGCTCGATATCAACGAAGGGGTCGGCCGTTGGGGGTATGTCGACGGGACGGGACGGCTGGTCATCGAATGCCGTTATGCCGATGCCCGGAGTTTCGACGACGGACTGGCCGCCGTGCAGGAGCCCGAAGGGCTGTGGGGCTATATAGATACCGCAGGCCGGGCGGTCGTGGCTCCGCAATTTACGGTGGCCGGGGCGTTCGACGACGGCATGGCCTGGGTTCAGTCCGGCGAGCTCTGGGGCCGTATCGACAAAACGGGGAAAACCGTCATTCCCTGCCTTTATTCCGAGATCGGCGAACCCGATGAACGTGGCTGGATGCGTGTCCTGCGCGACGGTAAATGGGGCGTCCTGCGCCAAGACGGCGAGGTGGTAGTCCCCTGTGCCTATAACCTGATCGGCGAGCCGAACGCCTACGGGCTGATCCCCGTGACGAGCGACGGCAAACATGGCTTCCTCGGCGCCGACGGGCGCGAAGTGCTGCCTTGTTTCTTCTCCTATATTTCCGATTTCAGGGACGGTTATGCCCGGACGAACTACGGCGGCAGCATGGTGCTGCGCGACGAGCCCTACGGCGGCCAGTGGGGACTTATCGACACGCTGGGGCATGAGACGATCCCGTGCCGCTATTACTACCTCGACACCCCGGGCGAGGGGCTCGCTGCGTTCAGGCTGGAGCAGTTCGGCAATTACGGGTATGTCGATGTCAAGGGAAATGTGGCTATTTCGCCCCGTTTCTCCGTGGCGCGGCCCTTCTCGGGCGGGGTGGCCGTGGTGAGCTACAACAATGTCAATTTCGGGCTTGTCGACCGCAACGGCGGTGAAGTCAGCTCATTCCGCTATAAACGCATCGGCAGGTTCAACGACGGGCTGGCGCCTTTCAATACCGACCTCTACGGCATGAATTTCCAGGGTATGGAGCCCCGTTGCGGCTATATCGACACCGAGGGACGCGAAGTGATACCGGCCAAGTGGGACGATGCCGCCGAGTTCAGCGAGATGCGTGCCGCCGTGATGCGCTTCGGTACCAATGCCGAAGATTTCTACGATGCCCGCTGGGGCTATATCGCCACGAACGGTCAGCTGGTCGTGCCGCTCAAGTACCACGAGGCCTATCCGTTCAGCTGCGGGCTGGCGCGTGTCTTCATCAAGGGGCTCGGGTACGGGTATATCGACCGGCAGGGGAACGAAGTCGTTCCCTGCAAGTACCAGGAGGCCGAAGATTTCCACGATTTCAGAGCCAAGGTCAAACAATACGACCGGGTGCTGACGATCGACGAGACGGGACAGATCGTCGAGCAATGACGCTCCCCGGGCGGGGAATGGCGAAAACGGGGGCCGTGGCCTCCGTTTTTTCATGCCTGCGGCTTTCGCTTGCGGGCCTGTTGCGGCGCGTTGCGCTTACTTGAACCCTACGATCTCAGGGCGGGTGGGGCGGTAGCGGTACTGTTCGACGCGCGTGGCGTTCGACAGGCGGAAATATTCGCTCTCGACCAACCCGCGTTTGCCGAAGGCGATTCCCAGGCGGATCTGCACCGTGTTGAATACGAGCCGCTCGTTGCGGAGCCGTACACCCACTCCGAACGAGGTGAAAAAATCGTTTTTGAAAATGTTAGGCGAATAGCCGATCAGTCCGAAGTCTGCGAACCCGAATACCGCGATGCGGAACCCGAGGGGTTGGTAGGGGGTGAAGACCACCGTTTCCGTGTTGAGGATCATGCGGTTGGTGCCGGTGACGTACTCTTTGAGCGCCTGCAACCCGTTGTCGCGGGTGAAGCGGATCATTTCGTCGCTGCCTTCGCCCCGGTTCCAGCCCTGCGTGTAGTTGAAGGCCAGGAACTGGCGGATGCGGCTGCGCCGGAACAGAAACAGGTTCGAGAACCATTTCAGGTCTACGTCGACGGCACTGTGGCGCCACATGCCGCTTTTGAGGTCGATGTAGCTTCCCAGCGTGAAGCCGCCCATGATATAGCCCATCCCCCGGAAGCCGCCGGTCTGGTAGGACATGCCGAGGTACATCTCGTCGTTGAACTCGCCCCACGAATAGCCGCTCACCAGCTCGGCTTTGTAACCCGTCGCCAGATACTCGCGGGTACCGAATCCGTAGACCATGTTCGCCGTGTAGAATTTTTCCCGGTAGAGCCCCCCGCCGAAGAGCATGGCGTCGTGGTCGTGCAGCGCGGGGTTGTAGTCGGCCGTGACGGGCGGGCGGCGGCTGAACCGGGCATAGCTGTAACGGCCCGTCAGGAAGACGCTCGATTTGATGGAGCGGATGTAGTGCGACTTGCCGCCCCATACGTCGAGGTTGCGGACTTTCACGAGCAGCGAGGTGTCGAGGTCTACCATGTAGCGTTTCGATTTTATGTCGCTGTACGTGAGGCCGATCTCGTAGTCCGTCGGCCGGATGAACTCCTTGCGCAGCCCGAGGTTCAGTTCCGAGTTGTAGAAGTCGCGGCCGGCCGAGAAGTCGGCCGTGTAGAATGTCCCCAGCACGTTGGGGATTTTGTATTCCACGATGTTGCCGCCGTAGGAGAAATCCCTGCGGCTGAAATTGGTCTTGATTTTCAGGGTGTTGCCCGTGCCGAAAATGTTGGCGTCCGAAAGCCCGACCATGGTGCGCCCTTCGCCGTGTATGCCTGCGTCGATGCTGATCGTCCAGCTGTCGCGCGCGCGGATGACCATGTTCACGCGCGTCGAATCGAGCGAGTCGGGTACGATGATCACCTCGGTATCGGAGATGTAGGGGCGCGAACGCAGCAGTTGCTTGTTGCGCACGACCAGCTGGGGATCGAACTTGTCGCCCGGCTTGAACAGCAGGTCGCGCCGGATAACCCGTTCGCGGGTCAGCATGTGGGTTTTGTTGCCTGCGCGCTCGAACCAGTTGCCGCATGAGTCGAACGGCATCATGCGCTCGATGGTGATGTCGCCTACGGTTTTCCCGGCGTAAGGTTCCAGCAGCCTGCTTTCGTCCAATACGCGCCCGTTCATCGTCGTATCGAGTACGGGTTTGACGAAGAGCATCCTGTAAAGCATGCGCGGAACTGCGCGGCGGTTGGTTTTGGATTGTATGCTGTCGTAAAGGCGCTGGTTGCGCTCCGAGGTCGCCGTGTTCAGGCTGTCGGGGGAGAATCCGCCGGGGGAAACCCTGTCCGGCGCCCGCATGCCGGGATTGACCGTGCGGGCGAAACAGACGCTTTGCGCAGCGAGGAGGGTCAGCACGAGTATGCAAATCCGGCGATACATATCGTCAAAGATAACGTATTTTTTGATGAAAAAGTGCGCCTGAACCTGCTAAAATACAGTTTCTGGCCCGTAGGAGTTACCCTTGGCAAAAAACGGGAGGTTTCGGGTGCCGGTCTGCCCTGCCGTTGAGACTGACAATGCACCTGCTAAGGCAGCTGTCATTGCGGCTGTTGTGAAGACTGTCGATCCAGCAGCCGTTGCGGCTGACATAGCGGCTGCCTGTCGGCGGGCATGTGCCGGGACAGACGGCCGGGCCCGAATAAAAAAGACGACCCCGAAAGTCGTCTTTTTTCTGTCATATCCGGATTGCAGGTTTACCTGCGCCCCTCTTTGGCTTCGATGCACTCGGTGGCATGCGGCACTTTCATCAGCCGCTCCTTGGGGATGAGCTTGCCGGTCGTCTTGCAGATGCCGTAGGTCTTATTTTCGATGCGCACGAGGGCCATCTCCAGGTTCCGTATGAATTTCATCTGGTGTGCCGCCAGACGTCCGCTCTCCTCTTTCGAGAGGGTCGCTGCGCCCTCTTCGAGGACTTTGAACGTCGGGGAGGTATCCTCCGTGTCGTTATCGGCCGTGTGGGTGATAGTGGCGCGCAGCAGCTCATAGTCCGCGCGCGCATTCTCAAGCTTTTTCAGGATGAGCTGCTTGAACTCCTCGAGTTCGGCGTCGCTGTATCTGGTTCTTTCGTCTGCCATAGTCGTCTTCTCCTTGTTGGTTTTATGTAAAATTAAACAATTTTTCCGTAAACACCAAATTTTATATCGTTATATACGATATCGTCCGGACGCACCCTTTATATCGTTCTCAGCAAGACGCATTTGCCGTTCCCGAAGCGGTTTTGCCGCCCTTGTTCGCCCGTCAGATGCGTGTTACGGCGATCCGGATCGGCTCGTCGTCGACATCCGAATCCACGACCACGCCTCCCTCGGGCCGTGCGGCCGCTTTCACCTCGACGGCGAGCGTCTGCGATGCGATATATCCGGCATATTTGGCGATCGCGCCGGCTACGAACTCCTTCTGTTCGATCTCGACGCGGATCTTGTCCGTCACCTCGAATCCCGAGTCCTTACGGATATTTTGGATGCGGTTTATCAACTCGCGTGCCACGCCTTCCGCCCGGAGCTCTTCCGTCAGCGTAATGTCCAGCGCTACGGTAAGTTTGCCTTCCGATGCCACCAGCCATCCCGGCATGTCCTCCGAGGTGATCTCGAAATCGGCCGGGGTCACGGTGATTTTTTCATCCCCCAGGTCGAGTACGGTCTGGGCTGCGGCTTCGATCTGGGCGATACGCTCCTGCGAGAACTCCGCGGTCATGGCGGCGATCTGCTTCATGTATTTGCCGTAGCGCGGGCCCAGCGTCTTGAAGTTGGGCTTGATGCGCTTGGTGATGATGCCCGTGGTGTCTTCGATCAGTTCGACCTCTTTGACGTTCACCTCGTTCATGATGAGGTTCTTTACGGCCGAGATATGCTGTGCCATGGCCGGGTCGAGCACCGGGATGAGGATCTTGGTGAGCGGCTGGCGCACCTTGATCGACACCTTGCGGCGCAGGGCGAGCACCATCGACGATACGCGCTGTGCCAGGGACATCATCTCTTCCAGGTCGGTGTCGATCAGCTTTTCGTCGGCCTTCGGAAAAGTCGAGAGGTGTACCGACTCGTCCGCGTGGCGGCCGCTGACGGCATTCAGGTCGCGGAAGATGCGGTCGGAGATGAAGGGTGCGAATGGTGCCGCGAGCATCGAAACGGTCTCCAGGCAGGTGTAGAGCGTCTGGTAGGCCGCCAGTTTGTCGTCGTTCATACCGCCGCCCCAGAAACGCTTGCGGTTCAGGCGCACGTACCAGTTCGAGAGGTTTTCGCCCACGAACTCCTGGATGGCGCGTGCCGCCGGGGTCGGGTCGTAATCCTCGAGCGAGCGGGTTACTTCCTTGACGAGCGTATTGAGCAACGAAATGATCCAGCGGTCGATCTCCGGGCGTTTTTCGACGGGAACTTCCGGCTCCTTGCCCGTAAATCCGTCCACATTGGCGTAGAGTGCGAAGAACGAGTAGGTGTTATAGAGCGTCCCGAAGAACTTGCGGCGTACTTCGTCCACGCCGTCCCGGTCGAATTTGAGGTTGTCCCACGGCTGCGAGTTGGAGATCATGTACCAGCGCGTAGCGTCGGCCCCGTAGGTTGCGAGAACCTCGAACGGGTCGACGCCGTTGCCCAGGCGCTTCGACATCTTGTTGCCGTTTTTGTCCAGCACCAGCCCGTTCGAAATGATGTTCCTGAAGGCTACCGAGTCGAAGAGCATCGAGGCGATGGCATGCAGCGTGAAGAACCAGCCGCGCGTCTGGTCGACGCCCTCGGCGATGAAATCGGCCGGGTAGACCGACTTGAAATAGTCGCCGCCGTTCTCGAACGGATAGTGCAGCTGTGCGTACGGCATGGCACCCGAGTCGAACCATACGTCGATCAGGTCGCTTTCGCGCTTCATCGGCTCGCCTTTCGACGACACGAGTACGATATTGTCCACATAGGGGCGGTGCAGGTCGATATTGCGGGTCGAGTAGTTCTCCTTCGACATGTCGCCGACCTTGAAATTCTTGTAGGGGTTCTCTTTCATGAAGCCCGCGGCGATCGACTTTTCGATCTCATCCATCAGCTCCCTGATCGAACCGATGCACTTCAGTTCCGAATAATCCTCCGTAGCCCATACCGGCAGCGGAGTACCCCAGAAGCGCGAGCGCGAAAGATTCCAGTCCACCAGCCCTTCGAGCCATTTGCCGAAACGGCCCGTCCCGGTCGATTCGGGTTTCCAGCGGATCGTCTTGTTCAGCTCGATCATCCGCTCGCGCAGCGCCGTGGTGCGGATGAACCACGAATCGAGCGGGTAGTAGAGCACCGGCTTGTCCGTACGCCAGCAGTGGGGGTAGGAGTGGGTATGCTTTTCGATCTTGAACGCCTTGTTCTGGGCTTTCAGCATCACGGCCAGGTCGATGTCGAGCGTTGTCTCGGCATCGCAGGCGATCTCCGGGTCGTAGGCGTTCTTGACGTAGCGGCCTGCATACTCCTTGTATTTTTCGACGTCGATGTTGTTTTTTACGAATTCCGGGTCGAGGTCTTCGAGTACGAAGAACTTGCCCTGCTTGTCGACCATCGGCTGGTTTTTGCCGGCTTTGTCGACCATGAACAGCGGGGCGATGCCTGCGGCCTTGGCCACACGGTCGTCGTCGGCGCCGAACGTCGGTGCAATGTGCACGATGCCCGTACCGTCCGACGTAGTCACATAGTCGCCTACGATCACACGGAATGCGTCGCCCGTCGGCTTTACCCAGGGGATCAGCTGCTCGTAACGGATCCCCTCCAGTTCGGGCCCCATCCAGCTTTCGCCCGTGATTTGGTAGGTTCCCTCCATCTTCTTGGTGAAGTACGATGCGACGAGGTCTTTGGCGAGGATGACCGTCTGGGGTTCGTCGGTATAGGGGTTGCGGCATTTGACCTTCACGTATTCGATCGCGGGGCCTACGGCCAGCGCGGTGTTCGAAGGCAAAGTCCACGGCGTGGTCGTCCACGCCAGAAAATAGAGCGGCCCTTCGGCGTCGCCGAAGAGCTTTTCGCTTTTCGCGTCGCGGATGATCCTGAACTGCGCCGTGCACGTTGTGTCCTTCACGTCGCGGTAGCAGCCCGGCTGGTTCAGCTCGTGCGTCGAAAGCCCCGTGCCCGCAGCCGGCGAGTAGGGCTGGATCGTATAGCCCTTATAGAGCAGCCCCTTGTCGAAAAGCTGTTTGAGCAGCCACCACAGGGTCTCGATGTATTTGTTGTCGTAGGTGATGTACGGATCGTCCATGTTGACCCAGTACCCCATCTTGCGGGTCAGGTCTTCCCACGCCCCCGTGAATTCCATGACGGCCTCGCGGCAGGTGCGGTTGTACTCCTCGATCGAAATCTTCCTGCCGATGTCTTCCTTGGTGATGCCGAGCTTCTTTTCGACGCCCAGCTCCACGGGAAGCCCGTGCGTGTCCCAGCCCGCCTTGCGGTGCACGAGATACCCTTGCTGTGTCTTGTAGCGGCAAAAGACGTCCTTGATCGTGCGGGCCATGACATGGTGGATGCCCGGCATCCCGTTGGCCGACGGGGGGCCTTCGTAGAATACGAACGCGGGGTGCCCCTCGCGCGTGGTGATGCTCTTGTGGAATGTGTCGCGGGCGTCCCATTCGCCGAGCACGTCGGCGGCTATCTGGGCCAGGTCGAGGCCTTTATACTCATTGAATTTCATGGTATATGTGTTTTTTATTTCGTTCGGGGTCGTACGCCGGCATGGCCGGAAGTGCCGGAAAGATTCCTCTTTTTCCGACAACTTGCAAAGATATAAAAAAGATTTGAAAAGCGTGCAAAATTGCACCTATTCCGTCCGTGGCGGCATCTGCCCGGAGCGGGCTATTTCCCGGCCGGGATTTCGACCCAGAAGCACGACCCCGCGCCGACGGCGGAATCGACGCCGATACGGCCGCCGAGCTGTTCGGCGATGTTCTTGCAGATCGGCAGCCCGAGCCCGGTGCCCTGCGTGAAGGTGTCGACCTTGTAGAACCGGTCGAAAATCTTGGCGCGTTCCTCCTCGGGGATGCCGATGCCCGTATCGCGGACGTAGAACCGTACCCATCCGGGGCGTTGCGAGAACCCGATCGTTATCGAACCTTTTATCGTGAATTTCACGGCATTGCGTACGAAATTGCCGAGTATCTGGTGCAGTCCCTGCTTGTAATCCTCGAGCTGGAGCCGGGGCAGGCTGTCTTCCAGCCGCAGGACGACCCCTTCGGCGACTTGCAGGCGGAATGTCTCGGCCACCTCGCGGCATAAATCGCGGGCGTCGAATTTCGTACGGACGATCTCTATGCGTCCCGATTCGATCCGGGCCAGGTCGAGTACGTCGGAGATGATTTGCAACAACAGGGTGTTATTTACCAGGATCAGGTCGGCGAACTCTTTGCGCTGGTCGGGGTCGGCCTCCGTAGCCATCAGTTCCGAAAAGCCTACGATCGCGTTGAGCGGCGTGCGGATTTCGTGGCTCATGTTGGCCAGGAAGGCCGATTTGAGCTTGTTGGACTCCTCGGCGCGCTCCTTGGCGGCGATCAGCTCCTGTTCGGTCTGCTTGAGTGCCGTGATGTCGTAATTGATCCCCAGCATGTCGATGATCTGTTCCCCGGGGCGGTAGTCCCGGCAGATGAGGTGGGTCTTGATCCAGGTTTTCCGGCCGTCGTCGTGCAGCACGCGGCAGATGGCCGTTGCCGACTGCACTTCACCCGCAGAGAAGCGCGCCAGCAGATCGAGCAGGATTTTGCGGTCTTCGGGGTGGATGTGGCGGTATTTGCCGATCACGTCGACGATCTGCGCCGAGTCGGCCTCCCCGTAGTTGCGCAGCCATACGTTTTGCGCATAGCCCTCTTTGTTGTAGAGGTTGTAGTTGGCATATCCTACCTGGGCATATTCGGAGATGATGCGGAACAGGGCTTCGAACTCCGAAACTCGGTTCTGGATCTGCCGCAACTCGGTGTTGTCGATATTGATGAGCAGGTAGTGGGTGAGTTCGCCCCGGTCGTCGTACAGGCAGCGTATGCGCCCCGTCCAGTCGAAATGCCCCGGGCGCGTGCTTTCGTAGTAGCCGCCGAGTTTTCCGAATTCGTAACGGGCGGTGAAATCCGCACTTTCGCCGTGCCGGATGCGGATTTTCGTCTCCTCCGGGAAATTGGGGTTGTCGAACAGGTTGAGCCCGCGTATTTTGCCAGGATCTTTCACCCCGAACATCTCCAGGTCGCAGGTGTTGATGTCGATGAGCCGTCCCCGGTCGTTGTAGATCTCGATGCCGACGGGGGCGTTCTGGATGATGTTGCGCAGCAGTTTTTCCTGCTCGTCCAGTGCCTTGTGTGCCGTTATGGCGTCGGTGATGTCGAGGATCAGGATCACAATCTCGCTTCCGTCGTTGGGCGTATTGTACAGGAAACTGCGGCAATGGCGCCTGGTTTTTTTCGCGAACCATTCGTCGGTCTTGTAATTGCCGAGGCGGATGTGCGCGAGTTTGTCGATATGGGCATCGACGGGGTGCCCGGTCTCGCGTGCCGTCTTGCCTATATATGCGTCCGGTTCTATCCCCACGATTTGCTGCGCCGCGCGGTTGACCGAGAGAAAAAGGTAGTCGATGGCGCGTCCGTCGCTGTCGTAAAGCAGCCGGATGCGGAAATATCCGATCGGCAGGTGGTCGAGCAGCACGTCCATATGCTTGTTTTCCTTTACGACCGTGTGGTAGTTGTTTTCGAGCGTCAGGATTTCTGCTTCGCGCCGGTCGTGCACGGGGACGCGCTGCATGTAGCCGAAAAGGTGCGTACCCGTTGCGGGGTCGGTCTGCCGTCCGACGAGCTGGGCGTGGAGCCAGACTTCGCCCTCGGGAAGTTCGATCGGGAACGTCCTGTCGAATTTGCTGTCGACCTTGAGCGCCATGAATTCGTTGTGGATCGGCATCCGGTAGTCTTCGCGAACCAGGTGTGTCAGTTGCCCGATCCGGACTTTGTCGCCGTCGAGCCCCAGCAGCTTGGCGATATATTCGGAGACATGCAGTTCGCCGGCCTGGAAATCCGCTTTCCACCAACCCATGTGGGCGGCGTCCAGCATGAGCATCAGGGATTGGAAATTAGGGGTGTCGGGTGTGAACATGGTGCAATGGGATGTCTGGGGATATTTAGAGCGGGCGGATGATACGTGCAGGGTTGCCTGCTGCGACCGAATCCGCGGGGATATCTCGTGTGACGACCGACCCGGCCCCGACGACCGACCTGTCACCGATCGTGACGCCCGGGCATACGATCACCCCGCCGCCCAGCCAGCAGTGGTCGCCGATGACGATGGGCTTGCCTGCTTCGAGGGCCGTCCCGCGTGTCGCGGCGTCGAACGGATGGTGCGCCGTGAGCAGCTGCACTTTGGGGCCTATGAGCGTCCCGCAGCCGATGCGTATCGGTGCCAGGTCGAGGAAAACGCAGTCGAAATTGACGAAGGAACCTTCGCCCATGTGGATGTTGTAGCCGTAGTCGCAGTGGAAAGGTTCGCGGATGAACCCGCGGACGTTGGGGCACAATTCCCCGAGCGTGGTGCGGTAGTCGTCGCCGTGGCCGCAGCATTCGACGTTGAGGCGATGCATCAGGCGCGTGGCACGGTCGCGGTCGGCCGTCAGCTCCGCGTCATGCGGGTCGAACCATTCGCCCGCCAGCATCTTCTCCTTCTCGCCTCTCATCGGTACATGCCGGCATTTTTAGTCGAACGACTGCAATTCGATCAGCTTGGCGTAGATGCCGCCCTTGGCGAGCAGTTCGGTGTGGGTGCCCTGCTCGGCCACGCGGCCGTGGTCGACGACGATGATCTTGTCGGCGTTGTGAATCGTCGACAGGCGGTGGGCGATAACCACCGATGTGCGGCCGACGAGCAGCTTGTTGAGGGCATCCTGCACGAGTTTTTCGCTCTCCGTGTCGAGTGCCGAGGTGGCCTCGTCGAGGATCAGTATCTCGGGGTTTTTCAGCACGGCGCGTGCGATCGAAAGCCGCTGGCGCTGGCCTCCCGAGAGTTTGACGCCCCGGTCGCCGATGTTGGTCTGGTAGCCTTCGGGTGCTTCCTGTATGAAGCAGTCGGCATTGGCGATCCGGGCCGCCTCGACGATCTCGTCGTGCGTGGCCCCGGCCTTGCCCATGGCGATGTTGCCTTCGATGGTGTCGTTGAAAAGCACGGTGTCCTGTGCCACGACGCTCATGTGGGCGCGTAGGCTGTCCTGCGTGTAGTCGCGCACCGAGACCCCGTCGATCAGGATGTCACCCGCCGTCACGTCGTAGAAACGCGGTATGAGTTCGCTGAGGGTCGACTTGCCTCCGCCCGAAGGGCCTACCAGGGCCACGGTCTCGCCGCGCTTGATCTCGAACGAGATGCCTTCGATCACCTCGCGGCTGCCGTCGTACGAGAAGTGGATGTCCCGGAATTCGATCTTGTCTTTCAGCCCGTCGAGTTCGATCGCCCCGGGCTTGTCCTGGATTTCGCTCTGGGCGTCGATGATCGAGAAGATGCGTTCGCCGGCGGCGATACCCTGGTTGATGTTGGAGAACTGGTCGATGAACGTGCGCACCGGGCGCGTTATCTGCGAGAACATGGCGATGAAGGCGATGAAGCCTTCGGGGCTGAGCGCGTCCTTGAATACGAGCGAACCTCCGAATACCAGGATGACGCCTACGGCCGAGATGCCCAGGAATTCGCTCATCGGCGAAGCCAGCTGCTGGCGGCGGGCCATCGAAAGGGTCAGCCGCGCCAGGTCTTCGCTCAGGTCGTAGAACTTCTGCTTGACGTAGCCCGTGGCATTGTAGCTCTTGATGACCTTGATGCCCGAGAGCGATTCGTCGAGCGTCGAGACCAGTTCGCCCATGCGCTGCTGGCTTGTGCGTGCGGGATGGCGCAGGCGCTTGACGATGCTGCCGATGATCAGTGCCACGACGGGCAGGAAAAGCACCGAGAAGAGCGCCAGCTCCCACGAGATGGCGACCATCATGACCGTATAGCCGATGATGAGGAACGGTTCGCGGAAAGCCACCTGCAAGGTGTTGGTGATGCAGAACTGCACCACGCCGACGTCCGAGGTGATTTTCGAGATGATGTCGCCCTTGCGCTGGTCGCTGAAATAGCCCACGTTCATGTCCACGACTTTGGAGAACATCTCGTTGCGCATGCGCTGCAGGGTGCGGGTGCGCATGTTCTCGACCGTCCATGCGCCCATGTAGCGGAACAGGTTGCTCAGCAGGCTCACGAAGATGGTGACGATGGCCAGCAGCAGCAGGACGTTTTCGGGGTTGTATTCGTTGAACAGGTGCGAATAGGTGAAGTTGAACAGCGCCGTCAGGTATTCCTGGTTGAACGCCAGCGGGGGGAGTTTCTCCACGTATACGAACGTGTAATCCGCATCGAACATCGTCTTGAGGATCGGCATGATCAGCAGGAACGTGAGCGAATTGAACAGTGCGTAGAAGAGCGAGTAGAAGAAATAGGGGATGGCGTATTTGCGGATGGGTCGGGCGAAACCCAGAAGCCTCATGTATATTTTAAACATTACGGGCGGATTATTTGCAGTTTATGTGATAATCGTGACAAAGATAGGAATAATAATGTGAAATTCGGAATTCCCGGCTTAAAAGTGCGAAGTTCCGGGGAGTTTAGAACCGAAAAAAAACGAAGGGGCAGACATGCTGTCCGCCCCTTTTCAGGGTTCGTAACCCGTATCTTCCAGTAAATGCGCCTTGTCGTTGGCGGCAGCGACCGCCAGTTGGTCGCAGCGGTTGTTCTCCACCGTGTCGGCGTGCCCCTTGACCCAGACGAAGCGGACGTTGTGATGCCGGTACACGCGCAGGAAGCGCATCCACAGGTCGGGGTTTTTCTTACCGGCGAACCGCTTTTTCACCCAGCTGAAGAGCCAGCCTTTCGTCACGGCGTCCACGACGTATTTCGAATCGGAGTACACGGTGACGTCCGACCCGTCGAACTTGAGCGCCTCGAGTGCCACGCAGACAGCCATGAGCTCCATGCGGTTGTTGGTCGTCAGGCGGAATCCCTGCGACAGCTCCTTGCGGTGCTGTCCCGAAAGGAGTACCGCGCCGTAGCCTCCCGGCCCGGGGTTCCCGAGCGCTGAACCGTCCGTGTATATGGTGATTGTCGGCAATTCGTGTCGTCGTTAAACCCGGCCCTGCGGAGCGGGTGTGGTTCGTTTGCGGCGTGGCCGCGGTGGAAAATACCTGTCCCGAACCTCCGGGGTTCGGGACAGGGTATGTCCGATTTTTTTACGAAAGGGCTTCCAGTTGCGCCTTGATGGCCGCGATCTTGGCCTCGGCGTCGGCCTGCTTGGCCCGTTCGTTGGCCACCACCTTCCCGGGGGCCGACTGCACGAAACGCTCGTTCGAGAGCTTTTTCATTACGCTCGCGAGGAACCCTTCCTGATAGGACAGTTCGTCCGTCAGTTTGCGTCGTTCCGCTTCGGCGTCGATCTTGCCCGCCATCGGCACGAAATACTGCGTCGTCTTGACAATGAACGCTGCGGCCGCCGGGTCTTTCTCCGTCACCGTCTCGATGGCCGTCAGGTTGGCCATTTTCCGCATCACGGGGGCGTACTCGGCCGGGTAGTTCTCGTCGGCGATTACCTTGAGCGTCAGCGCCTCCTTCTGCGGCAGGTTCTTCTGGTTGCGGACGTTGCGCACCGAGGAGATCACCTCCCTGGCCAGCTCGAACCGCGCCAGCAATTGCCCGTCGGCTTCGGCCGGCTGGGGCATCGGGGCGACGGTGATCGACTCGCCTTCTTTGCGCGGGGCGAGGTCTTGCCAGATCTCCTCCGTCACGAAGGGCATGAAGGGGTGCAGCACGCGCATCAGGGAGTCGAAGAACGTGCGTGTGGCTTCGAACGTCGGCGCGTCGATCGGCTGCCCGTAGGCGGGTTTCACCATCTCCAGGTACAGGCCGCTGAAGTCGTCCCAGAAGAGCTTGTAGGCCGTCTTGAACGCCTCCGAAATGCGGTAGGAGCCGAAATCGTCGGCGATCTGGCGCAAAGCGACGCCGAGTGTCTGGCGGAACCATTCGACAGCCAGGCGGTTGTTCTCGTCCTGTGCGGCCTTGCCGTCCGCCGACCAGCCGTTCACCAGGCGGTAGGCGTTCCATATCTTGTTGCCGAAGTTGCGTCCCTGTTCGCAGAGCGCCTCGTCGAACATCACGTCGTTGCCTGCCGACGAGGAGATGAGCATCGCCATGCGCATACCGTCGGCGCCGTATTTGGCGATCAGGTCGAGCGGGTCGGGCGAGTTGCCCAGCTGCTTGGACATCTTGCGGCCGATCTTGTCGCGGACGATGCCCGTGAAATAGACGTTGCCGAAGGGTTTTTCGCCGCGGTATTCGTAACCCGCCATGATCATGCGCGCCACCCAGAAGAAGATGATGTCGGGGCCCGTCACCAGGTCGTTGGTGGGGTAGTAGTAGCTGATCTCCCTGTTGCCAGGGTTGCGGATGCCGTCGAAGACCGAAATCGGCCACAGCCACGACGAGAACCACGTGTCCAGCACGTCGTCGTCCTGTCTGAGGTCGGCCGGCTGCAACGAGGCGTCGCCGGTTTTCGCGCGCGCCTTTTCGAGCGCCTCCCCGGCCGTCGGGGCCACTACGAAGCCGCCTTGGGGCAGGTACCAGGCCGGAATGCGCTGGCCCCACCACAGCTGGCGCGAGATGCACCAGTCCTTGATGTTCTCCATCCAGTGGCGGTAGGTGTTCTTGTATTTTTCGGGCACGAAGCGGATCGCGTCCTCCATGACGGCCTTCTTCGCCGGTTCGGCCAATTGCCCCATCGAGAGGAACCACTGCATCGAGAGTTTCGGCTCGATGGCCACGCCCGTGCGCTCCGAATAGCCCACGTTGTTGGTATAATCCTCGGTCTTCTCCAGCAGGCCGGCTTCCGCCAGGTCGCCTTCGATCTTTCTGCGGACGTCGAAACGATCCATGCCGACGTACAGCCCCACTTTGTCGTTGATCGTGCCGTCGTCGTTGAAGATGTCGATCACCTCGAGGTTGTATTTCTCGCCCAGCATGTAATCGTTCACGTCGTGCGCCGGGGTCACTTTCAGCGCGCCCGTACCGAACTCGATATCGACGTATTCGTCGCGGATTACGGGGATTGCGCGGTTCACCAGCGGTACGATGACGCGCGCCCCGGCCGGCAGCCAGCCGTAGCGCGGGTCGTTGGGGTTGACGCACAGCGCCGTGTCGCCCAGGATCGTTTCGGGGCGCGTCGTGGCGACGATGACCGCCTTGTCCGAGCCTTCGACCATGTAGCGCAGGTAGTAGAGCTTGCCGTGCGACTCCTTGAATACCACCTCTTCGTCCGACAGCGCCGTCTGCGCCGCGGGATCCCAGTTGACCATGCGTACGCCGCGGTAGATCTTGCCTTTCTCGTAAAGGTCGCAGAATACCTTGATGACGCTCTCGGTGCGGGGTTCGTCCATCGTGAAGCAGGTGCGCTCCCAGTCGCACGAGGCGCCCAGCTTGCGCAGCTGCCTGAGGATCATGCCGCCGTATTTTTCCTTCCACTCCCATGCGTATTCGAGGAATTCCTCGCGCGTGAGCGACGACTTCTCGATGCCCTTTTCATGCAGCATCGCCACGACTTTCGCCTCCGTGGCGATCGACGCGTGATCCATGCCAGGCACCCAGCAGGCGTTTTTGCCCGACATGCGGGCACGGCGGATCAGCACGTCCTGCAACGTGTTGTTGAGCATGTGCCCCATGTGGAGCATGCCGGTCACGTTGGGCGGCGGGATGACGATCGTGTAGGGTTCGCGTCCGTCGGGTTCCGAATGGAACAGCCGGTTGTCGATCCAGTAGTCGTACCATTTCTGTTCGATCTCCTGCGGCGAATATTTATCAGCGATTTGCATAAAGGTGTGAATGTTTTGCTTCGTTATTTGGCCTGCAAAGTTATTAACATTCTGTCAAAGATAAAATAAATATCTATAAAAAATCGTTACCTTTGCACCATTATATATTTGTATCTGTAAACTATGAGTAAAAAAGATAAGATAATCGAAACCATCGAAGTCGAAGATGCGAGCCTGCTTCCCGAGCTGCTCGACGGCAAACACCACGTGATTCCGATCGTGACCGGCGGCGACGAGGTTGCCGAGGAGGTCGAAGTGCCGGAGATCATCCCGATCCTTACGCTGCGCAGTTCGGTGCTCTTCCCCGGTGCGATCACCCCGATCACCGTGGGACGCGACAAGAGCATCAGCCTCGTACGTGCCGTGAATGCCGAAGGCGGCATCCTGGGCGCCGTGTTGCAGCGCGAGAGCGACGTCGAAGACCCCGCGCCGGACGACATGTACAAGGTCGGCACCGCAGCGCGCATCATCAAAATCCTCGAAATGCCCAACGGGAACCTCACGGTGATCCTGAACGGCCTGGAGAAGATCGAAATACGCGAATACATAACGACCGAGCCCTATTTCCGGGCCCGGGTGACCGCCCTGCGCGATACGACGCCCGACCTGAAGAGCATCGAGTTCGAGGCCCTCGTGGATTCGATCCGCGACGTGGCGCTCAACATCATCAACGTTTCGCCGTCGATGCCCAAGGAGGCGGCCTTCGCCATCAAGAACATCGACTCCAAGCGCGGCATCATCAATTTCATCTGCTCGAACATGGAGCTTACGGACGAAGACCGCCAGTCGTTGCTGGAGGCCCCCGGCCTGCTGGCCCGTGCCCGCAAGCTGCTCGAAATACTGATCCGCGAACAGCAGCTGGCTGAGCTGAAGAACCAGATACAGGAGCGCGTGAAGCAGGAGATCGACAAGCAGCAGCGCGACTATTACCTGCAGCAGCAGATGCGCACGATCCAGGACGAACTGGGCGACGGCGCCGATGCCGACATCGAGAAGATGCGCGAGGAGGCCAAGAAGAAGAACTGGCCCAAGGAGGTCGGCGAAACCTTCGAGAAAGAGTTGCAGAAGGTCGAGCGGTTGAATCCCGCCGTGGCCGAATATTCGGTGCAGATGACCTACCTGCAACTGCTGCTGGAACTCCCGTGGAACGAGGTAACCAAGGACAATCTCGATCTGAATTGCGCGCGCGAGCAGCTCGACCGCGACCATTTCGGGCTGGAGGAGGTCAAGGAGCGTATCCTCGAACACCTGGCCGTCATCAAGCTCAAGGGCGACCTCAAATCCCCGATACTCTGCCTCTACGGCCCTCCGGGTGTGGGTAAGACCTCGCTGGGCAAGTCGGTGGCGGCGGCGCTGGGCCGCAAGTTCGGGCGTATCTCGCTCGGCGGCCTGCACGACGAGTCGGAAATCCGCGGGCATCGCCGCACCTACATCGGCGCCATGCCGGGACGGATCATCCAGACCATCAAGCGCTGCGGTTCGTCCAACCCGGTCATCATCCTCGACGAGGTGGACAAGGTGACCGTTTCGAACCACGGCGACCCGTCGAGCGCGCTGCTCGAGGTGCTCGACCCGGAGCAGAACACCACCTTCCACGATAACTACATCGATATGGAGTACGACCTGTCGAAAGTGCTGTTCATCGCCACGGCCAACAATATCGCCAACATCGCACCGGCGCTGCGCGACCGCATGGAGATGATCAATATCGCCGGCTACCTGATCGAGGAGAAGGTGCGCATTGCGCTCGACCACCTGCTGCCCAAGCAGCGCGAGGCGCACGGCATCAAGGAGCAGGAGCTTACGATGGCCCCCGAGGTGGTCGAAGGCATCATCGCCGGCTATACCCGCGAGTCGGGAGTCCGCTCGCTTGACAAGTTGCTGGCCAAGATCGCCCGCGCCCGTGCCAAGCAGATCGCCTTCGACGAGGTTTTCGCCCCGGAGGTTTCGGCCCGGGAGGTCGAAAAGATCCTCGGCATGCCCAAGTTCCTCAAGGAGGAGTACGAGGTGGGCGGCATGACGGGCGTGGTGACGGGCCTGGCCTGGACGGAGGTCGGCGGCGACATCCTCTACATCGAGTCGGTGCTGACGCCCGGCAAGGGCAAGGTCAGCCTGACGGGTAACCTTGGCGATGTGATGAAGGAATCCGCTACGATCGCCCACGAGTGGGTGATGGCGCACAGCAAGGAGCTGGGCATTGACCCCGCACTGTTCGAGAAGAACGACATCAACATCCATGTCCCCGAGGGTGCGATCCCGAAGGACGGCCCTTCGGCCGGCATTACGATGGTGACCTCGATCGTTTCGACCTACACGGGGCGGAAAGTCCGGGATCGTATCGCCATGACGGGCGAGACGACGCTCCGCGGCCGTGTGATGCCGGTGGGCGGCGTCAAGGAGAAGATTCTGGCGGCCAAACGCGCCGGGATCAACGAGCTGATCCTCTCGGAGGAGAACCGCAAGGACATCGCCGAGATCAAGCCCGAATACATCGACGGACTGACCTTCCATTACGTGAAGACCAACGACGAAGTGCTCAAACAGGCGCTCGTATAGCGACCCGAAAGAAGTAAAAGGTGGAAAGTTTTGTTTTTCACCTTTTACTTTTTTAATTTTATGGATCAATTTCTCTTTCTCTGTCGATGAAATTTATCGCAATCATACCGGCGCGTTATGCGTCGACCCGCTTCCCGGCCAAACCGTTGGCCGTGCTGGGCGGGAAACCCGTTATCCGGCGGGTCTACGAGCAGGTGGCGGGCGTACTGGACGATGCCGTGGTCGCCACGGACGACGAGCGGATTTACGATGCCGTGCTGGCGTTCGGCGGCAAGGCCGAGATGACCTCGGCAGACCATAAGAGCGGCACCGACCGTTGCTGGGAAGCCTACCTCAGGCAGGGAAAGCCCTACGACGTGGTCGTCAATGTTCAGGGCGACGAGCCTTTCATCCGGGCGTCGCAGCTCGAAGCCGTGAAGCGCTGCTTCGACGATCCCGCGACGGACATCGCCACGCTCGTGAAACCCTTTGCCGAGGCGGACGGCCTGGCCGCGCTGGAAAACCCCAATTCGCCGAAGGTGGTGCTCGATGCGCAGTCGCGGGCCATCTATTTTTCGCGTTCGGTCATCCCTTACCTGCGCGGCGTCGAACGCTCGCAGTGGCTTGCGCACCATACGTTCTACAAGCACATCGGCCTCTATGCCTTCCGCACGGAGGTGCTGCGTGCCGTCACGGCACTGCCGCAGTCCACGCTCGAAAAGGCCGAGTCGCTCGAGCAGCTCCGCTGGCTTGAAAACGGCTACAGGATCAGCGTGGGCATCACCGACGTCGAGACCATCGGCATCGACACGCCCCAAGACCTCGCACGTGCCGAGGAGTTTTTGTCACACCATCCGGAATTTATAAAATGACAGCTATGAAATTCATCGCCGGCCCCTGCGTCATCGAATCCGCCGAGTTGCTCGACACCGTGGCCGAACGCCTCGTGGCGATCAACAAGGCCCTCGGGACGGATATTATCTTCAAGGCCTCGTTCGACAAGGCCAACCGCACCTCGATCTCCTCGTTCCGCGGCCCCGGACTCGAACAGGGGTTGCGTATGCTCGCCGACGTGCGGGCGAAGTGGGGGCTGCGCCTGCTGACCGACATCCACGAGGCGTGGCAGGCCGCACCCGTGGGCGAGGTCGTCGACGTGATCCAGATCCCGGCCTTCCTCTGCCGGCAGACCGACCTGCTCACCGCCGCGGCCAGGACGGGCAAGACCGTGAATATCAAAAAGGCGCAGTTCCTTTCGGGGTTGGACATGCAGTACCCCTATGAGAAGGCGCGCGATGCGGGGGCTTCGGAAATATGGCTCACCGAACGCGGCAATATCTACGGTTACAACAATCTGGTGGTCGATTTCCGCAATATCCCCGACATGCTGCGCATCGCGCAGACCGTGGTGATGGATTGTACCCATTCGGTGCAGCGTCCCGGCGGTGCGGGCGGTACGACGGGAGGCAACCGCGAGTTCGTGCCGGCCATGGCCCGGGCGGCCCGGGCGTTCGGTGCCAACGGCTTCTTCTTCGAAGTGCACCCCTGCCCCGACTGCGCCAGGAGCGACGGCCCCAACATGTTGCAACTCGACGATCTGGAGAATCTCATTAAAACCTTGCTATAATGACCGATACCACCAAAGCGCAGATCCTCGACCTGGCCCGCAAGGCCATCAATACCGAGATGCTGGCGCTCAAGCACATGAAGGAGACCTTGGGTGACAATTTCGCCGATGCCGTGGAGCTGATCCTCGCATGCAGCGGCAAATGCATCGTCACCGGCATGGGCAAGTCGGGGCTCGTCGGGCGCAAGATCGCCGCGACGCTGGCCTCGACCGGAACCCCGAGTTTCTTCCTGCATCCCGGCGAGGCCTTCCACGGCGATCTGGGGATGATCTCGAAGGACGACGTCGTGCTGGCGCTCTCCTATTCGGGCGAGACCGACGAAATCCTGAAGATCGTGCCTTTCATCCACTCCAACGGCAACAAGCTGGTGTCGATGACGGGCAACCCCGAATCGGCGCTGGCGAAGAATTCCGATATCCATCTCGACGTGAGCGTCGAAGAGGAAGCCTGCATCCTGCACCTCGCGCCGACGACCTCGACCACGGCGCAGATCGCCATGGGCGATGCGCTGGCCGTGTCGCTCATGCAGATGCGGGGCTTTACGAGCGTCGATTTCGCACGCCTGCATCCGGGCGGCAGCCTCGGGCGGCGCCTGCTGATGACCGTGGGCAACGTGATGCGTTCGCACGACCTCCCAGTCGTGGCGCCCGACTGCTCGGCGACGGATATGATCCACGCCATCAGCAAGGGCGGGCTGGGGCTCATCATCATCTGCGACGGCGAGAGGATCGAGGGCATCGTGACCGACGGCGACGTGCGCCGTGCGATGGAGCGCCGCCGCGCCGAGTTTTTCAATATCAAGGCCGCCGATATCGCCACGCCCAACCCGAAAACCATCTCCGCGGATAAGAAATTGATCGAGGCCGAGAAGATGATGACCCGTAACAAGGTCACGTCGCTGCTCGTCACCGACGATGCAGGGAAGTTGCAGGGCGTGATCCAGATTTACGACATCAAGTTATAGGGCTTTCGCAACTGCGTCACGCCGCATAGACGGGGACGGTCTGTTCGGAACGGAGCGCCTGCCGTGAAAACAAAGGGGACGGTACCATGCGGTACCGTCCCCTCATGTCTTGTCTGCCGGTATGTCTCCGCGGTCAGTCCCCCTCTTCGAGCTGGAAAACCTGTTCGACGGGTTTGCCGAAGATCCGGGCGATCTTCAGTGCCAGTACCGTCGAGGGGACGAAGCGCCCGGCCTCGATGGCGTTTGCGGTCTGGCGGCTTACGCCGATGGCATCGGCCAACTGCTGCTGGGTCATGCGCACTTCGGCGCGTTCGACCCGGATCCTATTCTTCATCTGCGACCGCGTGTTTCAGGCGCCACAGTTTCCAGCGGAAAACCGCGAGGAATATCAGCAGCATGGTGAGCAGGTTGTAGATCATGACGTAGAGGAAACTGAGGTCGTAGGTGCATAGCGCCGTGGCGATAAGCAGGGCATAGTTGACGTAAAGTGCCGTCAGCAGGGCGTTCAGCCGTATGCGGGAGATCATTTCATCCTCGATCCGTTCGCGGGAGCAGGCTACGAATATCCCGCCGATGCAGATGCCCACCAGAGCGATGTTGTTCAGCGCACGGCCTGTCGTTGCCGAGCAGAGCGTTTCGTAGCAGGCCGTTCCTTGGGCCGGCATCAGGTAGGTCGGGTAGCCGTTGAAGCCGTCGATGAGCATCAGTACGCCCAACAGCAACGTCGGGATCAGGATGACCCAGCCGATTTTCTTAAAACTGTGGGGAAGTAGTAATTCCTTTGTCATAACGTGGTTGTTTAAAGGTTTGAGACAGGATAAATGTAAAGTATATTTTACATTTTAGCAAATAAACACGACAAAATTTTTGCGGCATAAAAATTAGAGGGTCTTTTAGACCCTCTAAAAATTTTGTTCGGCGGTATGATTTACCGGGGCGGAATTGCGCAGGGCGGCTCCGTACGTATCCCGAATTCCCGGGCACGCACACCCTGAACCCCGGGAATCGGGTATGGGATGGAGGCTGCATGCGGAATTCCGGATACGGAGGCGTAATCCGGAAGTCGAAATCCAAGATTTGGAATCCCGGAGTCGTAACACGGCTCGGGGAACCCCTGCACCCCTGGTGCTTCTCCTTTCCGGAATCAGTTGCGGATGTGGTGCGGCATCTCGGCAGGAATCTCCATCGAGATTTCTGCCAGTCCGCCCACGACGCCGTCCACGCGCCAGGCTGTCTGGTAGATCATTTTGCGGACGCCGTTTTTCTCGATCGTATAGACATTCGTGCCCCCGTCGGTGAGCAGGCGGCGGATGATTTCGCGCGACCGCTCGCCGTGGCAGTCGAAGAGGTTTTTGCCGACCATGTCGCCGTGCCGGGCGAAGGTCGTGCGCGCCTTGTCGTTCATGTAGAGGATCGTGCCCCCGGTGTCGCATACCGTAACCGCGCAGTCCATGCCGTCGGCCCAGGGATAGGGATTTTCTGTCGTCATATTGCCGTAGGTTTATCGTCGGGGAAAGCCTCCCTTTTCAACGGGAGGTTCGGAGTGACTATGGGGATTGTATCGAAGATACGGTGCTAAACCCCGGTTTACTGCTGTATTTTCACCAGCTGTTCGCGGTAGGCGTTCAAGATGCGCGATTTGGAAATGAAGCCCAGGTAGCGGTTTTGTTTGTCGACCACGGGCAGCATCCAGGTATGCTTGTCCTCGAATTTCTCCATGACACCCTGTATCGACTCGTGTTCGAGGATTTTGTCCGGGGGCTGGATCATGTAGTCGGAGATCGGGTGCCCGTATTTTTCGTGTTTGAACATGTCCTCGCGCAGGTCGTCCAGCTGGACGACGCCCAGCAGGTGTCCGAAGTTGTCGATCACGGGGAAGATGTTGCGGCGTGCCGTCGAGATGATGTGCACGATGTCGCCCAGTGTGAAATTCTCCTTGATGCGCAGGAAATCGGTCTCCATCAGATCGTCGAGCTTCAGGAAGACGAATACCGACTGGTCTTTGTCGTGCGTGAGCAGTTCGCCCCGCTGGCGCAGTTGCTTGGTGTAGATCGAGTCGGGGTCGAGGTAGTAGTCCACGGCGAACGAGATGCAGGCCGTGATCATCAGCGGGATGAACAGCCCGTAGCCGTTCGAAAGCTCCGCGATGAGGAAGATCGAGGTCAGCGGCGCCTTCATCACGCCCGACATCACGCCGGCCATGCCCACCAGCGTGAACGAGACGACCGAGACGTCCCAGTCGAAAAATGCATTGCACAGCAGGGCGATCGAAGCCCCCGTGAACGCCCCCACGAACAGCGACGGCGCGAAGGTTCCGCCCACGCCGCCCGCGGCGTTGGTCGAGGCCATGGCAATGACCTTGAAGAACATCGTGGCGATGACGAAGAGGATGACCACCCAATCGATCTCCCGGAACCGGTAGAAGAGCGAATTGTCGAACAACTCCTGTGCGCGGCCGTGCATCAGCGACATGAACCCTTCGTAGCCCTCGCCGTAGAGCGGCGGGAAGACGAAGATCAGGATGCCCAGCACGGCGCCGCCGACGAGCCATTTCTTATATTGGCTGTCGATCTTGCGGAAGAAGTTGCCCACGCGCAGGTTGGTCGAGGTGAAATACCAGGACATCAGCCCGCAGCATACGCCCAGCAGGATGAAAAGCGGTATCTGCCACAGCTCGAAGGCGTCCTGCGGCTGGAGCGTCACGGCCAGTATGGGGTCGAAGCCGCGCAGCATGAAGGCCATCGTCGTGGCCGTGATCGAGGCGATCAGCAGCGGGATCACCGACCCGGCCGTGATGTCGAGCATCAGGATCTCCAGCACGAAGACCACGCCCGTGATCGGAGCCTTGAAGATGGCCGCCAGCGCCGCACCGGCACCGCAGCAGAGCAGCAGCGTGGTGTGTTTGTAATTGAGGCGCGCCAGCCGCCCGACGTTCGAGCCGATAGCCGCGCCCGTCAGTACGATCGGTGCCTCGGGGCCCACCGAACCGCCGAACCCGATGGTCGTGGCGCCGCCTACGATCGACGTCCAGCAGTTGTGCCCCGGGATGCGCGAGTTGCGGCTCGACATGGCGTAGAGCACGCGTGTTACGCCCTCCGAAATATTGTCGCGCACGATGTATTTTACGAACAGCGTGGCGAGTATGATGCCGATGGCGGGGTAGATCAGGAACAGAAGATGCGCACTGTCCACCGGGAACCAGCGTATCAGTCCGCTCTTGATGCCGTGCAGCAGTATTTCGAACAGGTAGGTGCCCAGTCCGGCGAGTATACCGACCACGACAGCCAGCAGCATCATGATCTGGCTGTTGCTCAACCGCCGGGTCAGGCGGAGGAACTCGCGGTAGATATGCTCGGTGCGTAACTGCATCCTATTGTTTGCGAGCGAAATGCTCGGCTTGTTCGGCGATGAGCCGTTTGTCGTCGAAATAGTTGATTTTCATGGCGCGCTTCACGTCGTCGAGTGTCTGCGAGGCCATTTGCCGGGCTGCCTCCGAACCGGTGCGGAGAATCTCGTAGACCTCTTCGATGCGGCCTTCGTAGTATTTGCGGCGTTCGCGGAACGGCTCCAGCGTCTCGTTGAGCACAGCGATCAGGAATTTCTTGACCTTCACGTCGCCCAGGCCGCCGCGGCGGTAATGCGCCTTCAGCTCGTCCAGCGACGGGTAGTCGGGCAGATATTTCGGGAAATGCTCGGGGCGGCTGAAGGCATCGAGGTAGGTGAATACCGTGTTGCCCTCCACCTTGCCGGGGTCTTCGACGCGCAGATGGTCGGGATCGGTATACATCCCCATGACTTTCTTCTTCACCTCGTCGGCGCTGTCCGAGAGGTAGATGCAGTTGCAGAGCGATTTCGACATCTTGGCCTTGCCGTCGGTGCCCGGCAGGCGCATGCAGACCGCATTCTCCGGCAGCAGGATCTCGGGCTCGACGAGTGCCGGGCCGTATACCGTGTTGAACTTGTGGACGATCTCGCGGGTCTGTTCAATCATCGGCTCCTGGTCTTCGCCCGCAGGGACGGTCGTGGCCTTGAATGCCGTGATGTCGGCCGCCTGGCTGATGGGGTAGGTGAAGAAGCCCACGGGGATGCCCTGCTTCTGCTGCGTGTCGCCCTCGGCGGCGCCTTCGGCGAAGCCCCGCAGCTGAATCTCGGCCTTCACGGTCGGGTTGCGTTGCAGGCGCTGCACGGTCACCAGGTTCATATAGTAGAACGAGAGCTCGCAGAGCTCCGGGATTTGCGACTGGATGAAAAGGGTAGACCTTTTCGGATCGAGGCCGACCGAAAGGTAGTCGAGCGCCACTTCGATGATGTTCTGGCGCACTTTCTCGGGGTTGTCGGCGTTGTCCGTCAGGGCCTGCGCGTCGGCTATCATGATGAATATGCGTTCGAATTCGCCCGATTCCTGCAGTTCGACGCGGCGGCGCAGGGAACCGACGTAGTGTCCCAAGTGGAGCCGGCCCGTAGGACGGTCGCCGGTAAGAATGATCTTTCCCATAAAACTTTATATATATTTTGTGGGCAAACTTACGAAAAACCGCGCGGGTGACCTAATAAAGTTGTCTGTTATAGATTTATTTTATATTTTTGTGTATTGAAATAATCGGCTACTATGACTATAATTCAACTTGAATACCTCCTGGCGGTGGCGAACTGCGGTAGCTTTTCGCTGGCCGCAGAGCATTGTTTCGTGACCCAGCCGTCGCTGAGCATGCAGGTGAAGGCGCTCGAAGAGGAGCTGGGCGTCGTGCTGCTCGACCGTTCGAAGAAACCCGTGATCCCGACCGAGGCCGGCGAAGTGGTGCTGGATCGCGCCCGGGAAACGCTGCGGGCCTACAACAATATCCGCGAGTCGGTCGCCGAACTGAAGGGCGAAACTTCGGGTAAACTGCGTCTGGGCGTCATCCCGACCATCGCGCCCTACCTGCTGCACAAGTTCATCCCGGATTTCGTGCGCGATTACCCGAAGGTGGAACTGGAAATCTCGGAGATGGTCACTTCGGACATCGTCGAGGCGCTCAAGCGCGACCGGATCGACGCGGCACTGGTCGCCAGCGGCACGTGTGGCGACGGGATCCTCGAACAGGAACTTTTCAACGACCGTTTTTTCGCCTATGTTTCGCCCGAAAACCCGTTGTACGAACGGCAAAACATCCGCATCGAGGACATCGACCTGAAAGACCTGGTGATCCTGAGCGCCGGAAACTGTATGCGCGACCAGATCATCGAGCTGTGCCAGGCCAAGCGCGACATGCCGTCGCACTACTCCTTCGAGTCGGGGTCGCTCGATACGCTGATGCGCATCGTCGACTGCACGTCGTGCCTGACGATCATCCCCGAAATGGCCATCGAGTACATCCCCGCGGATCACCACGACCGGCTGAAGATGCTCGCCAAAGGTGCCACGTCGCGTAAGATCGCCGTGGCGGTACGCCGCACGTACGTCAAGAGTTCGATCATCAAGGCCCTGACCGACACGATCATGGCCAATATACCCGAAGTAAAGGGGTAGGCGGATGCCAGTAAACGGCAGGGTGCCCGGCGATACGATTGCCGGGCACCCGCCGTTTACAGGGGAGGGGCTCGGGCATATAATTAAGAATTAATCCGCTGTAACGGCGCTGTGGCGGATAAAAGTGCGGACTTCTGCGATTGTCGCCCGTCCGGCTGCTTTTTTACGGGGCTTAATTTTCAAATATCATTCTCTTTTCGTACCTTTGCAAGGTTATAGACACCTATTGACTATTTATGGATAAACTGATCGAAACTATCGTTGGTGCGATTGAAGATAAAAAGGGTAAGAATATTGTATCGCTCGACCTTTCGGGGTTCGACGGGGCGATATGTTCCCGTTTCATTGTGTGCAACGCCGATTCCACGACGCAGGTAGGGGCCATCGCCGCGGGCATCGAAGAGAAGGTGCTCGAAGTGCTGGGCGAAAAGGTCTGGCGTATCGAGGGGCAGCAGAATGCCGTGTGGATCGCCATGGACTATGTGGACGTGGTGGTGCACATTTTCCAGACCGAACTGCGCGGGTTTTACCGGCTTGAAGAGTTGTGGGCCGATGCGCCGATGACCAAATATGAATACGAAGAGTAATTTTAAATATGGCAAATCAACGCAAGAACAATAATAAGATGAATATGAACATGTCGCGACCGTCGATGCTGTGGCTCTACGGTCTGATCGGCGCGTTCATTATCGGCTACTACGTCTTCGGGGATGTCAACGACACGCCCGTGCCCAGCGACTGGGCTACCGTCGAACGGATGGTCGAAAAGGGCGAGGTGGAGAAGATCCAGGTCGTCAACCGCGACCAGGCGCAGGTATTCCTGAAAAAAGAAGCGGTCGAGCAGTACCGCAGGGATACGGTGGACAAACGCTTTCGCCGGCTCCCCGAGACGGGTGTGCAGCTCCTCTTCACGATCGGGTCGGTCGACTCGTTCCGTGAAGACCTGAAAGCCGCCGAGCAGCAGTCCGGGCAAGTCGTTCCCGTGGTCTATGAAAACAAGGCCAACGACTGGACGAACGTGCTGATCAACCTGCTGCCGTGGGTGCTGATTATCGGCGTGTGGATTTTCGTCATGCGTTCGATGTCGCGCGGTGCCGGAGGCGGTGCGGGCGGCGGCATCATGAACGTGGGCAAGGCCAAGGCGCAGGTGTTCGACAAGGATAACTCCAAGCGCGTCACGTTCAAGGATGTGGCCGGGCTGGAGGAGGCCAAGGTCGAGATCATGGAGATCGTGGATTTCCTCAAGAAGTCCGACAAATATAAGGAACTGGGTGCCAAAATCCCCAAGGGGGCGCTGCTCGTAGGCCCTCCGGGGACGGGTAAGACCCTGCTGGCGAAGGCCGTCGCAGGCGAAGCCAACGTGCCGTTCCTCTCGATTTCGGGTTCCGACTTCGTCGAGATGTTCGTCGGCGTGGGTGCTTCGCGTGTCCGCGACCTGTTCGAACAGGCCAAGCAGAAGGCGCCGTGCATCGTTTTCATCGACGAGATTGACGCCATCGGCCGCGCCCGCGGCAAGAATGCCGGGTTCTCGGGCAACGATGAGCGGGAGAATACGCTCAACCAGCTCCTCACGGAGATGGACGGCTTCCAGACCAATACGGGCGTGATCGTCCTTGCGGCCACGAACCGTGCCGACATCCTCGACAAGGCGCTGATGCGCGCCGGCCGTTTCGACCGCCAGATCGAGGTGGGATTGCCCGACGTCAAGGAACGTGAGGAGATTTTCAACGTCCACCTGCGTCCGCTGAAGCTCGATCCTCAGCTCGACCGGTCGTTCCTGGCCCGCCAGACCCCCGGATTCTCGGGTGCCGACATTGCAAATGTCTGCAACGAAGCCGCGCTGATCGCTGCGCGCCACAACAAGAAATTCATTTCGAAGGAGGACTTCCTGGCAGCCATCGACCGCATCGTGGGCGGCCTCGAACGCAAGAATAAGATCATCACCGACGAGGAGAAGCGTGTGATCGCCTACCACGAGGCGGGCCACGCCACGGTGAGCTGGATACTCGAGAATGCCAGCCCGCTTATCAAGGTGACGATCATCCCGCGCGGCAAGGCGCTCGGCGCAGCCTGGTACCTGCCCGAAGAGCGGCAGATCACCACGCGCGAGCAGATGATGGACGAGCTGGCCGCCACGCTCGGCGGACGTGTTTCGGAGCAGCTGACCTTCGGCGAAATATCGACCGGGGCGCTCAATGACTTGGAACGTGTCACCAAGCAGGCCTATGCCATGGTAGCCTATTATGGCATGAGCGAAAACGTCGGGACGCTGAGCTATTACGATTCCACGGGGCAGAGCGACATGTCGTTCACCAAACCCTATTCGGAACTGACCGCGCAGCAGATCGACGCCGAGGCCAAACTCGTCATCGGGAAGGCTTACGAGATGGCCGAGAAAGTACTCCGTGAACATGCCGACGGGCTGAAAGAGCTGGCCGAGTTGTTGTTGGAGCGCGAAGTGGTCTTCACCGAGGACGTGGAGCGTATCTTCGGCCGCCGCAAGAAAGACATCCTGCGTGAGCGGAAGGAGGCCGAGGCCAAAGCCAAGGCTGACGGAGCCGCCGCGAAGGGGGAGCCCGAGGCTTCTGCAGCCCTGGCGGCGAAGCCCGCCCCGGAAGAGGGCGCTCCCGCGGTTGTACAGACGGAGACGCCCGAAGCCCCTGCCGACGGCAATACGGCCGCCGCGATTTCCAAGACCGAATAAGACGAACCTAACCCGCATTAACTGATGAATGAAACTATGAAAAACCTCGTGGTACGCACGCTGAGCGGCCTTGTCCTGGCAGCGGTGGTACTGGGGGCGATCGTCTGGTCGCAGTGGAGCTTCGGCGCGTTGCTCGCGGCGCTGCTCGTGGGCGGCATGTACGAGTTCTATACGCTGGCCGGGAAACAAGGCAATGCGCCGCAGAGAGTCGTAGGGCTTGTTGCGGGTATCGTGCTTTTCGCGCTCAATTTAGCGTTCGTCTCGGACGACATCCGCGAGATTCTCGGCGTTGCCCGGCAGGCCTTCGGCTGCGGGCTGGCGTTCCTGTTGCTGCTCCTGCCCGCCATGTTCATCTGCGAACTCTACCGCAGGGGTGAAAACCCGGCCTCCGGGATCGGCACGACGCTCATGGGAATCTGCTACGTGGCATTGCCCCTGTCGCTGATGTGCTATATTCCCATCCTCGGCAGCGATACCTGGAACCCTTGGGTGATGGTCGCCTACATCTTCATCATCTGGGCCAACGACGTCTTCGCCTACCTGGTGGGGATGTCCGTCGGACGCCACCGCCTTTGCGAACGCCTTTCGCCCAAGAAATCCTGGGAGGGGTTCTTCGGCGGGATCGCCGGTGCCGTCGTCATGGGCATCGTGGCCGCACGGGTGCTGGACGGGAATATGTGGGTTTGGGCCGGTCTGGCGCTGGTCGCCGCCGTTTCGGGCGTGCTGGGCGACCTGGTGGAGTCGATGTTCAAGCGGGCTGCCGGCGTAAAGGATTCGGGGCGGCTGATCCCCGGCCACGGCGGGGTGCTGGATCGTTTCGACGCCATGCTGCTCTCGGCGCCGTTCGTATTCGTCTATATGCTTTTTGTGATGTAACTGCAAACCTAAAAAAGAGTTATGAGGATAAATAAGGAAGGCTACAAGATTATCTGTATCTCGGGTGCCGTCTGTGTATTTATATTTTGGCTGATCTATCACCTGCTGGTCAGCGATTCGAATGTTTCGCTGCTGTGGGTGAGCGCCGTGCTTTTGTTGTTGTTCTGGTTCTTTATCGTCGCGTTTTTCCGGGAGCCCCGCCGTGTGCGGATACACGATGCCGACCTGGTTTTCTCTCCCTGCGACGGCCGCGTGGTCGTGACGGAGGTCGTGAAGGAAACCGAATACCTGAACGAGGAGATGTTGCAGATATCGATCTTCATGTCCGTGACCAATGTCCATATGAACTGGGTGCCGGTCGGGGGCACGGTCGAGTATTTCAAATACCATCCGGGGCGTTTTCTGGTGGCATGGCATCCCAAGTCGTCGACCGAGAACGAACGCACGACGACTGTCGTGAGGATGGCCTCCGGCCGGAAGGTGCTTTTCCGCCAGATCGCGGGCCTGATCGCACGCCGTATCATCTCCTACATGAAAGTCGGTGAGCCCGTGGAGCAGAACAGCGTCTGCGGCTTCATCAAATTCGGCTCGCGCGTCGACGTCCTGGTCCCCAAGGACAGCGAACTGCTGGTCGAGATCGGCGATCCCGTCGTGGGTTCGCAGACCCCCATCGCACGCCTGCATAAGATTTAACCCCACTCCCGAAGGATGAAAACGACTCCCCAGACCTTCCTGAAGTTCATCGCGGGCGCGGCCGTAGCTGCGGCCGTCCTCTTTCTGGTCTGGTATTTCAGTTCGATCGTCGTATACATACTCATATCCGCCGTGCTGGCCGTCGTGGGCAATCCGCTCGTGAAACGCCTCGCGGCGCTGCATATCAAGGGCTGGAAGGTACCCCGCTGGCTGGCTGCGCTGGTGACGCTGATCGTCATCTGGGTGGTGCTGGCCACGCTGTGCTCGCTGTTCGTGCCGCTTGTGTTCAATAAGATTTACCAGCTGTCGAACCTCGATTTCGCCGCCGTCGTGCAAAGCATTGAGGAGCCGATAGCCCAGGCACAGGGATACCTGCATGAGTTCTTCGCCGTACCCGAAAGCACGTTCTCCCTCTCGGAGGCGCTCGCATCGGCGCTCAAGCAGATTATCGACATCGAATCGCTCAACTCGGTGTTCTCCTCGATCGTCAACGTGGTGCTCTCGTCGGTCATCGCCATTTTCTCCATTACGTTCATCACCTTCTTTTTCCTCCGGGACGAAGGGTTGTTCTATGCCATGGTGACGGCCATGTTCCCCGAGCGTTACCACGAGAATATCACCCGCGCACTCGATTCCGTCACGCTGCTGCTGGCCCGCTACTTCACGGGTATTCTCTCGGAAAGCCTGATGCTGATGGTCGCCGTGTCGCTCACGATGATGGCCTTCGGCATGAAGGCGGCCGACGCTGCGTTCATCGGCCTTGTGATGGGCGTGATGAACGTGGTGCCCTATGCCGGGCCGCTGATCGGCGGTATCGTTTCCGTCTTCGTGGGTATCGTAACCCCGATCGGGGGGATGACCGTGGGGCATACTGCTTTTATAATCGCAGGTTCGCTGCTGATCCTCAAGGGGATCGACGATTTTGTGGTGCAGCCGACGCTCTATTCCGAGCGTGTCAAGGCCCATCCGCTCGAAATCTTCCTTGTAATCCTCATCGCCGGGTCGATGGCCGGAATCCTCGGCATGCTGCTGGCAATCCCTTCCTATACCGTACTGCGTGTCTTTGCTAAGGAGTTCTTCTCGCAGTTCCGGCTGGTGCGTAAACTGACCGAGAAAATCTGATGGCCGGGGTGACGATAGAGGGCGTAGTGGAACACGGACGCCGGCTCGGGCGCGAGTTGGGATTCCCGACGGCAAACATGGCCGTGCCTGATTCCGTGACGGCCGCGGACGGGGTCTATTACTCCCGCGTGGAGGTGGACGGGACGCGTTACGATGCGATGTCCAACCTGGGCAGCAACCCTTCGGTCGGCGGAGTCGTCCGCCATCTGGAAACCCATATCTTCGGGTTCGGAGGTTCGCTCTACGGCCGTACGCTGCGCGTGGAACTGGTGCGTAAGATCCGTGACGAACGTCGTTTCGCGACGATCGGGGAGCTGCGGGCGCAGATCGCCAGGGACAAGGAATATATATTGGAATTAAAAGATAATACTATGTATTTGGATTTGACAATGCCCTACAAGGTGGCCGACATGTCGCTGGCCGAGTGGGGGCGTAAAGAGATTGAGATCGCCGAGCACGAGATGCCGGGACTGATGGCCGTGCGCCGCAAATACGGCCCGCAGAAGCCGCTGGAAGGCGTGCGCGTGATGGGGTCGCTGCACATGACCATCCAAACTGCCGTGCTCATCGAGACGCTCGTCGAGTTGGGCGCCGACGTGCGCTGGTGCTCGTGCAACATCTTCTCGACGCAGGATCATGCCGCCGCAGCCATCGCCGAGGCCGGGGTTCCCGTTTTCGCCTGGAAAGGCGAAACCCTGCCCGAATACTGGTGGTGCACCGCCATGGCGCTCTCGTTCCCCGGCGGCAAGGGCCCGCAGCTGATCGTGGACGACGGCGGCGATGCCACGCTGCTGATCCACAAAGGGTATAAGGCCGAGAACGATGCTTCGACACTCGACTATGAGCCTTCGTCCTACGAGGACGAGGTGATACTCGGTACGCTCAGGACGATCCTTGCCGAAGACAAGGACAAATGGCACCGCACGGTGGCCGAGTGGAAGGGTGTGAGCGAGGAGACCACGACGGGCGTACACCGCCTCTACCAGATGCAGGAGGCCGGCGAGCTGCTCGTCCCGGCCATCAATGTCAACGACTCTTGCACCAAGTCGAAGTTCGACAACCTCTACGGCTGCCGCGAGTCGCTGGCCGACGGCATCAAGCGCGCCACGGACGTGATGATCGCCGGCAAGGTGGTCGTGGTCTGCGGCTACGGCGACGTGGGCAAGGGCTGTGCCCGTTCGATGCGTTCGTACGGCGCACGTGTCATCGTGACCGAGATCGACCCGATCTGCGCCCTGCAGGCCGCCATGGAAGGCTTCGAGGTCAAGACCGTCGAGAGCGCACTCCCCGAAGGCAATATTTACGTCACCTGCACGGGCAACTGCGACATCATCACGCTGGAGCACATGGAGAAGATGCGCGACCAGGCGATCGTTTGCAACATCGGCCACTTCGACAATGAAATCCAGATGGCGCGTCTCGAAAAATCGGGGGCCGTCAAGACCAATATCAAGCCGCAGGTCGACAAGTTCACCTTCCCCGACGGACACTCGATCTTCGTGCTGGCCGAAGGCCGTCTGGTGAACCTCGGTTGTGCGACGGGACACCCCTCGTTCGTGATGTCGAACTCCTTTACCAACCAGTGCCTTGCGCAGATGGAGCTGTGGCAGGAGAACCTCGAAGTGGGCGTGTACCGCCTGCCCAAGCACCTCGACGAGGAGGTGGCACGCCTGCATCTGGACAACCTCGGCGTGGAACTCACGCACCTCACCGGGAAACAGGCCGACTATATCGGCGTAAATCCCGACGGCCCTTACAAAGCCGAGCACTACCGCTATTAGCGGCAGGAGGCTGCGTGGGCTTCGGGGCTCTTCCCCGGCGAAACGGGAAGTTTCCTGCGCCCGTCCGGTTTCTGGCCGGGTGGGAAGTCAAGACCTGTTTTATGATTCCACCCCTGTCGGAAAAACCTTCGGCAGGGGTGTTTTCCTTTCCCAGTGGCTTGCGTTCCCGGCGTTTTCGTTCGCGGCGTTTCCGCTCAGGATGTTTTATTTCCCGCCGGCTTGCCGGACTGCCCGTTTAGTACTTTGGCCGGGAGCGGGCACGAAAAAGCCGCCGGGGAACCGGCGGCTTTCGTTATTGGGAAGCAGGGTGGTTTAGTACCCGAAAATCTCCTCCTGTGTCACGGTCTGGATCGGGCCGAGGGTCTTGAGGTAGTTCAGGTCGAGATCCTGGATGTCGCCCAGAATGCCGTAGACGTATTTGCGTCCTTTCACCCATTTTTCCTGTGCGGCCTTGACGTCGGCGAGCGTCATCTGCTGCGCTTTCTCGAAGATTTGCTTTCCGCGCGGCTCCGTCAGGCCGAGGTCGCGCATGCGGATGTAGCTCCACAGTACGCCGTCCTTCACCGTGCGCTCGGTGCGCAGGCGCGAGATAAGGGCCTCCTTGGCGATGCTGAACGCCTTTTCCGATTCAGGCATGTTGTTGATGATCTCGTCGAATGCCTCGATGGCCTTCTGCATCTTGTCGTTCTGCGTGGCGATGAAGGCCATGTAGTAATAGTCGCCCTTGGCGTTGGTCGGGATGGCGAGGTTGGCCCATGCCGAGTAAGCCAGACCGCGGGCTTCGCGCATCTCCTGAAAGACGATGGTGTTCATGCCCCCGCCGAAATACTCGTTGTAGAGGGTGATCTGCGGGTCGGCTGCGAGGTCGAATTTCTCGCCGCGGTTCGAATACTGCATGTAGTAGAGCTGCTTGGCGTCGTACTGGGCAAGCATGACCTTGTTTTCATCGGTGGGTTGCAGCGTGCTGAACTTTTTTTCCAGCGGCTGGAGGTCGGCTGCCACCTTGTGGTGTGCGGCCAGGGCGGCTTTCACTTCGGCCTCGTCCTGCGGGCCGTAGTAGAGCACCTCGTGCTGCTTGCCCATCAGGTCGCCGATCTTTGCAAGCAGCTGTTCCGAGGTCAGCCCCTGCAATGCCGGGTCGGTGAGCGTGGTGCGGCGGATGAAATCGCTGCCGTAGATCATGTAACGCTGGAGCGCTCCGAAGCAACGGCTCTGGTTGAGCTTGGCGTCGGCGCGGCTCTTTATCATGTCGCCCTTGAGGTTTTGCAGGATCTCCTCGTTGGGCTGCGCCCCGGCGATCAGCCCTTCGACGATCTCCATCGCCTTGCCCATGTTCTCACTCAGGCCCGATACCTCGATCCAGCTCTGGTTGGCTCCGGCGCTCAGGCCGAACGAGCAGGCGATGGCGTACATCTCCGATGCGATCTGCTCGGCGCTCATCTTGTCCGTTCCGAGGTAGCTCAGGTAGTCGAAGGCCAGGTTGAGTGCCGGGTCGTTCTCCGTACCCGTGTTGAATACGTAGATCAGCGTGAAGATGTCGTTGGTTTCGTTCTTCTTATACAGCACGTTGACGCCCTTCTGCGCCTCGAACTGCGACATGTCCTTCTTGTAGTCCACGAATACCGGCTCGATAGGCTCGACCTTCGAGTTCTGTATCTCGGTGAGGAACTCGCTCTGCGAGTCTCGGTTGGTCACGATCGGGGTGATCTTCGGGGCGGCGATCTTCTGCTCGTTGGGATCTTTGCCCTCGCGCTTGTAGACGATGGCGTAACTCTCGGGGCCGAGGTACTTGTTGGCCCAGTCCACGATGTCCTGCTTGGTGATCTTCGACATGCGGTCGATCCGTGCGACTTCGTCTGCCCAGTCGGCTCCGCTGATGAACGAATAGACATAGAGTATCGCGCGGCTGTCGTTCTCCTCGAACGAGCGCATCAGCTGCATTTTGTAGTTGTTGATGGTCGCTTCGATCAGGTTTTCATCGAAGTCCCCGTCCCGCAGTTTTGCTACTTCCGCCAGAAGCAGGTCGCGTACTTCGTCGAGCGACTGCCCGGTCTTGGGGCGTCCGGCTACGAGGAACGAGCTGTAATCGGGTTGCGTCGAGGCGTAGCCGTAAGCCGAGAGCACCTTCTGCTGCTGGTTGAGGTCGAGGTCGATCAGGCCGGCCTGGCCGTTGTAGAGGATCGAGCCCACGATGTCGCTGATATCGGTCGACTTGTCGTTCGCGCCAGGCAGGCGCCAGCCCAGCATCACATTGGCGGCTTCCAGCCCGTATACTTCCTTCACGACGGGAGCCGTGATCGGCTGTTCGGGCTCGAAGTGCAGCTTCGGCAGGTTGGGGTTCGGCTGCATGTCGCCGAAATATTTTTCGATCGTAGCGACCATTTCGTCGGGATCGAAATCACCCGATACGCAGACGGCCATGTTGTTGGGCACGTAATAGGTCTTGTGGTAATTCCTGACATTGGTGATCGAGGGATTCTTCAGGTGTTCCTGCGTGCCCAGTACGGTCTGCGTGCCGTAGGGGTGGTGGGGGAAGAGGGCGGCGTCCATGGCCTCCCAGACTTTGCGGCTGTCCTGCGTCAGGGACATGTTCTTCTCCTCGTAAATAGTCTCCAGCTCGGTGTGGAAGCCGCGGATCACGGGGTTCTTAAACCGGTCGGCCTGGATCCTGGCCCAGTTGTCGATCTCGTTCGAAGGGATGTCCTCGACGTATACGGTCATGTCCTGCGACGTAAAAGCATTGGTGCCGTTGGCGCCGATGGCCGACATCAGTTTGTCGTACTCGTTGGGGATGGCGATTTTCGAAGCCTCGTAGCTGATCGAGTCGATGCGGTGGTAGATCGCCGCACGCTCGGCCTCGTCGGTGGTCTTGCGGTAAACTTCGAAGAGGTTTTCGATCTCATCGAGCATCGGTTTCTCGGCTGCGAAGTCCGACGTGCCGAACTGCTGCGTCCCCTTGAACATCAGGTGTTCGAAATAGTGCGCCAGTCCGGTGGTCTCGGCCGGGTCGTTCTTGCCGCCCACGTTCACGGCGATGTAGGTCTGGATGCGCGGCGTCTCCTTGTTGACGCTCATATAGACTTTCAGCCCGTTGTCCAGGGTGTAGATTTTGGTGTTCAACGGATCGCCCTTCACTGTTTCGTACTTGTACTTAGAATTAGAACAAGCCGCGGCCAGCATCGCTGCGATGACTGCCGCAAAGAGTAGGAGTTTTTTCATTATCGAAAGGGTTAAAATAGAGTTGCGAACCAGTCCCGTACGGCGGGGTATGTGTCGGCCGTGACGTGTATGAGCATCCCGACGGCAGCCACGACCTTGAGCCCCGTGCCGACGACGAACGAGAGGAAGGAACCGAAGCCTACGAGGATTGCCTTCGGGAAGTCCCCGCGGTCGTTGAGCAATTCCCCCGCCACGGCGCCGACGAACGGCCCCAGGATGATGCCTATGGGCGGGAAGATGAAAAACCCGGCGAATACGCCGACCGTGGCCCCGATGGCGCCCGCCCGCGAACCGCCGAACCTGCGGGTCATCCATGCGGGCAGGAAATAATCGGCCACGCTGACGGCCACGGTGATGGCCAGCCATATCCATATGGCTGAAGCCGACATGTGCGAATAGGAGGTGAAGTAGGCGCACAGAAGCCCTGCGTAACTGAGCACCACGCCCGGCAGGGCCGGGACGATACAGCCGATGATGCCGACGATCGAGAACAGGAATGCGAGTACGGAAAGCGCTATGTCCATATTATCCGGGATGAAAAAAAGAGCGTTAACTTCGACAAATATAAACATTTATAGCAAAAAAATCTCCCTTTAGGGGAGATTTTTTGCGTCCGGCAGCTCCGGATGCATTATCCGATCAGATGGTTGGTAGCCGTGTCGGGGAAGATGACCCAGGGTTTGAACTGCTTGGCATCCTCGAAATCCATCAGCGCATAGGATGCGATGATGATGACGTCGCCCACCTGTACTTTGCGTGCGGCGGCGCCGTTGAGGCAGATACAGCCGCTTGCGCGTTCGCCCTTGATGACATAGGTTTCGAAACGCTCTCCGTTGTTGATGTCCATGATCTGGACTTTCTCGCCCTCGATGATGTTGGCGGCTTCCAACAGCGCCTCGTCGATGGTGATGCTCCCCACGTAATTCAGGTCGGCCTGTGTGACCGTCACGCGGTGGATTTTGGATTTGATGACTTCAATCTGGAATTTCATTATCGGATACGGATGTTGTCGATTAAACGAATATCTCCCGCCTGTACGGCGATGCAGCCCTGGATGCGGGGGGAGTCGTCCCAGGTGGCGACCTCCTGCATCGTCCGTGCGTCGACCGACTGGTAATAGATGACCTTCAGCAACGGGTTGCGCTCCACTTCGGCCGTGACCCACTCCTTGAGTCGTGCGGGAGCCATCTCCTGCGATTGGGTCACTGCGGCGCGCAGCGTGGCGTAGATGTGCGGCGCTGCGGCCCGGTGCGCTGCATCGAGCAGCGTGTTGCGCGACGAGAGGGCCAGCCCGTCTTCGCCGCGGACGATCGCGCATTCGACGATCTCGATGGGGAGCGCCAGCTGGGCCACCATCGACTTGATGACGGCGATCTGCTGGAAATCCTTTTCCCCGAAATAGGCGCGTGCGGGGCGCACGATGTCGAACAGGCGGCTGACGACCTGCGCTACGCCGTTGAAATGGCCGGGGCGCGTGGCGCCCTCCATCACCTTGTCGATCAGTCCGAAATCGAACTGCCTGCTGTCGGGCTGGGGATATATCTCCTCGACCGAGGGCATCAGCACGAAATCCGCCCCGGCCTCTTCCAGCAGGCGGGCATCGGCCTCCGGCGTGCGGGGGTAATGCTTCAGGTCGTTTTTGTCGTTGAACTGTGTGGGGTTTACGAAGACGCTCACCACGACGGTGCCGTTTTCCCGCCGGGCACGTTCCACGAGCGAGCGGTGTCCTGCATGCAGGGCGCCCATCGTCGGTACGAAGCCGATTCCCGACTGCTCCGCCTTGTCCAGCTCTGCACGGAGCTCCTTGACACTTTCAAATACTTTCATCCTTTCTTGATGCGAGTTGTGCGGGCAAAGGTAGAAATTCCATCAGACATAACGAAGAAAAAAGTCGGAAAAATAAGCCGTATCTTTTTCTTATGCGCACCATGCCGTTCCGAAATCCCGGTTTTCCGGCCTCGGATGCGGATGCGGTTCTGTAAAATGCGGTTTCCGTGTGAAAAGGGATGAAATTCATTGATTTTATTTCCGGATATCGCATAATGCGCCTATATTTACAACCGGTGAAACAATGGCGGGGTACCCGCTTCCCGTTCCGGAATGGAAACGGGCGCGGCGGTTCCCTATTCCGGCAATCCAAACTTAAACGCCTCACGGGAGCCGGGGCACAATTTTAAAGTTATGAAGAAATTTATTCTTTGTTTGCTGGCCGTTGCCGCCGGCATGTCAGCATTCGGCCAGGGCCGCGTGATGGGAGTGCGCGCCGGACTGAATGTGACCAGCATCGACCTGAGCGCGGGCAGTAACAGCTTCTCGTTCGACTCGCGTGCGTCGTACAATGTGGGCTTTGCCTACCAGCAGCCGCTGCTGCGGGCGCTTCCGCTTTATCTGGAAACGGGCCTTTATCTGACGGGGCGCGGCGGAGCGGTCAATGTGGCCGATTTCGGCTTCGGGTTCGACGAGGAGTTGTCCGGGAAGGTGAAGTTCAATATGCTCTATTTGCAGGTGCCCGTCGTGGTCAGCTGGCATTTCAACGTCAGGAGCGTTTCGATACAGCCCCTGGCGGGTGTCTTCTATGGGTTCGGTATCCATGGCAAGGCGAAGTTCAAGGGCGAGAAGGCCGACCTGTTCAAGTCCACCGACCTGGGGGATGGCGCCGAGGAGGAAGCGATGTTCAAACGCTCCGACCTGGGCCTGCGCTTCGGTGCCAACGTGACGTTCAAAAAGCATTACAATGTCAGCCTCGGGTATGACCTGGGCCTGCTGAATATCCTGAAGGATGCCGACGAAGTCAAGGCCAAGAACGGCAGCTTCTTCGTTTCGCTGGGTTACAACTTCTGATCCCGGGAACGGGCGGCCGGATGGCGGCCGGAAATAAAAAGCACCGGAAGGCGTCGAACCTTTCCGGTGCTTTTTTGTGCCCGCGCTGTTCGGGTTGTCAGCGGGTCGGCAGCCAGACGCGGTAGCCGCCGTTTCCCCGGTTGCCGAAGGCGTAGTAGGGGATGGCCGTGAAGGTGCTCTTCGCGCCCTTGCCGTCGATGGCCGTTCCCGTGATGACCGGCGTGCCGTCCATCAGGTCGCTGCGGTATCTGAGTTCCATGCTGCCGGCCGTGTCGAGCCTCAGCCGGGCGTAATCCGCGTTGTCCGCCTGCTCGATGCAGTATACCAGCGGCCCGGCCGCGATGGCGGCCATGCCGTCCAGCTCCCGGGCGGCTTTATGTGCCCGGACGAGGCGCGGCGCGACGGGAAGTTCCAGCACGATGCGGTCTGCGGGGTTCCAGACCCGGTCGAGGAGGGCGTACCCTTTGTCGAGGCGGATTTCGACCGGGGTGCCGTTCACCGAGAGCACCGGCGCGGCTGGGCTTTCGGATACGTACAACCCGAACGGGTTTTCCTCGCCGCGGGCCCAGCCCGGGATACGTACCTTCACGGTGAAGCGTGCCGCCTTTTCGGGCGTAAGCGTGAGGACGACCTTTCCGTCGACGGGGTATTGGGTCTGCTGCCGGACATGCACCTGCGTGTCGCCGAGCGCGATGTCGGCATCGCTGCCGATGAACAGGTTGACATAGACCGTCCTGTCGTCCCGGGCGTAGATGAATTCGGGGGTCGCCGAGACTATCTTGAGGAACATCGGCGGGCAGCAGGGGCAGGGGTGCCATTCCCAGCGTTCGCTGCGGTCGGTGTTGAGCGGGTTCTGGTAGGTATACTGCCTGCCCGAGGCGGCGACGCCAGCCAGCACGTTGTTGTATAGCGCGCGTTCGAATTCATCCATGTATTTCGCGTCGCCCGTGAGCTGGTTCATCGCCTGGCTGAAGAACCCCACGCCTACGGCGGCGCAGGTTTCCAGATAGGCGTCGGTGGGCAGGTAGTAGTCGTGGCCGAACTTTTCGTCGAAATGCACTGCCCCGACACCGCCCGTGACGAAGAGTTTTTTCCCGGCCATGTCGTCCCACCAGCGTTTCGCCGTGGCGATGTAGTCCGCATTGCCGTTCTCATAGGCCGCCGCGGCGATGCCCGTCGCCAGCAGGGTGGCCCTCACGGCGTGCCCGACGATGGCGGGCTGGTCGAATACGCGGATCGAATCCTGCGCGTAATCGCCCCATGCGGGCCGCGCTTCGGGGCCGAATTCCGCGGTGTAGAGCTCCTCGTGGATCCACCGCTCCGCGCTGTCGTTGCCCCACGTGCCCCACAGCGGATAGCCGCAGTGCACGCCGCGGTTGCCGATCCAGAACTCGGCCAGCCGGAGATAGTCGCCGGCTGCGGACTGCGCCCCGGTTTGCGCGCGCAGGCCGGGGCGGTCACGGTAGAGCTTGTAGAGTTTTACCAGGGCCTCCTCGGGGCCCGAGTGCGCCGGGACGATGTTCTTTTTCGGTGCGGGCCCCATCGTCCGCACCATGTAGTCCGCCAGGCGCGTGGCGACTTTCAGCAGCCTGTCGTCCCCCGTGGCTTGGTAATAGTGTACCCCGGCTTCGATGAGCATGCCGGCGTTGTAGACGTCGTGCTGCATGCGCAGAAACCCGCCGTTCGCGCCCCAGCGGTGGTTGTCCTCCGTTAGCTGGGTGTTGGTGCCGACGAACCCGTCCGGATCGCTCTTTTGTGCCGCTTCGATGCGGGCGATGTAACCGTCTACACGGGCTTTGAGCGCCGGGTCGGGACGTTGTGCCAGCAGGTCGGAGATCCCCCGGATCGTCTCGTACACCAGCCCGTCGTACCACGGCGGCCCCGCGTGGCGGCCGATATCGCGGGCGCCCGAGGCTACGAGGTCGAAATTTTCGAAGGCGTCGACGCCGCACGCGAAATGCGCCGGGTCGTTCCCTTCGAACTTGTCGAGCATGTCGCCGACGGTGACGTGTTCCCATTTTTCATAGCGGGGGCTCCAGAAGGCGTCTTCGACCCGGACGCTTCCGGCCTCCAGCGGCCGGATTTTTGCAGTCCCGGAGTCCCGGTTGCACCCTGCGGCCAGAAGCGGCAGGGCCAGAAGTGCGGTTTTGATAGGTTTCATCGATGTGGGTTTATGTTGTTTTTCCGAATTTATCCGGCATAGTGCCTGCCTTGTGGCAAATATAAATAAAAAATCCGTCATACTGGTACGAACTGGTATGTTTTTTTGAAGGCTAATGTCCGCACAACGGGCGCCGCCGGGTGTGGCGGGGAGGTGCGTTTGCCGGCACATATTGTATATGTGTCCATGCGTATATTCGTCCGTATGCGGCTTTTTCGCAAAAAAACCGTATATTTCGGGGAAATTCAAACCCGAACGACATGAAAAATTTAGTTACACTGACATCTATGACTGTTACCGCTGTTGCACTGACTTCGTGCTGCGGGGCATCGAAGAGCGAAGCCCCGTGGATCGTCGACCGTTTCGACGACATCAAGGTCATCCGTTACGAAGTCCCCGGTTTCGAGCAACTTCCGCTTGCGGAGAAGGAACTGGTCTATTACCTCGCCGAGGCTGCCAAGTGCGGCCGGGACATCCTTTTCGACCAGAATTTCAAATACAACCTCGCCGTGCGCCGTACGCTCGAAACGGTTTACGAAAACTACCGGGGCGATCGCTCGGCGGCCGAATGGAAGGCCTTGGAGAAATACCTGAAAAAGGTGTGGTTCGCCAACGGCATTCATCACCACTATTCGAACGACAAGTTCGTCCCCGGGTTCACCGAAGGTTACCTGCTCGACGTGATAGAGACGATCCCCGAGGAGAAGTTCGGCGACCTGAACCCGCTGCGCGGCGAGGTCTGCAAGGCTATCTTCGATCCGGCGCTCTATAAAACGCGCCTGAACCAGACGGCGGGCGAAGACCTGATCGCCACCTCGTCGAACAACTACTACGAGGGCGTGACGCAGGCCGAGGTCGAGAAATTCTACGCCGACATGGTCGATCACAACGACCCGGAACCGATCTCCTACGGCCTGAACTCCAAGCTGGTGAAGGAGAACGGCGTCCTAAAGGAGCGCGTATGGAAGGTCGGCGGCATGTATTCGCCCGCCATCGAGAAGATCGTCTACTGGCTCGAAAAAGCGCAGGCCGTAGCCGCCGAACCGCAGAAAAGCAATATCGCAGCGCTGATCGACTATTACAAGACCGGCGACCTGCGCGAGTTCGACCGCTATAACATCGGCTGGGTGAAGGACACCGTGTCGAACGTCGACTTCGTGAACGGCTTTATCGAGGATTACGGCGATCCGCTCGGCCGCAAGGCTTCGTGGGAGGGCATCGTGAATTTCATGGACAAGGAGGCCTGCCACCGTACGGAGGTGATTTCGGATAACGCGCAGTGGTTCGAAGACCATTCGCCCGTTGCTCCCGCCTACCGCAAGGAGAAGGTGAAGGGCGTTTCGGCCAAGGTCATCACGGTGGCGATGCTGGGCGGCGACTGCTATCCCGCCACGCCCATCGGCATCAACCTGCCCAATGCCGACTGGATCCGCAAGGAATACGGGTCGAAGTCGGTCACGATCGACAACATCACTTATGCCTACGACATGGCCGCCCACGGCAACGGCTTCAACGAGGAGTTCGTGCTGCGTGCCGGGGATCGCGAGGTGATGGACAAGTACGGCAAACTGGCCGACGACCTGCATACCGACCTGCACGAGTGTCTGGGGCACGGTTCGGGCCAACTGGCACCGGGTGTGAAGGGCAACGAGCTGAAGAGTTACAGCTCGACGCTCGAGGAAACCCGCGCCGACCTCTTCGGCCTCTACTACCTGGGTGACCCGAAGATGGTGGAACTGGGGCTGGTGCCCTCGTTCGACGTGGCGAAGGCCGGCTATGCGAAATATATCCTGAACGGCATGATGACCCAGCTGGCGCGTATCGAGCCGGGCAAAAACGTCGAGGAGTCGCATATGCGCAACCGCAAGCTGATCTGCGAGTGGTGCTATGAGCGCGGCAAGGCCGACAACGTGATCGAGATGGTTCGGGAAAACGGCAAAACGTATGTCGTGGTCAACGATTACGAAAAACTGCGCCGACTGTTCGGCGACATGCTCCGCGAGGTGCAGCGCATCAAGTCCGAAGGCGACTACGAGGCCGGCAAGGCGCTTGTCGAGCGGTATGCCGTCCAGGTCGATCCCCAGCTGCACCGGGAGGTGCGCGACCGTTACTATGCACTCGGCATCGAACCTTACGGCGGCTTCGTGAACCCCGAGTTCGAACTTGTCGAAAAGGACGGCAAGGTGGTTGATGTGAAAATTTCCTATCCGGCGAACTACGTCGAGCAGATGCTCGGTTACTCGAAGGACTATTCTTTCCTGCCGAATATCAATTGACGGGCGCAGTCCCGGAAGAGAAAGCCGCCCCGAACAATTCGGGGCGGCTCTTTTTATCGGAAAGTTCCGGCCGGGATGCTGCCGTGCTTCCGCAGGGGGCTTGCCTTGCGGAAGGGGGCTGCAATTTCTCTCAGCGGTTGGTCATCCGCATGTATTCGAATTCGGCCGCCTGGCCTTCCGGCCCCTGGTAATACAATCCCGGGCGTGCTACGCGATCCCATTGCAGCAGGTCTTCGGCACCTACGGGCAGGTTCTCCACTTGTTTCCAGGTGTGTCCGTCGGTGCTGTACCCGAATGCTGCGGGGGCATTCCCCCGTATTTCGATGCGCAGGTAGACCGGCAGATGCGACCCGATCTGCCCGGAGCTGCCCAGCAGCGTTTCCCTGCCGTCCTTGTAGAGCTTCAACAATACCTCGTCGCCCTGCAATCCCCATACGAGGAGGTTCGCTGCATCCCCGTAAACGGTGAGCCCGCTCCATCCTGCGTTGCGGTCGGAGAGTGCCGTTTCGAGCGTATAGTCGGGACTTACGGCCCTCAGGCAGAGCGCTGTGCCGGTTTTTACGCCCTCTTTGGGCCGGCCGCCCAGGTAGAGGCGCCCGTCGGCAAGCTCGATCTCGGGCGTCGCGTAAGGATAGTTCCACGTCCATTCGGGTCGGAGCCGGTCGGCCGTGAAGTCATCTGCGAAATCGAATACGGGCTGCTGTGCCATGCCGGCAAAAGGCATCGGTTGCGTCAGGGATGCCGTCTCCCCGCCCTTGAAATGAAGCCACAGGTCATCGCCCAGGACGATCTGCTGCAACATCGGCTGGCGTCCCAGAAAGAAATTCTCACCGGCCAGATAGGTGTGGCAGAGGTAGAACATCCTCCCGTCGGGCGTCGTCGTGATGGTGCCGTGCCCGATGGACTGGACATCGCCGCCGCCGTGCAGGATCGGGTTCCCGGCGTAACGCTCGTAGGGGCCCCGCAGGTTTTTCGAGCGGGCGACCGCCACGGCGTAGTCGCTCCCAGGGCCGCAGCAGCCGTTTATGGAGTAGACGATGTAATAGTAATCGCCGATTTTCAGCCAGTGCTGCCCTTCCATGCCCTGCCGTTTGTCGTCGCGCAGCAGCGTGAAGGGTTCCCCCGCCATGCGCAGCCCGTCGTCCGAGATTTTGCAGGCCAGCAGTTCGATCGGCCTTTGATCCAGCCCGTAGGCTTTCCACGAGATATACAACTCGCCGGCGTCTTCCAGCACGAATGCGTCGATCGCCTCGGTGCCGTACTCGACGATTGGGCCGTGGTCGGTATAGGGGCCTTCGGGTTTGTCGGCCGTGGCGACGCCGATATACGACGTCCCGTCGGTTTTCCGGCGTGCCGTATAATAAGCGTATGTTTTGCCGTTGCGGTGGAAAAGTTCCGGGGCCCAGAACGAGGATCTCGTCCATGCGGGCTGCTGCTCGAACAGGTGTCCGATCTGCCGCCAGTTGACCAGGTCTTTGGAGAGGAACAGCGGGTAGTAGGGGGCCCATTCCGACGAGGTGCCCGTTGCATAATAGGTGTTGCCGACCCGGATGACCGTCGGGTCGGCCATGTCACCCGCAATGACCGGGTTGCGGAACGTAGCCTGCTGGGCGCCGGCGCCCATGAAGGTCAGGATCGAGGCTAAAAGCAATAGATGTTTCATCTGCATGAAATTTTAGGTGTGAGGGGCAGTTCTGCCGACAAATATACACAAAATTTCGGGTGGGAAATACATCGGAATTACATATGTTTGCCCTTATTCGGATGAGACGGCCTGCGTCCGGGCTCCTACGATTACAAACGGCAAGGCGCACCCTGCGGGGTGCGCCTTGCCGTTTCTTCGGGGAGGGACGGGATTATTCCGCAACCTCTTCGAACATGTCTTTGCCGACGCCGCAGACGGGGCAAACCCAGTCTTCGGGAATCTCTTCGAACTGCGTCCCGGGGGCGATGCCTCCGTCGGGATCGCCCACTGCGGGGTCGTATACCCACTCACAAACGGTGCAACGGTACTTTTTCATTTCTTCTGGTTTTTAATGCGTTGTTTGTTATTTTTCGTTTTTACGGGCCGTTCCGGCCTCGGTTGCAAATATAAGATCATTTTCCGGAAATACGCAATCCCCGGGCGTCTTCTGTCGACTTTTTGGCCGGATCCCGATACTATTGCGCCTGCTCTTCCTCTTCGTCGTCTTCCGCCGGGCGGTTGCCTCCGGGGGGCATAAGCTCCTCCACGAGGCGGTCGGCATCCGAACACGAGACGTACAGGCGGTCTTCGTAGATGTCGGTGATCTCCACGAAGTTTTTCCACTCCGAGGCGTAGAGTTTCACGCGTTCGAACCGCCTGAGGTCGAGGAAATGTCCGTAATAACCGAAGAACCCACAGCCCCCGAATACCGGAAAGAACCATTTCATCCGCCGAGGGTCGACCCGGCGAACCGAGGCGATCTCGTCGCGGCGGATTTCGGTGATGTCCAGCAGGCAGCGCACCTCGACCTTTTCGTCGGTGACCACGATCCTGCGGGGGATCGACAGCGCCATCAGGGCGATGAGCGCCACGATGAACGAGGTGAACCAGGCCGAGAGGTAGCCTCCTTCGTAGAGGTGGTACAACAACCAGCCCAGCAGTACGAAGACCACCAGATAGACCAGCGTCCAGTAGATCGCCCGGCGGCTGAAACGGTATTTATAGGTTTTCTCCATCCGCGCTTTCCTCCGTCTTTTCGCGCCCGGCCAGCAGTGCTTCGGCGATGACCATATCTTCGGGGGTCGTGATCTTCAGGTTCGTACGCTCGCCTTCGCACAGGAATACGGCCTCGCCGGCCTGTTCCACGACCGATGCGTCGTCCGTAAATTCTGGGCGGTACTCTGCCTCGTAGGCGCGGCGCAGTAGGTCGGCACGGAATACCTGCGGGGTCTGTACGATGCGCAGGCGGCGGCGGTCGGCGATGCGCGAAGCCGTGCCGTCCGTTTCGCGGTACGAATCCACGGCTTCGACGACCGGGATCGCAGTGCCATGTTCGGCGGCAGCGGCCACCGCACGGCGGATCATGCCGTGTGAGGCCAGCGGTCGTACGCCGTCCTGTACGGCAATCAATTCCGGATCGCGCTTCAGGGCTTTCAGCCCGTTTTTCACCGAATGGAACCGTTCGTCGCCTCCCGTCGTAACCGTGTGTGCCGCGATGTCGAAGCGTGCTGCGAAGTCCTTCCAGAAATCGGCGTGCGCCGCGGGCAGTACTACGACGATCTCCGCCCCGGGCAGCGCCCCGGCGAAATTGTTGATCGTATGTGCCAGGACGGGCAGGCCGCCCAGCATCGTGAATTGCTTGGGGCGCGAACCTCCCATGCGGGTTCCGCCCCCGCCTGCTACGATGATGACTCCTATCTGTTGTTCCATATCAGTTTTTTTCCGAATCCGAGCGTGTTGTCGGTGAATTTCATAAAGTCGGGCGCGATCGCCCACAGGGTCAGTTCTGCCAGTGCTGCATAGGGAAACCGCCTGAGGTATGCCCGCCTCGCCGCCTCGTCGGCCCTCGCGGCCTTCCCGCACAGTTGCAGCCCCTCGACGCGTCCCACGACCTTCGTTTCGAGGACTACCGAGGCCGCGACACACGGGTTGCGAGCCATCTGCTGCGCGTGGCGTGTCGCCATGTCCGACGTGAAGATCAGCAAATTGCGTTCCGCATCGTAGCAGTAAAATGCGTTGCTGCAATAGGGCGCTCCCTCGCTGCTCGTCGCCAGCGTCAGCACATGGTGTTTCTTCAGAAACCGTACGATCCGCGTATCGACGCCGGCTTTATGCCCGGCTTCCTGCGCCCCGGTGCTTTCCGCTGTATCCTCCGGATTTCCGGTTTGCCTTGGCGCCCCGGTCTTTTGCCGGGGCGTTCCTGTCTGTTCCCCGGCATTCCCGGGTGCTTTGCCCGTTTCCCGGATGGCTTCCGTCCTCGTCCTGCCGCCAGGCCTTTTATCGAACGGTTCCTGATCCCGGCCTTCCGGCATGTCGGCCGGCAGATGTCCCTTGTCTGTCGTTGCGGTCATTTTCCCCGTTATTTCGCCGCCACCGGTGCTGCCGGCTGCGGGATGACGAGCGAATCGAGCTGCGTGATGCGCTCCCCGTCCTTCACTTCGCCGTTCAGTTCGGCCACGATACGGTCGCGCACAAATTCGAACGTCGCGCGGTTCTGCTTCGAGATCGGTTCGGCCGGTTCCTGGGGGATTTTCAGCGGATTGATCGGCGTGCCGTTTTTCCAAATGCGGTAGTCGAGGTGGGGACCGGTCGAGGCGCCCGTCGAACCGACGTAGCCGATCAGCTGCCCCTGCGAAACGCGCGAGCCCTTCGAGATGCCCTTGGCATAGCCGCTCAGGTGCAGGTAACCCGTCATCAGGTTGCCGGCATGTTTGATTTTGAGCGTGTTGCCACCGCCGCCGCCCCAGCCCTTGAAGGTCACTACACCGTCGGCTACGGCATGTACGGGCGTGCCTTTCGGCGCCGCGTAATCGACGCCCGTATGCGGCCGGTATACCTTGTAGATCGGATGCTTGCGCGCATAGGTGAACTTCGAGCTGATGCGTGTGTATTTCAGCGGCGCCTTGAGCATCTGCTTGCGCAGGCTTCCGCCGTCGTATTCCCAATACTGGATTTTGCCGCCCTGCCGGAAGGGGATGGCGTAGTACTCCTTGCCGCCCTGGCAGAATTTGGCGCCCCAGATGCGGCCGATGCCGGCCGAAATGCTGTCGTCGATGAAGCGCTCGTCATAGATCACCGTGAAATTGTCACCCTTCTGGATGCCGAAGAAATCGACCGTCCACTGGTAAATGTCCTCCATTTCCGCGGCCAGCGCATAGGGCAGGTGCTCCTCCATGATCGCACCCCACAGCGACGAATTGATCGTGGCGCTCTTCTTGGTGCGGCGCACCGAGAACTCCTTTTCGCCTGTCTGGACGCTGACCGAATCCTCATGGAACCCGAACACCACGTATTGAGACATGTTGCGTTCGTAGACCAGGTAGTCCAGGTGGGGGGCATAGAGCGAATCCTCGTGGATGAAGACGGTGTATTTATGCCCGGCGCGGATGTTGCGCAGCGGGAAAATCTCTTTCGAGGCTTTGTCGAGCCTGTCGACCGTAAGGGCTGAAACGCCGTACCCGTTCAGGATTTTCCCCAGCGTTTCGCCGCTGCCCACCTCGCCCGTTTCGGTGCGGTAGTCGTCGGCATTGATGCCGTAAACGATATTCTGCGGCGCGGCTTCTTCCTTTGCGGCCGCGGCCTGTTGTGTGGTTCTGTTGCATGCCCCGGCGGCTACGAGCAGCAGGGCGCATATCGGTAATTTAAAACTTCTCATAGACGCAAGCAAAGATATGAAAAAAAACGCAGGAATCCCCAATTTTATTATTCCTTTGTCATTCAGGCCCGGGATTTGCTTTTTTTGTTTTGTGTTCCGGAGATTTATTGCTACCTTTGAAAAATTGTATGGATAAACCGACCCGAAATGTTGAAATGCTTGCTTGCTCCTGCGGCTCTCCTCTATAAGGCGGGGGTGACTTTCCGTCACCGTCTCTTCGACTGGGGTATCCTCAAAAGCGAGAAGTTCGACATCCCGGTCATCTGTATCGGCAACATCACCGTCGGCGGTACGGGCAAAACCCCGATGGCCGAGATGGTGATCGCCTATATGTCGCAGATGCATCGCGTCGCCCTGCTGTCGCGCGGGTACGGCCGCCGTACCAAGGGGTATCTGGAAGTGAAGGCCGACTCCCGTTACCGGGATGTGGGCGATGAGCCGTTGCAGATCAAACTCAAATTCCCCGATACGGTGGTGGCCGTGTGCGAGAAGCGTGCCGACGGGATCCGCCGCATTTGTGCCGAGCACCCCGACGTCGACCTCGTCGTCATGGACGACGGGTTCCAGCACCGCTATGTAGAGCCGAAGGTGAATATCGTGATGATCGACGCCACGCGCCCCGTGCAGCACGACAGGATGCTGCCGCTCGGAACTCTGCGCGACCTGCCCGAAGAACTGCACCGCGCCCACTATTTCGTCGTGACGAAGTGCCCCGAGAAGATGGCGCCCATCGACCGGCGTATCCTGCGCAAGGTGCTCATACAGGTCGCCTACCAGCGGGTCTATTTCACCCGTTTCGAGAGTTTCATGCCGCAGCCGCTCTTCCCGGATGCCGCGCCCGGCGAACCGCTCGTGCAGGGACAGCGGGTGATCGCGCTTTCGGGCATCGGGAGTCCCAAGCCATTCCTTGCGGCGTTGCGGGAAAGCTACGAGGTGGTGGCCGAGATGACGCTCGACGACCATCACGTCTACAAGGTACGCGACCTGAACCGCCTGCGCGAATTGCTGGACAGGTTCCCCGGGGCGGTCATCGTGACCACGGAAAAGGATGCCGTAAAACTGACCAACCGCGCGAAGATCCCCGAAGAGATACAGCGCGGGATATACTATTTACCGATAAATATTTCATTCATAGAGGATTCGGCGACGGATTTTCTGCAAAAACTGGAAGAAGATGTTAGAGGAAATTAAAAAAACAGCGGCTTTTATCGACGCCGCCACGAGTTCTTTCGCCCCGGAGGTGGGCATCATCCTCGGCACGGGCCTGGGCGGTTTCGCCGATAAGATCGACACTGCATTCGCCATCGAATACAAAGATATCCCGGGTTTCCCCGTTTCGACCGTCGAGGGGCACAAGGGGCGTATGATCTTCGGCACGGTCGAGGGGCGCAAGGTCGTGGCCATGCAGGGGCGCTTCCACTACTACGAGGGCTACACGATGCAGCAGGTGACTTTCCCGGTGCGCGTCATGCAGCAGCTGGGCATCAAATACCTCTTCGTGTCGAACGCTTCGGGCGGGATCAACACCTCGTTCCGCGTGGGCGACCTGATGGTCATCACCGACCATATCAACCTGATGCCCAACCCGCTGATCGGCCGTAACATCGCCGAGCTGGGGCCCCGCTTCCCGGACATGCACAACTGTTACGACAAGGCGCTGATCGCCAAGGCCACGGCCATCGCCGAGGAGGAGAACATCAAACTCCAGTACGGCGTTTATGTCGGCGGCACGGGCCCGACGTTCGAAACGCAGGCCGAGTACCGTTATTTCAAGAACATCGGCGGCGATGCGGCCGGCATGTCGACCGTGCCCGAGGTGATCGTGGCGCGCCACATGTCGATCCCGGTCTTCGGTGTCTCGGTCATCACTAACTGCGGCCTTTCGGACGAGGTGGGTGACCACGAGGACGTGCAGCGGCAGGGCAAGAAGGCCGGCATCAAGATGGAGGTACTCTTCAAACGTATGATAAAACAGCTGTAAGATATGGTAAACAAAGTGATTCTGGTGGGCAACGTGGGTATAGACCCCGAAGTCCGCACCACCGAGAGCGGCGTGAAGGTAGCCCGCATCCGCCTGGCGACGACCGAGCGCTTGTTCGACCGTCAGGCCAACGAGGCCAAGGAGCATACCGAGTGGCACACCATCACGCTGTGGCGCGGCCTTGCCGACGTGGTCGACAGATATGTCCGTAAGGGGACGCAGATCTATGTCGAGGGGCGCCTGCGTACCCGCGAGTGGATGGACAAGGACAACAACAAACGTTATACGACCGAGATCATGGCCGACGTGATGAACCTGCTGGGGCGGCGCAGCGATAACCCGGCTTCGGACGGTGCCTCTTCGGGGTACGGTTCGCAGCAGCAAGCCCCGGCTTACGGAGGACAACCTGCCCCGGGCGGTTTCCAGCAGCCTGCGGCGCAGCAACCCGCGGCGCCGGCCGTTCCGGCGGACGATCCCGACGACTTGCCGTTCTGAGGGTTTCGGAAAGAATGGGCTGTCTAACCAGTCCCGAAAATCGAAAATCACCCCTGCCAGAGTTTATTCTGACAGGGGTGAAATCGTTAAAATTAGACTTGTTAGACAACCTCTTTCGTGTCATTCGATTATGTGTCGAACCGTGCTTCCTCCCGCCCGTATCACGCGGGTGCGTCGGAAGGTTCCCGGTTTGGTCGGGTAATCTGTCTCGTACTTGTCGCCACGGCCCGGGTCAATGAGACCGGCCGGTGCGGCGATGGCGTCCGGAGCGATAGGTTTTTCACGGTGTGGCGGTCTGTGGCGGAAATGATGCGATGGGCGGCAGGCTGTTTGATTTGCACAACCGTTCGCCGTTAACACGGCCTATTGCCATTAGCGACCTGTTGCCGTTTGACCCGTTGCTGTCTGCACGGCCTGGGGCTGTTTGCGGTCACTCGTTTTTGCGGATGTTGAGCCGCTCCCACAGCCATTCGGGGATCAGTTTCCAGAAAAATACCATGACCGCGTAGCGGCGGTCGATGACCACCCTGCGGCGCCGGCGTTTCAATACCCGCATGATGCGTGCTGCGACCTTTTCGGTCTTCATCAGCATCGGGTAGTGCCCGTCGCCCGCAAGCAACGGGGTGGCGACGAAACCCGGGCGGATGTCCGTAAAGCGGATGCCGAGTTTCTCCATGTGCGCGAGCTGCGCCAGCGCGTCGATATAGGTGTTCTGCATGCGCTTGGTAGCCGAGTAGGCCGGGGCGCTGCCGAGTCCCTTCGTGCCTGCGATCGAACTGATGACGGCCAGGTGCCCGCCTCCGTTGGCCCGGAAATAGCCGAAAGCCGCCGTAACCATGCGCACGAACCCTTCGCCGTTGGTGCGCAGGGTGTCGAGCTCGATCTCCGGCAGCAGGCCGGTGTTCCGCTTGCCGATGCCCGAGCAATGCAGGTAGATGTCCATGCCACCCAGCTTGTCGATCAGGCGGGCGAGCTGTCCGGGTGCGTCGTCGCGCGTGATGTCCAGCGGTTCGGTCTCAACCTGTTCGGGGGCTGTGGCGCGGAGCGCCTCGAGCGCCTCTTCACGCCTTCCTGCTGCGCCTACGCGCCATCCTTCGCGGATGCACAGCGTCGCCACTTCGTGCCCTATGCCCGATGTGGCGCCTACGATGACGATACGTTTCATACCGGTCGGTTTTAGATGATTCACCTTTTAAAGATAAAGGCTTTATTCGGGAAATGCAAATAACTCTCCGTTGCGCATCCGGGAATGAGGAAAGTAAAAAAGAACCGTGATTCGGCTCTTTTCCTGTCGTTTTCCCTTTTTTCTCTTTTCGGGCGCCTCCTTATGCGTGCGGGGTTCAGCAAGCAACAGCCGTTTTTCCGTGTCGGACAGGCACGAGGAGGCACGTCGCAGCAGGAAATGCGTGGTTTGGAGCTCATTCACCGAAACGTAGGCCTGTACGAATTACCAGCCCCGGCCGACCATGTAGTTGAGCGCCTCAATGCTTGCAGGGTGCTGTGCGGAAGGCTCCTGACCCCGCGAGGAGATGAGCCCGCCGGATATGCAGGGCAGGGTGGTGAGCAACAGGGGTATCCGTTTCACAGGCCGGATGTCAGCGTTCGTCGATTTCGCGCTGTATGCATTCGATGCCGACCTTGCGTAGCAGGTCGAGCCCCTCTTCCGAGCGGTACTCCTCGCAGTAAACCACTCGCTTGATACCTGCCTGGATGATGAGTTTCGAACATTCGATGCAGGGCGCCGCGGTGATGTAGAGCGTCGAGCCGTCGCAGTTGTTGGCGCTTTTGGCGACCTTCGTGATGGCGTTCGCTTCGGCATGGAGTACGTAGGGTTTGGTCTTGCCGTTCTCGTCTTCGCAGACATTCTCGAAGCCCGAGGGCGTGCCGTTGTAACCGTCGGAAATGATCATCTTGTCCTTGACGATCAGCGCCCCGACCTTGCGCCGTACGCAGTACGAATTTTCAGCCCAGATGCGAGCCATGCGCAGGTAACGCATGTCCAGCTGGCGTTGTTTTTCCTCGTTGTAACCCATAATCCGTTGTCGCCCTCCGTGCGGGAGGCTTATTGCATGTCGATGAATACCTTTTTGACGGCTTCGAGATACCCGTACCCGAATACGTTGCAGGGCATCAGGTAGCTGGTCTCCGTCCATTCGTTCCAGCTGTTGACCGTAATCAGCGGTGCCCGGTCGGGATGTGCGTCGATGTACTCACGCGCCATGCGGAGCCCCCTGGCGAAATTTTCCGGCGTGTTGTTCTTCACCACGGCGCTATGCCCCATGCGGGGACTGTTGTCCCAGCCGACGCTGATATGCGGATAGTAGGTGAAATCGTACGTGGCGTCAATCCTCGCCCATTCGTCGCGCACCTGCTCCAGGATGGTCAGGTAGTCCTGGTCGACATTGGCGAAATGCGCGAACTGGTAGTGTGTGGTGCCGGTGAATCCCAGCGTCCGGATAAAATCGTTTGCCGGGTTTTCCGTCTTGCTGCCATCGAACCCGCTGTAATTGAGGTTGATCGACCACATGGCAAACTGGAGTTCCAGCCCCGGGAACCCGGCTTTCTTCACCTCCTTCTTGAACCATTTCAGGGCATCGGCCGTCTGCTCTACGCCGCCCAGTCCCGCGATCAGTTGCGGCAGGTCGTAGACCATGAAGACCGGCTTGCCGTCGATCTTGTAGTATTGCGGGTGCTTGAAATACTTTTCGATGTTCCGCCGGCATATCTTTTCGAACTCCTCGCGGTCGACCTTTCCCGTCCAGATCACATTCTGCTCGTGTACCCGTGCCAGGCGCGTATCCCAGTGGTTGAGTACGTCGTGGTTGGCCCACATGAGGTAAAACCGCATTTTGTCCACGTTGCCGGCCTTCAGGAACCCGTTGTCGAGCGTGGTCTCCATGAAAGGCCGTCCGTCGTACCAGTACCAGTCGAAAATAAAGACGTTCACGCCGTGGCGGGTCGCCTGGTCGATCTCCATCGACATCACCGCCGGGTCGGCTTCGTTGACATAGCCCCACAGCGGTTTGCGATCCCAGTAGTGCCCCGGATTGCGTTGCTGCATGGTCATAACGGTTTCCCATTCCCCGATCCCCATCGGCCAGAAAGGCCGCAGGCGCGGGTCGTCCGATGCATAGGCGGGGTAGACATAGGCCGCCACGTCGTATTGCTTCGGGGCTTTGCCTTGTTGCTGCGCAGCTGCGCGGCCCGCCCCGCAGGCAAGGCAGAATGCCGCGGCCGTTATGCTGTATTTTACCAGGGTTTTCACCGTACGGGCGAACTTGTTTGCAGGTGGTTAAATTTGGTTAAATTCCTTTTCCGTGGCACTGCTTGTATTTCTTGCCGCTTCCGCAGGGGCACGGGTCGTTGCGGCCGACCTTCTTCTCGACATGCAGGGGCATCGGTTTCTGTTTGTCCTGCTGCCCGGCCTGAGCCGCAGCCTGCATGCGCGAGGCCTGCAACTTGTTGACGTCGACTTTGGCACGCTCCTGACGCTCCCGCTGTACGGCCTCGGCGTTCTGGTCGCGCACCGGGATGTAGGCTTTGTTGAGGATGGCCAGCACGTCGCGGTTGACCTTGACGATCATCTTCGAGAACAGCCCGAACGATTCGAACTTGTAGATCAGCAGCGGGTCTTTCTGCTCGTAGGTGGCATTCTGCACGCTCTGGCGCAGGTCGTCCATCTCGCGCAGGTGCTCGCGCCATGCGTCGTCGATCGAGGTGAACATCACCACCTTCGAGAATACCCTGAAGATCTCCGCCCCGTCCGAATTCTTGCATTTCAGCAGGTTTACCGGGACGTTGTAACCCAGGTGGCCGTCGGTGATCGGGAAATAGATGTTCGAATCCAACTGCTCTTTCCGATCCTCGTAGATGCGCTCCATCACGGGGCGTACCGTGTCGGCCACGGATTTCGCGCGGCGTGCATAGGCATCCTTGAGGTCTTTTACGATCAGTTCGGCCAGCTCGGCAGGTTTCGCCGAGCCGTAGGTCGCCTCGTCGAACGAGGGCTCGATGGCCACTTCGCGGATCAGCTCGAACCGGAAATCCTCGAATTCGATGCCGCGGTTGACCTCCACGAAGTTGTCCGCGTAGTCGTACATGATGTTGTTCAGGTCGATTTCGATCCGCTCGCCGTAGAGCGCGTGGCGGCGGCGCGTGTAGATCACCTCGCGCTGCGAGTTCATCACGTCGTCGTACTCCAGCAGGCGTTTGCGGATGCCGAAGTTGTTCTCCTCGACCTTCTTCTGGGCGCGCTCGATGGCCCGCGTCATCATGCCGGCCTGAATCACCTCGCCCTCTTTCAGCCCCATGCGGTCCATCATCGAGGCGATGCGGCCCGACCCGAACAGGCGCATCAGGTCGTCTTCGAGCGATACGAAGAACTGCGACGATCCGGGGTCGCCCTGACGTCCGGCACGTCCGCGCAGCTGGCGGTCGACGCGGCGGCTTTCGTGGCGTTCGGTGCCGATGATCGCAAGACCTCCGGCTGCCTTGACCTCGGGCGTCAGCTTGATGTCGGTACCACGGCCGGCCATGTTGGTGGCGATGGTCACCTGTCCCGAGCGGCCCGCCTCGGCCACGACCTGCGCCTCCAGTTGGTGCTGCTTGGCATTGAGGACGTTATGCTTGATGCCGCGGAGCTTGAGCATGCGGCTCAGCAACTCCGAAATCTCGACCGAGGTGGTGCCCACCAGTACGGGGCGTCCCGCCTCGACCAGCTTCACGATCTCCTCGATCACGGCGTTGTATTTCTCACGCTTGGTCTTGTAAATCAAATCCTGGCGGTCGTCGCGGATCACCGGGCGGTTCGTCGGGATCACCACGACGTCGAGTTTGTAGATGCTCCAGAACTCCGAAGCCTCGGTTTCGGCCGTACCGGTCATACCGGCCAGCTTGTGGTACATGCGGAAATAGTTCTGCAGCGTGATCGTTGCGAAGGTCTGCGTCGCAGCCTCGACCTTCACGTGCTCCTTGGCCTCGATGGCCTGGTGCAGGCCGTCCGAATAGCGGCGCCCGTCGAGGATACGCCCCGTCTGCTCGTCGACAATCTTCACCTTGTTGTCCATCACCACGTATTCGACGTCTTTCTCGAACATGGCGTAGGCTTTCAGCAGCTGGTGGATCGTGTGCACGCGCTCCGACTTGATCGAATAGTCGTTGACCACCTGGTCGCGCTTCTGCGCACGCTCCTCGTCCGAGAGGTTACTCTTCTCCAGCTCGGCCACCTCGGCGCCGATGTCGGGCAGCACGAAGAACCCGTCCTCGTTGAAATATTTCGACAGCACCTCGTGTCCCTTATCGGTCAGTTCCACCGAATTGAGTTTTTCGTCGATGACGAAGAACAGGTCGTCGGTGATCTCCGGCATACGGCGGTTGTTGTCCTGCATGTAGGTGTTCTCGGTCTTCTGCATCAGTGCCTTGACGCCCGTTTCCGAGAGGTATTTGATCAGCGGCTTGTACTTGGGCAGGCCCTTGTGGGCACGGTAGAGCTTCACGCCGCCCTCGTCGTTCTTGCCCTCCGAGATAAGCCGGCGTGCCTCGGCCAGCAGGCCCGTCACGAGGTTTTTCTGCAGGTTGTAAAGCTGGTCGATGGCCGGGCAGTACTGCTCGAAGAGCTGGTCGTCGCCTTTGGGTACCGGGCCGGAGATGATGAGCGGCGTACGGGCGTCGTCGATCAGCACCGAGTCGACCTCGTCGACGATGGCGAAGTGGTGCTTGCGCTGCACCAGATCGGCCGGCGACGAGGCCATGTTGTCACGCAGGTAGTCGAAGCCGTATTCGTTGTTCGTACCGAACGTGATGTCGGCCATGTATGCCTTGCGGCGGGCGTCGGAGTTGGGCTGCGTGTCGTCGATGCAGGCTACCGAAAGCCCGTGGAACTGGTACATCGGGCCCATCCACTCCGAGTCTCGCTTGGCCAGGTAGTTGTTCACCGTGACCAGGTGCACGCCCTTCTTGGCCAGTGCGTTGAGGAATACGGGGAGCGTCGCCACGAGTGTCTTTCCTTCACCCGTCGCCATCTCGGCGATCTTGCCCTTGTGGAGCACTACGCCGCCGAACAGCTGTACGTCGTAATGGATCATGTCCCATTTCAGGTCGTTGCCGCCCGCCATCCAGTGGTTGGCGTAGATGGCCTTATCGCCCTCGATACGGACGAAATCCTTCTCGGCGGCCAGATCCCGGTCGAAATCGTTGGCCGTGACGACCACCTCGTCGTTCTGCGCGAAGCGGCGTGCCGTATCCTTCATGATGGCGAAGGCTTCGGGCAGTATCTCGTCGAGTTTCTCCTCGATCTTCTCGTCGATGCGTTTGGTCGTCTCGTCGATCTGCTTCGAGATACGCTCCTTCTCCTCCAGCGAGGTTTCGGGCAGTTCAAGCTTGGCCTTCAGTTCCACGATGTCGGCCTCGTCCCGGGCGATGAAATCGGCGATCTGTTTCTTCAGCGCTTCGCTCCTGTCACGCAGTTCGTCGTTCGAAAGGGTTTCTATCGAAGGGTACACCGCTTTGATCTTCTGGAGGTAAGGCTCGATCTGCTTGCGGTCTTTGTCGGCTTTCGAGCCGAAGAAAAGTTTGATTAAACTTGCAACTATTTCCATATGTGATTTCAGTTATTTCGGGGTTGTGTACGTAAATCTTACAAAAGTAATGATTTCTTTCAAAACCACAAAATATTGCGGCGGGGACATCACTCCCCGCCGCAATATTTTTTCATCTGCGGAACTGCCGTCCCGGCAATAGTTTGCAGTTATTTTTGGCGCTTGTGCAGCTTGTAGTAGAGGACGTACAGGCCCGGCAGGCGGTTTATCAGGAAATGCCGGAAGTCCCGGCGGCGGAATTCGAGCGGCATGATGCCTTGCCGGCGGGCTTCCCGGAGCATTTCGCGGGCGTTGCCGAGTCGCCTCACCACGGTCTGTTTGCATGCCAGGCTTAGGGTCTTACCCACGTGCAGGCGCATCAGACGGGCGCCTTCGGGATCTTCCGACCCGATGCGGGCGGCGAAACAGGTCAGGCTTTTCATGGCGCGTACGAGGTCTAAGCGACTTTGCGGCTTGTAATTGCCCATGAACGAATCGCTGCGTTGCAGGTAGTTGTAGACCCGGACGGGGAGGTATTGGATCCGCTGTGCGTAATACAATGCGCGGGGTGTGAACTCTTCGTCCTCGTGCCAGATCGGAGCCATCCGCAGCGAGTTGGTGTCGAGCATCTCCCGCGAGTAGAGGTAGGCGTATACCATCGGCAGGAACCGGTCTCGTTGCAGGAAATCGACTCCGCGCTGCACGTCGGAGCCGTTGCCTGCGGAAATCCCGTCGCTCCAGAGCGGGAAGTCGTTGCCGTTTTCGTCGATCCCCGCTATTTCGAAGCACAGCATGTCGAGCCCTTCGCACTCCATGGTTTCCACCAGGCGCCCGAGGATATTCGGTTCGAGGTAATCGTCTGCGTCGAGATACATGACGTACTTGCCCGCGGCGCGGTCGGTACCATAGTTGCGCGTGCGGCTCAGCCCCTCGTTGGGCTTGGCATATACATGTACGTTGGCGTGCCCCAGCGCCGCCTTTTCGGCTGCTGCGAGCGATCCGTCCGTCGACCCGTCGTCGATGACCAGAATTTCGTACTTCTCGGGAGATAAATCCTGCGCAAGGGCCGAGGCAATACATTTCCCGATCAGTTTTTCGAGGTTGTACAACGGGATTATGATGCTGACTTTTTTCATATCACCGGAGTTCGAGCCACAGCAGGCGTTTGCTGATTTTTACGATCCACGAGGGATAGAAACATTTGCAGGCGAGCTTGTAACGGTAAACCAGCCGTTTGCGCAGCAGTTTCGGATCGTAGGCCCTGCGTTCGGAGTTCGCGCGGTAGAGTCGTTTGAGCAGGCCGCGGTAGGTCGTAAGTTCGTCGCGCCGCAGTGTCCCGACCCGGAGGTTCATCTGCGTGTATATCCGCGATTCCTCGTCGGTGAGCGTCATGCCGAGGGTTGTGCGCAGCAGATCCCGCTGGATAGCTTGCGCGCTGAGGGTCTGCCGGTCTAACTGGCTGGTCGAAAGTTGGTTTTCCCACCTGCGGTAGAAAAACAGATGTTCCGGAATATTCGCCATGTGCATGTGGTCGGAAAGGTCTACCCAGAATTGGTAATCTTCTGCCATGGTATCCCGGAACTGCACTCCTGAACATCGGAACGCCTCGCTGCGCATCATGACCGCCGACATTGCGAACGGGCAGCCGAAAAGCATCTGGATCCGGATTCCTTCGTGCGTGGTGGGATCCTGTATCTTCTGTTCTCGGGCATCGTCCGGCCCGAACATCGTATAGTAACTGCCGCACAGGTCGATCTGCGGGTGCTGTCCGAAGAATGCTGTCTGGCGGGCGAAACGTTCCGGCGAACAGCGGTCGTCGGCATCCATGAACGTAATGAAACTCCCGCGCGCTGTCTCCAGCCCCCGGTTGCGGGTATAGGCGGCGCCGTGGTTCGCGTCGTTGCGCATCAGGACGATCCGTGCGTCTTGCGCGGCATAACGGCTTGCGATGTCGTACGAGGAGTCCGTCGAGGCGTCGTCGATAACGATCAGCTCGAAATCCCCGACGGTCTGCCCGAGGATGTTGCCGATGCTTTCGCCGACGAACCGCTCTGCGTTGTAGAGCGGCATGATGACGCTTATGAGGGGGGATTGCCTTTCCATCGTTGCCTGTTATTCGGTTGAACTTATGCTTTGCAGGATGCGCCGTCCGACGGGGCATTCCGTACAGCGTTTTGCAGGGCAGTATTCCGTGGCGAGTTGCAGCAGCGCCTGCGATTCGAACGCGTTGCGGATCGAAACGCCCGTGTTGCGCCAGTTGCGCATGTAACGGTTGTCCTCGGCTGGCAGGCGTTCGAGCAGCGTGAGGGCGCTGTCGCGCAGCGTTTCGCGCCCGGTGACGCTGCCGTAGGCGAATTGCAGGACGGAAACGAGGTTGATGCCGATGATATTGGCCTTGAATGCTCCCAAACGCTTGGGGTGTTCGTCGCTTGCGATCCCCGGGATGTGGTGCGTGCGCCAGTAAGCCGACGCTTCGATGCAGAACAGCCGCCGGATATCCTCCTCCGTGCGGCATGACATGGCGCGTTCCATTACGAATTCGTCCTGTATGAAGAACTCGGCCGCCTGTGCCAGACGCAGTACGGGATGGTTGGCGGGGCGAACTTCGTCCAGTTCCCAGACTTCGCCCTCCAGCGGTTCGATGTCGTATTTGGCCGCCAGGTATTCGAAGTCGCGCGCCAGGTCGAGCGTGTATGCGTCGTGCGGATAGAGCGTCAGCAGCCCCGAAGCCCCGAAGAACATGGCTTCGACGGCCCGCGGCGCCAGCCGTTCGCGCAGGACGACCTTGTAGGGGACGCGGCGTGCCAGCGAGAGGTACGCCTCCTGGTTCCGGCGGTCGCCCAGCGTGCGGAAATAGAGCAGGTAGAAGGTCTGGTTCCAGTTCTCGGAAGCCTCTTCCCGCAGGGCGTCGACCATGCGCATCTTGCGTTCCAGCCGGCTGAAGAGCAGTGCCGTGCATATTTCGCTGCGCTGCAGGGAGCCCAGCCCGGCGAGGTACCCGCCGCAGGCGTACGTCCCGGCCCCGGCCTGCAGCCGGTTCAGCATCCGATGCTCCTGTTCCGCGCCCATGTCAGAACATGTTGAGTTCGAGCAGCGCCTCCTCCGACATCATGCTCTTGTCCCATACGGGGTCGAACGTGAGGATGACGTTCACCGCCTTTACGCCGTCGATCTTGGCAACCTGCTGGTTGACATCCTCCACGAGCATGTCGGCCATGGGGCAGTTGGGCGCCGTGAGGGTCATGCGGATGTTCGCCACGCCGTCGGGCGTGTAGTCTATTTCGTAGATCAATCCCAGGTCGTAGATGTTGACCGGGATTTCGGGATCGTATATGTTCTTGAGCGTAAGGACTATGTCCTTCTCTACCTTCAGTATGTCTTCGGGTGTCATGGCTGTCTGTTATTTTTCGCTTTTGCTTGCGAACGCGAGCGCATAGAGCCGCATCTGCTTGACCATCGACAGCAGGCCGTTCGAGCGCGTGGGCGAGAGGTTGGCGCTCAGGCCGATGGCGTCGATGAAATAGAGGTCGGTGTCGAGGATCTCCTGCGGCGTGCGCCCGTTCAGCACGCGTATCAATAACGCGATGATGCCCTTGGTTATTATGGCGTCGCTGTCGGCGGCATAGTAGACCTTGCCGTCCTCCAGGCGTGCGTCTACCCACACGCGCGACTGGCAGCCGTCGATCAGGTACTCTTCCGTGCGGGGCTCGGCTGCGATGGCCGGGAGCGAGTCGCTCAGGCCGATGAGGTAGTCGTATTTGTCGAGCCAGTCGTCGAATACCGAGAACTCCCCGATGATCTCCTCCTGTATCTTGTCCATATCTTTTGCTTTAAAACCTTACAAATCTATTATTTCCGGCAGTACTTCGCCTTCCGATGCCGCAGGCTCGGTGATCTCCAGCATACGTGCCACGGTCGGGGCCACGGCTGTCATGTCCACGCGGCGCTTTATGCGCTGCGGCCCGACGCCGACGCCGTAGAATACCAGCGGCACCTGTGTGTCGTAGCCGTACATCGACCCCGACGACGACCAGCAGCGATCCTGCTCCTCGATCCAGCCGGGCATCAGGTTCAGGATGACGTCGCCCGAACGGCGGGGGTAGAAGCTGTTCTGCATCTTGCGGGCATAGCCGCTCCCGAAGTAGCTCGTACGCATGGCCGTCGCCGAGAGGGCGTGCGATACGCCCCGGAACTGCATGGCGAAGATCGCCACCTCGTTCTGCACCTCGGCCAGGTCGAGTCCCCGCTCGTAGATCAGGTTGTGGTTCAGGTAGACGCATTTGTCCTCGTACTCCAGCACCCAGTCGCCCATGCCGTAGCGGACGTTGAGGAAGCCGTTGACGATCACCTCGAACTGGCGGGTGTTGAACCGGTCGCTCTCTTCGTGCCCCGTGTCGAAAGAAGGGCTGGTGCCGTGGTCGGAGGTGAAGACGACGAGCACCTCGCCGTTTCTGACCTGGGCGAAGACGAAGGTCAGGAAATCGGCCAGGTCGCGATCCAGGCGGTAGTACATGTCCTCGACCTCGACCGACTCGGGGCCGTAGGCCTCGCTGATGCGGCGCGGCGTGTCGAGGCAGATGTTCAGCAGGTCGGGCGTCGCGTCGTCGCCGAGTTTGAACTGGGCGATGGCCTGCTTGGCAAAGCCCAGCACGGCGGTGTTGCCCGCCGGAGTGTAGCGCATTCTGTCGTAGTCCGACGTGAGTTTCAGGCGCCCTTCCCCCGGCTCGTCCTTGTCTTTCCTGCTTTTGCCTGTGAGAACGATGTCCCAGTTGCGGGTGTTGAGGTAGCGTCCCTTTTCGTAGAGCGTGCGCCACTCGGGGGTGATGTATGAGAGGTTGTAGCGTTCGCGGTTGCTGCGGGCTACCCATTCGGGTACTTCGGGGGCGTAATAGGGCGACGTTTCCCAGCCGCAGCGCGCCGAATCGAGCCAGAAGGCCTCGCCGCCGTGCCCGGCCATGATGACCGCCGACATCGCCTCGGTGGCAACCGAGACGGCTTTGGCTCCGGGCTCGTGTTGCAGGAGCGCCTCGGCGAGCGTCGGGGCTATCAGGTTGTAGGGCCCCGGGCCCTTGCGCCCGGCGATCAGTTCCACGGCGTCGTTTTCGACGTAGTCGCGCCAGCGGGCGCCGATTACGCCGTGCGTCGAAGGCATGGCGCCCGTGGTGAGCGTGGCGAGCGATACGGGCGTCGTGGTCTGCTGGTAGTCGTAGCGGCTGTCGGCGAAGACCGTGCCCCCGTCCAGCAGGCGCCTGAGCCCGCCTTCGCCGTAGTTGCCGGCATACCGGCCGAGGTCTTCGGCGCGCATCGAGCCTACGACGATGTTGACGACCAGGCGGGGGCGTGCCGCCGCGGCTTCGAATGCCGCCAGGGCGGCTATGGCGAGTAAAATGATCCTGTGCTTCATTGCGTGTGTGTGATTGGCCGCAAATTTACGAATTTATTTCGATACATCTGCGGAAATATTCCTCCTCGGCCTGAAAATCGACCTGCGGCAGTGCCGCGATCTCGCCTATCCTGCGGCGGCAGAACTCCCGGTAGGCCTCGCTGCGGGGGTTGCGGGGACGGTGCGCCGCCGCGACGACGATGTGCCGCACGTCGGGGAGCAGGCGTCGTGCCTCGTCCGAGAGCACTGCGGGGATGAATTTTTCCCAGACGTATTGTATGGCCTGCGCCGAGGGGTGCACCAGGTCGTCGGCGTAGAAACGGTAGTCGCGCAGGTCGTCGTTGAGCACTTCGTAGGCCGGGAAGTAGTGGACGGCGGCGTGCGCCGCGGCCAGCTCTTCGGCCGCCAGGCGGAGCGCGGCCTTGCTCACGGCGTTGCCCTCCAGCCCGTCGCCGAGGTGCCGCACGGGGCTGACTGTGAGGATGACCTCTTTCCCTGCGAGCGGCCCTGCGAGCAGGGCTGAAAATGCCCCGGTGATCTCCGCGACGCCCAGCCTGCGCCGTACGAATTCGGTCGCGGGCTGCCGGTGGCAGTTGGCCACCACCTGCCCGTTGTGTTCGTAGACCCATGCCGTGCCCAGGGTCAGCAATACCCGGTCGGCACGGCGCAGGGCTTCGGCGCCTGCCTTGCGGGCGGCGTTCATCGCAGCCAGCGCCTCGTCGGGCGACGCGGCCGAGAGAGAGCCGTGGAACCCGTAGTGGAACCACAGTTCGCCGTCGAAGTCCAGCTCGGAATGCTGTACGGGCGCCTCGTCCGCATAGCTGCGCAGCGCGGCGGCGATGGAGAGCGGGTTGAACAGGATGCCCGTGGGGTTTGTGACGATGCGGAACCGGGCTTCGGCGAGCCGTCCCGCGATGTGTTCGGCGAAGCAGGAACCGAGGGCCAGGATGCGGTTCCCGTATCCGATTTTTACCCCGAGGGGCGCAATGTCGATTTCGGTGCGGAATTTCATACCGCAAAAGTACAAATTTTATATCTTTGCCGTATGATCCTGCATGCAAACTGCAAAATAAATCTGGGGCTGGATGTCCTGCGCCGCCGTGAGGACGGCTACCACGAGTTGTCGACCGTGATGTTCCCCGTGCGGGGACTGTACGACGTGGTCGGGGTGACGCGCACGGCCGTGCCCGGCGTGCGGTTCCTCTCCGAAGGGCTGGCGGTGGATTGCGCCCCCGGGGAGAACATCTGCGTCAAGGCATTCCAGCTGATGCGGGAGCGCTACGGCGTGGACGGCGTGGAGATACGCCTCGACAAGCGGGTGCCTTTCGGTGCCGGACTCGGGGGCGGTTCGTCCGACGGCACCGCCGTACTGCTGGCGCTCGACGGGCTTTTCGGCCTGCGGCTCTCGGAGGCGGAGCTGATCGACCTTGCCGCCGGATTGGGTAGCGACACGGCTTTTTTCGTGCGCAATACCCCGCAGCTTTGCACCGGGAGGGGCGAGATCATGGAGCCTTACCCGCTCTGCCTGGCGGGAATGACGCTCGTTGTCGTAAAACCCGACGTGGGCGTTTCGACGCGCGAGGCTTACGCAGGGGTACGTCCGCATGTGCCCGAAGTGCCCCTCGCGGAGCGCTTGCGGCGGCCTGTGGTGGAGTGGCAGGGTTTGGTGACCAACGATTTCGAACCGCATATCTTCGCGGCGCATCCTGCCATCCGCGAAGCCCGTGACAGCCTGCTTGCGGCCGGAGCGGTCTATGCCTCGATGTCGGGCAGCGGCTCGGCCGTGTTCGGACTTTTCGACGATGCGCAAAAAGCAGGGAGCCTGCGGCTGCAGACCCCCTTTGTCTATATGTTGTAGCGAGGGACAACCCCTTTGTTAGCCTGGTTTTCCGCCCTTTTCCGCATCTCGGTTTTCCTTTATCCCGGGTTGTATGCCCGTCTGAACTTGCGCGCGTTTAGCAATTCGCCGCTTTCCCGGGCTACCGCTTTGCCGCATCGCCGCTTCGGGGTGCTCCCCGCAACTTACTTTCCAGGCAAGGTCTTCCCGCCGCCCTGACGACCTGCGGTGTTTCCCGCAGGGGGATTGTCCCCTGCTGCTGCGGTTTTTTCCGTTTCCGGTCTGTTTTCCGGGACATCTTTTTGTGGTTCATCTATTGTGCCTGCGGTGTCCTCCCCGTCCTTTCCGGAGCTTTTATCCGCTTCGTCCTCATGGAGGAGTCCGTCCAAGAATCCGTTCAGGATGTCGTTCAGCGCGCCTTCTCCCTGCTGCGACCCTTCGACCTGTTCTGTCCTGGCGTCCCTGTTGCGGATATTGAGCTTCTCCTTGAATTTTTCGGGGGCGACCAGATAATAGATGCCCAGCGACAGCGTCAACAAGCCCAGGGCTGCGAAAAATGCATAAACATATTGCAGTCCGTTCGCCAGCAGCGTGCGCAGGACGGCGCCTTTCTTCTTCAGCCCGAACAGTTTCCGGAATACGAATCCCGTATAGATGAAAACGGGCAGCATCTGCATGTAGAAGGAACTGTACCACGGGATGAACAGTTCGGCGGGCAGCGCGAGGATCATCAGCGTGATTTCGAACACCGACAGGAAGATGCCTATGTAGAGGTATTCCACATATTTGAGGTCGGAGCGCCTGCGGAACACGGTTTTCATCGCCAGTGCATAGAACGGCAGCATCAGCAGCATGTTGGCCGCGGGGTGCAGCGTGGCGTAGTCGTAGTAGGAGCAGATAAGCCACCGGAACAGGGGGGAGTCGGCCCGGGCCGTAGGGGTGAACTCCTTGCCCACGAGGGCGAACACTACGGCGTAGAAGGTCGAGAGCATGAGCAGGATCGCCACCGGGTTGAAATATTTGCGGCGGTGCCCGAGGATGAACTCCGAGACCGAAACGTAGGGGCGTATCAGGATCGCCAGCCATGTCATCACGGCGCCCTTGCGCATGTTGATGCCCCGCAGGCCGTACGCTTCGTCGCCGATGAAGGTCGAAGAGACGCTGTCCACCAGCGACGCCCAGGTCAGCCGGTCGGTCGTCGTGCGTTGTCCGCATGCCGGACAGTAGTTGTGGTCGATTTCGTGGCCGCAGTTGCGGCAGAGTTGGTGTTTGGGCATGTTCGTTTTGTTATGCTGCTTCCCGGGACACAGTTCCCGGGAAGCGTGCCTTGCCGTAGCGCAGTCCGCAGTACGGGCAATAAGCCGTACTGACCGTGCGCCCGCAGTCGGGACATACGATTTCCTTTATCCGTCGGGGATGTTTGGGGCCGGTCGCTGCCCGACCTGGCGCGCGGAATAATCCGCGCCCGCAGGTTTTGTCCCTTATTTTGCCGCGTCCCCGGCTGCGCCGCAGGGGATCGCCATCTTTTCGATGCGGTGTTCGTGGCGTCCGCCTTCGAACTGGGCTGCGAAATATGCGTCGAGCATTGCCACGGCTTCGTCGTTGGTGATAAAACGCGCCGGGAAGACGATGATGTTGGCATTGTTGTGGCGGCGGATGAGCGACGCGATTTCGGGCTCCCAGGCCAGGCCGGCGCGGATGCCCTGGTGCTTGTTGAGGGTCATCGTCATCCCTTCGCCCGAGCCGCAGAGGGCGATGCCGCGTTCGAGTTCGCCGTTTTCGATCGCCTCGGCCAGCGGATGCGCGAAGTCGGCATAGTCGACGCTGTCGGGCGAATGCGTGCCGAAATCAAGCACCTCGTAACCCATGGCGTCGAGGTAACCTACCAGAAATTCTTTCATTTCATAGCCTGCGTGGTCGCTGGCAATACCTATTTTACTCATCGTATTTTGGTTTTGTATCGTATTCCGTTTCTATTCTACAAATATAAGGAAAAATAACCGTCGCCGTGCTTCCGGCTCCCGAATTTGTGCTATTTTTGCCCCATGAAAATTCTTCTCGTCGTATTGGGATGCATCTCGTGCGTGCTGGGCATCGTCGGCATATTCGTCCCCCTGCTGCCTACCACGCCGTTCCTGTTGCTATCGGCGGCCTTTTGGGTGCGTTCTTCGCCCCGGCTTTACGGTTGGCTGCTCGAACACCCCTGTTTCGGCGAGTATGTACGGAACTTCCGCGAAAATCGCGCCATACCGCTCCGTGCCAAGATCATTTCCCTGACGCTCATGTGGGGGACGATGCTTTACTGCATTTTCGCGCTGCTTACCGCCTGGTGGTGGGCGCAGGCGGCCTTGCTTGCCGTCGCCATTGGCGTGACGTGGCATATCCTTTCGTTCGCCACCCTGAAAAAGGGGGTGCCGGTGCAGGAAGACTCCGAAGGGGAATAACCTCCGCCGCAAGGGGTGGCAACGCGGCTGAAGGGGGCTCACGAGAGAGGAACGATTGCCCGCATGAAAAAACGACCCGGAAGGGTCGTTTGTGTGTTCAGAATCGTCGGCATTTTTCGTCCGGTTTCCCTTGCGTTTAGTCCTCTGCGGGCTGCCTGTCCATGTCGAGCATCGAGTAGCGAACGGAGTAATAGCCCGCGGGGCTGTCCGGTGCCGGGACGACCGAAGTCCCGATGCGGAGCCGGTAGACGTATCCCGGTTCGTATTCGAACCCTTCGATGCGGAACGGCCATGGCTGCCATTCGTTCAGCCCGGACTCGGGGAACCGTACGCTCAGAAACCGTTGTCCCCGGTAATTCATCGGCTGCGGGGCGACCTCCATCGTGAAAGCCGGGAAGAACCGCTCGGGGATGACCGAGGTCGCCGGGGTCTTCGAAATTTGCTCCAGCAGGGTGTAGCGGATCGAAGAGCCGTCCTGGGGCGTGTCGGGCAGTTGTTCGGCCTTTATGCGGAGCCGGTATTCGTAACCCGCCTCGAAGTCGAATCCCTCGATGCCCTGATATACGGCACGCCACGACGTGTCGTCGTTGGCCTTGACCAGCAGCACGGGTTGCAGCGTATGCGGCCCGTGGGCGATTCCCAGTTGCGAGGCGACCGTCCATTCGCGAATTTCATATTCGTCGTCTTTATCGCATGCCGTGCATGCGAAGGCCGCCAGCAGGAGTGTCAGTATATATCTTTTCATGTCTGTCCCTTTCCGTTTGCGTTCTTTTCTATAAACGGAGAAATCTCCTGGTACTGCATGCGATAGGTGAAAAAACGGATGCCTCAGGCCAGGTATTTTTCCGCGGCGCTGATCAGGAACCCGAACAGCAGGGCGTTGAACAGCACCACCGGGATGGCTTTGCGCTCCTTGCCCGAGAAGGTGAAGAGTACGGGGAGCATCAGCATCAGCGTGACGGCCATGCCGTCCGCCCACCAAGGCAGGTAGGGCAGGTTGCTGTAAAAGACGATGACCGCCGCAAAGAAGTAGATGAAGAATGCCGACAGGCACGAACGCAACGGCAGCCGCTGGAAAATCATCGGGATGATGTCCAGCGTCCCTGCGACGGCGCCGACGGCCAGCGATAAGGTGAAATGATCCATTTTCCGGGTTCGGTTTATGCGTTATGCGGCGGCCGTTTACTTCGAAGCGCGTTTGCGGTCTACCTCGTGCAGCAATATCTTGCGCAGGCGCATGGCGTGGGGCGTAACCTCGACGTATTCGTCCGCCTGGATGTATTCCAATGCCTCTTCGAGCGTAAAGACCTTCGGCGGGGCGATCGAGGTCTTGTCATCCGACCCCGAAGCGCGCATGTTGGTGAGCTGCTTGGCCTTGGTGACATTGACCGTGATGTCGTTCTGGCGCGTGTGCTCGCCGATCACCTGCCCCTCGTAGACCTGATCCATCGGGCTGATGAAGAAGCGTCCGCGATCCTGCAGCTTGTCGATCGAGTAGGCGAAGGCCGTGCCGGTCTCGCCCGAGATGATCGAGCCGTTGGTGCGCATCTCGATTTCGCCGACCCACGGTTCGAAATCCTTCAGGCGGTGCGTCATGATCGCCTCGCCGGCCGTTGCCGTCAGCATGTTCGACCTCAGGCCGATGATGCCGCGCGAGGGGATGTCGAACTCCAGCCGCACGCGGTCGCCGTTCGACGTCATGTTCCTGAGCGTGCCTTTGCGCTTGGTGGCCAGTTCGATCACCGTGCCCGAGCAGGTTTCGGGGCAGTCGACGGTCAGTTCCTCGACCGGTTCGCATTTCTTGCCGTCGATCTCCTTGACGATCACGCGGGGCTGTCCGACCTGCAATTCGTATCCTTCGCGGCGCATGGTCTCGATCAGCACCGAGAGGTGCAATACGCCGCGGCCGAATACGTTGAAACTGTCGGCCGAGGGGCCGGGCGTCACGCGCAGCGCGAGGTTCTTCTCCAGTTCGCGGTCGAGGCGCTCCTTGATGTGGCGCGAGGTGACGTATTTGCCGTCCTTGCCGAAGAAAGGCGAGTTGTTGATCGTGAAGAGCATCGACATGGTCGGTTCGTCGATGGCGATGGGGGGCAGCGGTTCGGGGTTCTCGTAGTCGCAGATCGTGTCGCCGATCTCGAACCCTTCGATGCCCATGATGGCGCAAATCTCGCCGCACGGCACTTCGTCGACCTTCTTTTTGCCGAGACCTTCGAAGACCATCAGGTCTTTGATCCTGGTCTTCTGCATCGTTGTGCCGTCGCGCTTGGCCAGCGTGACGTTCTGTCCCGCCCGGAGCGAGCCGCGCGTCACCTTGCCCACGGCGATACGCCCCGTGTAGGAGGAGTATTCGAGCGAGGTGATGAGCATCTGGGGCGTGCCTTCTACCACGGCCGGTTCGGGTATCTCGTCGATGATGGCGTCCAACAGCGGGACGAGCGAGTCGGTCGGCTCGTTCCATTTGTGCGACATCCAGCCCTGTTTGGCCGAGCCGTAGATAGTCTTGTAGTCGAGCTGCTCCTCGGTGGCGTCGAGCGTGAACATCAGGTCGAAAACCTGTTCGTTGACCACTTCGGGACGGCAGTTGGGCTTGTCGACCTTGTTGATTACCACGATGGGCTTCTTGCCCAGCGCCAGCGCCTTTTGCAGCACGAACCGGGTCTGGGGCATGGTGCCTTCGAAGGCGTCGACCAGCAGCAGTACGCCGTCGCACATGTTCAGCACGCGCTCGACCTCGCCGCCGAAATCGGCGTGGCCCGGGGTGTCGATGATGTTGATTTTATAATCCTTGTAAATTACCGAGACGTTCTTCGAGAGGATCGTGATACCGCGTTCGCGTTCGAGGTCGTTGTTGTCGAGGATCAGCTCGCCGGTTTGCTTGGCGTTGTCGCGCAGGATGTTGCCGGCCAGGATCATCTTGTCTACGAGCGTGGTCTTGCCGTGATCCACGTGTGCAATAATTGCAATATTGCGTAGTTTTTGCATGTGAAAAGAATTTGTGGTGCAAAGGTAACAATTTCTCGGGAAAATATACTAAATTTGTTGGCTTATTAAAAAAGTTTAATTATTATGGAACCCATCTTCAATGTCCGGCAGCAGAGCGAGATTTATATCGGGCCCACGTCCGACATCCTGCCGGGAGTACTGCCCGAGGGACGCGTGGTCGTCGTGTCCGATGCCACGATAGACCGGCTCTACCATCCGATGCTGGCTCCTTACGATACGGTGCTGATCGGCCTCGGGGAGAGTATCAAGACCCTGCAAACCGTCGAATCGATCTACCGCCGCTTCATCGAACTGGGCGTCGACCGGTCGACTTTCGTGCTGGGGATCGGGGGCGGTATCGTGACCGACGTGGCGGGTTTCGCCGCCGCGACCTACATGCGCGGCCTCGATTTCGGGTTCGTCTCGACGACTCTGCTGGGACAGGTCGACGCCAGCGTGGGCGGCAAGAACGGCGTGAATGTCGACGGCTACAAGAATATGGCGGGGACATTCTCGCAGCCCAGGTTCGTGATCTGCGACCCCGGGATGCTGCGCACGCTCTCCGACCGGGAGTTCCGCGCCGGGCTGGCCGAAGTCGTCAAGGCGGCCATCATCGCCGATGCCGACCTCTTCGCGCGGATCGAAGCCACGACCTTCGACGACCTGCGTTCCAATACCGACCTGCTTACGGATGCCGTCTCGGCGTCGATCCGCGTGAAGGCCGACATTGTCGAACGCGACGAGCGCGAGTCGGGCGACCGCCGCAAGCTCAACCTCGGGCATACGCTGGCGCACGCCATCGAGAAGTGTACCAACCGCCTGAACCACGGCGAGGCCGTGGCGGTGGGCACGGCGCTGATCGCCGATGCCTCGGTGAAGCTCGGCGTACTGACGGCGGAAGACCGCGACCGGATCGCCGGGGTGCTGAAAAAACTGGGGTTCGACCTCACGCCGCCCGTCGATGTGAAGCGGCTGCTCAAAGAGGTGGGCAAGGACAAGAAGAATGAGGACGGCATGCTGCGTATCGTGGTGCCTATAGGCATTGGCGATTGCGACGTGCGGCCGATGAAGATGGATGCTTTTGCAGCGCTGTTTTGAGTCTCTGTTTTGAATCGTCAATACGCGTCTTTGCTGCTTTTTGAGCATGGAATGCAAGGAGGGCGGAGCTGATTTTGAAAACAAGAACCCGAGAAACAATGAAGAAAACAGTAATTCTTTTAGCGCTCTGTTTCCTGGCGGTAAGCTGCCTGAACAGAAAAAGCGACAAACCGACAACGGATACAACGCAGGCTGCTGACAGCGGGACGGCCGAGAAGGACACGTTACCGACGGAGTCAGAACTGGAAGGTTATCCGATAGACTATCATTCGGTTAAAGTCATCGAGACGGTTTATGTTACCGACAGGCGGGGCGTCGATGCCAGGCAGGAACCCGATGAAAATGCAAAGAGCCTGTTACATTACAACTACGGCGACCGCCTGGAGGTCATCGATACTGCGGCCGATTTTTATGGTATCAGGAGTTTAGTCGCACGGAAGTGGCAGGACGAACGGTCTTGGATAGAGGGTTCGAGATGGGAAAAGGTTTTCGTGAAAAAGAGCGCCGCGGGCGGCCTTTCGGAGATAAAACTCATTCCTGACGATTTGAACGTAGTCAGTTGTCTGGATGAGAACAATAATGAAAGTTCAAAAATCCTTGACAGGTATTTGGACGTGGAATTGATCGACAAAGAGACGTTCGACAGCCTGGCCAATAACAGAGTCGATTATTTCGTCGCGGATACGGCGACCTTTCGAAAGGTCGATGGTGTGATTACCCTGAAAGCCGAAGAAAAAGAGGTGCGGCTCGTCGATAGGCCGATCGTTGGCGATGGAGGAAACGAATTCAGCTATTTAGGGCAATATGAAATCCTGAACCAGTATGTGATTTATATACAAGGCAATGAATGGTGGGGATATGATTTCTATGATAAAACCACGGGCGAGGCATCGCTTCCGGGCTGGGATTTCGATGGATTTCCGTACCTCTCGCCCAATCGGAAATATATTATTTGTATTTCGGGCAATCCCTATGACCCCGAATCCAATGCGGAACTGTATGGAATAACGGACGGAGGAAAGATAGAAAGAATTATGACCGCGACTTATATGAACTGGATGCCGGTTGATGCCGGACATGCAGACATGTTTTGGGCTTCGGACGGCTGTTTCTACCTGAAAGTCATTCACACTCAACTCTTTTACGAGAAAAATCCGGATTGTCAATATTTACGGATAAAGTTGCTGGGCGTATAATGCTTTGAAGAGTCGTTTGATCGTACGCTACTGCGCAAGACGGCATCTGGACGCAGAAAAACCTACTCCTTTTATGACCTGCACCCCGAAAGTTCGACAAAAAACTTTCGGGGTGCATATCATTGGAGATCGTTTTTTTGTTATTCCGACTGATATTGATTGCGGAGTTTTTCCGTGTAGGCGTCCCAATCGGCGATGGGCTGCCGTGCGACGCCCGATTCGATCGCGGCGCGTGCCACGGCGGGCGCTACGGTACATAGCAACCGCGGGTCGAACGGCTTTGGAATCAGGTAGTCGCGGCCGAATTCGAGTTTTTCGAGCGCATAGGCCCGCAACACCATCGTCGGCACCGGTTCCTGGGCCAGCCCGGCGAGCGCATGCGCCGCGGCGAGTTTCATCGCTTCGTTGATCTTCGTGGCCCGGACATCGAGCGCCCCGCGGAAAATGTAGGGGAAGCCCAGCACGTTGTTGACCTGGTTGGGGTAGTCCGAGCGCCCCGTGGCGAAGATGATGTCCGGGCGCGATACGACGGCTTTGTCGTAGGCGATCTCGGGGTCGGGGTTGGCGAGCGCCATGACGATCGGGTCGCTCGACATCGTGCGCAGCATTTCGGGCGTCAGCACGTCGGCTGTCGAGACCCCGAGGAAGAGGTCGGCGCCGTGCAGCGCCTCGGCCAGCGTGGTGATGCGGCGCGTGGTGGCGAATTCACGTTTGATTTCGTTGATATCCGTACGGTAAGTCGTGACCACGCCGCGGCTGTCGCAGAAGACCATGTTCTCACGGCGGACGCCTACGGCGATGAACAGCCGTGCGCAGGCGATGGCCGCGGCCCCGGCGCCGTTGACCACCACGCGGAGTTTGTCGAGCGTCTTGCCGGCGATCTTTACGGCATTGAGCATCGCGGCGGTCGAGATGACGGCCGTGCCGTGCTGGTCGTCGTGCATCACGGGAATATCCAGTTCTTCGCTCAGCCTCCGGTCGATTTCGAAGCATTCCGGGGCTTTGATGTCCTCGAGGTTGATGCCCCCGAATGTCGGGGCTATCGCCTTCACCGTGCGGATGAATGCCTCGGGATCGGTTTCGTCGACTTCGATGTCGAAAGCGTCGATGTCGGCGAAAGTCTTGAAGAGCATGCTTTTACCTTCCATGACGGGCTTGCCTGCCAGAGCTCCGATATTGCCCAGTCCCAAAACGGCCGTGCCGTTCGAAATGACTGCTACCAGATTGCCTTTGTTCGTGTAACGGTAAACCTCTTCGGGGTTAGCTTCGATTTCGCGGCACGGAGCTGCGACGCCGGGCGAATAGGCCAGCGACAGGTCGTGCTGCGTGTGATAGGGCTTCGTCGGTACGACCGCGATTTTCCCTGGGCGGCCTTCGCTGTGATAGCGCAGAGCCTCCTGATCCATTTTACCTTTTCTCATTATCCTAACTGTTTTGCTTGTGTCTACAAGACACAACGTGAAAAAACCTGCAATTATTGCGCCCTTCCGTCCCGGAGCGGGCATCGTACGGGGCGGAGTTAAAAATAAACCCGCAGCCCTCCCCCGAACTGGAAGCGGAAGATGCCGAACAGGCTCAGTTCGGCGCCGTCGTCCACGTCCGGCGAGTCGACGATCAGCCATTGCCCGCTGATCCCCGCGCCCAGGCCGATGTGGCGTCCCAGCATGAACTCCACCGAGGCCGATTCATGGATGCCTACGCCGCCCCTGCTGCCCGATGTATCGCCGTAGCTGCGGATGTAGCGGCCGTAGCCGATGCCCGCGCTTTCCCGGAAGAGCCATCTGCGCCCTGCCCGTTGCCGGGCGACGAACTCCGGCGCGATGTAGTGGATACGGCTCGTGCGCCGGATCCCGTTGCGTTCGGCCGCGAGGAATCCGCCCGAGTAGACGATTCCGGCGCCGAAGCCCCGGCGCGACGTCCAGTTGTACCCGGCACTGATGTCGTAGCCTTCGTTCAGCGAGCCGGAGGAGCTTTCGGCCAGGTAAAGCGTCGAGATGACAGCCGTATACGCCGCGTTGGCAAAGAACGTGTGCTGCGAGCGGTTGCGCGGGGCCAGGTGCTGCGCCCGGAGGGACTGCGCCCTGCCCCGCTGCGCGACCTGCTTCCAGGCCGATGGTGCCGTTTCCCCGGGTACGGCGGCGAACGGGCCGCCCAATGCAGCGCAAGGCGCTTCCTGTACCGCGGGTTCCGCCCCGGGCGTCTCCGCCCTGAGTTGCGTGGCTCTGCCAGAAGCCAGTAACAGCGATGCGGTGCAACAGCACGTGAGCAGGTATGGACGAATGCGGGTCATATTTTAAAAATGTCTGGTTCGGAATCGGGGAGTGCGGCGGTGACGGCTGCCGGCCGGTTCGGGCGGATGCCTCAAAACAGCAGGGTTTCGGGGTTGCCGGGTGGGGTGAACCCCAAGTGCCGGTAGGCCAGTTCGGTGGCTTCACGCCCCCGGGGCGTGCGTTTGAGGAACCCTTCCTTGATGAGGAACGGTTCGTAGACCTCCTCGATCGTGCCGGCGTCTTCGCCGACGGCCGTGGCGATGGTATTCAGCCCGACGGGGCCCCCGCCGAACTTTTCGATGATGGTGCCGAGTATCTTGTTGTCCATCTGGTCGAGGCCGCGCGAGTCGATGTTGAGCGCCGAAAGCCCGATTCTGGTGATTCCCAGGTCGATGTGCCCTTCGCCCTTGACCATTGCGAAGTCGCGCACGCGGCGCAGCAGGGCGTTGGCGATGCGGGGCGTGCCGCGTGAGCGCAGGGCCACCTCGTGCGCCGCATCGTCGTCGATCGAGACGTCGAGGATGCGTGCCGAACGCCTGACGATGCCGGCCAGTACCGGGGCGTCGTAATATTCCAGATGGCACTGGATGCCGAAGCGTGCGCGCAGGGGCGATGTGAGAAGCCCGCTGCGGGTCGTGGCGCCGATCAGCGTGAAAGGCGCCAGCTCGATCTGGATCGAACGTGCCGAAGGGCCTTTGTCGAGTACGATGTCGATCTTGTAGTCCTCCATCGCCGAGTAGAGGTACTCCTCGACGATCGGGCTCAGGCGGTGTATCTCGTCGATGAAAAGCACGTCGCCGGGGTTGAGGTTGGTCAGCAGTCCGGCCAGGTCGCCCGGCTTGTCCAGCACGGGACCCGATGTGACGCGCAGCTGCGCGTGCATTTCGTTGGCGATGATGTTGGCAAGGGTCGTCTTGCCCAGTCCCGGGGGGCCGTGCAGCAGTACGTGGTCGAGCGAATCGCCGCGCATGAGCGCCGCCTTGATGAAAATATGGAGGTTGTCGACGATCTTGTCCTGCCCGGAGAAGGTTTCCAACTCCTGCGGACGTATCTTGTTTTCGAATTCGAGATCGCTCTCTGTGTTGCGTACGATTGACATGTTGCAAAGATAACGATTTTGTGCTACTTTGCCGCGGCGGGGCGAAAAAAAATCCGGCCCGCAGGATATGCGGGCCGGGGTCGCTGCCGGAAGCTCCGGCTATTGCTCACGCGGCAGCCCGATCTTTATGTATTTCACCCCGTTCATGCGGGTGTTCACACGCAGGATGATACCTTTCTTGCCTTCGAGATCCTCCTTGAAGGAATCCAGCTTGAACGAGACATAACGGTCGTAGTTGTATCCGCCTTCGTCGCCGTGGGCGTCGCGGCGCAGTTCGAGGTTCAGGTACCCCTCTTCCGTGTATTCCGGGGCGATCTCCGTCACGTCGTTGCGTACCAGCAGGAAGGTGTGTTTCGTGAGGTCACAGGCATTGAACCCGACCCAGACATTGAGGTAATTGCTGTTGAGGAATGCCTCCTTGAAGCTGGTTTTGTCGTCTTCCAGCGCGTCGAGTTCCTCTTGGGTGGTCACGACTTTCGTGCCGCCCGAGTAGATGTCCTGTATGTAATAGAGCGCCATGTTGTAATCGTATCCTTCCACTTTGTTATTCAGCAGGTTGAAATATATGACGACGCGCTGGTCTTCCTCGGCCTTATAGCTGCCTATGCGGCTTTTGTCGCCCGGGTACACCGTCTTGCCATCGTCGAGAACGACATAGAAATCGTTATTTTCGAGCGGCTTTACCGAAGCGAAAGCCGAAAGCCTGGGGTAGTCCCCGTCCGAATCGTTGCAGGAGGTGAAAATGGCCGCAGCCATGGTCACGAGAAGAAATAATCCGAATCTTTTCATATTTATAATTATTTTTGCGTTATCTTCACTAATTAAATGCAGGGCGGGGCGGAATACTGCACGGGCATAAAAATTTTCGGGTGCCGTGCAGTCTTTTGGTGGCTACACCGTTTATAAGATGAACGCAAATATGGGAATGGAGGAGCAGATACTGGCCGAGGGGTGCAGAAAAGGGGATAATGCGGCCCGTCGTGAGCTGTATGACCGTTATGCAGGCCGTCTGTTGGCCGTCTGCCTCCGCTATTCGGGCGACCGGTCTACCGCCGAAGACCTGATGCACGATGCGTTCCTGAAGATTTACGGTGCTTTCGACCGTTTTTCCTACCGCGGCCCCGGTTCCCTGCGTGCCTGGATGGAACGGATCACGGTGAACGTGGCGCTCGAATGGCTCCGCAGCCGGAACAAACTGAGCATGACGGTGCTCGACGAAGGAAGGCAGTTGCCCGACATCCCGGAGCCCGACCCGTCGGAAGTGGCGCGTATTCCGCGCGACGTGCTGATGGGGTTCGTCAGCGAATTGCCTGACGGTTACCGTACGGTGTTCAACCTCTACTGCATCGAAGGCTATTCGCACCGCGACATCGCGCAGATGCTGGGGATCAACGAAAAAAGTTCCTCGTCGCAGTTATTCCGCGCGCGGGCACTGCTGGCCCGCAGAATAGGGGCCTATATGGAGACACATTAAATTATGAAACAAAATAAAGACTGGACAGACGTAATGCGGAGTGCGCTCCGGGGCACCGAGGTGACACCCCCGGCCGACGGTTGGGCGCGGCTGGAGCGCGAGCTCGGGCCTCACCCGCGTATCTCCGTGTTGCGTAGCCATTGGCCGCGGATTGCTGCCGCTGCCGCCGCTGTGCTGATTTTCCTGGGTGGCGGGGGATACCTGCTGCATGAAAACCGGGATTTAGGGGATAAAGGGTTTGTTATTGCAACGGCGACGGACAGCGGCAGCTTTGCTGCGGACATGGCGCAGGTCGATGGGACACCGGCGGGAGACGGTGAAGGGACGCTCGCGGGGACGCTCCGCGCAGCCGTTCCGACCGAAGAGGCCGTGCGGGCTGCGGCGCTGCCGGGCGAGGAGCCCGGTGCGGGGACGGCTCCCGGGATTGCACCGGGACGGGATGCCCTTGCCGCCGCCGATATGCGGGGCTTCGAGGACGGCCGTGCAGCGGCTTTGACGTCTGGAGCTGCGCCCGCCGGGGAGGCGGTTGCTGCAAACGCCGACACCGGTAATTCGGTTGCGGAAAATGCGGTGGCAGGGAGCGAGGCTTCCGGAAAGGCCTCCGCAGCGGCTGGCGCGCCCCGGGGCGCCCGCGGGGGGGGGCTCAATTGCGC